>Ga0213872_10000457_pt1 | contig 33286 bp, 29 predicted proteins | sample VelepicomBERX_R2_FD_160071 | JGI IMG/M metagenome (GOLD analysis project Ga0213872, IMG submission 160071) | Rhizosphere microbial communities from Vellozia epidendroides in rupestrian grasslands, the National Park of Serra do Cipo, Brazil - RX_R2 | ecosystem: Host-associated > Plants > Roots >...
GCGCTTCCATCCAAAGACTCGAGCGTCAACTGACCACGCCCCCGGTCCGAGTAGTGCCAAAGCCACGCCGAGGGTCCCTAACAGGATTTTGGCCCACGGATCTTCAGGTTGCGAGAAGGTGTTTCATATTTCGAAAACTGCCACTAGCGCTCCTGAAATGGGCGTCCATAAACCTGCGAGCAGCAGCATTCCGGCAGCAGCCGCGAGTATGTACAGTATGGTTATTTCCATCGGCGGCTCAGCGTGCAGTACGGTGACTGTATGGCCAATTCACGCTATTCCGGCTACCAACCGCATGACCAAGAGTCCGGCGCCGGGCCAGCCACGGGCAAACGTTGAGAAGAGTCGACGCAGAAGACCCCTAGTCGAGCCTATCGTTTTTACCTAATGTGACACGAACCCTCAAAAGGGTGCAGCGTTCACTCTTTTGAGCCTGTTTACGACTCAATGATTCCGCGCTTCAGCCCTATCATCGCCGCCTGGGTTCGGTCATTGGCGCCCAACTTGGAAAGAATGTTCTTGACTCGGCCTTTTACGGTGTCTTCGGTGATCGAGAGCTGCGCGGCAATCTGTTTGTTGGCGTTCCCCGCTGCGATGAGTCGCAGGACATCGACTTCCCCCTCCGTTAAGAGGTCGTCGGTCGCATGCTCTGCAAGCTCGCAAGAAGCCTCGGGAGAAAGGCGCTTTTTTCCCTCATGGACGGCACGGATAGTTTCCAGGAGCTCCTTATACAAGAGAGTCTTTATCAGGTACGCCCGAGCGCCGGCCTTCAGGGCACGCAGAACCTGGATATCGCCATTGTAGGTGGTTAATACGATGATTCTTGCGTCGGGGAATTCGCTGCGAATGGCGATCATTGCGTCCAGGCCGCTCATTTCCGGCATCTGCAAATCCATCAGGGTGATGTCCGGACAATGGGTCCGAAACTGCTGGATTGCTTCGTGTCCATTAGCTGCTTCGGCAACCAAACTCATATCCGATTGATCAGCCAAGAGCGCTGCAATGCCTTGGCGGAAAACGGGGTGGTCGTCTACCGCCAGAATGCGAATCGGCTTTGGGCCGGCACTCATATTCTTATTCTAGTTTTCCTTCGGAAAAACCGACCAGTTTCCCTAGTCCCCAGCGGCCGGTCCCGATCGAGCACCCCAAGAGAGGAGCGGATTGAACCGAAAGGGAGTCATCATTACGTTACGTCGACAGCTTCTGTTTGCGGCACCGGTGTCGATAGGGTCGAATGCACTTTGAGTCCGTATTTGTTGATGCCCAAGCGTCTGATTTTAGACGCAAGCGTCTGTCGTGGAATGCGGAGCTTCATTGCCGCGCCTGATGGTCCGGAGATCCGGAAATGGGACTCTGCCAAGGCAGCTTCAATCGTTTGTACTTCGTGCTTAGCCAAAGCGGAAGAGCGGTCTCGCGGGATCAAAGAGGCTGCTGATAATGATGGTAACCAGCTCTCGGGCCCTTGCTGGCCGTTGCAGATGGTTAAGTGTCTTGTTATCGCCGCTGCCCTGCGACTCCGATACAACTCGGTGCCATCGTAGACGCTCTCGCAGAGACTTGTTGCCCTTGTTCGCGGGACTGAACAGCGGCGCGGGTGCGCCGGAGCATGTTCGTAAGGGTCTCAGCCGGAAAATGTTCGGCGATTGGGCGCAACAAGCAGCCCCAGCCGCGAGGGTAATCGCGAGTCAGGGCGAGGGTTTCATAAGTGATACAAGACCCGCGCCCCTCGCCAGCAACGTGCCACCAGGAATCAATTGCCCAGAGCCAGCCTTTGGCCTCGGCTGGGCTGCGCGGACGTGCACGGGGCGTTCCGGCATGCTCTAACTCAGTCACCCGCACGGTGCGGGAGTGGCTCCAGAAACGCTCTTGCTTCTCCTCGTGCCAATCGACCAACGATTCAATTTGCAAGCCCACCACGAGTACGCTGCGGGTCAGGGTTACGTGCAGCACGTGATAGCGCATATCGTCCCGATCTATAAGTTTGGAATACGTGACTTCCGGTGCGTACATGAGGGAATGGTGATCGTAATCCCGCAGAGTGGACGCCACCTCTTCCGGCCGTACATCGGGAATGAACATGGCCGCGTGCCAGTGATGGATCAGCGCGCCGTCTGAACGGACAGCACGTCCGGCTGAGTCTTGAATCGGTAAGCGTTGGACGAAAACCCCATTCGCGCTCGTAGCTGGGCAGGCAAGCTGAGCCATGCCCGTGCTGCCGTTTTCCGCCTGCTGTTCAATGGCCCCGACCACGCGGTCATATGCCTGGACCGCCGCGAGCGAAGGCTGTGTGCTCCAGCCCCTGGTGGAGCAGAGGGCCAGGATTGCGATTGAAGCCGGCCAGCGTACTGCCAAGACCCACATAATTCAACACTGCCGTTAAAAGGCCGCAGCATCCACGTTCCATTGAGGCGCAGCGTGGTGCATTCGACCGGCCGCTTCGTGCTTCACGATATCTCCGCGGCACCGGCGCACAAAATAGCCGATGGTTTCAACGCGTTGGGTACTCATGGGTTCCAGTCATCCTCATCAACGTCGTCGGCAGGACAAGCTGCAACTTAATACTTAGGTGGATTGACTTCTTTTCTCATCCCTTGAGATACTTTGGCTCGAAAAAGGATTCGCAAGTTCTCACCAATTCTGCGGAGTGCCACCTTCATGAGCTACCGTACCGGTCTTTCTGATCCTGTGGGCACATTGATGCTGAGGGCGGACCAAGGATCCCTGCGGAATTGCCACGATTTTCGGTTACGATGATTGGAATTGACGAAGACCCTCACACTGACCACATTCGCTTTTGCTAAGCGCCATCGGCTTGAGGGCCCAGGGCACCGCACACTGGAGCGCGAGGGCGGCGGGTACCTACCTGGACGACCGGATGAGGTGGTGGATGAGTTGGCCCGTGGCCGCACGCGACCATCAGACCTTTTGCGTCTCCTGCCACACCGTCCTGCCGTATGCCTTGGCGCGGCCTATGCTGCGAGGTGATCTTGGTGAGCAGACTGCCTCGCCGGCTGAGAGTAGGCTGATTGAGAATGTGACCAAGCGGATTCGCATGTGGAAAGAGGTGGAGCCCTTTTATTCAGACGCGCAGCGCGGCGTGCCAAAGACGGCGGAATCACGTGGCACCGAATCCATCCTGAACGCGCTGATACTAGTGTGGAGTCAACGGCCAATTAGAGATACACGGCTGGCGCTCGACAATATGTGGGCGCAACAGTTAACGGCCGGAGAAGCAGCCGGAGCTTGGGAATGGCTGCAATTTCATAACTCTCCCTGGGAGGGTGATTCGCAATATTACGGTGCTACGCTAGCTGCGCTGGCGGCTGGAATGGCTGCCGATTCGCAGAACGGCGTAAAACTGCTGCGCGACTATCTGCAGCGAAAGCAGGATTCGCAGGTGCTGTTTAATCGCGTGATGCTGTTGTGGGCATCTACGAAGCTTACCGGACTATTGACGATTGAACAACAGAAAGCGATTGAAGACGAAGCGATGAGCAAACAGCAAGCCGATGGAGGATTCAGCCTTTCCTCGTTCGTTGGAGACTGGAAGCGCAGGGACAACACGCCTTTAGAGAACAAGAGCGATGGCTTGGCAACAGGCCTTGTTACTTTTGCGCTGCAGGAAGCCGGTGTTCCTAGAGATGAGCCGCGGCTGCAGCGGGGCTTATCTTGGTTGAATCAGAATCAAGATGAAACAGAAGGCCGTTGGCTCGCCTATTCGCTGAACAAGCAGCGCGATTTGTCAACCGACGTGGGGCGCTTTATGAGCGATGCAGCAACGGCTTATGCTGTACTCTCGCTGGAAGAAAGAAATCCAAAGTCCCGCATCCCCGGCATAAGTGAAAATCCCGCGCCGGTACGTTGAATTCACCAAAGATGTTTAGGAACGCTCTGAGAAGTGCGCGATCTGCGTCTTTAAAGCCTCCGCTGTAGCGCCCTTCGTCAGCGTGGATGGTGGAAGCGTGCTCGAATCATCCAACAGCTCCATCATGGTTTGTACTGGCAGGCCTTCCACTTCCTTTAAGAACTTCAGACCGTTGCAGCTTGAGTCAAATTCCACGCGAATCCAATCCCCGCCCCGAACCTGTTCGGTCGCGATGAGGTTCGAGATCGGTTGCACCAAGAGGCGCTCTATGGCGCGTTTCAGATGTCTGGCGCCGTATCGCAGGTCCGCGCCTTCCCCGAGCAGGAAATCCTTCGCGGAATCGGTTGCCCTGAACACAAACGAGCGTTCCGACGACGTGTTGAAGATCCGCTGTTGAACCAGATTCAGTTCGATTTCGAGGATCTTCCGCAACTGCTCGGGGCCCAGCGCCTGGAAGGTCACGATCTTGTCGAGCCGGTTGATGAACTCCGGCGGCAACTTTTTTCGCGCTGCCTCCACCCCGCTACGTTTGATCTTGCTGTTGAGCTTGTCGTCGACGGCCGCGGCCTTCGACTGTTGTGCGCCACCGCAACCGTTGAAACCGAGTTTCGGATTCATGATCGTGCGCATCTCGCCCGCGCCGAGATTGCTGGTCATAAAGATCATCGCGCACGAGAAATCCACTTTGCGATTGTCGCCGAGCGTGAGCGTCGCCTTATCCAGGATGCCCAACAACAGGTTCCATAGCGCATCACTGGCTTTTTCTATTTCATCGAACAACACGAAGCTCACCTTCATCGTGTCGGTGTGGAACTGGTTCAGCACTTCCTGGCTCAGCAGCGGGTGCGTTTCGCGGTGGCCGAGATAACCAGGCGGCGAACCAATCAATTTGGCAATTTCGTGGCTGTGTTGAAATTCGGCGCAATCAATCTTGATTACCGCCCGGGCGTTCTTCAGCAGTGACTCTGCTGTCGCTTCTACGACGCGGGTCTTGCCAGACCCTGTGGGCCCAAGGAACAAGATGTTCGCAATCGGACGCCCCGGAGAGGTCATGCCCGTGAGATACATCTGAAATGTACTCACGATCTGTTCAAGTGCCTCATCCTGACCGACAATGAGCTTTCGAAGGTTTGTTTCCAGAACCTCAGCCTCCCGCCCGATCTTCGTAGGATCGAGAGGAACATTGACTCGCAGCATTGTCTTGGCCCTTCTTTTTGCCTGTTACCAGATGACGAAGGCAAATTGACCTTGAATCAGGCCCTCGAATCGGCCCTCAAGGTCCTTCAATGTTCACGTCGCATATCAAGCGGACATATATCTGTATCACGGCCAGACAACAAAAGTCAATCAAAATGTTTTAAACAAAAGCTTGTGAGTGTGGGCCTAATTCTGGCGGGCCGGACTGACTCGCGCATTTGCCGGAATCGAATAAACGCCGGAACGCAGCAGTCGTCCAAATCGAGCCAAGTCCTTTATTTTATGGGTGTTAGAGTAATGGCGCATTATCACGCCACATATCGCGACAAAGTACTAGCAGCGACTGTCCGCGCGTGTCCACAGGAATCCCAAGAGTGGTCACGACAAAGGTTGGCTCTCGATTCGCAGGCGGAATAGCTTGCTGACAGGCTCAACTTGTGTTGTTTTTTCACTTGTGGCAGGCAAATTGCGATTGAATGAACTGAGATGGAAGAATTATGGAAAGACGTTCGCTATGGCCTGCGAACGCTGCTCGGCAGCCCAGGTTTCGCCCTCACAGCCATCGCAACGCTGGCGTTGGGTATTGGCGCTAACACGGCTCTGTTCTCTGTGATTAACGGAGTGCTCCTTCAGCCGCTGCGATTTCCCCAGGCAAACCAATTAATGGCGTTGTACGAAGACCGAGCCCAGTTTCGGTACGCATCGATCTCTTACCCGAATTTTCTCGACTGGCAACGAGACAACCAATCTTTCCAATCGATTGCTGCCTTTCGGCCGGATGATTTCAGCCTGACAGGAATGGGACAGCCCGAACGGCTGAAAGGAGAGATGATTTCGGCGGGCTTCTTTCGTACGTTGGGTGTGCAGCCGGTCCTAGGTCAAGATTTGGATCCAGGTCAGGATCATATCGGAGGAAAACCCGAAGTCCTGATCAGCGAAGGGCTCTGGCGAAGAAAATTCAGCGGATCGCCGAGTGTGCTGGGCAGTTCCATGCGACTGAACGGCACTGCGTACACGATCGTTGGCGTAATTCCGGCAACTTTCAATCTAACGATTCAAAACTTTCATACCAACGATCTCTACGTCCCTATCGGACAGTGGAACTACGCTCTGTTTCGCATGCGCAATGCCGGCTTGGGCATGAATGCGATCGGGCGTCTCAAGCCGGGAGTCACGGTCGAGCGGGCGCGTGCGAACATGCGCAGGGTCGCGCAGACTCTTGCGGAAATCCATCCTGAGGACGACTCGAAAGTGGGTGCAACGGTGGTTCCACTGAAGGAAAAAATCGTCGGTGACGTGCGCCCCTACCTATTGGTTCTGTTTGCGGCGGTCTTCTTTGTTCTGTTGATTGCTTGCGTGAACGTCGCAAATCTCTCGTTGGCTCGTTCGATGGGACGTTCTCGGGAGATTGCGATACGCCTGGCGCTTGGCGCGCGCAAGTTTCGGGTCATTCGGCAATTGCTTACCGAAAGTGTGCTGTTATCGCTGTGCGGCGGGGTGCTTGGATTGAACGTGGCGGCTTGGGGCACATCGGCCGCATTGGCGCTCGTCCCTGCTGATTTCCCGAGAATCGGCGAGATCCGGCTGGACGCCCGCGTACTAATGTTTACGCTTGCGGTGTCACTCCTATCAGGAATCTTGTTCGGAATGGCGCCTGCGCTCAAGAATCTTCGACCAAATTTGCAGGACACCTTGCGCGAGAGAGGACGCGGGTCAAGTGGCGCGCAAAACCGTGCCCAGAGAGTTTTCGCGGCACTCGAGATGGCCATGGCGCTGGTATTGCTCATCGCGGCCGGCCTCATGATCCGCAGCCTCGCGGAACTCTGGCACGTCGATCCTGGCTTTCATCCCAACAACGTAATGCTGTTCGAAACTGCGCTACCACCATCAATCACCAAGGCGCCGACAGAGGCAATTCGGGCAGAGTTCCGCCATTTGCACGATCAAATTGCCTCTGTGCCGGGAGTCTCGGCTGTTTCGTTGCAAAGCGGCGGCTTGCCGATGTATGGAGATAGTGACGATCCATTCTGGATTGCAGGCCAGCCGAAGCCGAGACGCGAAAGCGATATGCCGTGGGCCCTTTGGTACGAAGTCGAGCCGGACTATTTCAAGGTAATGGGAATAGCTCTGAAACGCGGACGGCTCTTCACAGCGCAGGACGACGAGAATTCGCCATTAGTTGCCGTAATCGATGAGAGTTTTGCCAAACAGTACTTCCCTCACCAGGACCCGATCGGCAGAAGTATCATTGATGAATTTCTCGGAAAACCGGCAGAAATCGTCGGCATAGTCGGGCATGTGAAGCAGTGGGGCCTCGATGACAAACTCAGTTTGCATGCTCAGTTCTATATCCCTTTCAGTCAGATTCCAGATAAATACATGGCGCGCGTTGCAGAAAGTGCAGGCGTGCTGATCCGCTCTGCCGGGCCGCCGCTTGCTCTTTCTGAACCGATCAAAAACACCATCACGAACACCAACCGCGAGGAACTGGTGTTCGATGCACATACCTACGATGAGATTGTTTCGCGTTCTCTCGATGCCCGGTCATTTTCAATGACACTGCTCGGTGTATTCGCTGCAGTCGCTCTGATGCTCTCGATCATCGGGATCTACGGAGTTGTTTCTTACATCGTTGGACAGCGCACGCATGAGATTGGAATTCGTATGGCGCTCGGTGCACAACGACGCGACGTAATGAAACTTGTCGTCGCTCAGGGCGCACAAACGGCGCTTGTCGGCGTGGGGATCGGGCTGGCGGGAGCCCTGGGACTGACACAACTCATGTCAAGTGTTCTGTACGGCGTGAGCGCGACGGACCCACTCACGTTTATCGGTGTGGCTCTTGCCTTGACGTGTGTCGCCCTAGCAGCTTGCTATATTCCGGCGCGGCGCGCCATGCGCGTGGATCCGGTAATCGCTCTGCGATATGAATAGGCGGGCATAATCGATACGAATGACGAGTGGGTGCAACGGTGGTTCCATTGAACCGCATTAGCGCTCGTCCTAAAGGTTCCCCGAGAATCGGCTAGGCCGGCTAGATGCAGGCGTACTGCGGGTTTCACTGTTATCAGGAAGTTTGTTCGGAATGGCGCCGGCGCTTTACTCAGTTTGTGGCGCCGCTCTTGCTTCTTCAATAACGCCTTTCAATATTTCACCGATCTTCAAGAATTCCTCCAAATCGGGCGGTTTACGTATATATCGTGAAACGCGCAATTGTTCCGTCTCCGCTTGGAGAGGTAACGAAGGAGAGGAGCTTGTTACGACGACTGGAACGTGGGCGAAGCGTTCGTTCTGTCGCATCGCTCGCAGCACTTGAATACCATCATTCTTGGGCAAATTCAGGTCGAGCACCGCGAGATTCGGTATCGGGCTCCGGGAATACTTGTCATCTTCGCCGACGAAAGCCAGCGCCTCGGCGCCGTCTTCGATCACCACCAATTCCACGTGCAGGTCCGCGCTCTGCAACGCTTTGCGAAAAAGATAGACGTCAGCGTTATTGTCCTCAACCAAGAGAATCCGAACTGCCGGCGTATCACTCATGTGCTGTTGCCCCTTTTATAACAGGCAGGGACGACACGCCGGCAGATGGCGAGACCAATCCCGGTAACCCAGATGCTCTTTCCGTGCAGGCGTTTAAACACGCCGAAAATCCGCCTGTGATACTCAGGATCAGCCCCGACACCATTGTCCGCCACACGAATGTGGCACTGTCCATCGTGCCTTTCGGCGGACCCTTGGCGCGAAGCGGCTGATCGCTCGGGTACTGGAAGCGGTGTCGTGATTAAACCTCGTTTGCGAACCGTGGGTTATCGCCAGTCGGAAGGGTGAAGAAGAACGTGGCGCCCTGGCCCTCCTGCGACTCAACCCAGATACGACCACCGTGGCGATTGACCACACGCTGGCAAATGGCCAAGCCGATGCCCGTACCCGATATAGTATTGCCGTGCAGGCGCTTAAATACGCCGAAGATCTGTTTGTGATACTCGGGCGCAATCCCGACGCCGTTGTCGGTCGCCCGAAACTGCCACTGCCCGTCTTGCTTGTCCGCGTAGATATGCACGCGCGGCGGCTGATCGCTATGGTATTTAAGAGCGTTGCTGACCAGATTCTGGAAAAGTTGAATGAAGTGCTGCTCATTTCCAGGAATCTCCGGTAGGCGATCCGCGGTGACGACCGCGTTGGTTTCCTCGATCGCGGTTTTGCAGTTCTCAAGCGTCTTTGCAAAAACCTGGTTGAGATCCACCAATGGGTCCGTTTCGGTTTCTGAGCTGGACAATTGCGTATAAGCGAGAAGGTCCGACAGGAGCTCCCGCATGCGTTTGGTACCCTCCGTGATATTGGTCACGCAGACGGCAGCTTCGCCGTCGATCTCGCCCCGGTAGCTCCTGATGAGGAGTTGCGAGTAAGCCGTAATCATGCGCAATGGTTCTTGCAGATCGTGGCTCGCGGCAAATGCAAATTGATTCAAGTCTTCATTAGCGCGCGTGAGCGCTGCATTCGAAACCCGCAATTCTGCTGCCTGCCGGGCCAGTCGCTTCTCAGACGCCCGCCGCTCGGTCACGTCCCGAAACACCAGCACCACGCCCATCGTTTCGTTCCGGAAATCTTTGATGGGCGCTGCGCTGTCGTCGATGGCAATCTCGGCTCCGTCCCGCGAGACGAGAACCGTGTGGTTGGCCAAGCCGACAATTCGTCCCTCGCGTAGGACTTTCACCACGGGGTTTTCAACGGCTCGCCGCGATTCTTCGTTGACGATGCGAAAAATCTCCTCCAAAGGCTGTCCGGCCGCCATTTCCGACGTCCAGCCGGTTAGGTTTTCAGCGACCGGATTCAGGTAAGAGACTCGTCCGGTCGCATCCGTCGCGATCACTGCGTCACCGATGCTGCTCAGGATGACACGGAGGCGTTCGCGCTGCGATTCGATCTCAGCCTGAGCCTCGACCTGCGCAGTGATATCCCTGGCGATCTTGGATGCGCCCGTTATCTGTCCTCGTGAATCGCGCACCGGCGAAACCGTTATCGAGATGTGAATCAGTTTGCCGATTTTCGTTTTTCGAAGCGTCTGGAAATGATCAATGCGTTCGCCGCGCCTGATCCGCTCCAGGATTCGGGGCATCTCGTCCACGCGATCAGGCGCGGCCAAGATATCGATGGACTGCCCGATCATCTCTTGCGCCGAGTAACCGAAGATCCGCTCGGCGCCCTTATTCCAACTCGTAACAATGCCGTTCAGATCTTTGGTGACAATCGCGTCATTTGAGGATTCAATGACAGAGGCCAGAAGTTGTTGCGTAGCTTCGGCGCGCTGACGCTCCGTGATATCGCGAAACACCAGCACCACTCCGGTAACCGCCCCGCGAGCATCCCGAATCGGAGCGGCCGAGTCATCGATCGGAATATGCCGGCCATCTTTTGATATAAGCCGGGTGTGGTTAGCGAGGCCCATGGTCCGGCCTTCGCGCAGGGCTTTTCGGACGGGATTCTCGGCTTCCGCTCCCGTTTGCTCATTGCGTATGACAAAGACCTCGTCCAGCGGTTTTCCGACTGCCTCTTCCTGGCTCCAACCGGTTAGCGATTGCGCGACGCCATTAAGTAATGTGACGTTGCCGGCCACATCCGTCGTGATGACGCCGTCGCCGATGCTCAGGAGGGTTGTTTGAAGCCATCGGTTGGCTTGTTTCGCGCGCTCTTCGCTTTCATCAAGGGGACTTGATGAGCTGATCACGCCGCTGAATCCCCCGCTCGATCGTGAAACTGGCAAAGAACAAGAACGCCAGTAAGATCGCGCTGCCGATCGAGCTAATGAGGCCTAAGCGGTTGACGCTGACGTTCTCTGAGGCGGCGAGCGTCGACAGACGCCTGTTCGCTACCGACTGTATTTCAGCGCAGATCGCGCGAATCTCATTCATGATGGTTTGGCCGCGATCCGTGCGAACGATGGCGAGAGCCGGGGCCAAGCCCTGGTTTCGCCGGAGCTGAATCGTCTGGTTGAGCTCTTCGAGCTTGTCCCTGACTAGTGGCTTAAGCTTTTCCACTCGTTGGGCTTGGTCCGGGCGGCGGGAAGCCGTCACGTCGTCGAGATCTTTCAGCAAGATCGGGGTTTGCGTCAATGCCTCCCGGTACGGCTCCAGATAGCGCTCTTCCCCGGTCAACAGGAAGCCGCGCTGTCCCGTTTCGGCGTCTTTCAGGGACGATAAGAGTCCATTGGTGTCTGCAATAACCTGGCGGGTGATCTGCACCTGTTCATTGCGCAATGCGAAGGCCCTCCAGGCGCGATAGGCGAGAATGCCGATCAGAAGCACAAGGATAACGGCAAAGGCTAGCGAGAGCCTTTCGGTCGTTCGCGGTAATCTGTGACGCGTCGCTAGCATGGGCACACCGCCTCTGTTTTAGTCAGGCCGAGCGAAGAACCAAGTGCATGTCCTCGCTCGCCGACACGATTACTGCACTGCCAACACGAGTGCAGATCTGAGGACAAAATAGCAAAAATGATCGCCTGCTCGGGCTCTTGGTTAGCCCGACCAGGCGTTCGCTGTTCATTGGTTGTTGTCGATCGTTTCGATGATGGCCCGGCAGGTGCTTTCGTTGGCATCAGGCTGCTGCGGACGAGTCGTTAGATAGTCCAGCACTACGGGAGTGTAAGATCATGCACGAAATCCGGGCAACCGTTCCGCCGGAAAAGGTAGATGAAACTGCGCGTCTTGCGCACAATGCCGGAATCGAGAGGGTGTCGATCTCCGACGTATATATCCATGGACCGGACCTGCGCCGGCAAGTGGTCAGTGTGGAGACCTCCACGCCAAAGGCCCGGCTTTTCGTCGAGGCGTTGCTCGCCTCTCCCATAATGGCCGCGACCGACTACTCGCTGACCTCGCGCGAGTTGCGGGCGATCGTTGACCGCACGGATCTTGCCGATGTGACTAAGCCCATGAGCGAGCCTTTTCCCGATGTGATCCAGGACCTCTGGCAACTGAGCCATCTCACAACGAGCTATTTGGCCCGCGCACTCGCCGGCGGCATTCTTCTGGCAACCGGAATTGTGGAGAACAATGCCGTCGCGATCGTCGTGGCCGCCCTGTTCTTGCCGTTCTTGGCCGAAGTACTCGCTATAAGCTTCGGCCTCTGGAGCCGCGACCGTACCCTGATCCTACGCGGACTTCGTGCCATCGGCGCGAGCACGATTCTCGCGTTCCTCGGCGGCGCGATCGTCGCAGGTTTCACACGTGAGCCTATTCGCTTCGAGGGCTTCAAAGGCCCGCTTGCCAGCTTCGCAATTTCGGCGGTGATCGGCATTACAGCCGGCCTGTCGAACGCTGACGACACGGGAAGACGCTACTTGATCGGCGTAGCCGCGGCCGTGCAACTCGCAATTTTTCCCGCTTGGTTCGGAGCGGCAGCGGTCGTGGGGCTGCCCCCGAGGCCCGTGCTTAATGAGCGACTGCTGAGCTTTGCTATCAATCTCCTGACGATATCTGCGACCGCGGTGGTCGCTTATGCAGCTCTGCACTTCCGCCGAAGCGGCTGGCGCCCTCCGCGCAGCCGCCGCTAATCAGATGTATCGAGCGATCGACCGCGCTCCGCGTGATTATGATCGCGACTTCTTCTTAGGGATTCTGGCGCCCGAACGACGGGCCTCGCTGAGAGCTATGGCAACCGCTTGTTTGCGGCTTTTCACCTTCTTGCCACTGCTGGATTTCAGCTTCCCCTGTTTGTGCTCCTTCATAACCTTGTGAATCTTGCGCTTGCCTTTGGAGCCGCTTCGTGATCCCGAATGGGAATGAGATGATTTTGTCGCCATAAATGTGTGCCCCTCCTTTCCGACATGATTGCGAACGATCGGGTAAGAAATTCCTTTCTCGCGTAGATCTTTAGTTCGGCCAGAGCGAGGTCGATGATCTTATTCTTTCTCCGCGGAGGACTCCGACTTTTTGAACCGCTCGAACATCATGGGTCTGACGGTCCACTTCAGCCGGCCTCTACACGTTGTTGCGCAGCACTTTTGTCGCCAGCTTTTGCAAGACGGCAAACAAATTGCAGATCTAGGGGGAGGAAGGGGACCATGTCATCACGAGAAGTCATTCGCCCGCACAAAGCCGACAAACGTTACGCGCGGCGCGACGATCAGGGTCAGTTCACCAATGGTCAGGTGAATGTCGGCCAGGAGCAGAGGTGATTCGATGCCCGCGACCGTCTGGAAAGGCTATCTCAGTTTCGGGCTTGTCTCGTTCCCCGTTCGCCTGTTCTCTGCGGCACGCGCCGAGGCGGTCCACTTTCGTATGCTTCATAAAAAAGATCTCTCGCGCGTCAAGGAAGTCTGGTATTGCGCCGAAGAAGACAAGCCCATCGAACGCTCCGATATCGTGAAGGGCTACGAGGTGGAAAAGGGCGAGTACATCACCGTCGACGACGAAGAACTCAAGAAAATCGCGCCTACCACGGCCACGACCATGGACATCCTTCAGTTTGTCGCGACCGACGATGTCGATCCGCTGCTCTTCGAGAGCTCCTACTATATGGCGCCCGAAGAAAAAGTCAGCAAGCCCTACGCATTATTCATGGCGGCACTCACGGAAACGAAGCGCGATGCCATCGCGAAACTGGCGATGCACAACCGCCGAACATGTCGTCCTAATCCGCCCCGCCGACGGCGGCCTCGTTCTGCACACGCTCTACTATGAGGAGGAGCTGCATAAAGGGAACAAGGCCGAAGCGCCAAAGACGAAGTTTTCGGCCAAAGAACTTAAGATGGCCAAGAGTCTCGTCCAGCACCTCACTGCAAAATTTAAACTCGGCCAGTTTCACGACACCTATCGGGAAAACGTCGAGCGTCTCATCGAGGAAAAGAAGAAGGGCGAGAAAATCACGATTGTCAAGCAGCCACGTAAAGCCCCTGTGATCGATCTGATGGAGGCGCTTAAGAGGAGCCTTCAATCGAAAGCGGCTCCCGGAAGCCGGGAAAACCCATCGCGAACGCGAAGCGCGCCAAAGAAGACAGCACGCAAGCATAAAGCAGCCTGAACGGTTCCGATCAACGCTTCATGAGCCGGTAAAGTTCGGTCCACGGCCGACAATTGAGCACATCATCCCTGGTCAACCCTGCTCTGCGAGCTTGATCGAGCCCATACCGTATAAGACCGAACTCTCCGGTGCTGTGCGCGTCCGTCGATATGGCAATTTTTACACCGGCTTGAACGGCGGCCCGCGCATTCTCCGCCGACAGATCAAGCCGGTCGGGACTTGAATTGATCTCGAAAAAGCAGCCATTCTGGCGTGCATGCGAGATCACGCGCTCCATATTTACCTCGTAGCCGGGGCGTTTGAGGAGAAGCCGGCCAGTGGCGTGTCCCAGAATATTGAAATACCGATTGTCCATGGCGCGCAGAATGCGCTCGGTTTGCTGCTGCTTATTAAGTCCGAACCGCGAGTGGATCGAGCAAACCGTATAATCAAGCTCGCGCAGCACGTCATCAGGATAATCGAGCGATCCGTCGGCCAGAATATCGACTTCGGCCGATTTGAGAATCCGGATGCCGGAGAGATTCCCGTTCAGCTTGTCGATGAACCCAATCTGTTTCCGGAGGTCTTCGACCGGCACTCCACGCGCGATTTTGAGGCTTTGAGAATGGTCCGTGATGCCGATATATTCATAACCGCGTCGCTGTGCTGCAGCGGCCATTTGCTCGATAGGATGGGCGCCATCACTCGACGTGGAATGCGCGTGAAGCTCGCCCCTGATGTCCGTAACCGAAACAAGCGCAGGCAGCGTGCCGGAGGCCGCGCGAGCCACTTCGTCATGACCTTCGCGCAGCTCCGGTTCGATAAAAAGAAGGCCGAACTTTTCATAGAAAGCGGCTTCGCTGCGCCAAATCCCGGCAGCCCTCAAAGTCTTCAAGGGACCCGTGACGGCTGCTAGCTTCTTAAGATGAGCTTTTGAACCCGTGCAGGCAACCAGATCAAGTCCACACTGATCCTGCGCCGATTCGCGCAGTCGCACCAGAATTCCGGCCGAAACCGCGAACACGGCCTCGCGATTCTGCGAGGTGACGAGCGGCGTCCTGCCTCCGAACCGATGAAATTTTTCAACCGCCATTGTAAAATCTTCTGTTTCGACGATGAAGGAAATTTCTTCGATGACCTCGACACGTCGGCGGTAGTCACCAGCGACCTCAGCTCGACGAACGCCGCATTTATTGAGCAGAAATTCCTCAACCGAGGCCCGAAGGTCGTCCGCGCGATAGAGCAGCATCGCATGCGTATCGATAAGTCCCTGCCGAATATGCTGCGCCATACGAAAACCGAAGAGTTTTTCGATCTCGCTGGTCTCCAGTTTTTCTTTAAGTTCATCGATTGAATGGATCCCGAGCTTTTTGTAGACCCGCAGAACGCGTTTGGGATCGAGCCGCGGGTACTGGTTGATGCCGGCAAGTTCACAACTGGCGCTAGCGCGCAGATTTTCGAGCTTACTGAGCGTGCCGGTGGTAACGATCTCGCGGATGCAAGCCGCGATCGCATCGCCGATCCCGGGAAAAGTCTTAAGATCGGCGTCCTCGCGCACCAGGGTGTCGAGGCTCGCCGACAATGTTCTGATACGCGCCGCGGCACGCTGATAGGCCTTAATCTTGTAGGGGTTCTCTTTGCCAGCGGCCAATAATTGCGCGAGGCTGGCCAGATGGTCGGCAATTTCGGCGTTGCTAACAACTCCTGCCGTACCAACTCTAAGCGACGTGGCAGTGTTTAGACCGGCTTCACTCATGCTCCGCCTCGGTCCGTCTCAATCTGTCGGATCGTCTGCATGGGATCTTCGCGATCCGGTCTCACCAGTAATGTAGCTCGAATACTGAGGCGGCGGGAGGAAGACATGCGCCGGAGCGATGCTTGGGCCGGTCGTTTCATCGGCGTCTTCGCGCCGACACCACTCACCTCTTCGGACTCTTTATCTGACGGATTGAGCAGTGTCCATACCGGACCCGCCACGACCGCACTAACGCGGATGCGCGCGGAACAGACCGGTCACGTTCGGCCGCGGGGAGGATAACCCCGTGCTGGGCGTGCTCGCGTGCGTGCGGCGAGACTCCGGCAAACTTGCCTGTAAATGTTCCCAGAGTTGGGATGATTTCGAGTTACAGGCCTGCTCTCTGGAATTCCCTTGCAAAGCATCGGGACTAGGGGTTATATTCCTGCCCTAGGGAGTAGGATGAAACGGCTATCTGCTGCCTATTCTCTATTGAGTTTCGCGGCTCCGTTCTCATATCCGCAGGCTCGCGTCTCGAGGGTCAGCAATTCTTCGTAAGGTCTCCATGCTGAGGATGTAGCCAGAAAAGAGGGGCTATTTCGATGTCATCTGCCAAATACAACTCCCACCAAGCCGGGCGAGAGATGCGAAGGATCGTACAAGTACTTGGTATTAGTTGCGGGCTGGTGTTCTGGACAGGTCTTCTGTCGTACCCAGTCTGCGCTCAGACTTATACAATTGCGCAGAAAATTGCCGATCCTGCTTACTTTGTGCCCGGGCCGCTGTGGACGCAACTTCAACAGTCTACGCCCTATGTGGGGATAGCAGTAGCCAATGTCGTCAATGGCCCCGACTATCTGCCGGATCCGAACTATGCGAGCACCATTCAGGCGACTACGACTACGGCTTCCGGAATCAAAGTGTTGGGTTATGTCCGCACCGGCTATTTCGGCTCAACGGGGCTCACCACCCGACTCGGACAAACCGACACGACATCCTGGTTAGCTCAAATAGAACAGGACGTGGATGCCTGGTACAACTTTTATGGTTCCGCCGGTCTTGCCGGAATCTTTTTCGATGAAGCTCAGAACACATGCAACGATGCCAACATGTATTCCTACATCACGGCTTACGTGAAACAAAACCACACGGGAGCGCTGGTCGCGGAAAATCCTGGCACCGCGGTGCCTTCCTGCTTTCAGGGTACAGCCGACATCCTGCTTACATTCGAAGGCACTTATTTGTGTTACATCCAGGACTCGACCTGTCCCACAGCACAGCAGTACATAGATCTCGCCTGGAACCCCGTCGACCCTCAAGCCATTTGGCATCTCGTGTATGACGCAAGTTCCGCCCAGATCCCGAATGCAGCTGCGCTGACGAAAGCACGAGGCGCAGGGTGGTTTTACATTACCTCCGATACGCTTCCCAACCCTTGGGATAGCTTGCCAACCGGGACTGATTGGAGCGGCGAATTGGCGGCTACCGCCCCAGGCGGAGGCGATACAACACCACCGTCAACGCCGTCCGGATTGACGGCTCCCAGTTCTGGTGTGGGTTACACGTCTGCTGTCTTGAACTGGAACGCCTCTACCGATTCGGGTAGTGGAGTGGTCGGCTATGACATCTTCCAGAACGGTGTATGGATTTTATCGACGCCTGCAAGCACAGCGAGCGCTCTAGCGGCTACATTGACAGGACTGCTTCCCAATACCTCTTACAGCTTCACTGTTGATGCGCGCGACGCGTCGGGTAATATTTCGGCCCCCAGCAGCGCGTATAGTCTGACGACGCAAGCGTCCAATGGCATTCTGCCAACCCCACCAGGCAATCTAACGATCGTGTCGAGTGATTACAGCAGCGCCACACTCTCCTGGGACGATTCCACAGACGATTTAGGTATTTCCGCCTACGATGTTTACAAGGAAGGCACAAAAATCGTTACCCTGGACGGCTCGACTACCTCAGTTCTCATTGGCGGACTCACGCCCGCGACGCAGACCACATTTTCGGTCACGGCACGCGATCCCCAGGGCAATGTCTCGGCAGCCAGCAATAGTGCGACCGCAACCACGTTGCCGCTACCTCCTCAGGGGGAAATCTCCAATCCAACGGGCAGGAGTAGAGACGGGGTGCTAACGTATGCGGCTAATTTTAACGTGGCTTTTGGTTATCAACATGTTTTCATCGATTCTGACAATAATGCCGCTACGGGGTGGATCACCGCCAGCACTCCTCCTCTTGGTGCGGATTACCTGATCGAGAACAACACGCTATACCAGTACGCCGGATCCGGAACCGACTGGACATGGACTATGGTCGCTACGATCAACCCCCGGAGAAACGGCTACAACGTGAGATGGAGAGTTCCGTTATCGGACCTCGCGAACCGGACCCGAACCCAGTCTGTTGTTTTCGGTGGTAACGGTTACGCGCCCACGGCATACTCTCTCGTTATTACGCTAAATCGGTCTTCGGATGGTAATATGCAATAGCTTGGCACGCCTTTAAGGCGAAGGTGGAGAAGTACTACAGGATTCCGTATTTTTTGAATGCGAGAACCGCACTGCTGCCTTCTTCGAGTGCCTTCCTCACCAGTTTTTCGCCCCGAGCTTTTTCCAGGGCCTTCGTGAAGACCTCCGTTTTCGCTTCTGTGGGTATACAACAGACACCATCGACATCGCCGAACAGGATGTCGCCCGGTTTGATCGATACATTTCCAATTTCAACCGGAATGCGAAAATCGACAACCTTATAGCGAGGTGCCGAGTCCTGACCGTAGCTGCCCAGGGAGAACGTAGGGAAATTCAACTTCAGAATTGCTCTGGTATCGCGGCTATAGCCATTCAGCACAGCGCCTGTTGCACCTAGTTTCAGTGCTCGCGTGCTCATCATCTCGCCCCAAAGAGCAGCTCGAGGAGAAGAGCCCGTATTGACATACACCTCGTTTGGCTTGAGGTCATCCAGCGCCTCGAGCATGAGTCCGAACGGTTTCTCCATAAGCTCGTTAGCGCTTCCGGAAATGCGCTCGCCGAATACGTCCATGGAGAGTACCGGCATGCTGCGGCCGATCAGAACCATGTCGTCGCGAAGCGGTTTGATGCCTGGGGGAAGAAACTGATGAAACAGACCCAGCTTGTCCATTACGTCGCCTACGACAGAGGTGAAGAGCTCATTTCGCAAAATCGTGAACAGTTCGCTGTCGCTCTCCCAGAGATGCATGTTCTTTTATTGATCCTATCGAGATTCGAGACAGACAATTCAAAAGCGAGCAAGCTAGGCGAACGTACGAAACCGGTTCTCCGGTTGTCCAGCGGTGTCGGTGCGAATTGCGAACAGCCCTCCGCTCAGGCGCTCTTCGGCAGGTGCGCCGCTTGAAGCTGTCGTGACATAGAGCGTCCGATAATCGGCACCGCCGAACGTGCAGTTCGTAATGTTAGTTACCGGCATTTCAATCATCCGGTCAATGTGGCCGTCCGGTGCAACACGAACGATACACTTGCCGGAAAAGCGGCAATTCCAGAGATAGCCATCGCTGTCTATGGCCGATCCATCGGGCAGCCCACGCTCAAACCCTTGCAGATAGATTCGCTCGCCGTCTATCGAACCGGTGGCTTTGTCGTACTGGTAGGTCCAAATTTTGTTCGCAAGCGTATCTGCGAAATAGAACCGCGCGTGATCCGGGCTCCAGGCGAGAGTGTTTGAGATCCCAATGTCCCTTTTCCATTCGCTCACGCGGCCATCCGAATCGATTCGGAACAGGATCCCATCCGTTCCTGCAGCTTCCACTGAACGGCCGTCACGAGTCACATTGTTCCTCATCGAGCCAAGCCAAAGAGAACCCCGCGGATCAGTCCCGCCATCGTTCAAACGAACCGCCGGCCATCCGCTTAACCGGAATCCATGCTCCCTTCGTTCATCCGAAGCCGGCTTCCAGAAGATCAAGCGGGAGCCGAGTGCGACCGCCAGCGTATCGTCCCGGTCCGTGAGCACCATGGCAGTTACCGGCTCATCAAAGAACCAGGACCTTACCGATTGGTCACGGGGATCGAAGCGATGAATGAGAAAACGATTGATATCGGTCCAGTAGAGTGCCTGTTCGCCGGCGTGCCAGACCGGGCCTTCACCGCAGCGGTCGCCCACGGGCGCGACGCAAACGGCCTGTTCAGTCAGCGAAACCATACTATTCATGGGAACCTTGGACTACAGCGGAACGACGCAGTCTTCGACATGTTTCATTTGACGGCTATTCCCGCTAGTAGCCCCCCGTCGACAAGGTAGTCTCCACCCGTGCAGAAGCCAGCCCTTGGAGACGCGAGGAATGCAGCCAATTCCGCGACCTCTTCCGGCGTGCCAACTCGCCCAAGCGGGTGTGCGTCGCCGAAGCGCTGGAATACTTCCTCCACCGGCAATTCAGGAGAAAAAGTTCGAGCGGCGAGTTCGAGCATGGGCGTGGCGATGGAACCGGGGCTGATGGAGTTCACGCGAATGCCGTCAGCCGCATGATCGAGCGCCAGGGCCCGGGTCAGGCTGAGAACCGCTCCTTTAGAAGTTGCGTAAGCTGCAACGCCCCGCTGGCAGGCATGGCCTTGCACGGACGCCACGTTCACAATCGCCCCTGCGCCGCGCTTTTTCATTTCGGGTATAGAGGAGCGGGCAAAAAGAAAAATACCCGTTACGTTCACAGCCAGGCAGCGATTCCAGGTATCGAGATCCGTCTCCAGCACCGTCCCGTAGGGGGGAACTGCGGCGGCGTTCACAAGGATATCCAAGCCGAGGAATAATCCGATTGCCGCAGCGACTGCTGACTCAACATCGCTGGCGGAAGAGACATCGCATTGCCGGGCTTTTATCGTGATTCCTTCCGCGGCGGCCTCTCTCTCGAGTGCTTGGTTCGCGTCGGCATCGATCCCGCAAGCCAAAACTCGAGCTCCGCCACGAGCGAGACGGTTTGCAATCGCTTTGCCGATACCGGTTGTGCCGGTAACGATCGCTACCTTATTTTCAAAATCGGTCACGAGCGGTTCCCTTCAATGGCCTTTAAACAGGCGCGAAGATATCCCATGGCAAAAGCCATGCCCGAATGCCACGGCGCGTCGCATGTCAACTGCGGTGCGTGATCGGGAATGATGACTCCCGAGAATCCGTTTCTATGGAGAATCCGCAGAATCCGGAGCACGTCGACATCACCGTCATCAATATGCGTTTCCTTATAGTGGGGAACCTTGCCATGTACGTTTCTCAAATGGACGTAGGCGATTCTTTTCTGCGCGCTGTATCGATCCACTGCATCGTAGACGTCGCCGTCTCTCATTTCTGCCAGCGTCCCGACGCAGCACTCCAGTTGATTTGAGGAGTTGTGGTTGATGTCGATGAGTTTCTGATAGAGCTCAGGGCGGTAAACCAGGCGTGGTTGTCCGCGCAAGGTTGGCATTGGCGGATCATCAGGGTGAGCCGCCAGCCGCACGCCAGCCTTTTCCGCGGTGGGAAGGCACTCGTTCAGAAAATCAGCGGCGCGTCTCCAAAGGTCTTCGTGACTGGCTTGCGGCACTTGACCAGCCGGAGCGTCGGCATCGTAAATCATGTTCCAGACCATACCGAACGGAAGCGGCGTGTCTATCGTCCCATCCATGCCGACACTGACGGCTCCTCCGCGCGCAAACGGGCCTGTGACCCGGCCTGCCACTCCGGCGATGCTGAAGTTATAGCCGATGATTGGAATGCCGACTTCCCCGACACGGTTGATGATGGTTTTGAGCCCTTCCAACTGTTGCCGCTTTCGGGGGCCGTCCAGCAAAACATCGTACCAGTGCGCCGGATCGAAGTTTTCAATCGCTTCCCAAATCAGTCCTGCATCTTCAATCTGTTTCTTGATCTCGCGCATTTCTTCGAGCGGCCACAAGTGGTTCGGATCGCCTGCGTAGCCCCAGCCGCCCAATTCACCGACCGGTTGATCCTGGCGCGGATTCGCCGAACCTCCTCCTTTGAAGTAGTCCACAAGATGAACAACAACGTGCGTCGCCCCCACCTGCCGCGCGAATGCAAAATAAGCAGGAGTCAACATGTGCCGATAAAGGCCGAAGCCGAGTTTCATATGAATCTTCTCGATTGGTTTGCGCAACCGCTCAGCGAGTATGATCCGTTTCACGCGGACGTAGATTCCGCGGTCAGATTCCGCAACCAAATGTGACTGATCTCTTCAAGCGAATAACCCTTTGTCTCAGGAACAACAAGCAGCACAAATACGAAATTCAGAGCCGCCATTGCAGCGAAAACGAAGAAGGTTCCGTGGCTGCGGAGGTGGCTCTGCATAACGGGAAAGAACTGATTAGCTAAATAAGCGAAGATCCAGATCGCGGTAGTTGCGATTGACATGGCCGCGCCCCGTACCTTCGTGGGAAAGATTTCTGAGATGATTACCCAACATACTGCACCGTTGCCTACAGCATGGCCGGCCACAAACGCCATGATTCCAGCCAGAATGCCACGGCCGGCGCCACCTACAAGGTAAAGGCAACCGACAACCGCGAGTGCTAACGTCTGCGTACTGATGCCAAGAAGAAGGAGCGTCCTGCGGCCCGCCCGGTCCACAAGCCAGATCGCCAGAACGGTGAACGCCAAGTTCACAATGCCGACTAACACTGTCTGAAAGAAAGCGTCGGAGGAATTTTGCCCGGCGCTCTTGAAAACCTCGGGTAAGAATGAAAGCAGGCAAGTAATGCCGCTGGTCTGGGAAAAAGCAGCAAGCAGGAACCCGATGACGAGCGCCCGGCGGAACGGCCCCTTGAACAGTTCCTTCAAGCCGCCTTCTTCTTCCGCAAGTGAGCGTTTGATGGCGCCGGCCTCGGCCGCGGGATCACAGCTGATGGCTGCCAGTACGTGCTGCGCTTCCTTGTCAAGCCCCACCTTCATCAGCCAGCGAGGACTTTCTTTGGAGAAGAGAATAGCAATCGCAAAGATGGCTGCAGGCACCGCAGCGGCTGCGAACATCCATCGCCAGCCGCGCCCAACCTGCCACGCTTCCGTGCCTGATTTCTCGATGAGCATGTTGACATAAACCGCGCAAAGAATACCCGCAACAATGCCGAGTTGATAGAAAACCACCAGCCGCCCGCGTACGTTCCGAGGCGCGATTTCGGCAATGTACATCGGAGCGACGATGGAAGCCGAGCCGATTCCCACGCCTCCAACAATGCGCCACGCCACGTATTGAGTGAAGCTTCCCGCGACCCACACGCCAAGCGAGGAGAGGGCGAAGCAGGCAGCACAGGCATAGAGAGCCCGCTTCAGGCCGAACCGATCGGCAAGCGCGCCTGATACAGCCGAACCGATCAAGCACCCGATAAGCGCACATCCGGCCGCCCATCCGACGGCAACCGGATCCAGTCGATAAAATTTCGCCAGGTGCCCGATGGCGCCACTGATCACGATGTTGTCGTAGCCAAAAAGAAAACCGCCCAGCGCAGAGACCACGGTCGAAAGAATCAGTGTCCCCAGCGAACCGGAAATGTGTTGCGACCCCGCAGATGGCATTGAAGATTTCAATGGCGGATGCAAGGAAAACCGCCGCTGCTAGGAAAATTCCACCCGGATTCGGTTCATTGACAAGGCGCCGCGCCGGCTCATAGACTTTATCTTGGCCACGACAAAAGAGCCAACGCTATTGTAATTCACGCTCGACAAAATGCGGTTCAAGTTGAAGCAACGCGGGCTTGCATGCTGGACGGTAACGTGCGGGTTGAGCCGTTGGCTGCTCGCCGGGTTATTGCCAATGATCACGCAAGCCCAGACGCCGGCCGTCTGGCAGATCGGGAAATTTGATGAATCGCCGGTCGAGTTTGCGCGGGGGGCGCAAGATTCCGTTGTGTTTCGAGTAGGCACAAGCGATCCTCGCAAAGATTGGCCCGGCGGTCAGGAAACCGGGCACACTTATCAGATTCTGTTCTCAATCGATTCACCCAAGAAATCGTACGTCCTGAAGATTGCAACGCTGATTGACCGGCCGCGCGTTCCCGCGCTGCGAGTGGTAGTGAACGGCCACTCCGGAACATTCTATCTGCATCCGAAACTCAGTTATTCCCGCAGCGATTTCGCGTACGCCTTCGATCCGCACGAGTCGCAGAGTACTGTGGATGTCGATATTCCTGCGGCAGTTTTGAAGAGCGGCGAGAACACGATTTCGATTACGTGCATCGATGACCCCCCGACCGCTGCTGGTGAAAAAGAGATTGGCGGTATCAGTTACGATGCGCTCGCATTGCTCGAAGCGGAATCGACGCCGCACCCGCGGGACGGCGAAGTGAGTGCCGATGTCGAGCCGACCATCTTCTACCGGCAAAGTGAAGCCGGATTAGCAGAGGTGGTCGATGTATTCATACGTTTTTCGAATCCGTGGCGAGCCGGAAATGCTGACCTGGAGATAGGGGGCAAGCACTATACCGCAAAGCTATCCGGTGGTGAATTTGGAGAGGAGCGCGTTTCGTTTGACGTACCCGAGTGGTCCGGGACAGCAGAGGGGAAGCTGCGGGTGCCCGCTGATTCCAGGCGCGCGATCGACGTAAGCCTGAAGCCGCGGCGCAAGTGGACCATCTTCGTGGTGCCTCATACGCATCTTGACGTCGGCTATACAGATTATCAAGGTAAGGTAGCGGAGACGCAGGCCAGAGTGCTGACTCAAGCGGGAGCTCTGATTCGCGAGCATCCCGACTTTCGCTTTTCCATCGACGGCTCCTGGAACCTGCAGCAATTGCTCGATACGCGCCCCGAGGCAAAGCAACGCGAAATCATTGATCTTATACGCAGCGGAAAGATAGCGATGCCGGCGCAGTATTGCAACCTTCTGACCGGATACGCTTCGCTCGAGACTCTCTATCGATCTCTATACCAATCCAAGGAATTGGCCCGCCACTATGGCCTCCCGTTTGAATACGCAAATATCACCGATGTCCCGACTTATTCCGGGAGTTACCCTTCCGTCCTTGCCGGCAGCGGTGTGAAGTATTGGGTTGCCGCCTCGAATAACGACCGCGCTCCAGTTTTTAACTTTGATCACTGGAACGAGAAGTCGCCTTTCTGGTGGATTGGACCGGATGGGAAGAAGGTTCTGTTTTGGTATTCCCGTCATTACATGCAGGTGCAAACGCTGTTCGGACTCCCGCCGCAATTGAATGCAGTCCGTGAGTCTCTACCCATTTACTTGCAGGCTTACTCGGAGCCCAACTACAAGCCCGATGTGGCGCTCGTTTACGGAACGCAGGTCGAGAATACCGATCTGTTTCCATCGACAGCGACGTTCGCGGATGAGTGGAACAAGGAGTATGCCTACCCGAAACTCACGTATTCTACGTTTTCCGACTTCTTCCACTACATCGAACAACATTACGGCAGAGATCTTGAGACCTTCCAAGGCGATGGCGGCGGGTATTGGGAGGATGGAATAGGAAGCGATGCCTTCTACGAACAGGAGGATCGAGAAAACCACAACCGGGCGCTATCGGCTGAGGTTCTTTCCACCGGTCTTCATTCTGTTGATTCCGACTTGAATCCTCCGAAAGGTCTGTTCACGGCCATCTGGGAGAACATAATTCTCTTTTCCGAGCACACCTGGGCATCTTGGAACTCGGTCTCCGAGCCCGATCATGACGAAACCGTCCGGCAGCTCAGGGTGAAAGATGACCGCGCGGATCGCGCCGCCCTCGAGATTGACGATGTGATCAATCGGTCCATGAGTCAATTGGCCAATGACATTCATATTCCGTCGAACACGCTGGTGATATTTAATTCCTTGAATTGGCGCCGCGACCTTGTGGTGGAAACAGATCTATCCCAACACCCCAAACTGGTGGATTTGACTACGCAGCAGGAGGTCCCTCTCGAAGTTCTTTCCAACAAAGAACATTTCCTCCATGTCCGATTTCTCGCCAAGGATGTCCCCGGCGTAGGCTACAAGTGCTTTCGCATCGAGTACGCGCCAGAAGGAGGACCTGCGGAATCCCAACGGCTCAACGAACATACCATTGAGAACTCGTTCTATCGCATCACGGTGGACGATGCCACCGGAGCGCTGAGCAGCATCTACGACAAGCAGCTTCAACGTGAGATTGTGGATGCCCAAAGTCCGTACAAATTCGGTCAGTATCTATACGTCACCGGCGGCGATGGGGACACCCAGATGATTAATCCCTTCCCGGCTCTCCCACCAGGCGAACTGACGGTTCACCCCGCGAAGGGAGGCCAGTGCCTCGGCGCGGAGAAAATGGCTTGGGGACAGTCGATTCGGATGACGAGTTCGGACGTGAATACACCGTCGATCGAGGCCGAAGTGCTTCTGTTCAACGATCAGAAGAAAATCGAGTTTCACTACGGGGTACACAAGGACTACACAACCCGGAAAGAAGCTGCGTATTTTGCCTTTCCGGTGGCGGTAGCCCAACCTGACTTCACCTACGCTACCCAGCAACAATGGGTGGATCCGGCTCGCAATCTGATGAAGGGCGGGAGCCTCGAGTGGTTCAACGTCCAGCACTGGATGGCGGCGCGGGACTCAAACCTTGCCGTGGGTATTGTTCCCCTTGACGCGTCTCTTGCGACCTTCGGCGATATCAACCGTGGGACCTGGCCCGGCACATTTACGCCGAAGACCGGAACAATCTTTTCGTATGTGATGAATAATTACTGGCACACGAATTACCGGGCGGGACAGGGAGGCGACTTCACCTTCCGCTACGCAATAACAAGCGCCCCGCAATTGGATGGCGCCGCACTCTCCAAGCTAGGGCTGGAGGAGATGCGCCCCGCCGAAGTGAACGATGTTTTGAGCCAGGACAAAGCAGGAGATCCACCCAGGCCATTACCGGCCGAAGGCGGCCAGTTCCTAGAGACCACAGGCTCGAATACCGCTTTAGTTACTTGGAAGGAGGCTGAGGACGGAAACGGCACGATCTTGCGGCTACAGGAAATCGCGGGTAAGCCTGGAGAGACCACAGTCGGATTTCCGCGTTCGAAAATCGTGTCGGCGCGGCTCTGCTCAGGGGTTGAGGACGACTTGGGAGGCTTACCGGTTGAGAGCAACGCCATCCGGCTCGAGTTCCAGCCGTTCGAAGTGCTAACGGTCAGAATTCTGAGTAAGTAGCCGGCCTACCCGTAGAGATTGTGAATGAGAACGAATGCGCCGAACAAACTCCGGAAAAAGATTGCATTCTTACGTACGAACCGCTACTGATGTGGCGCGATTGAGTGATTACGATCTGCGGTGCTGCGATAATTCGGGCTAGAGCGCAACAAACTTTCGCAGAAGTGGATAGCACTCGAGAACGATGATCAAAATACGTTACGATCTTACGCCGGCGCGGTTCGAAGCGAAGCTACGCAGGTTTTTCGAACTGTCAGCGCAAAAAATTCAATCGATAGAAAAATCCTGGGATGCCGCACACGGGTCTCCAGTCTTTACCTGTGCGGGGCCGATACACCAGCCGTGGCTGGACGGAGTGGACACAGGGATTCCAGTTTGGCTCTTCCATTCTGCAATTTGATGCAACGGGCGAGAAAGAATTCCGCGATTACGGGCGGCGGCAGACGGTGGCGATGATGGCGCCGCACGTATCCCACATCGGCGTTCACGACCATGGTTTCAACAACATCAGCACTTATGGCAATCTGCTGCGCCTGATGAACGAAGGACGCATCGCAGCCGACGAATGGGAGAAGCAGTTTTATGAGCTTGCCATCAAGTGCTCCGGCGCCGTTCAGGCAATGCGTTGGTCTGAAATTGCCGATGGAGGGTATATCTATTCGTTCAACGGCCCCCACTCGCTGTTTGTCGACACGATTCGATCGCTGCGCGCTCTTGCCGCGAGCCACCGATTGGGCCATGTTCTCAAAGGGGAGAACGACAGGAACATTTCGCTCCTAGAGAGATTGATTCAGCATGCGCAAGCGACCGCCCGGTACGCGGTTTACTACGGCGAAGGCCGCGATAGTTATGACGTGCGCGGCCGTACCGCCCACGAGAGTATCTTCAACGTAAACGACGGAAACTATCGCTGTCCGAGTTCGCAGCAGGGCTACTCGCCATTTAGCACGTGGACGCGCGGATTAGCGTGGGCTATGTGTGGTTTTGCGGAACAGCTCGAATTTCTCTCTACTATCTCGGATCAAGAGCTTGCGCCGCTTGGCGGGCGCGAATCGATTGAGCTGATTTTCCGAAAGGCCGCCGATGCGACGTGTGATTTCTATATTGAGAACTCGCCGTCGGACGGCATTCCCTACTGGGACACAGGCGCGCCAGGACTGCCAGCGCTCGGTGACTGGATGGACCGGCCCGCCGACCCTTTCAATCGATTTGAGCCGGTGGATAGTTCAGCCGCGGCCATTGCCGCCCAGGGCCTGCTTCGTCTTGGCAGATATAGCGGGAAGGAACGCTATTGGCAAGCTGGGCTGACAGTTTGCCAGACCCTACTCGATGAGCCCTATCTGAGTACAGATGCCAATCATCAAGGGCTGATCTTACACTCCGTCTATCATCGACCGAACGGCTGGGACTTCGCTCCTGGCGACGATCGTGTGCCGCGCGGCGAAGCCTGTATGTGGGGCGACTATCATGCTCGCGAGGTAGCGCTGTATCTGCTTCGTCTGATCGAAAACCGCCCCTATCTGACCTTCTGGGGTGCGCCGACTGAGTGCGCCGAATGATCGCGACTGGTGAAACAAACATGTCAACGCTCGTGCGCATGGCCCAGGAGTGAGCGACTTGTTATTTTCGAAACGGCTAATCCAATGCGAGATGCTGGATCAGGCGCCGGAGGAATTGGCGCACGCGAATCTGGCAGATCTGAGACGTATCAACCGGCACTTCGGCGGCCATTATGTTGTGCGCAGAACGGTAGAGCGAGCCGTTAACGGCAACCGGAACTTTACACTGCTCGACATCGGCTGCGCTTCCGGGGACGTAGCACGGATGCTCAATGCGCAGTATCCTCACGCCCGAATCACCTGTTTCGACTACAAAACGATCAACATGAAAGCTGCGCCTCACCCAAAGGTGCTGGCGGACGCCTTCCAATTGCCATTTCGCCCGGCGAGTTTTGATTTTGTACTTTCCTCGCTGTTTCTTCACCACTTCACGGATGATCAAGCGACAGAGCTGTTACGGGCCTTCTACCTGCTTGCACGAAAAGCGCTGCTGATATGTGATCTGGAGAGGCAGCTTATTCCGTATATTTTTTTGCCAGCGACGCGTGCGCTGTTCCGCTGGAATCGCATTACGGTGCACGATGGGATTCGTTCCGTTCGCGCATCGTTCCGGCATACAGAGTTGCTGCAACTGGCGCGCCAGGCGGGAATTCCGAACGCGGAAGTGCGAGCGCATCGCCCTGCATTCCGCCTCTCTATGGTGGCAAGGAGGTATTAGGATGCTGTCCGGTGGGCACTCGGAGGTAATGCCCACCGGTGAGGCGCATGCTAGAGAGCAACATGCACCGCCTTTTGCCCAATATTAGCGCATCCTGTTCTGTGCTTGAGAGAAGGCTTCAGTCGCCGGCTGCAAGCGGCCGTGGCTAGCTCGAGGTCTCGGTAAAGGCCAGGCGGGGCCGCTTCGGTACGGAAGCTGGCCATGAGATTTCCGCCGGACGTCCGACGCCGAACCAATACGCGAGCACTGCGAAGACGAGAATGGCGCAGGCGATCGCGAACGCGGCGGCAAAAGAGCTGGTCTTTTGGAGGGCGTAGCCGCTGATGATTTGACCCACCACTCCCGCGAAGTTGCCGAAGCAGTTCTGAACGCCTGTCCATTTGCCCGCGGCGCGCGGCCCGGAAAGCAGTTGGGTCAAAGCCCAATGGTTGGAGGACCACGCGCCCATCAAAATGCAGGCCAATATCAGGAGCGTGTTGCCGAGCACTCGTTCCGTAACCAGGACAGCGGGCAACATGAATGAACAGCAGCCCAGCAGCCCCAGACAGACGAAAGTCTGGCGAACACGCCCAGGGTCTCGCCCGCTCCGGACGAAGGCATCGGCGAGCAAACCGAACAGCATGGAGGAGGTGGCAACCGCCCAGAAGGGCAGAGAGCCGAACAGGGCGAGCTGGTCACGGGAATAGTGGCGCTCCGTCTCGAAATAGTAAGGCAGCCAATTCAAAAAGAAAAACCAGGCATAATTACCGCCGAAGAGTCCGATCGCAGTACCCCAAAGTTCCCGCCGCGAGAGGATTTCTTTGTAGGACGGAACCACCTTCGGGTCGAGCGGGTGTGCCTGATGGCTGGCAGGCAGTCGCGGGGCTACGAGACACCACGGCACGAGCCATAGCAAGCTGCTTGCGCCGATCATGAGGAACATGAAGCGCCAGGAAAAGCGGGTCACCATTTCGACACCCAGAAACACGCCTAACGCGGGCCCTATTTTTGATCCGGCGTCAATCAACGCATTGGCTGTTCCACGCAACCGCTCGGGAAAACTGATGCAGATCATCTTCGAGTAGGCAGGGTAGGCGACCGATTCGCTGGCGCCGAGCAGGAGGCGTAGCCCGAAGATCATTCCGAAGGACCCGGCGAGGCCAGTCAGGGCGGTGGCCGCCGACCAGAGCAGAAACGCGGCGCCATAGACCCAGTTAACGTTCCAACGTTCGATGAGCTTGGCCGTGACGAGCTGAGAGAGCGCGTAGGTAACGGAGAACGATGCCAGTAGGTAGCCCAACTGTTCCGGGGTAAGATGCAGCTCCTTCTGGACGCTCCGGGCGGCAACGCCAAGGTTTCCGCGATCGGCGTAGTTGATGCAGACAGAGATCACCAGAAGAGCAAGGGCGGTCCAGAGAAGACGGCCGGGCTTGGGCCCCGATGTATTCATCGTTGCCCAAACTATCAGATTGATTGCAGGTAGAAGAGACTGAGCCGCGGCATGGCCGCACGTTCAAGCAGTGCCGCATCGAGATAACGGCGTTCCAGCATCGCGAGCTGTTCGGCAGTCATCTTGCCGCGGTATGGTTTCAACTCGCGGTCGAGGTTTTCCCTGATCGCGTACAGCTCATCATCGCTTTGATTTGCGCGTAATGCCGCGACAAGCTTTTCTTCGAGGGTGGTCAGGCGGCGTTCGAGGTCTTCGAGATTTTGCAGGTGCTTCTCGGCATCAGCGGAAAGCGCATCCAATGCAGCGGCCACATCCTGAAACGGCGGCTCGGGCCGCTGCCGAATTGCGTCGAGAGATTTCTTCAAATGGCTGCGAAGTTCGTCAGCCGCGAAGGGAGGTTCGGGCGTGCCGGCATCGCGTTCACTGCTGGCGGGCTTCCGCTGTGCCGCTTCGAGCACCGCTTGTGCACAATAGGCCAGCGAGTTGACCATGCGCCGCCTGATTTTTCGACTGTGCCATTTTTCAAAAGCGTCATCGATTCCTCTCAGGACGGCCTCCAGCGGAATGCCCGCGCTCTTCCAGCTTTCAATCAGAGCCCAATCAAGCGGAGAGAGCAGGAACAGGCTGGTACCGCGGGCCCGCTGGAAGTGCTCCTCAATTTCGGTGAAGTAGTTGAAATAGTTTTTGGGCCAATCTTCTTGCGGCGCGTCAGTCATGTCAATCTCTATGCGGGCCGGACCCCGCCGGAAGAGATGCGTTGCACGCGGCCATCTTCTGTGCGGAGCAGCAGGAAACCTTGCTGATCGAGCCCGGCTGTGACCCCGCGGACACCGTTTTCCTCAACGATCACGCGGCGGTGCATGACATACGTGGACGCTGCAGTGAAGGCTCGCAGAATCGCCTCCGGGCCCTTGGCCGAGAGCAGTTGCCCGAAGACATCGAGTGATTCGAGCAGGCGAACAATGATCTCTTCACGGGACACCGGTCGGCCGTCGCTTTCAATGCGGAGCGAGGTAGCCGGTGTACGCAGATCGCCTGGAAATTGCGTGTGATTTACGTTGATGCCGATTCCCGCGATGATGCACGAATCCACCAGCTGAGTGAGGATGCCGGCAACTTTGCTTTGGTTGATAAGCACGTCGTTCGGCCAGCGCAGGTCGCACGCCAGATGCGTGCTTTTTTGAATCGCTTCGGCTGTTGCGAGTCCGATTAGCAGACTCGCAATGGGGATTTGCTCAGGTTTGAGCGCAATGCGAAGCAGGACGGAGCAATATATGCCCGCTTCGGCTTCGGAGATCCACGAGCGGCCCAACCGTCCTACGCCGGCTGTTTGCTCATCTGCCAGTACGGCAGTCCCATGCGGCGACCCGGCCTGCGCGAGATCCGCGGCTTCTATCATCGTGGAGCCGAGGGTGGAGTAGTAGTGAATTTCGTTCTGCGGCCGCAAAGTGCGGATGCGTTCAACATCCAAGGGCATTACTTCTCGAGTTCGAGCCGGAAGCTGATATCAACCGCGGTGGCCGAATGGGTAACGGCACCGCAGGAAATGTAGTCAGGACCGGATTCCGCATAAGAGCGAATGTTGCCGAGATGAATGCCGCCGGAAAGCTCCACTGTCGCCCGGCCGTTGATGTGTCCAATCCACTCTTTCGCTTCGGCCGGCGATAGGTTATCGAGCAGGAGATGCGTGGCACCGTGCGCGAGCGCCTCGTCAAGTTCAGCGCGCGTCCGAACCTCGATCTCCACTGGCCCATTGAATCGCTCTACTTTTTCGAGGGCCTGCTGAACTCCGCCGGCGGCGGTGATGTGGTTATTCTTGATGAGCACGGCATCGAACAGGCCCTGGCGATGGTTCGTTGCGCCGCCTGCGGCGGCGGCTCGCTTCTCAAGCTGGCGCAGGCCGGGTGTTGTCTTTCGGGTATCCAACACCTTTGCTTTCGTGCCCGCGATGGCGGCGACGTGCTTATGTGCGAGTGTGGCTACGCCACTCAGTCGCTGAAGGAAATTGAGCGCCACGCGTTCGCATTCAAGGAGCGTACGCGCGAGACCTGTAACTGTCGCGAGAACGTCGCCCGGGTGGGCCGTATCTCCGCTCTTCGCTCGCAACTCGACATTCGCTCCCCCCCGGATCTCGTAAATCAACGGCAGCAGCTCAATGCCGGCCAGCACCAGATCCTGTTTGGCGAGAAAGCTGCCGCGCGCTTGCAAGTCCGGGGGAATCGTGAGCGCGGAGGTGATATCGCCCGCGCCGATGTCTTCGGCCAAGGCGCGTTCGACCGCCTCCCTTATTTCCGGGTGCGAGATGTCAAACATGCCTATTCGAGCCCTTCGAGCAGACGCTTGTTCTTGGCAAGATGCGCTTCATACTCGGCAAGCTTCGCCCGCAGACTGGCGACCACTTTCTCGGGCGCCCGGCTGAGGAAGGTTTCGTCGCTGAGCTGGCGGCGGGAGTTCTCGATGGCACGCTCCTGCGCGGCAATGTCCTTTTCTACGCGCGCGCGAGCCTCCTTGCTGAGTGCCCCATCCTGAGAGCGAGCGGCGGCGTCCAGCGCGAGATCGAAATCCGGCGTTGAGCGGACCAGGCTCTTCTGTTCGGAGAGATGGCCCTTATGCTGGTTAACCTTTAGTTTTGCGAGTGCGCCGATGGCGCCGAGA
>Ga0213872_10000458_pt1 | contig 33281 bp, 30 predicted proteins | sample VelepicomBERX_R2_FD_160071 | JGI IMG/M metagenome (GOLD analysis project Ga0213872, IMG submission 160071) | Rhizosphere microbial communities from Vellozia epidendroides in rupestrian grasslands, the National Park of Serra do Cipo, Brazil - RX_R2 | ecosystem: Host-associated > Plants > Roots >...
AACATGGCATTGGTTGAAGTGAAAGTGCCGGACATCGGCGACTTCGATGGCGTCGGCGTGATCGAGGTGCTGGTCAAGCCCGGCGACACGGTCAAGGTCGAGCAGAGCCTGATCACGGTCGAGAGCGACAAGGCCTCGATGGAGATTCCTTCCAGCACCGCCGGCGTGGTCAAGGAGATCAAGGTCAAGGTCGGCGACACGGTCAAGGAAGGCAGCGTCGTGCTCGTGCTGGAAGCTGAGGGCGCAGCCGCTGCGCCGGCTCCCGCTCCGGCGCAGGCCAGCATTCCTGCCGCGGCTCCGGCTCCTGCGCCCGTCGCGCCGGCTGCCGCCGCGCCCGCAGCCGGCGGTGTGGTCGAGGTGGTCGTGCCCGACATCGGCGATTTCGACGAGGTCGCGGTGATCGAGGTCTTCGTCAAGGCCGGCGACACCGTCAAGGTCGAACAAAGCCTGATCACGGTCGAGAGCGACAAGGCTTCGATGGAGATCCCGTCCAGCCACGCCGGCGTGATCAAGGACTTGAAGGTCAAGCTCGGCGACAAGGTCAAGAAGGGCTCGCTGCTGGCGCTGGTCGAAGCGACCGGCGGTGCCGCGGCTCCCGCACCGGCAGCAGCGGCTGCAGCGCCGGTGGCCGCGGCGGCGCCTGCGCCTGCCGCCGCCACGGTGGCTGTGGCCTTGGCTGCACCGGCCGCCGCGCTGCCCGCGCACCAGCCCGGCACGCCCAGCGGCTCGCTGCCGCACGCTTCGCCTTCGATCCGCAAGATCGCGCGCGAACTCGGCGTGCCGCTGGCCGAGGTCAAGGGCTCCGGCCCCAAGGGCCGCATCACCGAGATCGACGTGCAAGGCTTCGTCAAGGCCGTGATGGCCGGCACGACGCAGACCGCCGCGCAAAAAGCCGCCGCACCTGCCGGTGCTGCCGGTGGTGGCGCTGCCTTCCCGGGCCTGCTGCCCTGGCCCAAGGTCGACTACGAGAAGTTCGGCCCGGTCGAGCGCAAGGACCTCTCGCGCATCAAGAAGATCTCGGGTGCCAACCTGCATCGCAACTGGGTCACGATCCCGCACGTCACCAACCACGACGATGCCGACATCACCGACCTGGAAGCCTTCCGCGTCCAGCTGAACAAGGAAAACGAGAAGAGCGGCATCAAGGTCACGATGCTGGCCTTCATGATCAAGGCGACCGTCGCCGCGCTCAAGAAGTTCCCCGAGTTCAACGCCTCGCTCGATGTGGACGGCACGCTGGTGCTGAAGAACTACTTCCACATCGGATTCGCGGCGGACACGCCCAACGGCCTGGTCGTGCCCGTGCTCAAGGACGCCGACAAGAAGGGCATCCTGCAGATCAGCCAGGAGATGTCCGAGCTCGCCAAGAAGGCGCGCGACGGCAAGCTCGGCCCGGCCGACATGAGCGGCGGCTGCTTCAGCATCTCGTCGCTGGGCGGCATCGGCGGCACCTACTTCACGCCCATCATCAACGCGCCTGAAGTCGCCATCATGGGCGTCTGCAAGAGCAGCACGCAGCCGGTGTGGGACGGCAAGCAGTTCGTGCCGCGCCTGATCCTGCCGCTCAGCTTGAGCTGGGACCATCGCGTCATCGACGGCGCCTCGGCCGCGCGCTTCAACGTGTACTTCGCATCGCTGCTGGCGGACTTCCGCCGCATCGTTCTCTGAACAAAGGATCGATGAGATGGCAACGATTGAAATCAAGGTCCCGGACATCGGCGATTTCGACGAAGTCGGCGTGATCGAGGTGCTGGTCAAGGCCGGCGACACCGTCAAGGTCGAGCAGAGCCTGATCACCGTGGAAAGCGACAAGGCGTCGATGGAGATTCCGTCGAGCGCCGCCGGCGTCGTGCAAGAGGTGAAGGTCAAGGTCGGCGACAAGGTCAAGCAGGGCAGCGTGGTGCTCACGCTCGAAGGTGCGGCTGCAGTTGCCGCTCCTGCCGCAGCAGTGCCGGCCCCGGCCGCACAAGCGTCCGCTCCGGCGGCGGCTGCGCCCGTCGCCGCTCCGCAAGCCGCCAGCTATGCCGGCGCCAGCGATGCCGACTACGACGTGATCGTGCTCGGCGGCGGCCCCGGCGGCTACTCGGCGGCGTTCCGCGCGGCCGACCTCGGCCTGAAGGTCGCCATCGTCGAGCGCTACGCCACGCTCGGCGGTGTGTGCCTGAACGTCGGCTGCATCCCGTCCAAGGCGTTGCTGCACGTGGCCGCCGTGATGGACGAGGTCAAGCACTTCGCCGACCTGGGCGTGAGCTACGGCGAGGCACAGGTCGACCTCACCAAGCTGCTGGCCCACAAGCAGAAGGTCGTGGGCAAGCTCACCGGCGGCCTGGCGGCCATGGCCAAGATGCGCAAGGTCACCGTCGTGCGCGGCTACGGCACGCTGCTGGATGCGCATCACCTGAGCGTGGCCGAGACCACCGGCACTGCGCAGGAGCAAAGCGGCAAGACCCAGGTGCTGGGCTTCAAGGCCATGATCCTGGCGGCCGGCTCGCAGGCCGTGCGCCTGCCCTTCATGCCGAACGACCCGCGCGTGGTCGATTCGACTGGCGCGCTGGAACTTAACGCGAAGCCCAAGCGCATGCTCATCGTCGGCGGCGGCATCATCGGCCTGGAAATGGGCACGGTGTATTCCACGCTCGGCGCGCGCCTCGACGTCGTCGAGATGCTGCCCACGCTGATGACCGGCGCGGACCGCGACCTCGTCAAGGTCTGGCAGAAGATGAACGCCCCGCGCTTCGACAACATCATGTTGAACACGAAGACGGTGGCCGCCGAGGCCACGCCCGAAGGCATCAAGGTGAGCTTCGAAGGCGAGGGCGCGCCCAAGGAGCCTCAGGTCTACGACCTTGTGCTGCAGGCCGTGGGCCGCACGCCCAACGGCAAGAAGTTCGGTGCCGACAAGGCCGGTGTGGCCGTGACGGACCGCGGCTTCGTGCCGGTGGATGTGCAGATGCGCACCAACGTGCCCAACATCTTCGCCATCGGCGACCTCGTGGGCCAGCCGATGCTGGCGCACAAAGCCGTGCACGAAGGCCATGTGGCTGCCGAAGTGATCGCCGGCGAGCTGCTGGGCCAGGCCGACCTGGCCAAGAGCCAGTTCGACGCCCGCGTGATCCCGAGCGTCGCCTATACCGATCCGGAAGTGGCCTGGGTGGGCCTGACCGAGGACGAGGCCAAGGCCAAGGGCATCAAGGTCAAGAAGGGCCTGTTCCCCTGGACCGCCTCGGGCCGCGCCATCGCGAACGGCCGCGACGAAGGCTTCACCAAGCTGCTCTTCGACGAGGAGACGCACCGCATCGTCGGCGGCGGCATCGTCGGCACGCATGCCGGCGACATGATCGGCGAGATCGCCCTGGCGATCGAGATGGGCGCCGATGCCGTCGACATCGGCAAGACCATCCACCCGCACCCGACGCTCGGCGAGAGCATCGGCATGGCGGCGGAGGTGGCGCACGGCTCGTGCACGGACGTGCCGCCGGTGCGTAAGTAAACGCCTCGATGCCGAAAGGCCCCGGCCGCGCAGCAGTGCGGCCGGGGCCTTTTTCGTGGTCCCGCGGCGATGTTCGCCGCGCTGCCCGCAGGCGTTGTCAGGCGGCCGCGACCTTGTCGCTCAATCGGCCCAGCCAGCGATACAGCCCGCCCACGGCCAGCACGAAGCCGATGCCGCCGAGCCACAGCGCGGTGTCGGCGAAGTCGTCGCCAACGAGCGCCAGCGGCGCGTTCTTGCCGCTGAACACGGCCAGCGCCGCCATGGCGACGCCCAGCAGGCCTTCGCCGACGATCATGCCGCTGGCGAGCAGCACGCCCAGTTGCTTGGCCGAGGCCGGCTTGGCCGAGGCGTCGGCGCGGCGCTCCCAGGCCCAGCCGACGACGGCGCCGACGACGACCATCAGCGTGGTGGCCATCGGCAGGTAGATGCCCAGGCCGACGGCGAGCGGCGGCAGCTGCATCTGGCTGCCGGGCTTGCGCAGGCGCTTGATTGCTTCGTCGATGATGACAAGCACGACGCCGAGCAGCGCGCCGGTGCCGAGCAGGCTCCAGTCGAGGTCGCCCTGGAGCACACCCTTGGCGAGCGCCGAGATCAGCGCGGCCTGCGGGGCCGCGAGCGCCTTGGCCGCGTCGACACCGGGTGCGCCGGCAAAACCGTAGGCCTTTTGCAGCAGGTCCAGCACCGGCGGGATCACGAGCGCACCAGCGACCGTGCCGATGGCCAGCGCCACCTGCTGGCGCCACGGCGTGGCGTCGACGAGCTGGCCGGTCTTCAGATCCTGCAGGTTGTCGTTGGCGACCGTCGCCGCGGCGACGATGACGGCGGTGACGAAGAGCGTGAAGGCCACGAGCGCCGGGCCCGCGCTGGCGGGCAGCAGCGGCTTGACGCCGAGCGCCACGAGCAGCGCCGCGCTGGTGACGACGATGATGCCCAGGCCCGACAGCGGGCTGTTGCTGGAGCCGATCAGGCCGGCCATGTAGCCGCACACCGCGGCGACGAAGAAGCTCATCAGCGCGATGAAGGCGATGCCGCCGACGACGAGGATCACGGTGGCCGAGCCCAGGCCCGAAGAGGCGCTCATGTCGGCGAGCAGCCAGCCGATGGGCACCAGGCAGGCCAGCGTGACGCCGGCGACCCAGCCGATCGGCAGGTCCTGCTCGGTGCGCGGCAGCGTCGCGCCCTGGCCGGCCTTGCGCACGCGCGAGGCGGCGAGCGCCGAGGCCAGGCCCGCGCCGACCGGCTTGACGAGCTTGACCAGCGTCCACACGGCGGCCACGGCGATGGCGCCGGCGCCGACGAAGCGGACCTGCTTGGCCCAGACCTTGGTGGCCATCGCGGCGACGTCGGCGCTGCCGTCGAAGGGCAGCAGGCTGGTCAGGTGCGGCACGGCGCCGACCCAGGCGATCAGCACGCCCACGAGCATCGCCACGCCGACCCACAGGCCGACAAGGTGGCCCACGGCCAGCAGGGCCAGCGAGAGGCCGAAGTCCGCGCCGGTGGCGGCGTTGTTGCTGCGGCTCAGGCGGAAGAAGCCCTGCACGTCGGACGCGAAGACCTGCGTCGCGATGACGATCTGGAAGGCCGCCGAGGCGATCGCGCCCCAGACGATGGCGAGCAGGCCGGCGCGGTTTTCTTCCGCGGCACCTTCGCCTTGTTCGCCGACCTTGAGCACCTCGGCGCAGGCCACGCCTTCAGGGTAGGGCAGGTCGGAGGTCGTCACGAGCGCGCGGCGCAGCGGGATCGAGTAGGTCACGCCGAGCACGCCGCCCATCGCGCAGATGATCACGCAGGTGAGGTACGGGAAGCCCGACCACCAGCCGATCATGACCAGGCCGGGCAGCACGAAGATGATCGAGGAGATCGCGCCGGCGGCCGAGGCGACCGTCTGCACGATGTTGTTCTCCTGGATCGTCACGCCGCGCGCATAGCGCAGCAGGGCCATCGAGATGACGGCCGCCGGGATCGACGTGGCGAAGGTCAGGCCGGCCTTGAGGCCGAAGTAGACGTTGGCTGCGGTGAACAGCAGCGTGATCAGGAGACCGAGCACGACGCCGCGCAGGCTCAACTCGGTGCTGGCCGCGGGGTGGGCGGTCGGGATGGGGCTGGTGGCCGGATTCAAGGGAACTCCTCGGGTATCAAGGCGCGCATCATCTCCGCAGAAAGGGCGCGCCTGCATCAGGGCTTGCGTGGGGCTGCATTGTGCAGGCCCCGATCAAGCCCCGATTGCGGCGCCTCCGTCCATGCGCGACATTAGCGCCCTCACAGAGGGGAGGGGCGAATGAGCGACGGGATCGACGTGCCCGGCGAAGTGCTGGCTGGCGCCGTGGTGGCCCAGGCGGTCGGCAAGAGCCTGGGCGGGACGCCGGGCGGGCCTGGCGCCCATGCCGATGCCCATGCCGCGAACTGCGCCAATTGCGGCGCGGTCTTGGGCGGGCGCTACTGCCAGCAGTGCGGCCAGGCCGCGCACGTGCACCGCTCGCTGCTGCACATGGTCGAGGAGCTGCTGCACGGCATCTTCCACTTCGAGACCAAGGCCTGGCGCACGCTGCCGCTGCTGATGTTCCGGCCCGGCCGGCTCACGCGCGAGTACATCGACGGCCGGCGCGTCCGCTACGTCGGCCCGCTGCCGCTGTTCCTGTTCATGATGTTCGCGATGTTCATGGTGTTCTCGCTGACGGGCCACCACGAGGACAGCGGCGCAACCAAGGCGGTCGCCGTCGGCGCCGAAGGCCGCGCACAGGCGGCCGAGGCCGCGGCGGAGCTCGCCAAGGCGCAGGCGGCGCTTTCGGCCATGGCGGACAACGCACCGGGTCGTGCCGAAGAGCTCGCGCGCGTCAAGGCGCTGGAGAAAAAAATCAGCCAGCTCACGCTGGTGCCGAGCATCACGATCGACACGGACGACGATGAAACGGACGCGGCTGCGGCGGCTGCTTCCGGCGCCGCTTCGGCCGTGGCATCAGCGCATGAGTCCGCCTCCGCATCGGACGCACCCAGGCGCGAGAAGCACAAGGCGCCGCTCACCGAGGAACGTCTTCACGGCCAGCTGCTCGACGCCGGCATGACCTGGCTCGCCACGCCGAGCTTCGAGCACAAGATCGTCCACGCCTACAACAACAAGGAACTGGCGCTCTACAAGATCAAGAACGGCGCAGCCAAGTACGCCATCCTGCTCGTGCCGATGACGCTGCCCTTCCTGTGGCTGCTGTTCGCCTTGCGGCGCGGCGTGAACATGTTCGACCACGCCGTCTTCTCGTTCTACTCGCTCTCGGCGATGGCGGTGTGGATGTCGCTCGTCGCCGTCCTCGGCGCGCTGCACCTGGGTGGCGCAGCGGCCAGCGTGGCCGTCTTTGCGCCGCCGATCCACCTCTTCGTGCAGATGCGCGGCACCTACACGCTGTCGCGCTGGGGCGCGCTGTGGCGGACGACGGCGCTGATGGTCTACGCGCTGATCGCGCTGACGCTGTACGGCCTGATCGTCGTGCTGCTGAGCATGTGATCAGGGTGCGTACAGCGCCTTCGCATCCGCCTTGAACGCCGCCGCGCTCGCGTCGCGGCTGTAGAACATGTGGCCGCCCGGGTAGAGCGCCAGGCGGATCCTGGCCTGGCCGCCGAAGCGCGGCAGCTGGTCGATGACCAGGCGCGAGGTGAAGAAGGGGCAGGACAGGTCGTTGAGGCCGTGCGTGATCAGCACGGCCATCTTCGGGTCGTTGGCCATGGCCTGGCGCAGGTCGCTGACGGGCTTGTCGCGGTCGTCGCGGTCCCAGGCCCTGTTGACTTCTTCGGAGAGCGCCTCGTAGTGCGCGTCGGTCTTCCAGCCGACTTCGCGCTGGATGAAGTCGACCATGGCCGAAGTGGCCGGCGCGAGCAGGGCATTGAGGATCGGGTCGCCCGAGCGCTGGTGGTAGGACTCGGGGAAGGGATCGAAGGCCGTGACGTTGGAGTCGTAGACGCTGCCGATGCGCTGTTCGTCGCGGTGGGCCTCGCGCAGGTAGGTGCCGATGTCGACGCGGCCGTCCAGGCGCGCGACCAGGGCCGGGTCGAGGCCGGTGTACTCGGCGACCTGCCTGCTCAGGCGCGCGACGGCCTGCGGGTCGGCGCGGCCGGCGAGGAAGTCGGTGACGAACTGGGTGCGGACATAACGCTCGACCTCAGCGACATGCTCGGCGGTTAGCGAGCCCTTGCGCTCGAAGTTGCCTGCGGCCATCGAGGGCAGGTTGATCATCCACGGCAGCGGCGAGAGCGCCGTCTCGCGCCCGATCGCCGCCGGGTCGAGGTAGGGCGAGACCATCACCACGCCGGAGACGCCGACGCCCGCGCTGGTCTGCAGGTTCAGCGCGACGCGCGGTGCGCGGTAGCCGCCGTAGCTTTCGCCCATGACGTACTTGGGCGAGCGCAGGCGGTTGTTCTTGACGAGCCAGTCGTAGATGACGCGCGAGAGATAGCGGATGTCTGCCTCGGTCGAGAAGAAGTCCTTCTTGGCTGCGGCCTCGTCCTCGAGCGAGCGCGAGTAGCCGGTGCCGACCGGGTCGATGAAGACGAGGTCGGTCAGGTCCAGCCAGGTGTGCGGGTTGTCGGTGACCTTGAAGTCCGAGGGCACGTCGCCCTGCACGCCGAACTCGACATGGCGCGGGCCGATCGCGCCCATGTTGAGGTAGACCGACGAGGCGCCCGGCCCGCCGTTGAAGGCGAAGGTCACGGGCCGCGCGGGATTGCTGCCAGGCACGATGTAGGCGGTGAAGACGACCTCGGCGATCTTCTTGCCCTTGGCGTCGTAGACCGGCAGCTTGCCGACCGTGGCGTCGTAGCTCAGCGTCTTGCCGCCGAGCTGGATGGACTGGCGCACCGTGCGGTCGTCGGGCAGCGGCGCCAGCTCGTCCTTGCCGGCTTCCTTGGCCTTGGCCTCATGCGCGGTCTTGGCGGCGTCAGGCTTGGCTTCGTCGGCGCGGCTGGGCAGGGCGCAGGCCAGGACGGCGCAGGCCAGGCCCGTAAGCAGAACGGCACGCAGGGTCATGAAACGATCTCCGGTGGTTGCGATCGTCCCGCGTCGGTCGGCGGGGACGCCGCAGTTTAGGGAGACGCCACGGCGTGCGCCTCGGGGCGCACCCGGCCCCGTGCGAACGGCGCGTTAGCGCGCCGCAGCCCCGAGCTCAGACCGCTTCGTCGAGCAGGCTGCGCGAGGCTTCTTCCCAATGGTCGAGCTCCTCGGCGCCGACCTGCAGCCAGTCGAGTGCTGCAGCGCTGTGGACGTTCCAGTCGACGTCCTCGTCCATGCCTTCGTGGCGGCGCATCAGGTGCTCGGCGATCAGGCCCAGCGCGACGAGCGTCTGCACCTCGGGCTCGACGACCGTGGAGCCGAGCACATCGAAGTCGTGGTGCAGGCGCAGCGCGGCCATCAGCTCGGGCGGCATGTTCCAGACGCGCGCGACCAGCGCGCCGACGACGGCGTGGTCGGTGCGGTGGTTAGCGTTCTCGGTGGCGATGAAGGGGCGGTCGATGCGCGCCGCGGCTTCCACCATCGTCGCGCCGTAGCCGCGCACGCTTTGCATCAGCACGGGCATGCCGACATGCAGGAAGAGGCCGAACAGTTGGGCCAGGTCCGGCGAAACGCCGGGCAGCTGCCCGGCCACGAAGGCGCAGGCGAGCGCCCGCTTGGTCGAGCGCTTCCAGAAATGCGCCAGCTGCGGGTTGCTGACCGGGATGGCGTGGACCGTCAGGAAGTGGGTCATCAGCGCGGCGGTCTCGGCCAGGCCCAGGCGCGTCATGGCCTGGCCCACGGTCGTGCAGGCCGGCCCTTGCGGACGGTAGCGCGGGCTGTTGGCCACGCGCAGCAGCGTGGCCGACATCGCGACATCGCCGGCGGCGATGCGCGCGACTTCGTTCAGGTCCGGCTCGGCCTGGGCCAGGGCTTCCTGGAGCAGCCCCAGGAGCTCGGGGCAGGGCGGGATCTTGATCTGGCGGAGACTGCCGCTGGCGCGCGACTGGTCGATCTCCTGGCGGATGGCTGCACTGTTCTTCATGGGAGGCGGGGGGCCGCTGAAACTGGCCGTTAGCGATCGGACCAGGGGAACTTCGGAAGGGGTCGATTATCGGTAGCCCGAGGGGCCGATTTCGCGATGGCGATTGCGGCCTAACTGCCAAATTCTTCTCACTCTCCGCGGCGGGTGGCCTGTACAGTGACCGAGCCGCAATGCCATCTGAGGGAGGCGGGGCGGCGCATCCTCGCAAACACCCGCGGGCGCTGTGCGCTCGGACTTCTCGATGGCGTTTCTGTCCCGCTGCACCGGCTTCGTGCGCGCACTGCTGTGCGCGCTGCTGCTGGCTGTGCCGATGGCCAGCGTGGAGGCACTGGACACCGCCAAGTTCCTCGAATCCGCCAAGGCGCGCGGGCCGCGCACGGTGGCCGAAGCCCAGGCCATGCTGCAGATGATCGACCGCGCGGCCAAGGTCGACGAGCTGGTTCGGCTGGTCATCGTCAACGACTTCTTCAACAAGCACATCGCCTTCCACACCGACCAGGAGGTCTGGGGCGTGGAGGACTACTGGGCCAGCCCGCTCGAAGCACTGTGGAAGGGCGCCGGCGACTGCGAGGACTACGCGATCGCCAAGTACTTCAGCCTGCTCACGGCCGGCGTGCCGGAGGCCAAGCTGCGCATGGTCTACGTGCGCGTCATGCTCGACGGCAAGCCCGAGCCGCACATGGTCGTGGCCTACTACTCGACGCCCGACGCCAAGCCGCTGATCCTGGACAACATCAACCCGCAGGTGCTGCCGGCCACGCAGCGCCCCGACCTGGCCCCGGTGTTCAGCTTCAACACGGCCGGGCTGTGGAGTGGCGTCGGCGCGTCGACGATGGGCGATCCGATGGTGCGCCTGTCGCAGTGGCGCGACCTCGTCGCCAAGGTGCGCGCCGAAGGGTTCTAATACCGCGCAAGCAAAGAAAGGGAAACACACACCATGTCCTTGATGCGTCAAGTCTGGCTGCTGGTACTCGGCGTCGTGATCGTCTCGCTGCTCGGTAGCGTCGCCGTATCGGCCGGCTCGGTGCGGCATGTGCTGCAGGCGCAGCTGCGCATCAAGAACTCCGACAACGCGGCGGCCCTCGCGCTGGCCATGTCCCAGCAGCACGGCGATGCCAGCCTGATGCAGCTGCTGATGTCGGCGCAGTTCGACACGGGTCACTACCAGTCGCTGCGCTGGCTCAAGGCGGACGGCAAGGTGGCCTTCGAGCTCAAGGGGCCGGAGGGCGCGAGCCGCGCGCCGCGCTGGTTCCAGGAGTTCGCGCCGATCGAGGCGCCGCCCGGTGTCGCCCAGGTCAGCGATGGCTGGAACGCTGTCGGCTCGATCGAGGTCGCAAGCCAGTCGGCCTATGCGTACGACGAGCTCTGGATGAGCACCTTGAGCGGCGGCGCGCTGCTGCTCGGCGTCGGCGTCGTCGCGGGGCTGGTGGCCTTGCTGGTGCTGCAGCGAATCCGCCGGCCGCTCGACAGCGCCGTGGCCCAGGCCCAGCAGGTCGCGGAAGGCACTTACAACCTCGTCGAGGAATCGCGTGTCCCCGAGCTGCAGCGTCTCACCCAGGCCATGAACGCCATGGTCACGCGCGTGCGCGCCCTGTTCGAAGCGCAGGCCGAGCAGCTGCGCATGCTGGCCGTGCAGGCGCATCGCGACGCGCTCACGGGCATGAGCACGCGCAAGCATTTCCTGGCCGAGTTCGAGTCGGCGCTCACACGCGATGAAGGCCCCGAGCGCGGCGGCCTCGTCATCGTGCGCCTGCGCGACCTCGCGGGCCTGAACCAGCGTCTCGGCCGCCCGCAGGTCGACCTGGTCCTGACGACGCTGGCGCATGCGGTCAACGTCTATCCCGAGCACGTGCACGGCTGCCTGGCCGGCCGCCTCAACGGCTCCGATTTCGCGCTGTGGCTGCCGGCGCCCGATGTCGCGCGCGAGACTGCCACGGCGCTCGGCGATGCGCTGCGCGCCAGCCTGCCGGCTTTCGGCAATGGCGTGCAGGTGGCAATGGGTTCGATCGAGCTGCCGCGCGAGCGGCCGATGAGCCAGTGGCTGGCCGAGGTCGATGCCGTCCTGGCGCGCGCCGAGACGCAAGCCGGCTTTGTCGTCGAAGCCTCGGCTGCACCGGACGAAGGCGCGCTGGCCCAGGGCGAGCGCGCCTGGCGCGCCGCCGTGCTGGAAGCGCTGCGCGCCCGCCGTGCGCGCCTGCGTGAGTTCCCGCTGGTCGACCGCCAGGGCACGCTGCTGCATCTCGAATGCCCGCTGCAACTGCGCCTTGAGGAGCAGGCCGAATACGTGCCGGCGGTGCGCTGGCTGCCGCTCGCCGTGCGCAGCCGCCTCACGGCCGAGGCCGACACGCTGGCCGTCAGCCTCGCGCTCGACGCCATCCAGGCCGACGGCCGCTCGCGCTGCGTCAATATCGCGGCGGCCTCGCTCGCCGATCCGGGCTTCACGGCCCGCCTGCGCGAAATCGTCTTTGCACGTCCGCAGGATGCCCGCAAGCTCGGCGTCGAAGTCGTCGAGAGTGCGGCCATCCAGCATTTCGAAGCCTTGCAGGAGCTCGGCCGGCAACTGCGCCCGCTCGGCGTCAAGGTCGGCCTCGAGCATGCCGGCGCCGGCCTCGTGCAGATCGATCGCCTCTACCAGCTGGGCCTGGACTACGTGAAGCTCGACGCCTCGGTCGCCACCGGCGTCAGCGGCGACGCTGCCCGCGCCGCCTTCGTGCGCGGCACGCTGGTCATGCTGCGCAGCCTCAACGTGCGCGTCTACGGCGAGGGCCTCTACGACGAGCGCGATGTGCTGGCGTTGTGGGAGTGCGAGCTCGACGGCGTGACGGGGCCGTGGGCGACGGAGCGGGCGGGTTAATTTCGCTGCCTTGCCTGTGGGCACCGCCAGCGCCACACTGGCCGCATGGAGGTCCCCACCATGAAGCACTTTCTAGCCGTCTACATGGCCACGCCGAACTCGATGGCCAAGTGGCGCGAGCAACCCGAGAGCGTGCAGGCCGAGAAGCAGGTCGCGGGCGTGAAGGCCTGGCAGGCCTGGGTCGAGCAGCACAAGGCGCACATCGTCGACATGGGCGCGCCGCTGGGCAAGACCAAGACGGTCTCGCGTGCCGGCATCGCCGACATTCGCAACGCAATGAGCGCCTACACGGTCGTGAAGGCCGAGTCGCACGAGGCGGCGGCGCGGCTGTTTGAAAACCATCCGCACTTCACGATCTTCCCGGGCGAACTGGTCGAGATCATGGAGTGCCTGCCGCTGCCCGGCTAGGCCACGACCCGCGCCGGCTCAGGCGATATCGCCGACGTGCACCGCGCCAACCCGGCCGGCACGGCGGTCGGCGAAGTAATGCTCCAGCGTCACGCGCGTGGTGCGGAAGGCGATGTCGTCCCAGGGGATTTCCGACTCGGAGAAGAGCCGCGCTTCGAGCGTCTCGGGGCCCGGGTCGAAGCGGTCCGAGAGCAGCCGCGCATGGAAGAACAGGTGGATCTGCCCGACCTTGGTGACGTTGAGCAGCGTGAAGAGCGCGCCGAGCTCGAATTCCGCGCCGGCCTCTTCGACAGTCTCGCGCGCCGCACCCTGCTGGGCCGATTCGAAGAGTTCGAGGAAGCCGGCCGGCAGCGTCCACAGGCCATGGCGCGGCTCGATGGCGCGACGGCACAGCAGCACCTGCTCGCCCCAGACGGGCAGGGTGCCGACGACGTTGATCGGGTTCTCGTAGTGCACCGTGCCGCAACGCGTGCAGATGGCGCGCTCGCGCGTGTCGTCCGCCGGCACGGCGTAGCGCGTCGGGGCGCCGCAGTCGGAGCAGAAAGCGTATCGGCGGGCACGGAACATGGGCGCAGTGTAGGCCCTCGATCAGAGCTGCCGCGGCGTGCGCTGCGGCATGGTCAGCACGAAGCGCGAGCCGACGCCGGGCGAGGAGATCACGCGCAGCTCGCCGGCCAGCACCGTGGTGGCGATGCGGTGGCAGATCGAGAGCCCGAGGCCCGAGCCGCCCTTGCCGAGCTTGGTCGTGAAGAAGGGTTCGAAGATGTGGCTTTGCGTGACCGTATCCATGCCGACGCCGTCGTCGCTGCAGGACAGGCACACGCGGCTGTCGATGCAGCTCGCGTTGAAGCTGACCTGGCCGTGGCTGCGCCCCTCGAAGGCGTGCAGGCAGGCGTTCTGAGCGAGGTTGGTGATGATCTGCCCGAGCGGGCCGGGGAAGGCATCGCACTCGATGCCCTTGGGCACTTCGTTGAGGAAGACCCAGGGCGCGGTCTTGTACGCGGGGCGCAGCGCCGCGAGCACGTCCTCCACGCATTCGTGCAGGTCGAAGACGCGGCGGCGCTCCGAGGTCTGGTCGATTGCGACCTGCTTGAAGCTCGCCACCAGTGCTGCCGAGCGCTCGACCGCACGCTCGAGCAACTGGCCCATCTCCAGCGCGCCGCCGTGCCAGCGCAGCAGGGCCGAGCGCTTGAGCGCCGGGCCGCTGACGAGCTCGTCCAGGCTGCGCAGGTGCTCCAGCAGCGAGGAGCACAAGAGCACGGCATTGGAGATCGGCGTGTTGAGCTCGTGCGAGACGCCGGCCACGAGCGAGCCCAGCGCCGCCAGCTTCTCGGCCTGCACCAGCTCGCCATGCGCGCGGCGCAGGTGGTCGAGCGTGCCGACGAGTTCGTCCGTCATGCGCTGCTCGTTGCGCAGGTAGGCGATCTTGCGCTGGAGGAACTGCGCGGTCAGGGCGATGAACTTGAGGTCCAGCTTGCCGAGCGCCGGGCCGCGCGTGCCGACGGACAGCAGCGCGCCGACGGAGCGGCCGACCCAGACCGGATGGAGGTATAGCTGCGTGATCTCGGGGTTGCGCAGCACCGGCGGCAGGGCCTCGATGCGCTCGTCGAGCGCGGCGCTGTCGAAGAAAGCGGCGCGGCCCGTCTGCCAGCTCGCCTGCTCGATCGCTGCGAGCTCGTGCGCCTCCGGCGCCGAAGCCCGGCCGGGCGGCATGCCGGTCTCAATCGCGAAATAGCCGGGATCGGTGCCCGGCTCGGCATCGACATGGTGCGGCGCGTCGCGGCAGACGAAGCGCCAGGCAAACACGTCGGCCACGTATTTGAAGCCGCGGTCCAGGGCGCCGGCGATGCCGGCGGCATCCCCCAGCGTGATCAGCTCGCTCGACAGCGCCAGGAAGGCTTCATGGCGCGCCAGCTGGGAACGATCGGCTTCGCTGAGCATGCGCGTCGCCGCCTCAATGCGCGGCGGCTTCGGTGTCGCGGTTCGCCGGCGGCGGGAATTCGCGGTCGGGCGGGATCTCCCAGATGCGCGTGATGGCGTTCATCATCACGCCGAAATCGGCCTGGGCCATGAGCTCGTCGATCTCGGCTTCGCCGAAGCCGGCCTGGCGCAGCCGCGCCTCGAAGTCGAAGTGCTCGGCGTCGACCACGGCCGGTTCGAGCGCCGCCCGCGTGACGAGCTCGATGGCGACCTGGTAGGCCGGCGTCAGCCCCTTGTAGGCGGCGCCGCGTGCCAGGCTGTAGAGGTCTTCGCAGCTGAGCGTTTCGTCGAGCGAGAGCGCCGCGAAGCCGTGCGCCGCGGTGCAGTAGCGGTTGTCCTCGCGGGCCGAGATCACGAAGAGGATCAGCTGCTTGAGCAGCGGCGGCACCGAGCCGGTGAGCACGACGTGGCGGAACTTTTCCCAGGTCGCGCGCAGCACGTGCTCGTTGGTGCCCATGGCCTTCATCCAGTTGGGCGGCGCCGCGAGGCCGAGCACGGCCATGGCCTCGTCGTAGATGGCGCGCACGCCGGCCGAGGCATCGGCGTATTCGATCAGGACACGGCGCTTCATCGCGGCTTCCTCCCATGCGAGCCGGCCCGACACTGAATCGAAGCGGCGGCCGATCGGCCGCCGCCCGTCTCCTCCACGCCCTCGTCGTCGGGTTGCCTCAGGCTTTGCTGCAAGGCTTGCGGCGCTTGACAACGCCTGCCTCGCTAACGGCCTGTTTCGATGCAATGTAAGCAGCTGGGATCGCGCCGTCAATGGCGCGGCCCCGGCGGGTACGGCGCCCTGCGAACACATGGGCGCATGGCATGATGAAGCGATGGAACTGTTCAGCTATTTCCGCTCCTCGGCGTCCTGGCGCGTGCGCATCGCGCTGGCGCTCAAGGGCCTGGCCTACGACTACCGTGGCGTGCACCTGCTGCGCAACGAGCAGCTGGCCGCCGACTACGGCGCGCTGCAGCCCTCGCACCTCGTGCCGCTGCTCAAGGACGGCGAGACGGTCGTGAGCCAGTCGCTGGCCATCCTCGAATACCTCGACGAAACCCATCCCGCGCCGCCGCTGCTGCCCGCAGATGCGGCCGGCCGCGCCTTCGCGCGCAGCCTCGCGCTCGACATCGCCTGCGAGATCCACCCGCTGAACAATCTGCGCGTGCTGCGCTACCTCGTCCACGAGATGGGCGTGGACGAGGCGCACAAGAACCAATGGATGCGCCACTGGATGCAAGACGGCCTGGCCGTCGTCGAGTCGCGCGTCGCCGCGCGGGGCCAGCGCTTCTGCCATGGCGACACGCCGGGCCTGGCGGACTGCCTGCTGGTGCCGCAGCTCTTCAATGCGCGTCGCTTCGAGGCGCGCATCGATCATCTGCCGACGCTGCAGCGAATCGAGGCCGAATGCCTGCAGCTGCCGGCCTTCGCCGACACCCATCCCTCGCGCTGCCCCGACGCCGAATGAGCGCCCGATCCGACGAGGCCGCGCCGCACGCCGACTGGCTGCAGCCCGACTGGGCGCTCGACCAGGTGCGGGCCTTCATGACCACGCGCAGCGGCGGCGTCAGCGAAGGCGCGCACGCCAGCCTCAACGTGGGCCGCTCGGTGGGTGACGATCCGTTGCATGTGGCGGCCAACCGGGCGCGCGTGAGTGCGGCGCTCGGCGCGCCGGCGGTGTTCATGCCGCAGGTCCATGGCGCGGACGTCCTCGTGCTCGACCCGAGTCATGTCGGCAGCGAAGTGCCGCCGCACGATGCGGCCGTGAGCACACATCGCGAAGTCGGTGTCGCCATCCAGGTGGCGGATTGCCTGCCGGTGCTCTTCGCCGCGCCGCGCGGCGTGGCCGGCGCGCACGCGGGCTGGCGCGGCCTGGCGGGCGGCGTGCTGGAGAACACGGTGGCGGCGCTGTGCCGCGAGGCGGGCTGCGCGCCTGGCGAAGTCCACGCCTGGCTCGGCGCCTGCATCGGGCCGCAGGCCTTCGAGGTCGGCGCCGAGGTCCTTGCCGCCTTCGGGCGCGAGGCGCTGGCGAAGGATCAGCCCTTGTTCCGCTACCGGCCCAACGCCGCGGGCGAGCCGCGCTGGCGTGCCGACCTCGTCGGCCTGGCGCGCGAGCGCCTCGCCGCGGCGGGCATCACGCGCACCAGCGGTGGGCAGTGGTGCACCTACAACGAGACTTCATTCTTCTCGTACCGCCGCGAGCGCCTCGCCGGCCGCATGGTGGCCGCCATCCGCCTGCTTTAAAGCGACCTGCGCCACCTGCGCGCGCAGCCGTGCGCGCCGCCGCAGCGGTGCCGCGAGCAGCCAGGCCAGCAGGCTGGCGGGCAGCGCGCCATAGAAGATCCAGGTCACCAGCGCGCCCAGCAGGCTGCCGCCGAGCGCTTCGGCCGCGGCCATCAGCGTGACGATGAACATCCACGTTAGGGGCACCAGGTGCAGCATGGTCAGGGGACGTGCGCGCGGGATAACGCCGGGGGTAAAGACGGCGCAGCTTACGCCACACTGGCCGCCGAGCGACACGCTCGGTTTCCGTCATCGGCGCTTCGTGGCTTGGGAGTAGCATGGCCTCGTCCTTGCTAAGAAGTCATAGCGAGGGCCATGGCAGAGACCATGGCAGGACCAGGCATCGAGGAGACGTATGAATACAGGGGCAGAGCCCACGCGGCTGTTCGAGGAAGCCGCTGCCAAAGTGCAAGAGGCCATGCAGGCCTTCCAGGTCTACGCCATGGGCGGCGCGGGCCTCGGCGGTGGACATGGCTGGGGCGACTTGCCGGGCTTGCCCGGCATGCCGCAAGGCCTGGATGGGATGGCGTCGCTGCCAGGCTTTTCCGGCGTGGCGCCCGAGAAACTCGCCGAGATCGAAGGTGACTACCGTCGCGAAGCCGGCGAGCTCTGGAACGCCATGCTGTCGGGCCAGAGCGCGCCGGACAGCCGCCTGGGCCGCGACCGCCGTTTCGCCGCCAAGGCCTGGAGCGACAGCCCGCTGAGCCGCTACACGGCCGAGATCTACCTGCTCAACGCGCGTGCGATGACGCGCCTCGCCAACGAGGTGCAGGGCGACGAGAAGACGCGCGAGCGCGTGCGCTTCGCCGTCGAGCAATGGCTCGACGCGGTAGCGCCGAGCAACTTCCTGGCGCTCAACCCCGAGGCCCTGGGACGCGCGCTCGAGACCCAAGGTGAAAGCCTCGCGCGCGGCGCCGAGCAGTTCCTCGGCGACATGCAGCGCGGCCATCTGTCGCAGACGGACGAAAGCGCCTTCGAGGTCGGCGTCAACGTCGCGACGAGCGAGGGCAGCGTCGTGTTCGAGAACGAGCTGTTCCAGCTCATCGAATACAAGCCGCTGACGCCGCAGGTGCACACCTTGCCGATGCTGTTCGTGCCGCCGTGCATCAACAAGTACTACATCCTCGACCTGCAGCCGGACAACTCGCTGATCCGCTACACGGTCGAGCAGGGCCATCGCGTCTTCGTCGTCAGCTGGCGCAACCCGGACGCGAGCGGCGCCGCCTGGACCTGGGATGACTACATCGAGCGCGCCGCGATCAAGGCGATCGAGGTCACGCGCGAGATCGCCGGGACCGAGCAGCTCGACGTGCTGGGCTTCTGCGTCGGCGGCACCATCTTGAGCACGGCGCTGGCGGTGCTCGCGGCGCGTGGCGAGCAGCCGGCCGCCAGCGTCACGCTGCTGACGACGCTGCTGGACTTCTCGAACAACGGCATCCTCGACATCTTTGTCGACGAGGCCTCGGTGCAGATGCGCGAGATGACGCTGAGTGCCCAGGCGCCGGCCGGTCCGCGCCTGCTGGCGGGCCGCGAGCTCGCCACGACCTTCAGCTTCCTGCGGCCCAACGACCTGGTCTGGAACTACGTCGTCGGCAACTACCTCAAGGGCGATGCACCGGTGGCCTTCGACCTGCTGTACTGGAACGGCGACGCCACCAACCTGCCCGGGCCGATGTACTGCTGGTACCTGCGCCACACCTATTTGCAGAACCAGCTGCGCCAGCCCGGCGCGCTGACGGTCTGCGGCGAGCAAATCGACCTCGGCAAGATCAAGGCGCCGGTCTACATCTACGGCTCGCGCGAGGACCACATCGTGCCCTGGACGAGCGCCTACGCGAGCACCCAGCTGCTCAAGGGCCCGAAGCGCTTCGTGCTCGGGGCCTCGGGCCATATCGCCGGCGTCGTCAACCCGCCGGCCAAGAAAAAGCGCAGCCACTGGATCGGCAAGGGCACGGCCTTGCCGGCCGATCCGCAGAAGTGGCTGGACGCCGCCGTCGAGACCCCGGGCAGCTGGTGGACCGACTGGTCGCAATGGCTGGCCAAGCATGCCGGCGCGCGCAAGGCCGCGCCGCGCACGCCGGGCAATCGAAAGTACAAGCCCATCGAACCGGCGCCGGGCCGCTACGTCAAGGCGAGCGCCTGAGTGTTCGCGGTCCCGGGCCTTCCGTCGTCACCCCAGCAGGAGGTTTCCAGATGAGTACCGATATCGTCATCGTCGCCGCGGCCCGCACCGCCATCGGCAAGTTCGGCGGCACGCTCGCCAAGACGCCCGCGGCCGAACTCGGCGCCACCGTGATCCAGGACGTGCTGCGCCGCTCGGGCCTCGCGGGTGACCAGATCGACGAGGTCATCCTCGGCCAGGTCCTGCAGGCCGGCTGCGGGCAGAACCCGGCGCGCCAGGCCGTCATCAAGTCGGGCCTGCCCAACGTCGTGCCCGCGATGACGATCAACAAGGTCTGCGGCTCGGGCCTCAAGGCCGTGATGCTGGCGGCCCAGGCGATCCGCGACGGCGATTCGCAGATCATCATCGCCGGCGGCCAGGAGAGCATGAGCATGAGCCCGCACGTGCTGCAGGGCTCGCGTGACGGCCAGCGCATGGGCGACTGGAAGATGATCGACTCGATGATCAATGACGGCCTCTGGGATGTGTACAACCAGTACCACATGGGCATCACGGCCGAGAACGTGGCCAAGAAGTACAGCGTCAGCCGCGAGCAGCAGGACGCGCTGGCGCTGGCTTCGCAGCAGAAGGCGGCGGCGGCCCAGGACGCCGGTCGCTTCAAGGACGAGATCGTGCCGGTCAGCATCCCGCAGAAGAAGGGCGATCCGGTCGTCTTCGCGGCGGACGAGTTCATCAACCGCAAGTCCACCGCCGAGGTGCTCGCGGGCCTGCGCCCGGCCTTCGACAAGGCCGGCAGCGTCACGGCCGGCAACGCCTCCGGCCTCAACGACGGCGCGGCAGCGGTGCTGGTGATGAGCGCGGCCAAGGCGGCGAGCCTGGGCCTCAAGCCGCTGGCCCGCATCGCTTCCTACGCCAGCGCGGGCCTGGACCCGGCCATCATGGGCATGGGCCCGGTGCCGGCGGCGAAGAAGGCACTCGAGCGCGCCGGCTGGAAGCCCGCCGACCTCGACCTGCTCGAAATCAACGAAGCCTTCGCGGCCCAGGCCTGCGCGGTCCACGGCGAGATGGGCTGGGACACCTCCAAGGTCAACGTCAATGGCGGCGCGATCGCGCTGGGCCATCCGATCGGTGCATCGGGCTGCCGCATCCTCGTCACGCTGCTACACGAGATGCAGCGTCGGGATGCCAAGAAGGGCATCGCCTCGCTGTGCATCGGCGGCGGCATGGGCGTGGCGCTGACCGTCGAGCGCTGAATTTTCAGAGAGTGCCAGAGAGGCAAAGGAGACAGTGATGAGCCAGAAGATTGCATACGTGACCGGTGGCATGGGCGGCATCGGGACTGCCATGTGCCAGCGCTTGCACCAAGCCGGGTTCAAGGTCATCGCCGGCTGCGGCCCCAGCCGCGACTACGACAAGTGGCTCACCGAACAGGCGGCGCTCGGCTACAAGTTCCACGCCTCGGTCGGCAACGTCGGCGACTGGGATTCCACCGTCGCCGCCTTCGACAAGGTCAAGGCCGAGCACGGCACGGTGGACGTGCTCGTCAACAACGCCGGCATCACGCGCGACGGCATGTTCCGCAAGATGAGCCGCGCCGACTGGCAGGCGGTGATGAACACCAACCTCGACAGCATGTTCAACGTGACCAAGCAGGTCATCGACGGCATGCTCGACAAGGGCTGGGGCCGCGTCATCAACATCTCGTCCGTCAACGGCGAGAAGGGCCAGTTCGGCCAGACCAACTACTCCGCCGCCAAGGCCGGCATGCACGGCTTCACGATGGCGCTGGCGCAGGAAGTCGCGGCCAAGGGCGTGACCGTCAACACGGTGAGCCCGGGCTATATCGGCACGGACATGGTCCGCGCGATCAAGCCCGAGGTGCTCGAGAAGATCGTCGCCACCATTCCCATCAAGCGCCTGGGCACGCCTGAGGAAATCGCCTCCATCGTCGCCTGGCTCGCGGGCGAGGACTCGGGCTTCACGACGGGTGCCGACTTCTCGTGCAACGGCGGCCTGCACATGGGCTGATGCCAAGCGTCTCCCTCGCCGAGGTCGAGTTCAGCTTCATCCGCTCGCAAGGGCCGGGCGGGCAGAACGTCAACAAGGTCGCCACGGCGGTGCAGCTGCGCTTCGATGTGATGGCCTCCTCGCTGCCCGAGCCGGTCAAGCTGCGCCTGCTGGCCGCGGCGGACCGGCGCGTCAGCGAGGGCGGCGTCATCGTCATCAAGGCGCAGACGGCGCGCACGCAGGAGCGCAACAAGGCCGAGGCGCTCGCGCGCCTGCAGGCCATGGTCGACGCGGCGGCGCATGTCGATCCGGTGCGCCGGCCGACGCGCCCGACGCTGGCCTCCAAGAGGCGCCGGCTGCAGGCCAAGGGCGTGCGTGCCGAGGTCAAGACCTTGCGCGGCAAGGTTCGTGATTGAATCGCGATGGCAGCGACGGGAGGCCTCATGACCGAAGAATCCACCCACTGGAAGCACGACGGCGTGCGCGTCATCCCCGGCAACCAGCTCGACGCCAACACGGCCCAGACGCCCGGCATGGATCGCAAGGCCGCGATCAACTTCGCGCGCGTCGGCGCGCAAAAGCTCTGGGCCGGCACCGTCCACATCCATCCCAACGCCAAGACCGGCGCGCATCACCACGGGCCGCTCGAAAGCGTGATCTACGTGATCCGGGGCCGCGCGCGCATGCGCTGGGGCGAGCACCTGGAGTTCACGGCCGAAGCAGGGCCGGGCGACTTCATCTACGTGCCGCCTTTCGTGCCGCACCAGGAAATTAACGCGAGCCCGACCGAGGTCCTCGAGTGCGTGCTGTGCCGCAGCGACGGCGAGGCCGTGGCGGTCAACCTCGACATCGAACCGGTCGAGCCGCCCGAGGATGTGAAGTGGGTCGACCCGACGCACCCGGCCTGAGGCCGAGGCCTCAGACGAGCGTCATCGCCAGCCGGCCGGCGCGCGTCCAGGCCTGGGCTTCTTCGCGCAGCAGATAGACGGCACGCGGCTGCTCGCGCAGCCAGGTGCGCGGCACGTGGATTTCGATGCCGCTGCGGCCGCGCGCAAGGCGCAGGCCGCGCGTGACGATGTCGGCGCGCGCGTGGCAGACGACGACCGCCAGGCGCATGGCGACGATCTGCCACAGCAGGGTCTCGTCGCCGAGCAACGGGTCGAGCTTGCGCAGGCCGCCGCGTTGGCCGAGCACGAGATTGCCCAGGCGCCGCAGCTGGCTCTGCGAGAAGCCGGGCGCATCGACATGGGCCAGCAGGTAGGCGCTGTGGCGGTGGTGGTCGTGGTGCGAGACCATCATGCCGATCTCGTGCAGCGCGGCCGACCATTCGAGTTCGCGCTGGATCTCGCGCGGTGCGCGGCCGACGAGTTGGCGGTGCAGTTCGACGGCCAACTTCTGCACGCGCTGGGCCTGCGCGATGTCGACGCCGAAACGCTGCTGCAGCGCCAGCACCGAGGCCTCGCGCATGTCCAGCCGCGGCGCGCCGGCGCCCGACGAAACGCCGAGGCGCTCGGCCAGGTCGAAGATCACGCCCTGGCGCAGCGCGCCCTTGGCGGGCTGCAGCTCCTCGATGTCGAACTGCGTGAGCAGGGTGTAGAGGATGCACAGGCCACCGGCGACGACGGCGCGGCGGTCGTCCTTGAGGCCGGGCAGGCGCAGCGCGTCCATGTGTCCGGCCGCGAGGCACTGCTCGATGCACCAGCGCAACGCGGGCGGCGTGATGCGGCCGTCGGTCACGCCGCTGGCGGCAAGGATCTGCGAGACCGCGCCGACCGTGCCGGACGAGCCGAGCGCATGGCGCCAGCGGCTGCGCTCGAACAGGCTCAGCGCCTCCTCGAACTCGGCGCCCGCGGCGATCTGGGCGGCGCGGAACGCGGCTTCGGTATAGCGCCCTTCGGGGAAGAAGCGCAGCGACAGGCTCACGCTGCCGACCTGGAAGCTCTCGGCCGTCTGCGGCGTGCGGCCCTGGCCGAGGATCATTTCGGTGGAGCGGCCGCCGATGTCGATGACCAGGCGCGGCAGGCTCGAGGCCTGCAGGCGCGCGACGCCGGCATAGATCAGGCGCGCTTCCTCGCGGCCCGAGATGACTTCGATCGGGTAGCCCAGCGCCTGCTGGGCGCGGCTCAGGAATTCGTCGCGGTTGCGCGCTTCGCGCAGCGTCTGCGTTGCCGCGGCGCGCACGCGCGTGGGCGCGAAGCCCTGCAGGTGATCGGCGAAACGCTGCAGGCAGTCGAGGCCGCGCTGCATGGCCGGCTCGGTCAGGTTGCCTTCGGCATCGAGGCCGGCACCCAGGCGCACGGTTTCCTTGAGGTATTCGCGGCGCCGGTACTGGCCGCCCTGCAGCTGCGCGATCTCGAGGCGGAAGCTGTTCGAACCCATGTCGATGGCGGCCAGCGGCGCGTCGGCCGTGGGCGATGCCGGCGTCACGGAATTCGGTTCAACAGTGCGCGAAGTTGCGGAGGCGAGGGCGGACGGAGACGCGATCATGGCCGCGATTGTGGCTGCAAATCGGCCATCTCCCCGCGCCTTCGTGGAGGGGTGCGATCTGCCAGAATCGCGCGGCTTCACGGGGAGAAACCAATGCCTGAATCCGATCACGACCTGAGCCGCCGCGACTTCGTGCGCCGCGCCATCGGCACCGGCTTCGCCGCCGCGACGCTGCCGGTCAGCGCCGACGCGATCCGCACCAGTTCGGACGGCCTCGAAGTCGGCGAGGTCAGCATTCCCTCGAGCGGCTTCGCCATGCCGGCCTACCGCGCCGCGCCGGCCGGCGCGCGCGGCGCGCCGGTGGTCATCGTGATCAGCGAAATCTTCGGCGTGCACGAATACATCGCCGACGTGGCGCGGCGCTTTGCGCGGCTCGGCTACTTCGCGGTCGCGCCGGACCTGTTCGCGCGCCAGGGCGACCCGGGCAGCTACGGCGAGATGTCCAAGCTCATGAGCGAGGTGGTTGCCAAGGTGCCCGACGCCCAGGCGATGGGCGACCTGGACGCCGTCGTCGCGTGGGCGCAGGCCCAGGGGGCCGACACCACGCGCCTCGGCGTGACGGGTTTTTGCTGGGGCGGCCGCATCACCTGGCTGTTCTGCGAGCACAGCCCGGCCGTCAAGGCGGGCGTGGCCTGGTACGGGCGGCTCACCGGGGCGACCAATCCGCTGCAGCCCCGGCATCCGCTGGACCTCGTCGCCGAGCTCAAGGCGCCGGTGCTCGGCCTGTACGGCGGGGCGGACACAGGCATCCCGCTTGACACGGTCGATAAGATGAAAGCGGCACTGGCGGATGGTCCGCCGGCCGCGCGGCAGAGCCAGTTTCACGTTTATCCGGAAGCGGGCCACGCGTTCCACGCCGACTACCGGCCGAGCTTCGTGCGCGAAGCTGCCGAAGACGGTTGGCGGCGCTGCCTTGAATGGTTCAAGGCCCATGGAGTTTCATGACCCTGCTCTACATCATCCTGGCCACCTTCATCGGCGGCCTGTTGTCCGTGCTGATTGCCGCGAGCCTGACGGTGGCGCTGCTGTCGCGCGTGGTCAAGCACCTCGTCAGCCTGTCGACCGGCGTGCTGCTGGGCACGGCGCTGCTGCATGTGCTGCCCGAGGCCTTCGAGAGCGGCGCGGACCCGCACGCGCTGTTCCTGACGCTGCTGGGCGGGCTGATGTTCTTCTTCCTGCTGGAGAAGGCCGAGCTCTACCGCCACACGCACCACCACGAGGGTGACGGGCACCACCATCACCACCACTTCGACCAGGAGCAGGCCGGGCGCGGCGGCTTCTCGGTGCTGGTGGGCGATTCGATCCACAACTTCTGCGACGGCATCATCATCGCCGCGGCCTTCCTGGCCGATACGCATCTGGGCGTCGTGACCTCGCTGGCGATCATCGCCCACGAGATTCCGCAGGAGGTCGGCGACTACATCGTGCTGCTCAACGCCGGCTTCTCGCGGCCGCGGGCGCTGATGTTCAACGCGATCTCGGGTGGCGCCGCGGTGATCGGCGGCATCATCGGCTGGCTCGTCGTCGGGCCGTGGAAGGCCTTGTTTCCCTATCTGCTCGTCGCCGCGTCGAGCAGCTTCGTCTACGTGTCGGTGGCCGACCTGATTCCGCAGCTGCAGCGCCGGCTGCCCCTGCGCGACACGGTGCTGCAGATCCTGCTGCTGGGCGTCGGCCTGAGCCTGGTGACCGTGGTCGTGCGCGTTTCGGAGTGATCAGCGCACGATCAGCACGGGCACCTTGCAGTGCGTAAGGACCTTCTGCGTCTCGCTGCCGAGCAGCAAGGCCGAGACGCCACGGCGGCCGTGCGATGACATGACGATCAGGTCGCACTGGTGCGCCGTGGCGTGCTCGATGATGGCTTCCCACGGATGCAGCGCCTCGAGCGTGGTCGCCTCGCAAGTCACTTCGGCGCTCTTGGCCGCGGCCAGCACGGCGTCAACGCGTTCGCGGGCGATGCGTTCCTGGGCGTCGAAGAACTCCTGCGGCGGCGTCGGCTGCATCTCGGACACGGCGCTGTACGGGAAGGGTTCCTTCACCGAGATCGTGTAGAGCTGTGCCCCGTGGATGCGGGCCAGGCCGAGCGCGGTGCTGATGGCCTTGCCGGCGAGGTCGGAGCCGTCGGTCGGGACGAGGATGCGCTTGAACATGATGGGCCTCCTTTCGCGAATGGCTCCATCTTCGGCCAGTTGCCTAGCCGATGGCAACTGGCCTGTGCGGATCGCTCGACCATTCGCTCCATGAGCCCGGATACAGCGCAGAGCCAGCCAACCCTGCGTGCTCCATCGCAAGCAGGTTGTGGCAGGCCGTCACGCCCGAGCCGCATTGATGGACGACCTCGGCGGGCGCGAAAGGCGCGAGCAGCGCTTCGAACTCGGCGCGCAGTTCCGCGGCCGGCTTGAAGCGTCCGTCAGGACCGAGGTTACGCTTGAACAGGCGGTTATGTGCGCCGGGGATGTGACCAGCTTTTGCATCGAGCGGCTCGACGTCGCCGCGAAAGCGCTCGGGCGCCCGCGCATCGACCAGGCGCACAGCGCCCAGGCGTGATTGCAGCGCGGCGGCATCGAGCGTCGGGGCGATCGCTGTCGTGCCCAGTTCGAAATCGCCAGGCACCGGCGTCGGCAGCTCGTTGCTCAGCGGACCCTGCCTGCCGCCATCGAGCACAGCGACCCCGGCGTGACCGATCCAGCGCAGCATCCACCACAGGCGCGCCGCGTACATGCCGCCCTGGGCATCGTAGGCGACGACCTGGCGTCCCTTCGACAGGCCCACCGCGCGCATGCGGGCGGCGAAGGCAGCGCGGTCCGGCAGCGGGTGGCGGCCGTTGCTGCCCGTCTTGGCGGCACTGAGGTCGCGGTCCAGGTGCAGGTAGTGCGCACCCGGCAGGTGGCCCGCGGCGTAGTCGCGCTCGCCCGCCGTGGTGTCGGCGAGGTCGAAGCCGGCGTCGATGACGAGCATGTCCGGACGCAGCGCGTCGAAGGGGATCAGGGTCGTGTAGGCGCTCATGATTCGCTGATCGAGTGTTGGCTGTCGGGTGGCGTGCTGCGCGTGCGCAGCAGCGTGGCGGCGATGCCGGCCGCGATGATGAGGAAGATGCCCAGCAGCGCCGGAGCCTGCAAGGTGTCATTGAACAGCAGCACGCCGAACACGCAGGAGAACACGATGCCGAGGTACTGCAGGCAGGCGTTGGTCAGCGCGCGGCCCTTGGCGTAGGCGCGCGTGAGCGCGAGCTGCGCGCCGGTCGCGAGCAGGCCGACGGCCAGCAGCAGGCCCGCGCCGCGCAGCGTGTGGGCGTGGAATCGGCCTGAGCTGGCGAGCGTGAACAGCGCCCCGGCGACCGCGCCGCCGAGCGAGAAATAGAACACCGTGCGCGACTCGGGCTCGCCGACGCGCCCGAGCGCGGTGACCTGCAGATAGGCCATGGCCGCGAGCATGCCCGAGAGCAGTCCGGCCAGCGCATACCAGGCCAGGCGCGCATCCATCGAGGGCCGCAGCACCAGTGCCACGCCCAGAAAACCCACGAGCACGGCGGCGATCAGCCGGCCGTCGATGCGGCTGCTGCCCATCAGCACGGCGCCGCCGAGCAGGAACAGCGCCATCCAGACCGAGGACATGTAGTTCAGCGTCATCGCCGTCGCCAGCGGCAGGTGGCCGATGGCGTAGAACCACAGCACCAGCGAGATCACGCCCGAAATGCTGCGCCAGAAGTGCATGGCCGGCACCTTGGTGGCCAGGCCCGCGCCGCCGGGCAGGCGGCTCAGCAGTCCGAGCATGAGCATGCCGGTGAGGCCGCGGTACATGACGATCTCGCCCGGGTCGTAGCTGCTGCTGGCGAGCTTGACGCACACGCCCATGGTGGCGAACAGCAAAGTCGCCAGGAGCATGAAGAAAGAGGCCGGCATCAACGTTCCTGCGCGCCGTGCATTCCGGGCCGAGCGCCGGGCCGCCCCCAAGTCGGCCCGCCTGACGATGCTTGCGGCTCAACGCCGCGAGCATCGCCGCCCCCTCGGGGGGTCGACCAGACACGCCCGCGTCCAGCGCGGCGAGGCTGGGCGAGGGGCTTCATCCTATTTCGCGCCGATACCACTCGTGGAAATGCTGCATGCCGTCTTCCATGGGGCTCTGGTAGGGGCCGGACTCGTCGTCGCCGCGTTCCATCAGGGCGCGGCGGCCCTGGTCCATGCGCTCGGCGATCTCGTCGTCCTCGGTGCAGGTCTCCATGTAGGCGGCCTGGTGCGCTGCGACGAAATCACGCTCGAAGGCGACGATTTCCTCGGGGTAATAGAACTCGACGACGTTGAGCGTCTTCTGCGGGCCCTTGGGGTGCAGCGTCGAGACGACCAGCACGTGCGGATACCACTCGACCATGATGTGCGGGTAGTACGTCAGCCAGATCGCGCCGTGCTCGGGCGCGCGGCCTTCGCGGAAGCGCAAAAGCTCGTCGTGCCAGCGCTGGTAGACGGCCGAACCCGGACGTGCCAACTCCTTGTGCACGCCGACGGTCTGGACCGAGTGGTGCGGACCGAACTCCCAGGCGAGGTCCTCGCAGGCGACGAACTGGCCCAGGCCCGGATGGAAGGGGCCGACGTGGTAGTCCTCGAGGTAGACCTCGATGAAAGTCTTCCAGTTGTAGTTGCACTCGTGGACGATGGTGCGGTCGAACTGGTAGCCCTCGAAGTTCAACGCGGCACGGGGACCCAGGCGGGCGAGGTCGGCGGCAATATCGCGGCCGTTGTCCTCGAACAGCAGACCGTTCCACTCGCGCAGCGGGTAGCGCTTGAGCGCGAGGCAGGGGTCCTCGGCGAAATGCGGCGCGCCGACCAGCTCGCCCTGCAGGTCGTAGGTCCAGCGGTGCAGCGGACAGACGATGTTGGCGCGCGTGTTGCCGCGCCCACGCAGCATCACGGCCTGGCGGTGGCGGCAGACGTTGGACAACAGCTCCGGGCCACCCGGGTTGCGCACCAGCACGCGGCCCTCGCCCTCGTGGGCGAGCGCGTGATAGTCACCGGGCTCCGGGATGTTGAGCGCATGGCCGACGTAGCGCGGGCCCTGGGCAAAGACCGTCGCCAGCTCGTGCTGGTAGAGGGTGTCGTCGAAATAGGCGCTGACCGAGAGTTGGGTCTTGCTGCGCGCGAGTGCTGAGACGGGAAGGCTCAGGTCGGACATGATCCAGATGGCTCCAAAACCAATGTCAACCCCCCGGCGGCGGCTGATGGGGCCGGTCATCGGGTTTGTGAGGGCGGTCCGCGAGGTCTCTCCTTGTGACTGCTCGGCGGACAGATAAGAAACCCCTGCGTCCACCATCGGGCGCGCAGGGGCGAAGGCGGATTGTACCCAAGACGGCGCAAACCTGCCCATGCCGGCAGCGGGCGGCCGTTTGCGTTTGTCAATCCCAGTTGCCTACTATTTACCTTCAGTGCGTCGCGCTGCGCTTACAGGCGCATTGTTGCGCTGCATACAATGTGGGGTTCCATGTCTGCAAGCCGCACCACGGGCAGCGCCAAGGCGCGTGCCATCGAACCGACCCCAGCCAGCTACGAGGCCGCGCTGGAGGAGTTGGAACGCCTGCTCGCGGGCATGGAAGGTCAACAATTGCCTCTCGATCGCCTGCTCGAAAGCTACCGCCGCGGGGCAGATCTCCTGGAATTCTGCAAATCGCGTCTTCAGGCCGTTGAACAACAGGTCAAGGTGCTGGAGGGCGAGGGATTGAAGAGCTGGGAGGATTCCTGAGGGTGGACGCCGGAGTGTTCGAACAATGGATGCAGCAGGCCTTGGCCGAGGTCGAGACCGCGCTGGAAACGTTTGTGCCGGCGGAATCGCCGGCGGGGCTGGGCTTGGCCATGCGCTATGCCGTCCTGGGTGGCGGCAAGCGCCTGCGCCCGTTGCTTGTCATGGCCGCCTGCGCGGCCGTCGAGGGCGAGGCTGAGGCGGCGCTGCGCTCGGCCTGTGCCGTCGAGCTGATCCACGCCTATTCGCTGGTGCACGACGACATGCCCTGCATGGACGACGACGTCCTGCGCCGCGGCAAGCCGACGACGCACGTGCAGTTCGGCGAAGCCCAGGCCATGCTGGCTGGCGATGCCATGCAGGCGCTGGCCTTCGAGGTGCTCACGCCCGACGCGGGTGTGGCGCCGGCGCTGCAGGCAAAGCTTTGCGCCTTGCTGGCGCGGGCCAGCGGCTGGGCCGGCATGGCGGGCGGCCAGGCCATCGACCTGGCCTGCGTGGGCCGGGCCATCGACGAAGCGACGCTGCGCGACATGCATCGCCGCAAGACTGGCGTGCTGCTGCAGGCCAGCGTCATGATGGGCGCGGCCTGCGGTGCCGCCGACGCGCGTGCCTGGCAGGGCCTGAGCGACTACGGCGCAGCGCTGGGCCTGGCCTTCCAGGTCGTCGACGACATCCTCGACGTGACGCAGGATTCGAGCGTGCTCGGCAAGACCGCCGGCAAGGACGAAGACGCCAACAAGCCGACCTATGTGAGCGTGCTGGGCCTGGAGCCGGCGATGCACCTGGCAGCCCAGCTGCGCGACGAGGCGCATGCGGCGCTGGCGGCCAGCGGCCTGCCGGATACGCTGTGGCTCCATCTGCTGGCCGACATGGTCGTGGCGCGCACCAACTAGTCAAGACATAAGGAGCGGACCATCATGGACTACCCGCTGCTGCAAACCATCAACACACCGGCCGACCTGCGCAAGCTGCCCAAAAGCGAGCTCCACAAGCTGGCTGGCGAACTGCGCGCTTGCGTGCTCGACAGCGTGGCCCGCGTCGGCAATGGCCACCTGGGCTCCAACCTCGGCACGATCGAGCTGACGGTTGCCCTGCACTATGTCTACGACACGCCGAACGACCGGCTCGTCTGGGACGTGGGCCACCAGACCTACCCGCACAAGATCCTGACGGGCCGCCGCGAAGCCATGGCCACGCTGCGCCAGCTCGGCGGCATCAGCGGCTTCCCGCGTCGCGACGAGAGCGAGTACGACACCTTCGGCACCGGCCACTCGTCCACTTCGATCTCGGCCGCGCACGGCATGGCCATGGCAGCCCAGCTCAAGGGCGAGAACCGCAAGTTCGTGGCCATCATCGGCGATGGCGCGATGACGGCCGGCATGGCCTTCGAGGCGCTGAACAACGCCGGCGTGCCGCACGGCGGCCAGCTCGGCGACATGCTCGTCATCCTCAACGACAACGACATGTCGATCAGCCCGCCCGTCGGCGGCCTGAACCGTTATCTCGCACGCCTGATGAGCGGCAAGTTCTACGCCTCGGCGCGCGAAGGCGCGAAGTCGCTGCTGCGCGACACGCCGCTGTACGAGCTTGCGCGCCGCTTCGAGGAGCACACCAAGGGCATGGTCGTGCCCTGCACGATCTTCGAGGAGTTCGGCTTCAACTACGTCGGCCCGATCGACGGCCACGACCTCGACTCCCTGATCCCCACGCTGGAGAACCTGCGCAGCAAGCCGGGACCGCAGTTCCTGCACGTCGTGACCAAGAAGGGCTCCGGCTACAAGCTCGCCGAAGCCGATCCGGTCAAGTACCACGCGGCTTCGGGCAAGTTCGATCCCAAGGTCGGCTTCGTCGCGCCGGCGGCCAAGCCCAAGCAGACCTTCACGCAGGTCTTCGGCGAATGGCTGTGCGACATGGCCGAGCAGGACACGCGCCTGGTCGGCATCACGCCGGCCATGCGCGAGGGCTCGGGCATGGTCGAGTTCCATCGCCGCTTCCCGACGCGCTACTACGACGTCGGCATTGCCGAGCAGCATTCGGTCACCTTCGCCGCGGGCCTGGCCTGCGAAGGCATCAAGCCTGTCGTGGCGATCTACTCGACCTTCCTGCAGCGCGCCTACGACCAGATGGTCCACGACGTCGCGATCCAGAACCTGCCGGTTGTCTTCGCACTCGACCGCGCCGGCCTCGTCGGTGCCGACGGCGCCACGCACGCCGGCAACTACGACATCGCCTTCACGCGCTGCATCCCGAACATGGCCGTGCTCACGCCGGCCGACGAGAACGAGACGCGCCAGGCGCTGTACACGGCCTACCAGCACAACGGTCCGGTGACGGTCCGCTATCCACGCGGCGCTGGCGTCGGCGTCACGCCGCAGAAGGAAATGGTGGCGCTGCCCTGGGGCAAGGGCGAGATCCGCCGCGAAGGCACGCGCATCGCCATCCTGGCTTTCGGCAGCTTGATGCACGCCGCGCTGAAGGCCGCCGAGGCGCTCGACGCCACGGTGGCGAACATGCGTTTCGTCAAGCCGCTGGACACGGCCCTGGTCGAGCAGCTCGCGCGCTCGCACGAGGTGCTCGTCACGGTCGAGGACGGCTGCATCATGGGCGGCGCCGGCTCGGCCGTGCTCGAAGCCCTGCAGGCCGCCGGCCTGAACGTGCCCGTCCTGCAACTGGGCCTGCCCGACGAGTTCGTCGAGCACGGCGATCCGGCCAAGCTGATGAGCCTGTGCGGTCTCGACGCCGCCGGCATCGAGCAGAGCATCCGCAAGCGCTACGGCACGCGGCCGGCGCTCGTGAAGCAGGCCGCCAACCACTGAACCCGAAGTCCTTTCACGAGCAAGGTCGGACGTAAGCTGTCATCCTTGCGGCGCCATGAATCAAGTCACCAGCAGCCTGCACATTCCCGACACCCAGAGCGAACGCGACGAGCGCCATCTGGCCATCCAGCGCGTCGGGGTCAAGGACGTGCGCTATCCCTTGCGCGTCGAGGTGCAGGGCGGCGTGCAGACGACGGTGGGCGCCTGGACGCTCGACGTTGCGCTGCCGGCCGAGAAGAAGGGCACGCACATGTCGCGCTTCGTGGCGTGGCTGGAGACGCTCAAGACGCCGCTCGACGGCATCGCACTGCGCGAGCTGCATGCCCAGATGATCGAGAAGCTGGCGGCGACGGAAGGCTGCACCGAGGTCGGCTTCACCTTCTTCGTGCGCAAGCGCGCGCCTGTCACGGGCATCGAAAGCCTGCTCGACATGCGCGGCGCGCTCAAGGCCGAGACGCGTGGCGGCCAGACCATCGTCTGGACCGAAGTCGCCGTGCCGGTGAAGAGCCTGTGCCCGTGCTCCAAGGAAATCTCCGACTACGGCGCGCACAACCAGCGCTCGCTGGTGACGATCCGCGCCGAGCTGCTCGACGCCATGGGCTGGGCCGAGCTGGCGCGCTTCGCCGAGGAAAGCGCGTCGAGCGAGATCTGGCCGCTGCTCAAGCGCGCCGACGAAAAGTGGATCACCGAGCACGCCTACGAGAACCCCAAGTTCGTCGAGGACCTGATCCGCGACGTGGCGCTGCGGCTCAACGCGGACAAGCGGATCGGGCGGTATGCGGTCGAGGTCGAGAACTTCGAATCGATTCACAATCACAGTGCCTACGCGCGCATTGAGCGCACGTAGGCCCGCGCGACGCGCGCCTCGGCGCTGAGCGCCGAGGCTGTGATTGCGGCAACCGCTCATATCGCGGAGCGATGTGAGCGGTTGTCACAACCATTCGGCTTACGCGCGCATCGAGCGCACATAAGCCACAGGCTTGTATCTTCAGACCAGACCAGCGCGATAGAGTCTGAACGCCGTTGAGGCGGCCAGACCGGCCCGTGCAGTTTGATCGCGGCTAGGGTGTTGGAGCCCGTCTCTGAGTAAAGGACGCACGGTCA
>Ga0213872_10000459_pt1 | contig 33276 bp, 31 predicted proteins | sample VelepicomBERX_R2_FD_160071 | JGI IMG/M metagenome (GOLD analysis project Ga0213872, IMG submission 160071) | Rhizosphere microbial communities from Vellozia epidendroides in rupestrian grasslands, the National Park of Serra do Cipo, Brazil - RX_R2 | ecosystem: Host-associated > Plants > Roots >...
GGCGGTCAAGCTCGACGCGGAATATGATCCCGCCTTCATCAGGAATGTCGACACGACCCTCTCCGGCGGCTTCCGCTACGCCACCCGCAATGTCGGCCAGACCTATGGCGATTACCTGATCAACGGAACCCTGCCGAACGGTCAGGTCGCCGGAGCCGACGGCGCCCCCGGCGGCGGCGTCTATGATTATTATCTCGACCCCGGCATCGGCATTCCGGGCGTCAATGTCAACATTCCCTATTCGACCGCGGCTTCGAACCCGAACCTCGTGAAGACCGTGACCAACTTCGCCACCGGGGCGATCCAGGTGAAGAACCCGGTCACGGGTGGCATGACCAATCCGTCGACCTTCCTCAACACCGTGTTCAACCAGGCCGGTGTCCCCAACAACACCGAAGCTCTGTTCGTCGACACGCTGAGTTCGTTCCGCGTCAAGGAACACACCACCGCCGGCTACCTGATGGGCGATGTCGGCGGACCGGAAAACCGCTTCCACCTGAATTTCGGCGTGCGCGTGGTCCAGACCAATCTGACCGTCAACAACGCGGCCCAGGCGCCCGTCCCGGTCTATGTCGGCACCGATTCCTGGAACGGCGTCAACGCCAACAACATCCCTGTGACGACCAACCGCTCCTATACCGACATCCTGCCCAGCTTCAATCTGGTGCTGGACGTCTCGGATTCGGAAAAAGTCCGCTTCGGCGCCGCGCGCGTGGTGTCGCCGCAGGATCTCTTCCCGCTCGGACTGGGCGATCTCTACAATTACGGCCGCCAGACCGGCGCTCGGGTGAATGTCCATACCGGCCTGCAGGACGGCTTCGCCTTCGAAGGCGGCACCTCGGGAAATCCCCATCTCGACCCCTACCGCGCCACCCAGGGCAATATCTCCTACGAGAATTATTTCAGCCGCAGCGGACTGGTCAGCGTGGCCGGCTTCTGGAAGCAGATCGACAATTTCGTCGAGTATGAGAACATCCCGACCTTCGTGATGGATGATTTCGGCGGCACCACCGCCGACGTCAATCAGCCCGTCAATGCCGGCAGGGGGCGGATCTATGGCATCGAAATCGGCGGTCAATATGCCTTCGACGACAGGATTTCACCTTGGCTCGACGGCTTTGGCGTCGCCGCCAACTACACCTTATCCGCGTCGACCTCGAGCCAGCCGACCAGCTTCTCGCTGAACGCTCCGATTCCCGGCGTGTCGAAGAACTCGCTCACCGGCACGGTCTATTACGAGAAGAACGGCTTCTCGGCGCGGCTGTCCTATTCCTGGCGCGACGTCGCCCTCAATGACAGCGCGGTCGGCGCGACCTACACCCTTCTGGACCAGAACGGCAACAACAAGACCTACGAGATTTTCTCGGCCCCCTATGGCCAGCTCGACGGCCAGGTGGCATACGACATCAACGAGCATTACGGTCTAGTCTTCTCGTTCCAAAACCTGACCGACGCAGCCCAGCATACTTATCTCCAATATCCCAACCAGCCCTTCACCTATGAGGATCCGGGCCGCCGCTTCTTCCTGGGTGGCAAGTTCAAGCTCTGAGGAGAGACGAATGAGCTCTATGCGCAAATTGGCCCTGGCGGCGCTGCTTGCGGTGCCGCTGGGAGGACAGGCCCTGGCCGATCAGCCGCTGTCCGTGCAATGGGAGGAGCTGACGGCGGGGGATTTCGTCAAGGCGATCCATCAGGCCAAGGGCACTTGCATCCTGCCCTTCGGCATTCTGGAAAAGCACGGGCAGCAGCTGCCGCTCGGCACCGATCTGATCAGCGCCCGCTACGTTTCTCTGGCGGCGGCGCGCCAGGAACCGGCGGTGGTGTTCCCCGCCTATTATTTCGGCCAGATCGCCGAGGCGCGCCAGCAGCCGGGCACCATCGCCTACAGCCGCGCCTTGCAGCTCGAATTGCTGCAGGAGACCACCGACGAGATGTCGCGCAATGGCTGCAAGAAGATCGTCATCGTCAACGGCCATGGCGGCAATGAATATCTGCTGCCCTATTTCGCCCAGACCCAGCTGCAATCCCCGCATGATTATGTGCTCTATGTCTTCGGCCTGCCGGAACACGACCTGCCGGGCCGGCCGAAAGTGGTGGCGCCGGGTGGGCTGCATGCCAGCGAGGAGGAAACCTCGCGCACCCTGATCGCCGATCCCGACGCGGTGAAACTCGACCGCGCCAATGAGGAATCGGGCGCCGATCAGCATCGCCTGCATCTGCCGGATTCGCTCTATACCGGGATCTATTGGTATGCGAGCTACCCCAATCACTATGCCGGCAATGCCGCGGCCGCCAATAAGGAGCTCGGCAAGTTCGATATGGAGAACTGGACCGGCCAGATCGTCACCGCGCTGAAAGCGGTCAAGGCCGACGATGTCAGCCTGAAGCTGCAGAACGAATATTACGAAAAATCCACTCATCCGATGGATGTCCAGCCCTACAAGAAGTAAGGCGACCAGCAGGGGATAGGAACATGAGCCGGTTTCTTACAGCGTTCTCACTCGGTGCCCTGCTGATCTCGGGCGCCACCTTCGCGCAATCGATCCAGGTGGACAGCGCCGAAAGCGCCGCCACCAACCATATCCGCCCGACCGAGGCGCTGGGCTCCTCGGTGGACCGCCTGCCCTACGGCGTGGCCGACAAGCTGCTGGCCGAACCGGTGCTGTCGGAAATCCTCGCCGCCGGCTGGCAGCCCATCACCTATCGCCAGAACACCGAACTGCATGCCGAGGCCTGGCACTGGAACCCAGTGGGCAACTGGAGCGCCGGACCGGGGAGCGGCTATTTCACCGGATCGGCCGAACTGGGGGCGGAAATCCGCCATTCCTACGGCTATCCCCTGCCGCGGCGCGGCATCACGCGCGACGACGGCACCGATACGATCGGCTTCTCGCGCCTGACCGACGGCGATCCCGATTCCTTCTGGAAGAGCAATCCCTATCTCACCAAGAGCTTCACCGGCCAGGACGATTCCACCCTGCCGCAATGGGTGATGCTGGATCTTTCGGTGCCGCAGCCGCTCGACGCCATCCGCATCGCCTGGGGCCAGCCCTACGCCACCGATTATGTGGTGCAATATTGGGTTGGCGTCGATCCGGTGCATAAGCCGGGCGAAGGCGAATGGAAAGTCTTTCCGCATGGCGCCGTCAACGCCGGCAAGGGCGGGGACGAGACGCTGCGTCTGGCCGACATGCCGGTCAGCGCGCAATTCATCCGCATCTCGATGCGCCAATCCTCCAATGCCTGCCAGGACGGGCCGCATAGCGATTTGCGCGATTGCGTCGGCTACGCCATCCGCGAGGTCTATCTCGGCACCCAGAGCAAGGACGGGGTTTTCCACGATTTGATCCGCCACACGGCGGACCAGGACCAGACCGCCACCTGGTGCTCCTCGATCGATCCCTGGCATGAAGAGAAAGACCTCAATGAAAAGGCCGGCGATCAAGTCGGGTTCGATCTTTTCTACAAGAGCGGCATAACCCGCGGCCTGCCGGCGATGATCCCGATCGCGATGATCTACAACACGCCCGAGGATGCGGCCAACCAGATCGCCTATATCGAGAAGCGCGGCTATCCGATCTCTTATGTCGAAATGGGCGAGGAATCGGACGGGCACTATATGACCCCCGAGGACAATGCCGCGCTCTATATCCAGTTCGCCAAGGCGCTGCACAAGGTCGATCCCAAGCTACGCTTAGGCGGCCCGGTCTTCACCGGCGAGAATGAGGATATCGAGGTGTGGGCCGACGCCACGGGCGACACGTCCTGGACCCGGCGCTGGCTGAATTACCTCAAGGCCCATGACGCCTTGCGGGAGCTCTCCTTCTTCTCCTTCGAACATTATCCGGTGAAGCCGGGCAAGGTGGTGTGGAGCAGCCTCTATGACGAGCCCGAGCTGGTCACCCATATCATGAAGGTATGGCGCGAAGACGGGGTGCCGGCCAATGTCCCGCTCTTCATCACCGAGAGCAATCTCTCCTCCTCTTCCTCCGAAGCCTTCATGGATGTCTATGGCGGGCTGTGGCTGGCCGATTATGTCGGCGCCTTCCTCAATGGCGGCGGAGCGGCGGTCTACCATTTCCACGATATTCCGGCGCCGATCTCGCCCGGCTATTACACCTCGCCCGGCACTTTCGCCTTCCTATCGGTCGACCAGGATCTCAAGGTCAAGCAGCGCCTGTCGCAATTCCATGCCAGCCAGCTGATCAATCAGGCCTGGATGCAGCCGGGCAGCGGTCTGCACGGCATCTTCCCGGCCTCGAGCGACATCGAGGACGGCGCCGGGCGCAAGCTGGTCACCGTCTACGCCGCCCATCGGCCGGACGGCCAGTGGTCGCTGATGATCATCAATAAGGATCAGGAGAACGCCTATAAGCTGCCGGTCCAATTCGGCAAGGGCGGCCATTTCGCCGGACCGGTCAGCGTCAGCCAATGGGGCAAGGCGCAATATCGGTGGCACGCCGACACGGACGGCGGTCATGCCGATCCCGACAATCCGCCGGTCAGCTCGACCGTCTCGGCCAATGCGGGAACGCAATTCAACTTACCGCCGGCCTCGATCATCGTACTGCGCGGCAAGGTCGAGCGCTAAATCACCAGGGAAGTTTGGGCGTGCGAAACCCCATCGCCGCCCACTTCAGGACGAGCTTCGCCATGAATGGCGCGGTATAGCTGCGCAAGCTGGGGCGGGGCCGCTCTGCGGGCGAGTAGAAATTGAGCCAGTAACCCTTGGTGAAGTCCGCCATCATCGGTGTGCCGCAGCATTCGGCGATCATCCGCCTTGTCGGAGAGTCGGGCTTCAGACGGTGCTCGCGAAGATGTTCCGAGCCGGCCACTTCACCGACGCGATCCTTGCGGTAGAGCGTGTAATCCGTTCCCCCGTCCTGATCGACGTCCACCCCCAGGAGTCGGGCCGCTTCACGGCAGCTGCCGCAATAGCAAGTCGCGCGCATCATCGGCGGGCCGATAAGTTCGACCGAGACTTTTTTGCACTGGCAGTGAGCGTAAGTCTTCTCCATGGCCCCATATTACTGCAGAGCCATCGGTGGTTCCAATGTGTCCCGAAGCGTTGCTTTAATCCCCGCGCCTCTTAAGGAAACCGTCCCCGCCTCTTGAGACTTGCGTAGTAGGCCCATAACAGATGCGCCGCCACACCGCGATGAGGACGCCAGGCTTGGGCGCGGAGATAAAGCGCCTTTTCCGAAGGCCGCACCGTGGCGCCCTCGGCGGCCCGCAAAGCCTCCTGCAGCGCCACGTCGCCGGCCGGAAAGAAATCGGTGCGGCCGTCGCAGATCATCAGATAGGCCTCCGCCGTCCAGCGGCCGATTCCCGTCACCGCCGTCAGCACCGCGGTCGCCGCCGCATCGTCGTGATCCCGCAAAGCGTCGAAATCGATCCGCGCTTCGGCCAAAGCGCGGATATAGCGCGTCTTCTGGCGGGTCAGCCCGAAGGCCTTCAGCGCTTCGGGATCGAGCGCCAGCACCTCGTCCGGCCCGACCCGTCCCAACCCCGCCTCCAGCCGGTTCCAGATCGCGGTGGCCGAAACCACAGAGACCTGCTGCTCCAGAATCATCCGCACCAAACCGGGAAAACCGCCCGGCTTCGAGCGCCAGGGAAAGGGCGGCGTTGCCGCATGGATCTGCGCCAGAACGGGATCGAGCCGGGCCAGAGCTTCACGGGCGGTCTTGATCTGGTCGGGGTCAGGCAGCAAGTGCAGGGTACCGCAACAGGGAGATAACGATGTCCGATCATGCCAAACATTTCCGCGCGCTGCACCAGGGCCCCACGCCGCTGATCCTCGCCAATGCCTGGGACGCCGGCAGCGCGAAACTTATCGAAAGCCTGGGCGCCAAAGCCATCGGCACCACCAGCGCCGGGGTCGATTGGACCTTGGGCTATCCCGACGGCAATGTGCTGCCGGTAACCAAGCTGGCCGAGCTGGCCGCCAATATCACACGGGTCGTCGCCGTGCCGTTGACGGTGGATTTCGAAGCCGGCTATAGCGAGGATGCGGCCGGCGCCGCCGAGAATATCAAACCGATTCTCGATGCCGGAGCGGTCGGCATCAATCTGGAGGATGGCGGCGATCCGCCCGCTTTGCTGGCCGCCAAGATCGAGCGGATCAAAAAGACCGCCAGCTCCCGCGGCGTCGATCTTTTCATCAATGCCCGCACCGACGTCTATCTCCGCGGTCTCGCCCCGGAAGGCCAGCGGGTGAAGGAAACGCTGGCGCGCGGCAAAATCTATCGGGCGGCCGGCGCCGATGGCCTGTTCGCCCCCGCGGTCATCGCCGAAGCCGAAATCCGGGAAATCGCCGCCGGCGCGGACCTGCCGCTCAATGTCCTGGTCCGGCCCGGACTGGCGGCGGCCAAGGATCTGAGCGGATGGGGCGTCAAACGCCTCAGCGCCGGATCGGGCATCGCGCAGATGATGTGGGGCTATGTCGCCGGTCTGGCCCGAAATTTCCTGGAAAATGGCGAGTCCGGACCGCTGACCGGCAGCGACATGCCATATGGGGAGCTTCAGGCGCTGTTCAGCGCCGCGACGTGAAACCTATCCGGCTCGTCGCAGCAGGCCGAACTTCAGCAGGAAGACGAGGCTGCGGGCCATCAGCAGCCGCCTTTCCGGCGGCAAGCGCAACAGCATGGTCTCCGCGCTGAGCCCGTGCGGCGGGGCCATTATCTCCAAAGCCAGTTCGAGATCGGCGCGGGGCGAAAGCACACCGTCAGCCAGCGTGTTCAAGGGGTCGGCCAGGAAAGCGGCCAGCCCCGCGGCGCTGGCCGACTCGGTGCGGACCAGGCGCATCTCGCCGCTCAGCTGCGCGCTGGGATAGGAGGCGAATTTGACCGTGGGATCGGGCCAAAGCGGGATCGATTGGGGCGGCATCGCCTGTTCGCCAGGCCAGGGAGCGTTCTCCTCGGCGCGGGCCCGAATTTCGGCGAGCTGGGTCCACACCTCCTGATAGCGCGGAATGATCGCGGCCCAATCGAATGCGGCCGCGCGGGCCTGCGCGGCGGCACCCATGGTCCGGCGCAGTTCGGGATCGGCGGCCAGCCTGACATAGGCGTCGGCGGCGGCATCGATATCGACCGAGGCGACCTGCGCCACCCGCCCGACATAATAATCGTAATTGTCGCGGCCGCGTCCGTAAGCCTCGGCCAGATCCTGTCCGCTTCCCGCCGGCGCCAGCAGGGTGGGGATGCAAAAACCGTCAATGCCGTGCCGCACCGTCTCGCGATAGCCATTCCAGTCGGAGATGATGCCGGGCAGACCGGCCGCCATCGCCTCGACCGGGGTGAGGCCAAAGGTCTCCTGGATATTGTCGACCAGCGAGGTGAAGATGTCCGCCGCCGCCCAGATGCCGGTGCGCGCCTCGCGCGGGCGGCCATCGACATGCAGTACCGTGACGTCGGGGCAGTCGCGCCGCGCCGCCTCCTTGAAAGCTTCGGCGATCGCTTCATGGCCGAACCATCCGGCCAGGATCAGCACCAGTCGCTTTCTCAACCGCCGCGCCGCCTTCTGCAGGGCCAGATACATCGGCACCGGGTGGGCTTTGGCGTGCGACACCAGCCGGCCCATGAACAGGATGGCGATGTCATCGGGGCCGATGCCAAGCCGCTTGCGTTCCTTCTGCCGCGCCTTCTCGCTGACGCGATAGGCGGCGGTGTCGATACCGAGCGGGATCACCGGCATGCGCGGCATCGGGATGCGGGCGGCGCCGAAACGCTGGCGCAGATAGTCGGCGTAAGGCAGCAGAATCGCCTCGATCGAGGAGCGTGCCGCCTCCGACGTGCAGATCAGCGCGTCCCAAGGCTGGAGCGGCGCGGTCAACAGCCCGCCGTAAAGCGGCGGATGTTCCGCCGTGGTATGGGTAACGCCGCAGATCGAATAGAGGCGCTGGCCGACACGGCGGCGCTCCCAGGCGAACATCTCGATATTGGCGCCGGGGATGAACAGGCAGCCCGGCTCGGCCAAAGCCTGCCGTTCGTGAGGCGCAATCAACCTGAGCGGACGGCCGGGGCCATATTTCTCGCCCAACTCGAAAAAGCCGCTGGCGAATTGCCGGCTTTCGCTGCAGCAGAAGAATTCGGGCAGACCCGAATGACGCAGAAAGCCGATCAGAAAGGATTCCCCCGCCACATGACGGCCTTTGAGATCGTCGCGGGCCGTCACGTAGCCGTCAGGATGGAAATAGATCGCGCTGTTCGCCATACGAGGCAAGGTGCGACAGCCGGAAGCGCTTGTAAAGACACCTAAAAGGAAGTGTCGCGAGCCAATGTCTCCCAGGCTTCCAGATCGGCCAGCAGCTTTTCGCTATGGTCGCGGATGGCGTCGACCGCATCGGCGCCGAGCGGCAGGCGAAGCGGTGTGTGTTCGGCTTCCAACGCCACCTCGATGGCGGCGGCGGCGCGGTTCGGGTCGCCCGGCTGGCTGCCATGCATGGAGCGGGCGAAAGCGCGAACCGGGCCGACCACCTCGCCATAGTCGGCCAGCGCCGGCATGTGGCGCATGCCCGATCCGGCAAGATCGGTGCGGAACTGACCGGGCTCGACGATCAGCACCTTGATGCCGAAAGGCGCCAGCTCCTGGGCCAGCGCCTCGCTCGCCCCTTCGAGGGCGAATTTGCTGGCCGAATAGGCGGAAAAGCCGGCGAAGGAAAGCTGGCCGCCGAGGCTCGAAATATTGACGATCGCCCCGCCTTTCTGCGCCCGCAAAGTCGGCAGGACGGCGCGGGTGACATTCATGGCGCCGAAGAAATTGGTTTCCATCTGGGCGCGCAGCGCCTCGTCCGAGGTTTCCTCGAAGGCGCCCACCACGCCGAAGCCGGCATTGTTGATCACCACGTCCAGCCGGCCGAAGCGCGCCACCGCGGCCGCCACGGCCCGTTCGGCATCGTCGGGATGGGTAACATCGAGCATCAGAGTCTGCACGCGTTCGGGCGCCAGTCTCGCCAGTTCCTGCAAGGGCGCGGTGCGGCGGGCGGTAGCGACGACATTGTGGCCCTGGGCCAGAGCATAGTCGGCGAAGGCGCGGCCGAAGCCCGAGGAGGCGCCGGTGATGAACCAGGTCTTGGCGGTCATGTGGATTTCTCCTGTTTTGAGGCGCGCTTCCCCTTAACCCGGAACCACTATCCCGCCAAAGCGATCCATCGACCTCTATTTCCCAAGCCCTAACGCCTCAGGCCTTGCGGACGAACTCGGATTTCAGATTCATCGCGCCGATGCCGTCGATCTTGCAGGCGATGTTGTGGCCGTCCGTCGCCTCGACCAGGCGGATATTCTTCACCTTGGTGCCGCCCTTGACGACCAGAGACGAGCCTTTGACCTTCAGATCCTTGATCACCGTGACGCTGTCGCCATCGGCGAGCGGATTGCCGTTCGCGTCCCGGACATCGAGCCCCCCCTCTTCGGCCGGGGCCTCGGCCTGCCCGTCCCATTCATGGGCGCATTCGGGACAGATCCACAAGCTGCCATCCTGATAGGGATAGTCGGAGCCGCAGTTCGGGCATTTCATGGCGTTGTCCAGTTCCCGTTCGAATTTCGAAAGCAAAAAAGCCGCGGTTTCCCGCGGCTTTTTGATCCCCGTCACTGGAGCGGGCGAAGGGATTCGAACCCTCGACCCCAACCTTGGCAAGGTTGTGCTCTACCCCTGAGCTACGCCCGCCCAACGACGTGAGGCCGGGATAATACGCAAAGAGCGCGCCATTGCAAGGGGGAAATTTCATCATTTTTCGCCTGCCCGTTTCATGGGCCGGATCATTTCAACCTTAACACTTGCCTCGATCCACCTTCCGGTCCATCTATGTCTGGGTTCGGACATAGGAACATGACATGGATATTCTGCTGAAGGGCGGCGGTACCGCGCCGTCTCCGGCATCCGGCGACTGGATCAAGGACGGTTCGATCGAGAGCTTCGTCGAGGATGTGCTCGAAGCCTCGTCCTCCGTTCCGGTGATCGTCGATTTCTGGGCTCCCTGGTGCGGCCCCTGCAAGACCTTGGGACCGATGCTGGAGCGTCTGGTCAAGGAGGCCAAGGGCGCGGTGCGCCTGGTCAAGATCGATGTCGACCAGAATCAGGAGCTGGCGGCGCAGATGCGCGTCCAGTCGATCCCGGCCGTTTATGGCTTCGTCGGCGGCCGCCCGGTCGACGGCTTCGCCGGCGCCTTGCCGGAAAGCCAGCTTAAAGCCTTTATCAAGCGCCTGACCGGCGGGGCCGCCGGCCAAGGCCCGACCGTCGCCGAGCTGCTGACCGAGGCGCAAGGCCAGCTGAACGAGGGACAGGCCGAGCTGGCCCTGTCGATCTATCAGGAAATTCTTAGCCAGGACGACACCAACGCTCCGGCTCTGGCCGGCACCATGCGCTGTCTCTTGAAACTGGGCCATGCAGAGGGTGCGCGCCAGCTGTTCGACAGCCTGACTCTCGACCAGCAGGCGCAGACCGACGTCGCCGCCGCCGCCAAGGCGCTGGAGCTGGCCGAGAAGGCCGCGGGGTCCAGCGGCGCGATCCTGCCATTGCGCCAGAAGCTGGAGGCCAACCCCAACGACCATCAGGCGCGCTACGACCTGGCCATGGCCCTGGCCAGCGAGGGCGCCAATGAGGAGGCGCTGGACGAGCTGCTGGAGCTTTATCGCCGCGATCGCAATTGGAACGAGGAAGCCGCCAAGAAACAGCTTCTCACCCTGTTCGAGGCGTTCGGCCATGCCGATCCGCTGACCGTCGAGGCGCGCAAGCGCCTTTCCTCCCTGATGTTCTCGTAGGAGGCCGGCTCATGGGGCGCCCATTCCATCCCACTTCCGAGGCGCTGCCATCGACTCTGGCGATTTTTCCGTTGCCAGGGGTTCTGCTGCTTCCCGACGGCAAACTGCCGCTCAATATCTTCGAGCCGCGCTATCTCGCCATGGTGCAGGACTGCCTCACCAATAGCCGCATGCTCGGCATGATCCAGCCCAGCCAGGAAGCGCCGGCCGGGATGGAGCCGGCAGTGTTCGAGACCGGCTGCATGGGCCGCATCTCGAGCTTCGACGAGACCGAGGATGGCAGGCTGCTGATCACGCTCACCGGCGTGTGCCGCTTCCATGTGCGGCGCGAGCTCGATCTGGTCAGCGGCTATCGCCGGGTTCTGCCCGATTGGTCGCCATTCCTGTCCGACCTCGACGAGCCGTCGGAGATCGGTATCGATCGGCCGCGCCTGATCGGCGCCTTGAAGGCCTTCTCGCGGCTCAATAATCTCGAATTCAATTGGAAAGCCATCGAGCGGATCGCCGATTACGATCTGTCGGTGGCGCTCTGCATGGCCTGCCCGCTGGAACCAGCGGAAAAGCAGGCATTGCTCGAAAGCCCCACCCCGGAAACCCGCACCGAGACGCTGATCGCCCTGATGGAAATGGCCGTGGCCGGCCGTCAGGCGGGCGGCCTCCGGATGCCTCAATAAGATCAGAGACCATGGCCGCCACCCTGACCCCTGTCGATCCCAAGCTTCTCGAACTGCTGGTCTGCCCGCTGACCAAGCAACCTTTGCGCTACGATGCCGAGCGCCAGGAATTGATTTCCGATTCGGTGCAGCTGGCTTTCCCGATCCGCGACGGCATCCCGATCATGCTGCCGTCCGAGGCTCGCAGCCTGGAAGAGTAAGTCGCTTCAACCGAGCACTGGAGCGGGTTGAGAGGCCGTCTGGAAAAGCCTCGGACCTGATTCGACTGCTGACTGAGACGCTTAGCTCCTAAAGAGCTTCACCCTTCAACAGCTTCGGCAGCTCACCAACCAGACCCATGGCATGGCGCATGAAGAAGCGCTTCAAGGGCGGCACGCGGTTGACCGCCGCCATGCCGACATCGCGGACCAGTTTCAGCGGCCCGATATCGTTGGAGAAAAGTCGCACCAGCCCGTCGGTCAGGCCCAGCATCAGAAGATTGTCGAAGCGCCGCCAGCGGCCATAGCGGGCGAGGATCTGCGCGTCGCCCAAATCCTGTCCCAGTCTTTTCGCGTCGACCAGCAATTCGGCCAGAGCCGCCACGTCGCGCAGGCCCATATTCATGCCCTGCCCGGCGACGGGATGCATGCCATGGGCGGCGTCGCCGATCAGGGCCAAGCGGTGCGCGGTATAGGCGTTGGCGAATTGCAGGCTCAAAGGATAGGAGAATCGCGGCCCCTCCAGCGTCAGATCGCCCAAATAATCGCCGAAGCGGGATTCCAGTTCGCGCTGGAAGGCCTGATCGTCCTGCGCCAGGATGGCGGGAACCAGATGCGCCTTTTCCGTCCACACCACCGACGAGCGGTTGCCGGTCAGCGGCAGGATGGCGAAGGGGCCGGAGGGCAGGAAATGTTCCTGGGCGGCATCGCCATGCGGCAGACTGTGCGCAACGGTGCAGACGATGGCGGTCTGCTGGTAATCCCAGCGGGTGACGCCGATCCCGGCACCTTCGCGCACCGGCGAGGTTCGCCCGTCGGCGGCCACCGCCACACGGGCGTGGATGACGCGGCCATCGGTCAGCTTGGCTGTCACGCCCATCGGATTGCGCTCGAGCTCGGCCAGCCGGGCCGGCGCCAGGAACTGAATGTTCCTCTGTCGCGCGATGCCCTTGAGATTGGCCGCCCGCAAAGCCCGGTTCTCGACAATCCAGCCGAAAGGGACGTCGCCCAGCTCGCGGTGATCGTAATGCAGGAACAGAGGCGAGGCGCCGTCCGAGACGCGGATATGGCGGATCGGCGCGGCCCAAGGCTCGATATCGGGCCAGAGGCCGATCGCCGCCAGCATCCTCTGCGGCGCCAAGGCCACGGCGGAAGCGCGGCCGTCGAAGGTGGGGGCCAAGGTGGCGTCGGGCGTTTCGCCATCGACCAGGGCGACGGACAGACCGGCACCGGCAAGAGCGCAGGCGAGCGGTCCGCCGACCAGACCGCCCCCGATGATGACGATTTCGGCGGAGAGTTCACTCATGCGCGCAAGATCGCCGCTTTCCGGGGAGCTTGTCCAGCCCTCCCAGTGGATGCCCCAGATTCAAGCAACGGAACGCATGAAACGCCCAAATTTTCGGCAATTTCCTTTCACGCGCGAACGGCCCCGATGCCATCGCTACCCGGCATTCTTCAGGAAATTTAAGGCGTCCGGCCAACCGGCATGAAACTTGTATGAGAGGAACCACGCGGTTACTGCGTATGCGATAGGTATAGACACTCAACTCAGGCCCTCTTCATTGCGAAGAGGGCCGATTTTTGGCAGGGATACGGACGATGAAGCTGGTTGTGGCGATCATCAAACCTTTCAAGCTCGATGAAGTTCGTGAAGCTCTGACGCCGCTCGGCGTCCAGGGGCTGACGGTAAGCGAGGTCAAGGGATTCGGCCGCCAGAAGGGCCAGACCGAGATCTATCGCGGCGCCGAATACATCGTCAATTTCCTGCCCAAGGTGAAGATCGAGGTGGCGGTGAATGACGATGTGGTCGATCGGGTGGTCGAGGCTATCCAGAGCGCGGCCCAGACCGGCAAGATCGGCGACGGCAAGATCTTCATTTTCGATATCGTGCAGGCAATCCGCATCCGCACGGGAGAGACCAATAACGACGCGCTTTGAGGCGCCGGAAAGCTGATTTCGGGGGTTTAATGATGATGAACAGAGTGATGAAGGCCTCTGCCTACGGGGCCGCCTCTATGGGTTCGCTGCTGATGGCGGGTTACGCCTTCGCCCAGGACACGGTGCCCGCTGCCACCGATGCCGCGACGACTCCGCCGCCCCACCTGGATACCGGCCACACCGCTTGGCTGCTGGTCTCGACGGCGCTGGTGCTGATGATGACCATTCCCGGCCTGGCGCTGTTCTATGCCGGCATGGTGCGCAAGAAGAACATCCTGGCCACCATGATGCAAAGCTTCGTCATCACCTGTCTGGTGACGGTGCTGTGGTTCGTCCTCGGCTATTCGCTGGCCTTCCATGGCGAGAGCCCCTATTTCGGCGATCTGTCCGCCTTGTTCCTGCAGAATCTGCTGGGTCCGGACCAGGCCGGCACGGTCAGCGGCATCCTGTGGGCGGCCGGAGCGGACGCGAATGGCGGCGCCATTCCGGAAAGCGTCAATATGATGTTCCAGATGACCTTTGCCATCATCACCCCGGCCCTGATCACCGGCGCCTTCGCCGACCGCATGAAATTTTCGGCGGTGATCATTTTCTCGGTCCTGTGGTCGCTGATCGTCTATGGCACCGTGGCCCATTGGGTGTGGGCGCCGGGCGGCTGGCTGGGCACCAAGCTCGGCGTGCTCGATTATGCCGGCGGCACCGTGGTCCATATCAATGCCGGCGTGGCCGGCCTGATCGGCTGTCTTCTGGTCGGCAAGCGCAAGGGCTACGGAACCGAGAATTTCGCCCCGCATAATCTGACCTACACCCTGATCGGCGCCTCGATGCTGTGGGTCGGCTGGTTCGGCTTCAATGCCGGTTCGGCCCTGACCTCGGACGGCCGCGCCGCCATGGCGATGGTCACCACCCAGATCGCCACCGCGGTGGCGGCGCTGGGCTGGATGTTCGCCGAATGGTCCCTGCGCGGCAAGCCGTCGGCGCTGGGCATCGCCTCGGGCGCGGTGGCGGGCCTTGTCGCCATCACCCCGGCCTCGGGTTTCGTCGGTCCGGAAGGCGCCTTCGCCATCGGCCTGGCCGCCGGTGTGATCTGCTTCTTCACCGCCACCACCATGAAGAACAAGCTCGGCTATGACGACAGCCTGGACGCCTTCGGCGTGCATGGCATCGGTGGCATCATCGGAGCGCTCCTGACCGGCGTGTTCGCCCTGAAGGAGGTGGGCGGCACCGCCGGCCTGCTGGAGGGCAATCCCGACCAGCTGCTGGCCCAGGCCGAAGGTGTCGGGATCGTGATCGTGTTCAATGCGGTCGTTTCGCTGATCCTCTTCAAGCTGGTCGATCTGGTCATCGGCCTGCGCGTGACCACGGAAGAGGAAGTCGAGGGTCTCGATATCAGCCTGCATGGCGAAATCGTGCACTGACCCGAAAGAGCATCGAAAAGTCGGGGGCGCCTCTCGAGGCGCCCCTTTTTATTTGAACAGGGGCGTCATCGCCGTCACGTCCGCCGCGTGACCGGCATAATCGGCGATGCCGAAGGCCTGCTCGACCGAGCGCAGCAGGGAATAGTGATTATAGGGGGTGGCGTCCTTGATCCCGCGCGGCCCGTGATTGGTGATCACCACGGTGGGGATCCAGCCGCCGCCGAAATTGGCGGGATTGTCGGGCGAAGCGCCGCAACAGCCTTCGGCGTGGTTGGTGCGGTTGGTGTGGCCGCCCTCGTCGAAGGTGATGACGATGGCGGCGCGCCCCTCTGCCTTCCACATCGGCGTCGCCATGATCTTGGCGACCAGGTTTCCCGCCATGCGGTCGGCACGGCCGATCAGGCCGGGCTGATTGCCATGCTCGCATTCCTCATCGACCCCAGCCCCTGCGTCGATGCCATGCATATCGTCGCATTGATTGGGCACGATATGGGCGAAATTGGGCAGGGAGTTGGCAGCGAGGTCGCGCTCGAGCTGATCGAAGCCGACGATCTTCTCGGCCCGCTTGGGATCGTCCTGCACGCTCTTGAAATTGGCGAAGCCGTTATGTTTGGACGCATAAAGCGCCGTGGGCGGCCCTTTCGAACGGTCCACGGTCGAGCCCGCGGCCGGGATATCCTGGAAATAGCCTTTCCAGCTCAGCCCCTTGGCATCGAGCTGGCGAGCGATATTGGGGGCGTCCCTGCTATGGGCCGGATAGTCGGAGACATCGGCGTGCGGACAGGCCTTGTCGACTGGGCCGGGCTTGCACCAATAGGCGTCGTCATCATGGATGCCGAAGGAATCGCCGCCCACCATCGCCACGTAATTGCCCTCGCTGGGATGGACCTCGCCAAAAAATTCGGTGGCGAGGCCATACTCATTGGCCAGCTTGTTGATGTTGGGCGCGGCCTTGTTGCCAATGATCTCGTCGAAGGTGTGGTTCTCTTCGATGATGACGAAGATATGGTCATAAGCCGGCATGGGCTCCTCGGCGCGGGCGATGCCGGCGCCGAGAAGCAGGAGGGCGATCAGAGCGGGGCGAATGGTTTCCTCCTCAGAATTTGACGCGCACCCCGCCAAGATAATCGGAATCGTAGAATTCACGCTGGATCGGATGATCGGGCGAAGAGCCCTGGGTGAATTGCAGCTTGGTGTTGGTCAGGTCCTTGGCGTCGAAATAGGCCTGCAGATAGCTGGTCAATTGATAGCTCACGCCGAGATCCATGCGGAAGCGGCCCTGAGAGAAAATGTCGGTGGTGCGGTCGCCGCCGATGGCCCACAGATTGGCCGAAACGTAAGAGGCGGCAATCCGGGCATAGAACGGGCCTTTGTCGTAATAGAGGCCGAGATTGTAATTCTCCGGCGAGGTCTGCGGCAGGCGGACCTTCTTTTCGCCGGGACGAATTTGGGCCGAGCTGTCGACAAAGGTGTAATTGCCATCGATGCCGAGCCCGTCGAAGGGATGCGGCAGGAAGTTAAGCGGGCGGTCGAAGCGCAACTCGATACCATCCGCGCGCGTGCTGGGGAGATTGAGATAGCCCGAGAAGAAGAAGCCGTTTTGACCCTGGAAGCTGCCGAAATAGCTGCGGGTGACGATGTAATTGGAGAAATCCTTGTAGAACAGCCCGACCCCCGCCGTGCCGCCGCCCGGCAGGTCGACATCGGCGCCAAGATCGACGGCGTTGTCGGTCTGCGGCTTGAGGGTCGGATTGCCGGAGCTGACCGTCTGATTGGCGAAGGACACCTGGGTGGCGGCGCTGGTCTGGTTGAAGCCGGGACGGGCGATGCCGGTCGAATAGGCGGCGCGCAGCAGCACGCCTGAGGTCAGCTGGAACTTGCCCTGCAGCGAGGGGAAGATGTTGGTGTAGGAGTCGGTGGTCGTGTAATAGCTGCCGGCGCTGCTGGTGTCGGAAAAAAGATAGGCGCTCTGCTTGCGGTCGGTCTTTTCGACGCGCACGCCGCCGATCAGGCTGAACCGGCCCAGAGTGGCCGAATATTGGCCGTAGCCGGCATAGACATCCTCGGTGCCGCGGGCAAAGGCCCCGCTATTGTAGCTGGCGGTTTCCGGCACCGCACCGAGCGCCTGCTCGTGATTGATCTGCGGCCCGATATTGTACCAGCTGTTGTAATAGATCTGGGGCGAACCTTGGGCGAACTGGCTCCAGGGCAGGGTGCCGGTGGGCGAACCGCTGAAATCGGTCTCGTCATAGCCGCGCGAACGCAGCCGGGCCTGACCGCCGACCTTGGCCTCGTCATCCGGGCCCAGCAGGGTCAGCGGCACGCTGAGATCGCCGCCGGCGCTATATTCGCGGTCGAAGGCGTGGTCGGTCTGATTGCGCACGCGGGCCAGGGAGAATTGGCTGGGATCGGTCAGGCTGGCGCCCGGGGTCTGCAGCGTTTCAGTACGGTGCGAGGGGTCGGCGTCCTGATAGGAGACGGCGAAGTTCGAATTGCTGTTGAAGTCGATGGTGTAGCTGTGCGGGAAGCTGTCGGTGCCCTCGACATAGCCGCCACGCAGATCGATCCGCGCCGCGCCGAAATCATAATGACCGCCGCCGGTCAGCAGCGTGCTGGTGATGTGTTCCGAAGTGTCGATAAAACGCTGGGTGGCGCGAGCATTGCTGGCCAGATAGTGGCCATTGCCAAGGTCGGTGAAGGTCGAGCCGCCATCGTCGCTGCCATCGAGATTCTTGACGATCAGCTCATGCTTGGTCGCCGATTCCCAGTATCCACTCGACATCGCTTTGGCGTAGAGACCGAAATTCGTGCTGGGATCATAATCCAACTCGGCGCTGCCGCCTTGCGTCACGCGGTGATATTCGTACCAGCGGTTCTGCAGATCATAGAGCGCAAGGTATTGCGCCGCCCCGCCGCCGGTATAATCCTCCTCCACATCGTCGATGCCGCGGCGGTCCTCGTGATAGGCCAAAGCGACGATGAGGCGGAAGGGTGTAGGCGCCCCTTCATGCTGGTCGAGGCCGAAACTGGTTCCGGCGGCCAGACTGCCCTGCCATACCGGGCTGTTGCGCAAGGATTCGATGCCGCCGCCGAAATCCGCCTCGAGGAAGGGCTTGCCGCCGATGGGCAGCTTGTGGCCGAGCATATTGACCTGGCCGCCGATACCCTCAGCATCCATCGCGGGCGTGGTGCTTTTGACCACTTCCAGCCCGCCGACCAGTCCGGCCGGGAACACGTCATAGGCGACCGCGCGGCCGCCGCCCATCGGCGAGGCGTTCTGGTTGTTGGCGGTCAAATGCACCCCTTCCCAGAAGCTGCCGTTCAGATCGCCATCGAAACCGCGGATATTGACGAAGCGGCCGGAGCCGCTGTCGCTTTCCATCGAGATGCCGGGAATGCGCTGCAAGGCCTCGGCGATATTGGCGTCGGGCAAGCGGCGGATCTCGTCTTCGAGGGTGACGTCCTTGACGTTGTCGGCCTGGCGCATCAGGTCGAGCGATTCCTGCTTCGAGCGCAGGATGGTGGATTGGACGATCACTTCTTCACTGGGGCCGGAGCCGCCGCTGGCCTCATCATCCGCGAGGGCCGGCAGCGTTGTCAGAGCGCAGCTGGCGAGAAGCAAAGAACGAAAGCAGGCGGCCCGGCCAATCATGATTCTCTCCGCGGTCATAAAATGTGCGCGGAAGGTACACCCGCCTATTCGGTGTATCTAATGAAGATTTTGTTAGGAAATATTCACAAATCTGACATTTTTATTGGCAATGTAACAGTCATTTTTGCGACATATTTCTGTAATATTGGTGTATTGCCCGAATATTATACAATTTGCTGGCGGGAACAGTGGTCAAAAGTTTGAGGCGCGGCGTCGCTCTTTCTTGTGTAAAATCCGGCCCATGCTCAATTCCCGCCTCGACCTCCTGACCGATTACCCCTTTCAGCGGCTTCGCGACCTGCTTTCCGGCGTCACCCCGGGAGGCGAGCCGATCACCTTGTCGATCGGCGAGCCGCAGCATCGCCCGCCTTCTTTCGTGGCCGAGATTCTGGCCGCCGAGGCCAAGGGTTGGGGCAAATATCCGCCGATGGATGGTACGGCCGATTTCCGTGCCGCCGCGGGGTCTTGGGCGGCCAAGCGTTTCGATGCGCCCTATCTCGATCCCGACAAAAATCTGCTGCCCCTGTCGGGCAGCCGCGAGGGACTGTTCCAGATCGGTCTGCTGGCCGCGGGCGGCGAAGGACGCGGGGCCAAGAATTTGGTTCTGCTGCCCAATCCCTTTTACCAGGTCTATGCGGCGGCCGCTGTCATGGCCGGCGCCGAGCCGGTTTTCGTGTCCGATTTCGACGCCGTGCCCAAGGATGTGCTGGACCGCGCCGCGCTGGCTTTCTTCTGCACGCCGGCCAATCCGCAAGGCAGCGTCGCCAGCGCCGGCCAGCTCGATCGGCTGGTCGCGACGGCCCGCGAGCATGATTTCCTGCTGGCGTCCGACGAATGCTATTCCGAGATCTATCACCGGGAGGCGCCGGCCGGCATTCTCCAATCCTGCGGCGGCAGCCTGAAGAACATCGCGGTGTTCCACTCTCTGTCCAAACGCTCCTCGGTTCCCGGCCTGCGTTCGGGCTTCATCATCGCGGATTCCGGTGTGATCGCGCCGCTGCTGCGGCTGCGCAGCTACAGCTGCGCTTCGGTGCCGCTGCCGATTCTCGCCGCCTCGGCCGCCTTGTGGCGCGACGAGGGGCATGTCGAGGAAAACCGCGCCGCCTACAATGCCAAATTCGACCTGGCCGACCAGCTGCTCGGAGGCTTGCCGGGCTATACACGTCCCGCCGGCGGTTTCTTCCTGTGGCTCCGCGTCGGCGATGGCGAAAGCTTCACTCGGGAACTCTGGCGCCGCGCCGGCGTCAGGGTGCTGCCTGGCGGATATCTGGCCCGGCCTGACGCACAGGGACACAACCCCGGCGCCGCCTACATTCGGGTCGCCCTGGTGCATGATTTGGACGTCACCGAGCGGGCCTTGCGCGCGATAGGTGACCTGATGACCTCAATCGAGGCCGCCGCCCAATGAATCAAGCACGCGCAAGACGGACCCAAAGCGGATTCCTGCCGCAGGGCGCGACCGCTCTGTTCCGCAAGCTGGCCTGGCAAGGCGGCGGCCTGGCCGTCTTCACCCTCGGTCTTGCGCTGGCCGCCTTGCTCGGCAGTTTCGATCCGCAGGATCCCAGCTGGAACACCGCCGCCGTGCCGGGACGCGGCGCGCACAACATGCTCGGCGTGTTCGGCGCCTATCTGTCCGACATTCTGCTGCAGCTGGCCGGCCTCACCGCCTGGCTGCCGGTGCTGGCCCTGTTTGCCTGGGGCGGCAAGATGCTGGTGCTCGGCACGCCCTTGCAGCGTTTCGGCCTACGCCTGGTTCTGCTGCTGACCGGCTTGCTGCTGCTGGCGGTCGGGCTGTCCGCCTTGCCCGCCCATCTGCCCTTCGTGCTGAGCGGTTTTTCGGGCGGGCTGGGCGGCTCGGCCGGCAAGCTCCTGCTCGAAGGGCTGGCGGAAAGCCTGCGCCTGATCGGGCTGCAGCCTCTGGCCTGGGCGGTCGCCGCCGCCTGCGCCGCCTTGGGCGCGGTCGGCACCCTGTCCGCCTTTGGCCTCTCCTATGACGAGTGGCGCCGCTTCTTCACCGTGATCTCCGCCGGTCCGAGACTTCTGCTGCGCTTGCGCCGCCGCGACGAGGCTTGGGATGAGAATGAGGAAAGGGAGGAGCCACCCTCCCGCCGCGAGCCGTCCTCCGATGGCGAACCGGCGGCGCCGCCTCCACCCCAGCCGCGCATCAAAAAGAAGGCCGCCCCGCCGCAAGAGGAAAAGCCGGCCATGCGCGTCGAGCCCTTGGTCGCACCTCGTACGGCGCGGGCTCAGTCCGGCAAGCGCGAGGAGGATACCCGCCAGGGAAGACTCGATCTGCCGGACGATTCTTTCGAAATCCCGCCGCTGCGGCTGCTTACCCCGCCGCCCGAGACCCGCGGGCCGGCGGTGGATGGCGATTCCCTGAAGCAGAACGCCAAGCTTTTGGTCTCGGTGCTGGACGATTTCGGCGTCAATGGCCAGATCACCACGGTCCGCCCCGGCCCGGTGGTGACGCTCTATGAGCTGGAGCCGGCCCCCGGCACCAAGACGTCGCGCGTGATCGGCCTTTCCGACGATATCGCCCGTTCGATGAGTGCGCTGTCCGTGCGCATCGCCACGGTGCCCGGCCGCTCGGTGATCGGCATCGAATTGCCCAATGCGCGGCGGGAAACCGTCTATTTGCGCGAATTGCTGGCCGACTCCGCCTTCGACCGCTCGGGCATGGCCCTGACCTTGGTGCTCGGCAAGGATATCGGCGGCCAGCCGATCATGGTCGATCTGGCCCGAATGCCGCATCTCCTGATCGCCGGCACCACCGGTTCGGGCAAGTCGGTGGCGATCAACACCATGATCCTCTCCTTGCTCTATCGTCTGCGGCCCGACCAGTGCCGGCTGATCATGATCGATCCCAAGATGCTGGAACTCTCGGTCTATGACGGCATCCCGCACCTGCTGGCCCCCGTAGTGACCGAGCCCGGCAAGGCGGTGGTGGCGCTGAAATGGGCGGTACGCGAGATGGAAGACCGCTACCGCGCCATGAGCCAGCTCGGCGTGCGCAATATCAGCGGCTATAATCAGCGCCTGGCCGAAGCGCGCGGAAAGGGTGAAGTTCTGTCGCGGACCGTGCAGACCGGCTTCGACCCCGACACCGGCAAGCCGATCTATGAAGAACAACCGCTGGCCTTGGAGCCCCTGCCCTTCATCGTGGTGGTGGTCGACGAGATGGCCGATCTCATGCTGGTGGCCGGCAAGGATATCGAGGCCGCCGTGCAGCGTCTGGCGCAGATGGCGCGCGCCGCCGGCATCCATCTGATCATGGCGACGCAACGCCCCTCGGTCGACGTCATCACCGGCACCATCAAGGCCAATTTCCCCAGCCGAATCAGCTTCCAGGTCTCCTCCAAGATCGACAGCCGGACGATTTTGGGCGAACAGGGCGCCGAACAGCTCTTAGGTCAGGGCGACATGCTCTATATGGCGGCGGGCGGGCGCATCACCCGCGTCCATGGCCCATTCGTCAGCGATCAGGAAGTGGAAACCGTGGTCGAGCACTTGCGGAGCCAGGGGGAGCCTGCCTATGTCGAAGCCGTGACCGAAGAGGACGAGCCGCCGCTCGACATGCCCGGTGGCGGCAATGGCGAGAGCGGCGACGATCTCTACGATCAGGCGGTGGCGCTGGTGGCCCGCGAAGGCAAGGCCTCGACCAGTTTCGTCCAGCGCCATCTGCAGATCGGCTATAACCGCGCCGCCCGCATCATCGAGCGGATGGAGCAGGAAGGCATGGTCAGCCGCGCCAACCATGTCGGCAAACGCGAAGTGCTGCTGAGACGCAGCGACGAGGATTAAGATGAAGCAGTTTATTTTCGGCCTTCTGGCCCTGCTGACGGCCTGTTCCGCCAGCGCCGCGCTGACCCCTGCCGATCAGAAGGAGGTCGACCGCGCCGAGGCGTCCTTGAACGCCGTCACCACCTTGCGCGCCCGCTTCCTGCAGGTCGGGCCGGACGGCTCGACCGCCGAGGGCACCCTTTCCTTGTCGCGCCCCGGACGCTTGCGCCTCGATTACGATCCCCCGACCCCGCTGATCATTCTCGCCAGCGGCGACTGGCTGGTCTATCACGACAGCCAGCTCGACCATACGTCCTATGTCGATATCGACAGCACGCCGGCCGCCTTCCTGGTGAAGAAGGATCTCCGCCTCAATGCCGACGGGGCCTCGGTCACCAATGTCGTACACAAGCCCGGCGTGCTGGAGATCACCGCGGTCAAGGCCAATGATCCCCGCCAGGGCAAGATCACGCTGATTTTTGCGGAGCAGCCCTTCCAGCTGAAGCAATGGCAGATCACCGACGCGCAGGGGCAGATGACCACGGTTTCGCTCTACAGCCCCCGAACCGACGTGAAGTTCGACAACAATATCTTCCGCGACCGCGATCCCAATGTTTTCGAGCCCTTGGGCAATCGCTGAGCGCGCTACCTCAACACGCTATAGCTCGCGTTGCGCCAAGCGCATGGCTGACATGTTCGCTCACGGATTGAGCCCGCGGATTTCGATCCCACATCTCACTCATCGGCGGCGCGATGCAATATCGCCCCCGATCATAGGCGAAAATGTTCTCCCCTGACATTTCCGCCGAGCTCCTCCCCCCCGGAGCTTAGAAACGGGCGCCCGGTTACCCCCCTGACCGGGCGCCTTTCTTTTCTGTATGATGCATCCTCTTTTTCGCCTCCCGAGGATCGTTCAATGAGCGCTTACGTCGTTCCCGCCGCCCCCCAGACCGTGGTTCCCGTCGCCGGCGGCGGGCAGTTCCCGGTGCGCCGGGTGTTCTGCGTCGGCCGCAACTATGCCGACCATGCCCGGGAAATGGGACACGATCCGACCCACGAACCGCCCTTCTTCTTTTCCAAGCCGGCCGATGCGGTGACCGTGGCCGCCGCCATTCCCACCGACAAAATTTCCAAAAAGCTGGAATTCGAAGGCGAACTGGTGGTGGCGATCGGCAAGGGCGGCGCCGATATCAAAACCGGCGACGCGCTCGACCATGTCTATGGCTATAGCGTGGGCTGCGACCTCACGCGCCGCGATTTGCAGGGCGAGGCCAAGAAGGCCGGCCGCCCCTGGGACATGTCGAAAGGCTTCGACAATTCCGCTCCCATCGCGCCGATCCAACCGGCCAGCGCCATCGGCCATCCCGCGGAAGGCGCCCTGACCCTGGCCGTCAATGGCTCGGTCAAGCAGAATGGCGATATCAGCGACATGATCTGGCCCATCGCCGACGTGATCGCCTTCCTGTCGGGGCTGGTCGAGCTGGCCCCCGGCGATCTGATCTTCACCGGCACCCCCTCGGGCGTCGGCGCCCTGGCCAAGGGTGACAAGGTCGAAATCGCCTGCGCCGGCGTCACTTCCTTCAGCTTCACCCTGATTTGATGCGTATCGTTACCTGGAACATCAATTCGGTCCGGCTTCGCCTCGACCTGATCGCCGAACTCGTCTCCCAGCTCCGGCCGGACGTACTCTGCCTGCAGGAGATCAAGGTGGTGAACGAGCTGTTTCCCTCGACCGCCCTGTCCGAATTGGGCTTCACCCATCAGGCGGTGGCCGGGATGAAAAGCTATAATGGTGTGGCCATCCTGTCGCGCCAGCCCATCGACAACATCAAGGTCAATCACTGGTGCGACAAGGAGGATTGCCGCCATATCCAGGGCGATATCGACGGCATCACCGTGCATAATTTTTATGTGCCGGCCGGCGGCGACATTCCCGATCCGGACCTCAACGTCAAATTCGCCCACAAGCTGAAATTCCTCGATTCCGTCACCGACTGGTTCGCCAAACAGTCCGACCATCCGGCTCTCTTGGTCGGCGATCTCAATATCGCCCCTCTGGAAACCGACGTGTGGTCTCACAAGCAGCTTTTGGACGTGGTCAGCCACACGCCGATCGAGGTCGAGAAGATGGCGGCCTGGCAGCAGAGCCTGAACTGGGTCGACGCGGTGCGGAAATTCATCACGCCCGATCTCAAGCTTTACACCTGGTGGAGCTACCGCGCCGGCGACTGGAACGCCTCGGACCGCGGCCGCCGCCTCGACCATATCTGGGCCACCCCCTCGATCGAGCATCGCCTGACCGGCGCCATGGTCATCCGCGAAGCGCGCGGCTGGCAGCCGGCCTCGGACCATGTGCCGGTGATGGTGGATCTGGTTTAGCCAGAAAAGTTTGAATCTGCGGAAAGGCCCTTTCACCGCAAAGGCGCAAAGAACGCAAAGGCTTCGCAAAGAGTGTTATTGCCGCCAAAGGCGGCCTTCAATTTTCCTTTGCGCCTTCTTTGCGTTCTTTGCGCCTTTGCGGTTAGTCAGTCGACAGGAACAGATGCATGCCTAAGCGCACCGATTTCACCGACTGGGTCGAAGAGCAGCTCCAGCCGCTCGGGACCATCCGTATCAAATCGATGTTCGGCGGCTTCGGCGTCTATGCCGACGAGCTGTTCTTCGCCATCATCGATGACGACGTGCTGTTCTTCAAAACCGACGATCTGAATCGCGATCGCTTCATCGAGGCCGGGTGCGCGCCCTTCACCTACCCGACCAAGGACGGCATGCAGCAGGCGCTGTCCTATCACGCCGCTCCCGACAGCACGCTCGACGACACCGACGCGTTGCTGGAGTGGGCGCGCCTCGGGCTGGACGCAGCGCTCAGGGCGCGGAAGAAGAAGAAACCAGGCGGTAGCCGCCCGCCTCGGTGATCAGGAGATCAGGCCCGCCATTCTCCGTCAGCTTGCGGCGCAGGCGGTAGATATGGGTTTCCACCGTGTGGGTGGTGGCGCTGCCCGAATAGCCCCAAACCTCGCCCAGCAAGACCTCACGGGCGACCACTTGCGCGCCGGCACGGGCCAGGAAAACCAGCACCGCCGCCTCCTTTTCGGTGACGCGCAGACGGAGCCCCGAGCCGTCGGTCAGCTCACGGGCATTGGAATCGAGACGGAAATGGCCAATCGCAATATAATCGCGCGCGGCGGCCTGTTCGAGGCGGCGCAGCAGATCGCCGAAGCGGAAGGGCTTGGCCAAACCGTCATCGGCGCCCGCGGCGCGTGCCTGGTCGGGACCGAGTCCGAGCAAAAGCAAAGGCTGGGCGCAGCCTTTGCCCCTCACTTCGGCGCAAAGAGAGGTTGCGGCCTGGGCCGCCGTCTCGTAAAGCAGCAGATCGGCGGCTTCCGGCGCATCCGCCAGTTCAAAGCCCCGCGCCGCCAGTTGCTCGCCGAGCGCGCGCTGCACCGAAGGATCGCCGCTTTGCAGAAAAACGCTGAGTGCCATGCTTGTAGCTTTAGCATTTGGCCGCATATTAGACCAATAGTTAGGTTAATCCGATGAACCGTCCTCTGATCCTCAATCCCGCTCCGCACCGCCCGCCCGCCGAGGCCCTGGTCACGGTCGACCGCGCCATCGCCGAAATCCGCCGCGGCGGCATGATCGCGCTGATCGAGGACGGTCAGCCCGCCGCCCTGATGCTGGCCGCCGAAGCCGCCACCGATTCCTGCCTGCAGCGTCTGGCCGAAGCCTCGGGCAATTCGCCCCGTCTGGCCATGAGCGGCCGGCGCGCCGAGGCCTTAGGCCTGTCTTGCGGCGAAAAAGTGGTGCTGGTCGACAGCGCGGATCACCCGCTCACCGCGCCTTTGGCCGCCCGCGTCGCCAATCCGGTCGCGGCCGGCGCGCCGCCGGGCGGACTGCATCTGGCCCAGGCCCCCGGTCCCGACTGGGCCGCGGCCGCGGTCGCTCTTGTGAAACACGCGCGCCTGCTCCCCGTCGCGCTGACCGCGCCGTCGGCCCGGCTGCCTTCCGGCTGCCTCGCGGTCGAAAGCCGCGCCGTGCTCGATTACGCCCGCGCTTCGGCGCTGGCCTTGCGTCGCGTCGCCGAGGCGCGGGTGCCGCTGGCCGACGCCGAGGAATGCCGCGTGGTGGCCTTCCGCCCGGCCGATGGCGGCATCGAGCATCTGGCCCTGATCATCGGCCAGCCCGACCGCGAGCAGCCGGTGCTGGCCCGTCTCCATTCGGAATGCTTCACCGGCGATCTGCTGGGCAGCCTGCGTTGCGATTGCGGCGACCAGCTCAAGGGTGCGATCGCCGCGATCGCTCAAGACGGCGGCGGGGTGCTGCTCTATCTGGCCCAGGAAGGGCGCGGCATCGGGCTGGTCAACAAGCTGAGGGCCTATAATCTGCAGGATGACGGGTTCGACACGCTGGACGCCAATCTGCAGCTCGGCTTCGACGATGACGAACGCATCTATCTGCCCGCCGCCGAGATGCTGAAACTGCTCGGCATCGCCCGGATCAAGCTGATGACCAACAATCCGGCCAAGGTCGAGGGCCTTACCCGCCACGGCGTAGCCGTGACCGAGCGGGTGCCGCACGTGTTTCCGGCCAATGAGCATAATAAGCGCTATCTGAAGACCAAAGCGTCGCGCAGCGGCCATTTATTCTAGGCAGAAGCTGCCGGGCGCGCTTTTGCCCGCCCGCAAAGCCTTGAAATCCCTCGGTCCTATTTTGGCACGGCGCTTGCTGTTAACTCTTTCGGGTTTCCAGCGAGGTTTTCGCCATGTCCATCGATCCGGCCACCAACGCCACCGCGACACCGACCGTCACCGTGACGGCCGCGTCGATCAAGGCGTTCAATCAGGATGACGGTCCGAGCTTTTCGGACGTGCTGGATATCATCAATCCGCTGCAGCACATCCCGATCATCAACACGATCTATCAGCACATTACCGGCGACACCGAAGGCGCCGTGGCCGACGTGGCGGGCGGCACCCTGTGGGCCGGTCCGATCGGCCTGATCGGGTCGCTGATCGACCTCGCGGTCAAAGCCGACAGCGGCAAATCGATTTCCGACAATATCCTGTCCTGGCTCGGTCTCGGGGATGACGACAAATCGGTCGCCGTCGCCCAGGCCCAACAGGCGCAGCAGCAGCAAGTCCAGCAGCAGGCAGCCGTGGTCGCGGCGCCGCCCACCGTCACCGTGCAGGCCTTGTCGCCGCTGCCCGTCCGCCAGCGCGGCGACGACCGCAAGGAGGCCGACCGCAAGAGCGACAAGTCCGGCCCGGCGCAGATCGGCGATTACCTGGTGTTCGGCGCAGCCGCCGGCAACCAGCCGCTGTCTCTCACGCCTCCGGCCCAGCCGGTGCAGGCCGCCGCCGACCAGCCTTCGGACGCTCCCCGCCAGCAAGGAAAATATATGGTGTTCGGCGAAAGCCCGGCACCGCGGCCAGCCGCTGCCGCCGCAGCCACCCCCTCGCCCGCTTTCGCCATGGCTTCAGCGCAGGCCGCCGCCGCTTACAGCCGCCAGGGCAACTACATGGTGTTCGGCGCTGACCGCGCCGCCCCGGCCCCCGCCCCCGCTCCCGCTCCTGCGCCGGCTCCCGCGGCTTCGCCCCTGCCGCCGATCGGCCCCGCCAATGTCAATGCGGTGGCCAATTCGGTTCCCAATGGCGGCGGCCCGGCCCAATTGAGCCCGCTGCCGGGCCGCTTCGCCGCCCCGGAGCGACGCACGCAAGTCACGCCGGCCGCCCTGCCGATGCCGACTACCGGCCCGGCAGCGGTGCATGGCTTCGCGCCGTCGCAGGCGATCCCCGCCGCCAACGGCTCCACCGACAACAGCTGGTTCGTGCAGGCGGTCAATGCCGGCCTCGATAAATATGCCGCTGCCCAACGCCTCGGCGGCCAGGATAATATGGCCGCCAGCGCCGCTGCCGGTGCACAGGCTGTTACGCTGCATTAAGGCTGAGGGATGAAACCGATCGCGGTCGACCGTGAAGGCTGGCTCACTTTTGACGGCCGGCGATTCCGCTGCGCGCTCGGCAAAGGCGGGGTCAGCGCCGCCAAGAAGGAAGGCGACAGCGCCACGCCGATCGGCCGCTTCGCCCTGCGTGAGCTGTTCTACCGTCCCGACAAGCTGGCCGCGCCCGAGTGCCGCCTGAGCAGGCGCACCATCCATCCCGAGGATGGCTGGTGCGACGATCCCACCCATCCCGATTATAACCGCCTGGTCCGGCTGCCCCACCCCGCCTCCTGCGAGAGGATGTGGCGCGAGGATGACTGCTACGATCTGGTGGTGCCGCTCGGCTATAACGACGATCCGCCAGCGCCGGGACTGGGCAGCGCCATCTTCCTGCATGTGGCGCGGCCCGGCTATCTGCCGACCGAAGGCTGCGTCGCGCTGGCCAAGGACGATCTTCTGACGCTGCTGCCGTCATTGCCGGCCGGGATCGAAATCGAGATCGCCTGACTGGTGATGCTGAAGTATCATCCCCGCAGTTCTATGCCGTTTGGGGTTCTCATAAAAATGGTCAAGAAGTGTCTTCTCGGACTGGCGGTGGCGGCCGGTCTGTTCACCGGCGCCGCCGTCCGGGCCGATCAATCCTATCTGGTGATCGGCGCCGGAAGCTGGGAAACCCTGCGCGGCAATTACATCAAGCCCGAAATCGACGTCGATTACCGCTTCGGCGATTCGATCCTGTGGATTTTGCGTCCCCATGTCGGCGTGCTGACCGCCGGCGACGGCGACTATTACGGCTATGGCGGCTTCGTCGCCGATTTCCATGTCCTGCCGCATATCGTGCTGACCCTGAATACCGCGATCGGCGGCTATGGCGGCCACGGCTACAATCTCGGCTCGCATTTCGAGTTCCGCAACGGCGCCGATCTGGCTTACCAGTTCGACAATGGCTGGCGGATCGGCGCCGGCTTCTATCACATCTCGAATGCCGGCATCACGCGCGAGAATGGCGGTTCTGAATCCGCTTTGCTGCAGATCAGCGTGCCGACGCCCTGGTAACAGACTCCGGAACAGACCGCGCTATGCGCGGGCTGTTCTGGTAATGGGATCGCCTGACTGAATGCCGAGCCGGTCGGCCATGCGGGCCAGATCGACCACCGACTGAGCGTTCATCTTGCGCATAACCTGGCCGCGATGAACCTTGACGGTGATCTCGGCGATGCCTAAGTGCACCGCGATCTGCTTGTTCATGAGGCCGGTCACCACCTGTGCCATCACCTCCTGCTCGCGCGCCGACAAGGCGGCGTAGCGGGCTTCGAGATCGGCCAGATCGCGGCTTTCCTCGCGGCGTTTGCGGTCGACTTCGAGCCCGGCATGGATGGCGTCCAAAAGATCCTGGTCGCGGAACGGCTTGGTGAGGAATTCGATGGCGCCCGCCTTCATGGCCCGCACCGACATGGGTATGTCCCCATGGCCGGTGATGAAGACGATCGGCGGGGCCGTTTTCTGACGGGTCAGCTCATTCTGGAAATCGAGCCCGCTCATGCCGGGCAGGCGGATATCCAGCACCAGGCAGCACGGCGTATCGGGCAGTCCACCGCGCGCCAGGAAGTCGGGCACGGAGCCAAAAAATTCCACGGCGAAGCCGACCGAGCGCAACAGGCTTTGCAGCGCTTCACGCACCGCCGCGTCGTCATCGACGACCAGAATGGTACTGTTTGAGGTCATCATCTTTCTTCCTTCTTCCTCGGAAGAGTGCCCATCGCTTCCGCCGCGGGCAAGGCAAAAGCGAATTTCGCCCCGCCCCCTGCCAGCGGTTCCGCCCAGATCCGGCCGCCATGACTCTCCGCCACGGTGCGGCAAATGGCGAGGCCCACCCCCATCCCTTCGGCCTTGGTGGTGAAGAAAGGCTCGAACAGGCGGTCGGGATCGATATCGGGCAATCCGCCGCCGTGATCTTCGACGCTGACGAACACCTCTGTTCCGGCAAGCCAGGTGCGCACCGCAATCACCCGCTCGGAATCGATGGTGCCGCGCATGGCGTCGATGCCGTTCAGGATCAGATTGAGCAGGAGTTGCTGGAGCTGCACCGCGTCGCCGACCACAGGCGGCAATTGCTTGCCAAGATCCAGCAACAGCCGGATCGACTGAGCCGCCAGCTCGCTCTCGACCAGCGGCACCAAACGCCGGATCACCTCATTGATGGAGATCGGCTTAGGCTTTTCGCCCACCGGGTCGAGGACATTGCGAATGCTCTTGATGATTTCGGCGGCGCGGTTTCCATCACGCACGATACGGGAAAGGGCCGCGCGGGCTTCGGCGATGTCGGGCTTGTCCGCCGAGAGCCAGCGGTCGGCAGCTTGGCCGTTGGTCACTACGCCGGAGAGCGGCTGGTTGACCTCATGGGCGATCGAGGCGGCCAGCACGCCCATGGTGGTAAGGCGGGTGGCGCGGGCCACTTCCGACTGGCCTTTGCGCCAATCCTCGATGGCGCGGCGGCGGGCCGAAATATCGACCACCACCGCCGAAGTCAGCGGCGGCGAGCGATCGGTGGCCGGAATTACCGACACCGACAGGCTGACCCACAGCATATGGCCATCGGCGCGCCGCAGCGGCAGCTCCAGCCCGCCCTCGCTGCCGCGTTCCTCGCTGGCGCGCGCCCCGCCGGCCAGCAGATCCGAAAGAGTGAACAGCCTGAGATCGGTTTCGTCATAGCCCAGCATGGCCTGCAGCGCTTGATTGGCGCGCAGGATCCTGCCGTCCGGTTCGGTGATGGCGATGCCGACCGAGGAGGTCTCGAACAGATTGCGCCAACGCTCCTCGCTGACGCGGAGCTGGTCGGTGCGTTCGGCCACCCTTCGTTCGAGCGTGACGCGGTTTTCCTCGGAAGCCCGGGTCTGCTTGCGCCTTTGCAGGCTGAGCACCAGTACGGCCAGCCCGGACAGGACGAAGGTGATGAAGATCGGCAATTCGTGCCGCGGGAGAACGAAACTATAAGCGGGTTCGATCCAGAAATATTCCACCGCAAGGGTGGACAGGATCACCGCGGCGATGCCCGGTCCCAATCCGGCGAACCAGGCCACCAGAACCACCGCGGCAAGAAAGAGCAGCGGCCCCAGTTTGATTTGAAAATCGACACCGAACAGCAAGCCGATCGCCAGCGCCAGCCCGATGCCGAAAAGCGAAACACTATAGCGGGCCGCCAGATGGGTCATGGTTTGGGGCGCGCGCCGAACAAAGCGGTGCCGACGCGGATCTCGGTGGCGCCGCAGGCGATGGAGGCCTGGTAATCGCCGCTCATCCCCATGCTGAGCTCGGCAAGGCCGAGTTCGGCGGCCAGAAAGGCCAGTCGCTTGAAATGCGGGGCCGGGTCCTGGCCGGCCGGGGGAATGCACATCAGGCCGGAGATCTCGAGCTGCCACTCGTCACGGCAGGCGGCGAGGAAGTCGGCGGTCTGCTCCGGCGCGATCCCGGCCTTTTGCGGCTCGGCGCCGATATTGACCTCGATCAGACAGGGAACATGACGACCCGTGCGCGCCATCTCGGCCGCCAGCGCCTGGGCCAACTTGGGACGGTCCAACGTTTCGATGACGTCGAACAGGGCCACCGCCTGCTTCACCTTATTGGTCTGCAAAGGCCCGATCAGATGCAGGCGGAGGTCCGGGTAAAGTCGCTTCAGGGGCGGATATTTCTCCGCCGCCTCCTGCACGCGGTTCTCGCCGAAATCACGGTGGCCGGCGGCCAGCAGCTCGGCGACCGGTTCGGCCGGGTGGGTTTTCGACACCGCCAGCAATTTGGCCGGGACGATGGCGGCCTTGAGCGCGGCGTAACGTTCGAGAAGGGCTGTCAGGGTCATCGATCCGCACTATGGTGAAGGGATGGCGAGCCTAACAGAACTGGCCCGGCGCCTCAAATTGGCCCTGGTGGCGATAACGGATGAGCGGCGCGGCGGCGATCCGCTGGCCGTGGCCGCCCGTCTGCCGGCCGGCTCCTGGGTGATTTTTCGTCATTATGACGCGCCCGATCGATCGGTCCTGGCGATCAGACTGGCGGCTCTTTGCCGAAAGCGTCGATTGAAATTGTTGGTGGCGGGCGATCCGGCCCTGGCGAGACGGCTGAAAGCCGGGCTGCATCTGCCCGACGCGCTGGCCGCCCATCCGACCCCCGCCATCCGCTCCTGGAAAGGGCTGCTGACCGCCGCCGCGCATGACCGAAGGGGTTTGCGACGCGCCGCCCGACTGGGCGCCGATGCCGCCCTGCTTTCACCGGTTTTCGCCACCCTCAGCCACCCCGGCGTCAAACCCCTGGGACTGACGGCTTTCCGCCGTCTGGCGCGGGGCTCGGCGGTTCCCGTCATCGCGCTGGGCGGAATCGACCGAACGAACGTTTCACTCTTGAAGGACGCCCCCATCGCCAAGATTGCGGCGCTGGGGGCGTTAAAGCCTTAATCCTTGTCCGACTCGCGGGCCTTCAATGTGTTGAGGCGCCGCAGGCCCGAGGGCTCAGGATTATCGTCGCGTCCCATGATCAGCAGCTGCAAGGCGGGAACCACGACCAGCAGCATGACCGGACCGATCAGCATGCCGCCCACCACCACTGTCGCCAGGGGACGCTGAACCTCGCTGCCGATGCCCTGCGAGATCGCGGCGGGAAGCAGGCCGATGCAAGCCGAGAGCGCCGTCATCAGCATCGGCCGCATGCGCTGCTCGGCGGCCTGGAACAGGGCGTCCCGGCGCCCGAGGCCGGTCAGGCGCAGCTGGTTGAAATAGGTCAGCACCAGAATGCCGTTCATCACCGAAACGCCGAACAGCGAGATGAAGCCGATCGCCGCCGAGATGCTGAACACCTCACCGATGATGAACAAGGCGATGATGCCGCCGCCGATGGCGAAAGGAATGCCGGAAAGCGCCAGCAGGGCG
>Ga0213872_10000460_pt1 | contig 33198 bp, 47 predicted proteins | sample VelepicomBERX_R2_FD_160071 | JGI IMG/M metagenome (GOLD analysis project Ga0213872, IMG submission 160071) | Rhizosphere microbial communities from Vellozia epidendroides in rupestrian grasslands, the National Park of Serra do Cipo, Brazil - RX_R2 | ecosystem: Host-associated > Plants > Roots >...
CAGGGTCAGGACGAATGATCGGCCTGGAAGATCGCCAAGGACATGCCCGCAACATCGAAGCCGCCTGCCAAGCTGGTGCGCGACTGAGCCAAGCTTGCAAGGTCGTCGGTATCGCTGCGCGTACGCTGCAGCGCTGGAAGGCCCAGGACGGCCTCATATCGGGCGATGGCAGGCCGGATGCGGTGCGGCCGGCACCCGTGCACGCCTTGACCCCCGAGGAGCGCGAGCAGATCGTGAGCGTGGCCAACGAGCCGCGCTTCGCTGACCTGCCGCCGGCGCGCATCGTGCCCATGCTGGCCGACGAAGGCCAGTACATCGCCAGCGAGTCCAGCTTCCAGCGCGTGCTGCGTGCACAGGGGCAGACGCGTCACCGAGGTCGCGCCAGGGCGCCGCGTCAGAGCCGGCCGCCGAGCACGCATGTGGCCACCGCGCCGCGGCAGCTGTGGTCGTGGGACATGACTTACCTGCCTTCGCACGTGGCCGGGCGCTGGTACTACCTGTACCTGATCCTGGATGTGTTCAGCCGCAAGATCGTGGGCTTCGAAGTGCATGACAGCGACGATGCCGACCATGCTGCGCGGCTGGTCCAGAGAACAGCGCTGGCGGAGGACATCCACGCGGTGCCGCGTGAGGACAGGCCCGTGCTGCACGGGGACAACGGCGCCACGCTCAAGGCGACGACGGTGCTGGCGATGCTGCACTGGTTGGGCGTCAAACCGAGCTATTCCAGGCCTCGCGTGAGCGACGACAACGCTTACGTGGAGAGCCTGTTCAGGACGGCGAAATATCGACCTGAGTTCCCGACCACGGGCTTCGCTGATCTGACGGCGGCGCGTGAATGGGCGCACAGCTTCGTGCATTGGTACAACAACGAGCATCGGCATAGCGGCATCCGGTACGTGAGTCCGGCGCAGCGCCATGCCGGTGACGATGCCGCGATCCTCGAAGCTCGTCGCGAGCTCTACGTCAAGGCTCGAGAGCGCAATCCCGCTCGCTGGTCACGTGCTACGCGAAACTGGTCTCCGATAGGCGCCGTGACCCTGAATCCGGAGCGAGAAGCGATCGTTGATGCGCAATCAGGAGGACAACGAAAACAGCAAATAGCTGCTTAGTTCAAGCGACAGATAGCTTGACGCGCGCCGCTGGCGGTGAGAATAAATCCGACGCTCTTTCAAGGGAGACTCCTATGGCTTTTGAATCGGAAGTCGATGACGCGTGCCAACTGATCGTGCGACATAGCGGCGTTGCCAAAGCGTTCAGCTTTTCGAAGGAAGACCATCCTCTGAAGGGCCCGGTCGGAGCGATCAGATACACCGTGCACGTCGGCTTCAAGGACCGCGACTTCACATACGAGGGCGGACACGGCTTGAACTGGCTTGGCGAGTTCGAGCGCGATCTGAAGGCCGGCTGGCACGGTTACTGGATCGCGCAACCCTGATCCCTTCCTACTTCCCGTCGGCCTTCTGCTGTTTCAGCGCGACGCTCGCGCGAGCCAGCACGAATGCCAGCCGGCGAGCTCCCTCGAGCTCTTCCAGCTCGTCGCGCACCGTGACGTCGCCAGCCGGCTGCAAGCGGTCCCCGAAGTCACGCGGAGCGATCTTCGAGGCCTTCCAGCGATAGTGGAAGGCGAGCTCACGAGCTTTGAGCAGGTCCAGCTTGGACGCCGCGCCCAGGATGGCCTGCTCAGCCTTGTCGACGAATGCCTCGGCCGAGTACTCGCGGGCTTCGCGAGATGCGTTCGCGCGCCTCGTGTCGGCCTGCAGCCAGCGATACAGCGCTGAGTTCGACACGCCCGCGGCCCGTGCCACCGAGGTCATGTTCTCGCCCGAGATGATCTGCTCGCAGTACCACTCGATGCCGAGGCGATCGAGCTTCTTCATTGCTTCGCTCTGCTTGCGGTTCCGGCGTTTGACAGGGGCATGGCCGGCGACTAGGCTGTCGGCGAAGCCCGCCTGTGGAGCTTGCCGGTTCTCGCCGGTGGCTCGCTCAATCCCCGCATCAGCGGGGACCTCCAGTGCGGGCTTTCCTACGTCTAGCATCGCCGTGTCGGCCACTGCCCGGCCTCAGGAGTTGCGGTGCGGACGTCCACGTCAGCCTCCCAGGGGGCCGGCCTACTGGCCCGAACCTTGCCAGAACTGCGGGCTGGCAGCCGCTGAAGCAAACCGTACAGGCGGCGGACCGCCTGCACCGTACTTACTCAGCAACGAGGCGTTATTCTCGTATCCCTTGAGAAGCGATGCGCCGGCCCCAAGCACTTGAGAAGCTCCGACTTCTGCGGAATTTTCCAAGACGTTCTTGCCTTCGAACTCCTTGGCCGATGCCTGCAAATTCAGCGCGCGTGCGCGGTCCTCGCCTTCGTAGAGCGCCACGCCTTGCCTGTAGGCACCCATGGCCGCATTCCTGGCCATCAGGTTGACCACGGTAGGATCCGACGCGCCGCCGCCGCTGGCCGCCGCGCTGGCCAGGGCCGCCGAGGCGATGTACTTGGACTGCAGGTCCACGTCGAAGGCTTGGCGCTCCGAAGACGCCATGACTTGGCCGGCCTGCTGCTGGAACTGCCCGGCTTGGAAATCGGAAGCCGCCTTGGCTTGAAGACCGTAGTTGATGTGGCTGAAGGCGCCCATCAGCTGGCCGCCAGCCTGCAGGCCTGTCGCCGCGGCGTTGTCGTTCAGCGGGTTCTTTAGCCAGTTGGTCAGATCGCTCATATGTGCCTCACTGTCGTTGGAAAAAGGTGGTGGGGATTGAAGGTGCCATTTCAATGACTCCGAAGCAATCCTGCGGCAGCAGTCAGCTCCGCTTCGGCCATGGCGTACCGCGTGCCTTCGTCGAGCTCTTCGTACTCGTGCGCCAGGATCGAAAGAACGAGTCGACGGCACTCCTCGACATGGCCCGTGCGGAGTTTTTCGGCGAGAGCAGTCACTGCTACGCCCATCAGCGTGCGGCCAATGAAGACCCAGGCCTCTTGAACCTGCGCATCGGTAGGAATCGGATGGCTCATTTCTGCTCCTGGGATGTGAAACGGGGATGCGTTCCATCACGCGCGCGGAACGCTTCACGAAGGCCCTCCAGCTCAGCCCGGATCTCTGTGATTGCCTTGCGCTTGGCTTCGTCGACCTGGCGGGAGAAATCGGTCGGCATGTGCTCAGGCGGCTCGCCCCACCAGATCAGGTCGAAGCGAAGGTCGCCGGCGTCGCCGCGCAGGACTCGCGCCTGCACGGTCGCGAACTTGCCGTCGACAGCAATGGTCCTGGAGAGTCGAACAAAGCTCATGTGCACACCGAGTCCAGCGACCAGCGCTCAGCACGCGTCGTGCGGTCGTCAATGAAGCGCAGCGAGGTCTCATCCTGCCAGTAGCGCAGGCGGCCTTCATACGATCCATTGCGCTGCTTTTCGACGGTGACCAGGGCGGAGGGCTTGGCGAGGGCCTCCGAGTCGCTTGGATCTCGCTCCAGCGCCGCCGCCCGGGCACGGTCGAACCAGATCGTGACCACGTTGTGCGCCTGATCACTGATCGCGGCCGTGCCGCGGATGTCGTACTTGCTCGGTGGCTTGGACTCGTCGCCAGAAGTAGGCTTGCGGCAATGGGCGACCAAGTGCACGTGCAGCTCGGTCTCCTGAGCCAGCCGGACGAGATCGGTCATAAACTGCTTCTGCTCGTCCAGGCTCTCCTCGCTAGCGCAGACCATCATGAGGCTGTCGACGAAGACATGCTGGCCTTTGCACTCCTCGGCGAAGTAGCGGCACACCGCCAGCATGTGCCTGGGATTGACGCGGCCCAAGTGGTCGAAGATCCACAACCGGCCGTCGGACCATCGCCCGAACTGCTCGACTGCCGCACGGCTGGGCTCGGGCGTGGCTAGCACCTGGCGAGCCATGCGGGCCAGCGTCTGGCGCGGCAACATCTCGAAGCTGGCGAGGAGCACGCGCTGGCCCTGCTTGCACAGCTCGGCCGCGACCTGGCCGCTGAAAGTGGATTTGCGGTGGCCGTTGTAGCCGGCCCAGATCGTGAGCTCGCCTGGACGGAAACCGAGGCGGCATCCCAGCCGCGACGAGAACATGCCCGGCGCGCGGCTCGCGTTGGTAGTGGGCTGCAGCTCGGCGATCAGGTCCTCGGAGAATTCCGACGCTGCGCGGATCTTGGCTTTGCAGTCGGTGTCTCGCATGTAGGCCGCAAAGTCGATGTCATCGACGCTCAAAAGGGTTGCCATTCGGGGGTCTCCGGGGTGTAGAAGCGGGCCGCAATGGGTTCATGGCGGTCCGAGAAGGTCATCGCGTACACGCTTGCGGCGCCGGCCTCGCGGGCAGCCTCCGCGATGGCGTCGACTCGAGACTCGGCGGCGCCGAGGACGAAGACCGTCAGACCAACGAGGCAGCGGAACGCTGGGGCAAGGCTGCTGGTGGGCTCGTCGTCCCTCACCTCGAGTGAAGCGTTGGTGCCCCAGGGTGAGCCCTGAGGCCAATCGCGCCAGCCCTTGCCGTGGTCGATGCCGGCGGTGATGTGCACGCCGTCGGGACGCAAACCGCGCATCCGCATGGCGATCAGGGGCTGATGGCCGCGAATCATTGGCCGTCTCCGAAAATGTCGGCGGAGTGGTGCCCGTTCGGCCGACTATGCGACGGCGAACGCAGCCTCGCCCAGTCCTCCCGAATCGCTTCCATGAAGGCACTGTCCCAGTCCACGTAGCGGTAGTCCTTGGCAGCGCACTTCGCCTTGAAGGCTTCGAGATGCTGCCCGAGGTCCTTGAAACCTTGCTGCTCGGCCCAGGCTTGCACACGTGTGCTGATGCAGAAGGCGGATGGCATTGACCTCTTGACCTTCCTCGAGGGGGACGTGCGAGCATTCGGCGAGCAGCTCTCGATTCCCTTCCTATCCTCTCCTTTCCTATCCACTCCGGGGGGTGGCGCTCGACGATCATTCGACGAGGAATCGGCAAGGATGCTGCGAACGCTCTCCGAATTTGAGTCATCGGGAGGGGCCGGATATTTGCAGGAAGGCCGGTCGATCTTCTGGTGTTTCGCCCAGCCGGTGACGTGCCAGTACCTCTCTCCGCTGCTCTCGAACTCAACGATCAGCCTGGCCGCAATCAGCTCTGCAATCCAGTTCGAGACATCGGACGAGGAGAAGTCGTCCATTGGGTAGAGCTCGGCCTTGAGCGTTTTCGGCTTGGCGGGGTGCACGCCGTTGTCGTCGCAGAAGTTCCACAGTCCAACGAAGGTCAGGCGAGCATTCGTCGAGCATTCGGCGACTTGTTCGCTGACCCAATATTCAGGCTTGATGCTGCGGATGCGTGCCATCAACTAGCCCTCCGCCGGCGCTGTGTTGAGCTGGTCAGCGAGCTCCTGGGCGCCGTGCTTGGTCGGCGCGTCGGCTACGACGATCAATCCGCCGCAGGCGCCGCGGTAGGCCACAAACCAGCGGCCACAGATGCCCTGCTTCGCGAAGTAGTGGCGAGGAACCGCCAGCTGCGGATACGCTGTCTGCATGGCTCACCTCGCGTTCTGCAGGTTGTCGGCGATGAACTGATCGAGGTCCTGGCGGCGATAGCGCACGTTGCCACCGACCTTGACGTACGCCAACTTCTTACGGTTGGTGGAGCGCCAGACCTGTAAGGTGGCCGGCTTGACGGCCAGGTACGCTGCGGCTTGTTCTGTAGTCATCAGGCCCGACGGAGCGATGCGCTCAACGACGGGGCTGGCGGTTGCTGCTTCCATGCTTCCGACCCATTCGGAAAGTTGCTATGGACGCATTGCAGCGGTGTTAGCCGCGTGAGTCATCCACAAGAATGTTTTTACCTGTGGGTCGGCGAGTCCTTACGCGCCGCGAGCTCCGCGCGCGCCACTGCGGCCTGTTTTTTCAGCCCCTTCCCCAGCGAGTCGAAGTTCACGAAAAGGTATGGCTTGACATCGCACCGGACCTGCTGCGGTTGCTCAGCCATCGGCCGAGTCGGATTGCCGCCACGAACCACGATCGAGCCAAGCCATTGGCCGATGTCCACGCCATCCCGCCGCAGCGCCAGCCAGTCGACCCTGAAGAGCAGTGGAATGCCTTCAATGCCTATCGCTTTGCGCGCATCCGTGAGCAGCCTCTTGTCCATCGCATCCAGCGCCTCCGATGTCACAGGCTTGCCAAGGCGCGTCAATGCGTAGCGCTTGCTGCCATGCCCATCTGATGCGACAGGCCGCCCGGTTCCATCCACTGCGACGCTACCAAGGGCACTGTAGTAGGTCAGCAGCAACGCGAGCTGGGCTTCGGTGGTCCAAACCTTGTCGGCGCCGCGCGGTTTGCCTTCTCGCTTGGCGCCGAGCGCTTTCTTGACCCGACCAGATCGCGCTTTGTCTCCGCCGATCAGCTCTGGCAACGTGTCACAGAGCATGTCCAGGATCGCCTCGTCCTGCTTCGCACGTTCCAGGACGGCTCGCGCGAGTACCTTCCAGTCCTTGGGCTCGGGCAGGAACTCCGTGGCCCTTGTAGGCTCCAATTGCCCGCCGTTCACCGTCCCGCCTCGCTTCCCCACAGCGCAGCTACTCGGCTTTCCTCGTCACCTGATGCAGATGCCACCAGATGGCGAGACCGCTCGAAAGGGCGCCAAGGGGCGCGACCACAGCAATGAGCGCCCATTTGTCTCCATTGAAGTCTTGCTCAGTTAACGCGACGTAGAACCACAACCAGAACTCGTAGATGGCCAGCGCGATCAGGACGGGGCGCAATGGCAGTCGAAGCTGGCGTGATGCATACAACACAGCTACGACCCAAACTAGAACCACCCAACCGCCAAGTTGGACTTGCTCGGTGACCTGGCGTATCTCGTCTCGCAGAGCGACAACGACCGCTGCACCAAGAACCAATCCAGCGACCCTCGCGAACCTATTCATTGCGGCACCGTCCGTTCCCGTTGAGGTACCTCAGCGGCATAGCGAGTCTCAGACCGCTCAGCTCCGCCATCACGCAGCACCTTGAGCGCGAAGGACGGATCCCGTGACGAACTCCAGCGCCGTCCGATCTCGCTTGGCGAGATTGCAAGGCGCGCAGGCGGCGACAAGATTTATCGCTACGTCAGTACCACCTAGCGCTTGGGGCATCTGATGCTCAATGTGCCAGACGCCATCCAGCGCGAGCGCGCATCCGCAATAGTGGCAGCGGCCGCCGGAGCGCTCGAAGACTTCCCGCCGGCGCCTCGACACCGGCCGCGGCGGCGGCTCGCTCGACACGACCGCTAGATCAGCGTCTCGCCAGAGCGTCGCCTGCACCCATCGCGGCTCCTCGTCCTCCGCCACACCAGTCGCACGCAACACGCGACGAGCGCCGGCGAGCGCCTCGCCCTTGGATTCTGCAATCGCAAGCACCCGGCCCGCGCGAGGCTGGACTACAAGAAAACGCACTGCGTGCAGACCATTGCTGATGGTCGGCTGGGTGGCGAGCTCGAACTCGCCTTGGCCGAAGACGCCGCCCATGATCGGGCGCCGCAGCATCGGCGCGCTAGCCACCTCGCGCCCCGCTGAGCATCTCTGAAGACGCCAATCTGAGCGCGGTAATTGCCGGCTCGATGATGGATCTCAGCGCATTGTGGAGTGGCTCATGATCATTGTCCTCCCCCAACGAAAACAGCACATCGCGTAAGACAACCATCTGCCCATGCGCATAGGCCACTAGATCGAGCGGAGCAGCGATCGGGTTGAACACGACGGCATCCGGCCCGGTGATACGAATTGCGTCATGGATGCTGGCTGCGGCACCAATCAGCGTATCGGAATCGGCCGCATCTTCATTGGTTCGCGCATATACAGTGTCATTAGCCATGATTCACCTCTTGTATAGGTGGGTTGTGGTTAGGCCGGCCCAGAGCTCCTACCCTCCGGGCCGGCCGCCTTTGCCTCAGAACCGCTGAGGCGCCAGGTCACCTCATGCAGCGGCCAGGTGCTGCACCTCTTCGGCCAGTTGTCCGCCCTGGTCGCGCTGGATCACCTCGATGTCGTACTGCGCCTGCAGGTTGAGCCAGAACTGCGGCTCGACGCCGAAGGCCAGGCCTAGGCGCACCGCCGTGTCAGCCGTGATGCCGCGCTCGCCGGCACAGATCTCGTCGATGCGGCGCTGCTGCACGCCGATGGCCTTGGCCACGCGATAGCGCGTGATGCCCATGGGCTCGATAAAGTCGTTCAGCAGCACCGAGCCTGGGTGGACAGCGTCCAGCATGCGGCCCGTCTTGATGCCGCGAAGGTCCAGGCCCTTCAGTTCGCTACGTGCGATGCTCATTTCACGCAACCTTTCTACTTTCTGAGTTCTAGACCGACCCGAAGGTCAGTGATAGTCCGCAATCTCGACGTCGGACGCGTTGCCGTCCTTCCACTTGAAGCAGATCCGCCATTGGTCGTTGATGCGGATGCTCCACTGGCCTTTGCGGTCACCCTTCAGCGGCTCAAGCCGGTTGCCGGGTGGCACGCGCAGGGATTCGACGGTCAGTGCCGCGTCGATGATCTTGAGTTTGCGGCGCGCAGTCCCTTGGATCTCACGCGGCAGCCCTCGGACCTCGAAGCCATCGAAGATCGCCGCGGTGCGCTTGTCTGCAAAGCTTTCGATCATGGATAGTATTGTTCTTCGATAGTAGTATTGTCAAGCGGCATTAGCATTGCCGCCCGACTTCTTCTTGGATTCCTTGCCGCTGATGGGAATCACCTTGGCTGCCACATTGACGCCAGCAGGGCCAGCAAGATCGCATCACGCATGATTTCGTTGGGCTCCTCGGCCAAGGCTTCGAAGAACCTCCGCATCTCGTCTGGCCGCAGGAAGCGCTCCCGGTCGGTCTGCTTGAACTTCTTGTGGCGCGCCGCCGGGTTCGGGCCGGAAAAGAGTCGGCGTTTCTGGTCGATGGCGAAATTGAACATCGCGCGCAGGAGCTCGAGGGCCTTGTTGGCACTACCGTGCCCGGTGACCGGCTTCGCGGGCCTGGCCGCGGCCTGAACCCTGGGCTTTGGATCCGGCCCATGCCGGCGAATGGCCTGGCGCTCTGCGATCTCGGCCCGCCGTGCAGCGATCTGTGCCTCGCGCGCCGCCGCCTCATCCTTGCGGCGCTGCATGATCTTCTCGGGCAGGCCCAGGTGCCACTTCTCGACCTCGATCGCCGACACCTCGGAAAGCCTGCGCCTGGCCCAGACAGGCTCGACGTAGTAGCTCCAGAGTTGCTGCGTGGCCTCCGGCGCCCGGTTGGTCTTGCTGATGACGGCGTAGTACTCGTTCCAGAGCTCACCGACCGTCATCTCGCCCTTGCGCTCGCGACGGGCGGCCGTAACGCTTTTGCCCGCGGCGAGTTGGCCGCCCAGTTCGCGAGCTCGGTTCCTGGCCTCTTCGGGTTTGACTTGGGGAAACTTGCCGAACGTCTCCCGCTCAGGCTTGCCGCCACCCTTGGGCCGGCCGACAAACGAAAACGTCTTCACGCCTTGTCCGTGACGCGCAGGTAGGCGTACAGAGGCCGTAGAGGTTGTGGCTCACATGGAGAAGCTGCCCTCATGTTGCGATGCCATATGACTTGTTGATGCGCAGGCTCGGGCCGCCCATCGACTAGACGTTGAGGCGAATGCGTGCATCAATCGACTCACCATTCAAGTCGAGATCCACCAGAATCGCCAATGAGTCGATTAGACTTCAATTTCGACTCATAATTTGAGTCGAAATGTGACGACAATTGACGCATCAAAGCCATGACTCAGGACGCGACCTATATCTGGCAGCAGGTCGGCTGGCCCGCGCTTCGCTACGACCCAGTCGCAGTTGGTGCGGCCCTGGCGAACGCACGGCGCGCTCAAGGCATGGTTGAAGGCAAGCTAGCCGCCCTCGGGTTCGAGCAACGACTTGAACTGGCGGCCGAGGCCTGGAGCCAGGAAGCCGTGGCGACGGCGGCCATCGAAGGCGAGCGCCTGGATTTGGCCGCGGTCCGCAGTTCCGTGGCCCGGCGCCTGGGCGTGGGCAATCAGGGCGGAGCGAACGCCCCGCGTGATGTCGAGGGGCTGCTGGACATCATGGACGACGCCGTCACGCGCTGCGCCGATGAGGTCACCCACGAACGCCTGCACGGCTGGCAGGCCGCACTCTTCCCGACCGGCTACTCGGGGATGTCCAAAATTCACGTCGGCGGGTACCGCGAGGATGCCGAGCCCATGCAAATCGTCAGCGGCCCGATGGGACGCGAGCGAGTCCACTACGAGGCACCACCTTCGGTACAAGTTCCCGATGAAATGGGGCGACTGCTGCAATGGTTCAACGCCGGAACGGAGCCCGACGCGCTGGTTCGGGCCGCCCTGACCCATCTGTGGTTCGAGACCGTCCACCCCTTCGAGGACGGCAATGGCCGAGTCGGGCGGGTTTGGGTCGACCTCGCGCTCGCTAGGGACAGCGGCGAGGCCAGTCGCCAGATTCGAACCTCGCAGCGCCTCCTCGACCGCCGCAACGAGTACTACGAGCATTTGGAACAGGCGCAGCACGGCGGACTCGACGTGACCGAGTGGGTCACCTGGTTCGTCCAGCAGGTCAGGGTCTCCTGTGAAGAAGCCTCCCGAACCATCGACGACACGCTGGCCAAGGCACGCTTCTGGATGGACCACAACGGCAAGGACCTGACCGAGCGACAGCGCAAGGCCGTGAACGTGCTGCTCGACGCCGGGCCGAACGGTTTCGAAGGAGGTATGAGCACCAAGAAATACGAGAGCGTCACCGGAACGTCGCGGGCCACCGCGTCGCGCGAACTCATCGAGCTCCAGGCCCTCGGGTTGCTGACCCAAGTCGGCGCGGGTCGCTCGACGCGGTACTACGTGAACCTGCCCGGTTGGGGCCCTGATGGGCCGGTCAAGACTGCCGGCGGCACCACCGCGAAGCGCTCGCGTGACGAGGGATAAAGCATGCTCGCTTCAAGTTCCAGGCGAGAACGCGTTGCGGCGATCTTGCGGCAAGTCCGGAAGCACGCAATGACTGCAAACGACTGGAAATCGCTGGTAGGTGGTTGACTTCCAAAGGAGCTGGAACAGCGAGCCGCAGACCTGAGGCAACCGTGAAAGGCAGGAAGTCGGTGTAGGCCAGCCTGCTGTGGATGGCTTCGCGGTTGCGGGATTCGACGCAGTCAAGCCGACTGATCCGGTTAGGCATTGTCGACGTAGAAGGAGCATCCTCAAGATGAGGCAGGGTTTCTTCATGTCTCAAGTCGCCAGCACCGCCGCAGCCATTCACTGGGTCGAGCAAGGCATGGTTCCAGACCGGGTCGTGCGCCTAGGGATCCGACGCTTGCTGCGGCAACGGCTGGACGAGTTGCAAAGTGGCGATCCACAAGCCCAGTCCCGCATCATGGAGTCCTTCATCGAAGGCTTGAAGACCGCACCCTTGGCGCTCCTGCCCGAAAAGGCGAACGAACAGCACTATGAGCTGCCGCCAGAGTTCTTCTCCACCTTCTTGGGACCGCACCGCAAATACAGCTGCTGCTGGTGGCCAGATGGCGTCGACACCCTGGAGGAGGCAGAGGTCACCGCCCTGTCAGAGACATGCACACGAGCCGGCCTGGCCGACGGACAGGACATCCTCGAGCTGGGCTGCGGCTGGGGATCTCTGAGTTTGTGGATGGCCAGCCATTTCCCGCGCGCACGGATCACCGCGGTGTCCAACTCTCACTCCCAACGCGCTTACATCGCCAGAGAAGCCAGGCGACGCGGGATTTCCAACCTCGAGGTCGTTACCTCGGATATCAACAACTTCGACACCGGGCATCGCTTCGACCGGATCGTGTCGATCGAGATGTTCGAGCACCTGCGCAATTGGTCGCGTGCATTTGAGCGGGTCGCCGAGTGGCTGCGCCCGCACGGCCGCTTTTTCATGCATGTCTTCTCGCACCGTGGCGCCCCTTATGCCTTCGAATCGCGCGACGCGAGCGACTGGATGAGTCGCCACTTCTTCGCCGGCGGGATGATGCCCAGCGACGACCTAGCTTTGCGATTTCAGGACGATTTGCGCGTGCTGCAGCAGTGGCGCTGGAACGGTCGCCACTATGCCCGTACCGCTGCGGCCTGGCTTGAGCGCATGGACTCGCAGCGCCGAACGTTGATGCCCATACTCACCTCGACCTATGGCGAGGAAGCCGATCAACTGTGGTGGACCCGCTGGCGGCTGTTCTTCATGTCCGTCGAGGAGCTGTTTGGCTATGCCGACGGTGGCCAATGGTGGGTGAGCCACTACCTGTTCGAGCAGCGCTGATGAAAGCACTCGTCATCATCGGACTGCTGATCACTTTGAGCTTGGCGATCTCGACCTGGGCGCTGAGCCTGAAGCTGCGCGATGCGAGCCTGGCTGACAGCATCTGGTCGCTACTAGTTTCAGCTCCCGTGCTGGTCAGCACGCGCGTCAACGGTATGGCGTTGGACGCCCGCGGTGCGCTGATGCTGGGCTTGCTGCTGCTCTGGGCGGTACGGCTCGCGGCCTATATTGGCCTGCGCAACTGGGGGGCTGGCGAGGACCGGCGATATCGCGCGATGCGGGAGCGGCACGGGCCGCATTTCGGGCTCAAAAGCCTGTACCTGGTCTTCGGGCTTCAGGCGGTGCTGGCGTGGATCGTCGGGTGGCCTTTGCTGGCGGTGCTCCGGCACCCCGCGCCGCTGAACGGGCTCGACCTCGCGGGCTTTGCACTGAGCGGTAGCGGGCTGCTGCTTGAGGCCCTTGCAGATGCTCAGCTTGCCCGCTTCTTGCGCGAACGCAAGGACGACAGCGCCGTCATGAGGCGCGGCCTGTGGGCCTGGTCGCGCCATCCGAACTACTTCGGCGAAGCATGTGTTTGGTGGGGCTTCGGGCTCATGGCCCTCGCGGCCGGCGGCCTGCCCCTGGCCTGGACGCTGGTCTCGCCGCTACTGATGACGGTGCTGTTGCTCAAGGTGTCCGGCGTGGCCCTGCTTGAAAGCGATATCGTCGAACGCCGGCCCGGGTACCGCGACTACGCCGCCCGCACCAGTGCTTTCGTTCCCTGGCCGCCGCGGCGCGAGGCGCGTCCATGAAGCGATGGCTGCTAGCGGTGCTCGCGTTCAAGCTCAGCCCGGCGGCGGCTCAGGCCGAGGACCACTGGGGCTTTGAGGCCATGCTCGCCGGCCATTCCATCGGCGTGCATCGCTTCGTGGTGGCGGGCCCGCCCGATGCCCGGATCGTCGACAGCCGCGCGCAATTCACGGTGCGCGTGCTCGGCATCCCCGTCTATCGCTACCGCCACGAGGCCAGCGAACAATGGCGGGGCGAGTGCCTGCGCGAGCTACGCTCTGACACGGACGACAACGGTGCGCGGCAGCATGTGGCTCAGCGCTACGAGGCCGACTGCTTGATGGGCTTCGCATACTGGAATCCCCACCTCGTCACGCAGGCTCGCCTGATCGATCCGCAGACCGGCAGGATCGAAGCAGCCCGGTTCGAGCCGGTGGCAGACCGGCCCATCCAGGTCCGTACCCAACAGGTGGTGGCGCACGGTTGGCGCCTGATTGCAGGCGACCAGCGCATCATCGTCTGGTACGCCGCCGACAGCGGCCGCTGGATCGGCCTCGACGCCGAGACCAGCGACGGACAGTTGCTCACTTATCGCCTGCCAACCGCCGAATCTCGGCCATGACCTCATCGCGATTCACCCTGCTGGGCGCCTACCTGAGCGCGCTCCTTTGCTTCCTGGCGCTCGACGCCTGCTGGCTCACCCTGATGGGGCCGCGCCTGTACCGGCCGGCGCTGTCGGGGCTGATGGCGCCCGAAATCGACTGGTTGGCCGCGCTGCTGTTTTACCTCGTGTACATCGGCGGGCTGCTGGCTTTCGCGATCACGCCGGGCCGCCGGGCCGGGCACAGCATCGTGGCCATGACTCATGGGGCTCTGTTCGGTCTCGTGGCCTATGCGACCTACGACCTCACCAATCAAGCCACACTTCGCGACTGGCCCTGGCTCGTCACGTTGGCCGACCTCGCCTGGGGCACATTCGCGAGCGGCACCGCGGCGGCGGTGGCCACCCGTTTCACATCCCCACGAGCGCGCCGAAGAGCTTCGCAATAGGGCTGTCGAAGCGCAGGCGGCCGCTCAAGGACGCCAGGCAGATGCATTCGCTGCCGTCCTGGACGACCGGCTGATGGTGAATGCTGCCATCCGCGGTATCGAAGTCACCGGGGCCGAACAGGGCCCGCCCGTCATGGAAGCGGCCATAGAGGATCTGCGTCGCTTCCTGACCGCTGTGGGTGTGGACGGGCAGGTATTTGCCCGCGGCAATCCGCAACAGGAAGACCTTGGCCTCGGGCGATTCGGGCACGCTGACGCGGCTCCAGCGCATGCCGGGACCGATCCAGCGCCAGGGCGTGGCACTGCAATGCGCGAGCGAGCGGGGCCAGCTCGCGCCGGGCGGCAATGGCGGCGGCGCGCTCACCTGGGTCACGTGCTCTTGAGCAGGCGCCAATGCATCGATGCGTGCGAGCGTGCGCTCCAGCGCATCGTCAGCCATGACTGCGGGCTCCATGTCCTCCAGCAGCAAGCCGCCCAGCGCATTGAGCGCGCGCAGGCGCTGGCGGCAGTACGGGCACAGCTCGAGATGGCTGCCCAGGACCAGGCGCATGCCTGCTTCTAGGCGGCCGCCCGCGTAGGCCAACAGTCGTTCTTCCTCAGGGTGATGACGGATGTCCATCATGTTCATCGTTCCAGCAAACGGCGCAACTGCGCGACCGCCAAGCGCACGCGCGATTTGACCGTGCCGAGCGGGATGCCCAGCTCGGTCGAGATTCGGGAGTGCGATTCATCGTCGAAATAGGCCAGACGCAGCACCTGCTGCTGTTCTGGCGGCAACTGCGCCAGAGCGCCGCGCAAACGCTCCGACTCGCGCGAGGTGTGCAAGCGATCCTCAACGCAGGGCTCGTCGGCTTCCAGGAGGTCAAAGTCGACCTCGTCGTCGTGCGCGTCGATCCCTTTGGCCCGGCGCAGCGAGTCCACGCGCAAGTTCCGGGCGATCGTGAAGATCCAGGTCGATGCGCTCGCCTTGGATGCATCGAACAGTGCAGCCTTGCGCCAGACCACCACGAGGACCTCCTGCGCGAGCTCCTCGGCCTGGACCCCGGTGCTGCCAGCGTGCATCAGAAAGCTTTTGAGGCGGGGCGCAAAGTGCGCGAACAGGCACGCGAATGCCTGCCTGTCGCCACGCTCGGCCAAGGCGCGCAGCGCCTCACCCCAGGCATCACCTGGCGTGGCACTTCGTTCGGGATCGATAGGGACGACGCTCAAGGTGGGCGGTCGGTGGCCGCGGACTATGGCCGCGTCCCCGGATTCGGTGAGTTGAGGACGTTCAGCTGCCATGTCGCTTCTACGCGGCAGGCGCCAGATCGGATCATCGCAGCCCTCGGGCAGCGATCCAATTCGCGCCTGGCTGCGTACAAGAGCCGAACGCTGCCGGAGACCCCATGCACAGCACCCGTCCAGAAGAAGCCAGGCCTCGCCGGCCGACCGAACCCGCATCCCGCATGCGGATCGCTGTGGTGGGCTCCGGCATTGCCGGCCTCTCCTGCGCCTGGATGTTGGCCGAGCGTCACAAGGTGACGGTCTTCGAGGGGGACCACCGCGTGGGCGGTCACAGCAATACGGTGGAGGTGCCCGACGGCAACGCAAGCTTGCCGGTCGATACAGGCTTCATCGTCTACAACGAACCCGCCTACCCCAACCTGAGCGCGCTGTTCCGCCACCTTGAAGTGCCCACGCTAGCCTCGGACATGTCGTTCGCGGTGAGCCTGGACCGTGGCGGCCTCGAATATGCAGGCACTGACCTGCGGGGCCTGTTCGCGCAAAAACGCAACCTCATTCGGCCGCGCTTCTGGTCCATGCTGCGCGAGCTGATGCGCTTTAACCGCGAGGCGCCGCGAGATGCCGCGACGGCCGGCGATCAGGCGCTCGACGCATACCTCGACGCTCATGGCTACGGCCGGGCGCTTCGTGACGATCATCTCTACCCGATGGCGGCGGCCATCTGGTCGGCGCCGGCCGCCGAGGTCGGCCGCTACCCGTTTGCGTCATTCGTGCGCTTTTGCGAGAACCACGGCCTGCTCCAGGTCAACAATCGCCCGGTCTGGCGCACGGTAGACGGCGGCAGCCGCCAATACGTCGAGCGGCTACGCCGCCGCATCTCGGCACGTCTGCAACTCGAGCAGGCCGTCCTGGAGGTGCGCCGCGAGCACGATGAGTCAGGTCAATGGGTGCGCCTGCGCCTGCGGGAAGGCTGGTGGCCGGCGCGCTTCGATGCGGTCGTGCTGGCAACGCACGCGAACCACTCGCTGGCCATGCTTGCCGAGCCGACCCTGGCCGAGCGGCGCCTGCTCGGAGCCTTCTCCTATACCCGCAATCTGGCCGTATTGCACAGCGACACGGCGCTGATGCCGCAGCGCCGCGCCGTCTGGTCGAGCTGGAACTACCTGGCCGAGCGGGGCAGCGGCAGACCGCCGACCGTGAGCTACTGGATGAATCGGCTCCAGCCGCATCTGCCGCGCGGCCCGGGCGCCCGCCCGCTCATCGTGACACTCAACCCGCCGGAGCCGCCGCGCCCCGAGCACCTGATCCGCACCGAGCTCTACGAGCATCCGCTCTTTGACGCGGCGGCCATGCGAGCGCAGCGGGAGCTCTGGTCGATCCAGGGCACGCGCGGCGTCTGGTACTGCGGCGCGTATTTCGGCGCGGGCTTTCATGAGGACGGTTTACAGGCAGGCCTGGCCGTCGCCGAGCAGCTCGGTGGCGTGCGTCGCCCCTGGAGGGTCAAGAACGAGTCGGGGCGCATTCACGTGCATCGCCCGGTCCCGGTGGCGAGTTGACGACCATGGCCGGCCAATCGGCTCTGTTCGTCGGCCGCGTCATGCACCAGCGGCTTCGGCCACGTCGGCACCGGCTCGCCTACCGCGTCTTCAGCCTGCTGGTGGACATCGAAGAGCTCGCCGGTCTGGATCGGCGCCTGCGGCTGTTCTCGGTGGGTCGCTTCAACCTCTTCGGCTTCGACCCGCGCGACTACGGTGACGGCTCGGGAGCGGATCTGCGTGGCCAGATCGAGGCCCAGCTGCGCGAAGCCCAACTGCCGACCGGCGGCAAAATCCTCTTGTTGACCATGCCTCGACTCATGGGCCACGTATTCAACCCGCTGAGCGTCTGGTTCTGCCATGCGCCCGGGCCGGACGGCCTGTTGCAGGCCATCGTCTACGAGGTCAGCAACACCTTCGGCGAGCGCCACCGCTATCTAATACCGGTGGCTGATTCGGAGGCATCGATCGTCGACCAGCGCTGCGACAAGCAGCTGCACGTCTCGCCGTTCAACAGCATGGCCCAGCGCTACCACTTCCGCGTCGTGCCGCCCGGCGAATCGGTCTCGGTGGGTGTCAGCGTCCACGACGACGAGGGCGCCGTGCTCAACGCACGGCTCGATGGCCGGCGCGAGCCGCTCTCCGACGCCGCGTTGCTGCGCCTTTTCTTCACCCACCCACTTCTGACGCTCAAGGTCGTCGTCGCCATTCACTGGGAAGCCCTGCGGCTCTGGCTTAAGCGCGTCCCTCTGCAAGCACGGCACCCGGCGCCAACGCGCGCCGTCACGATCGTCACCCCAAGCAAGCACTCATGAACACGACCACCGTCCAGGCCGGCGAACCGATCCCCACCATCTCGCGATTCGCGTTTCTGCGCCGGCTGCTCGGGCGGACGCGCGCCGGGTGCCTCACGCTGACATTGCCGAGCGGCCGTCACATCGAGGTCGCCGGCAGCGAACCGGGCCCGCAGGCGACCCTGCGCCTGCACCGTTGGCGCCCCTTGCGGCGCCTGCTACTCGAAGGCGACCTCGGCCTGGCGCTGTCGTATCGTGACGGCGATTGGGACAGCCCGGATCTGCTCGCGCTGCTCGAATTTGGGCTGGCCAACGAGGCGGCCTGGGACTCACTGATCCAAGGGCGCGGACCGGCGCGCTGGCTGGCGCGGCTTGCGCATCTGGCCAGGCCCAATACGCGTCGGGGTAGCCGTCACAACATCGCCTTTCACTACGACCTGGGCAACGACTTCTATCGCGAGTGGCTCGACGAAAGCATGCTCTACTCGAGCGCACTCTACGCTGAGGCAGTGGTCGATACCCTAGAGTCCGCGCAGGCGCGCCGGCTCGGTCGAATTGTGGAGATGCTGGACGTTCCTGAAGGCGCTGACGTGCTCGAGATCGGCTGCGGATGGGGAACGCTGGCCGCGACGCTGGCGCGCGAGCGTGGTGCGCGTGTCACCGGCGTGACGCTGTCGACCGAGCAGCTGGCCTTTGCGCGCGAGCGCGCGGCCGCTTGGGGCGTTGCTGAACAGACGGACCTGCGCCTGCAGGACTATCGAGATGTTGGAGGCCGCTTCGATCGCATCGTCTCGATTGAGATGATCGAAGCCGTCGGCGAGGCTTACTGGCCGACCTACTTCGAGACGCTGCGCGGTCGGCTCAAGCCAGGCGGCGTGGTCGTGCTGCAGGCAATCACGATCGCTGACGCCCTGTTCGAGTCCTACCGCCGCGGGGCGGACTTCATACAGCGCTGCATCTTCCCTGGAGGCATGCTGCCCTGTCCACGCGTACTGCGTGAGCAGGCTGAGCGGGCAGGTTTCGTGATCGAGGAGGAGCACACCTTCGGCTCTAGCTACGCGCGCACCCTGGCCGAATGGCGCCGTCGCTTCCTAGCGGCCTGGCCTAAAGTTGAGCTGCTGGGCTTCGATGCCGCGTTCAGGCGCCTCTGGGCTTACTATCTCTGCTACTGCGAGGCGGGCTTCCGTGCAGGACGCGTTGATGTGGGTCTGTACAAGCTCCGTCGCGCTGGCCACTCCTGATCGTCTCAACCCGTGGCTCGCGCGGCACCAGTGCGGCCCTGCGGCGACCAATCTCGGGCAAAGCAGGGACTCTGAGACTGCTTCAAGCGTCGCATCGTCTCTCGGGTCGTGAAATAGGCTTGCAGTTGCGAGTCAAAGACAAGAGCGTCTCTCGACACTTGGCGTGGGCGCCGAGTGCTGCCCTGGATGCTGGGACAGGTCATGATTCAGTATCCCTTGTGAAGAAATTGCGCGCCCGGCTCGCGATGCGGCCTGGCGCGCACGAACACGATGTAAGCGGCCAATTCGCTAATCGAGAATCAACTTGAAACCCATGGGCGCCCAGTTGGTGTCGCCAGCGATGCGTGCCTTGACTGCTCGCCAATGCAGCGCCGGCTCGCGGACCAACTGTCGCCTCTCGATGGCACGCTCCAACAGGAGGCGAGCCACTTCGGGCCTCAATGCTGACGATCCGGTCAGCCAAGCTCGCAGCGAATCCAACTCGCTCGCACGAAGCGAGGGCGCCTGCAGCAACGCGGGGGTCTGCCCACGGCGGGCCGCACGGTTCGCAGCATGCCGAACTCTTTCATGAAGGCCCGCCCCCACCGCGGACCGTTCAGAACGCGAAATCGAGGGCTGGTTCATGTCAGTACTCCGTTTCGGTAGGCAGCGTGGACTTGACCTCCTTGGCCTGCTCCGCCACGGTGGCATCGGTGGTCAGAATCAATCCGGCGACCGAAACCGCGTTCTGCAGCGCGGTTCGCGTCACCTTGGTCGGGTCGATCACGCCCATCGCCAGCAGGTCGCCGTACTCGCCCGTGGCAGCGTTGTAGCCGTGGCTGCTATCGGCCTTGACGACGCGGTCCACCACCACCGAAGGCTCGTCGCCCGCGTTTGCACTGATCGCTCGCAGCGGGGCTTCGAGCGCGCGGCGCACGATGCCGATGCCGGCGTCCTGGTCCGCATTGACTCCACGCACTCCGTCCAGCGAGCGACGTGCCCGCAGCAGGGCCACCCCACCGCCAGGGACGATGCCTTCTTCAACAGCGGCACGGGTCGCATGCAGGGCATCGTCGACGCGGTCCTTCTTCTCCTTCATCTCGACCTCAGTGGCAGCACCGACGCGGATGACGGCGACACCGCCCGATAGCTTGGCCAAGCGCTCTTGCAGCTTCTCGCGGTCGTAGTCAGAGGTCGCGTTCTCGATCTCGGCGGTGATCGTCTTGCGACGCGCCTCGATCTGCGCGGCGACGCCAGCCCCATCGATGATGGTGGTAGCGTCCTTGTGGATGTCGACCCGGCGGGCGCGGCCCAGATCCGCCAGGGTGGCCTTCTCGAGTTGCTTGCCGGTTCCCTCGGCGATGACGGTGCCACCCGTCAGCACGGCGATGTCCTGAAGCATGGCTTTGCGACGATCTCCGAAGCCCGGCGCCTTCACGGCAGCGACCTTGAGCACGCCGCGCATGCTGTTGACCACCAAGGTGGCCAGGGCCTCGCCCTCGACGTCTTCGGCCACGATCAGCAGCGGCCGACCGGCCTTTGCGACCTCCTCGAGCACCGGGAGCAGCTCACGAATGTTCGAGATCTTCTTGTCGCACAGCAGGATGGCCGGCTCATCGAGCACTGCACTCTGCTTCTCTGGGTTGTTGATGAAGTACGGCGACAGGTAGCCGCGGTCGAACTGCATGCCCTCGACGACGTCGAGCTCGCTCTCCAGGGACTTGCCGTCTTCGACGGTGATGACGCCTTGCTGGCCGACCTTCTCCATAGCCTTGGCAATCAGCTCGCCAATGGCTTGGTCGGAGTTCGCCGACAGAGAGCCGACCTGAGCAATTTCCTTGCTCGTGGAGCAGGGCCTGGACAAGGTCTTGAGCTCAGCGACCACCGCTTCGCAGGCCTTGTCGATACCACGCTTGAGGTCCATCGGGTTCATGCCCGTGGCGACCAGCTTCATGCCCTCGACCACGATCGCCTGGGCCAGCACGGTCGCGGTCGTCGTGCCGTCGCCGGCGACATCGCCGGTCTTGGACGCAACCTGCTTGAGCATCTGCGCGCCCATGTTCTCGAGCTTGTCGCGCAGCTCGATCTCCTTGGCGACCGACACACCGTCCTTGGTGATGACCGGCGCGCCGAAGCTGCGCTCGAGTACGACATTGCGGCCCTTGGGCCCGAGGGTGACCTTGACGGCCTCAGCCAGCACGTTGACGCCCTTCACGATGCGGGCACGGGCTTCGTCACGGAAATGGACTTCCTTGGCAGCCATTGCTATCTCCTTGAATCTCCTTGAAGTTGAGGGACAAAAGTCTTGATCACGCGGCCATGAGCGTCGCAGTGGAACTCGTGGTCTCGATCACACCGAGAACATCCTCCTCGCGCAGCACGAGCAGCTCCTGGTCATCCAGTTTGACGGTCTGGCCCGCGTACTTGCCAAATAGAATCCGCTCGCCGGGCTTGAGCTGCAGAGGCCTCACCGAGCCGTCTTGTAGCAAGCGGCCGGTGCCAACAGCGACGACCTCGCCCTGCTCGGGCTTCTCGGCTGCTGTTTCGGGGATGACGATGCCGGATGCGGTCTGACGCAGCGGGTCAAGCCGCTTGACAATGATCCGGTCGTAGAGGGGACGAATTTGCATATCGGTCTCCTATCAGATGGCAGATGATTGACAACATGAATGGCCGAACGGGGTGCATCGGCATTGGGTGCCCGCGCATCCCAGCCCGGTCGATCAGCGATCTAGCGTCGGGTCCAAGAATTTCAAGAGGCTCCGTTCAAGGCGACTCGAATTCCCGCGGCTCAGTCCATCAGAGCAGCACGATGCGATCGACCCGCCCGAGCTGGTAGCTGCTGCGAGAGACGCGTGTTCCGACAGAAGGTCGAGGCGCAACAGGGCACGGCGGCGCGCGACGGCCGTCGGGCGACAGGCTGTCGTCTTCCCCCGCGGCATGCCACAGGCCATCCGCGACGGGCCGGAAGATCCATCGGACATAGCCCACGCGGGCAGCAGCATCACGCAACGCGCGGCGGTCGGGTGCCTCAGCGACGAGATGGTCCTCTTCATCCGGCGCGAATGGGTTGTCCCCAAACGCTTGGCGGCACGCGACGGCCTCTTGCGTCTGTGCGCCGACGACGCCGCAGCCTCGGTGTTCTTCGCGAACCAGGTTCCAAGCCCCCAGTCGCCACGCCGCGTCAAGCATCTCGCGGTCGAGCTCCTCCAGCAGAGTCCAGTGCTGATTGAGCTGCAAGGCTGAACTGGGCAGCGGCGCAACCGATCGCTCAACGCTTGTCTCTGGTGGCGGCCGAGGCCGCTCTTCGGCGGCGAAGCCGTGCCAATGAAGCAGGAGCAGCGATGACGAAGATCTGCGCGGGACCGTGCTGAGCACGACGGCGGCCAACGGCCTGCGCAAGGTCTCCACCTGCTGCCGAATGATGTCAAAAATCATGATCGGCAAATGGGAACTCGTACAGACAGTGCGTAATTTTTAGCAGCTCGAAGGGAAATTTCAAGACCCTTCAATTCAGACGATCAACCGCTGGCCAGACAGTCTAGAAACCGGTTGATCTGAAGCTCCGGCGCACCCGGTCCCCAAGCAGCGTCAGCCAGCGTCGGCCATCAGGGCGCACGTCAGTGACCAGCCCCTTCGCCTGGAGGCTGAGTTGAATCGCTTCGCTGACGACCTTGCCCCCTTCGACTTGGGGAATGAAATGCAGCGCGTCGCGCTCTTCTTTCGTGAGGCGGATCTCGTTGCTGGTCACGGTGACGGTTGCGGCAATAGGCAGTGGCTACAACGAGGCAAGTCCTTGAAAGACGCCTCATGCTTACAACGCCGCGCGCTGCGTGCGCCGCACTGACGACCGGTGCCGGCCGTCAGTGCGACAAGCACGTCACGTCGCGCGAACTTCGATGCGATGACTCGCCACAAGTGACCGCCTCGGCAGCTCGATGCGCAAGACGCCCGCGTCGTAGGAGGCCTTTGCACGCTCTACGTCCACCGGCGCAGGTAGCCGAAACTCCCGGCGGAATCTTCCGTAGGCCGACTGCACGATGGCGTAACTGCTGTCTGCCAGTTCTCGCTCGTAGCGCTTGTGCCCCGAGACACTGAGCATCTCCGGTGAGGTCAGCTCGATCTCGAAGTCCTCCCGCTTCATGCCGGGAGACTCCATGCGCACGATGACCTTGTCGCGTGTCGCATAGACGTCCGCGGCCATGAATGCCCACCGGGCCGGCGCCAACCAATGCTCGTCGCCGCCTTCTGGCGCAGACTTTTCGTCCATCGCGTTTTTCGCGGTGTCCTCGCCCGCACTCGGCCATAGACGCGTCACCGCGCCGCTGGCACGGGTGCCGAGCTCGCGCCACCCCTCAGAGATGGACTCCCAGGCTTGGCCGGCGCCATGCTTCAACTGTTGTGCAAGCTTGGTCATGGTTTCGGCCCTCCGGTCAACCCGCGTTGACTGCGATACGCCTGGGCTGGGCGTGCGCCTGCTTGGGAATTCGCAGCGTCAGCACGCCGTCCTTGAGGTTCGCATCGATGCGTGCCGTATCGAGCTCCCGGCTCAAGGTGAAGCTGCGGCGATAGCGCGGGACACGCAGTTCGGCGTAGATTGCCTCAAGCCCCTCGGGTGTGGCGGGCTGCACGCGGCCTTCGATATGAAGCGCATCGCCCTCCACGCGCAGCTCCAGCTGATCGCGAGGCACGCCAGGCAAGTCAGCCAGCAGCGTGATTCCGGCTTCGTCTTCGAGAACATCGATCAGGGGCGTGACGGCGCGCTCATTGGCGTCGTCCGCGGCCGACTGCTGCTTCTCGTTTCGAGTGATCTCCTTGCTCATGATGACCTCCTTGTCCGCTGTCACTGGATGCTGATGCGCTTGGGCTGGGCCGTCTCGCGCCTCGCGATGCTCACCTGCAGTACGCCGTCGCGATAGGTCGCCTTGATGTGGTCGGGATCGATGTCGTCCGGCAGAGATACCGTCCGATCGAAGCGACCCGTTGGGCGCTCGCGCGCATAGACGCGCTGCGACTCGGCTCCGCTCGTCGGCGCGAGCCGCTCGCCGGACAGACGCAGCACGCCGCGGTCCAAGGTGACATCGATCTTGCTGGCGTCCAGCCCGGGAGCGAACGCGTAGACCTCGATGCTCTCAGGCGTGCGACCGACGTTGAGCTGCGGCTGCGTGCCGCTCGAGACCGAGCGGATGCTGCTGGGCAGCGAGGACATGCCAAAGAACACGTCATCGAGCTCGCGCTGCAGCCGATCGATTTGTCCGAACAAGCTGTTCGGATGGCTAAGCAATGAAGTAAACATGGCTTGATCTCCGTTCAGAGGTGTTCGCCGGCGGAGGCATCCGACCGGTCGACTCCCAACATAGAAGCGCCAAAAAGGATTTCAAGAGGTCGTTTTTTGGCTCGCTTCCAGTCGTCGGGCAAGCTCGGTCAGTAGCGAAGTCATGACAGGCCACCCGAGATCCAGGACCGGCAATGTTTCTTCAATATTTTTGAAATGGCCAGCGCCGAGTTGGACGGGTCAGTTCGGAGAGCGCTCCGCCCGCCTCGCCAAGCAGGCCGCAAGTCACTTTCGCTCACGTAGCCACCGCCGCGGCCCACGCAAGAGCGTGGCGAACAGAGCCAGGCGGCAAACGCTGCGAGGCACCAGCGCCAATCTGGCTCCGTCCGCTTGTCGTGCTCCGGTCATGGCTGCGCAAAGTCAGTCCCAGCGAAGCGGGATTGACCGATCTTCGTGCGCTACTATGCGCAAACAGACCGTGAGGTTGTCAACCCGACGCTTTCGTTTCGTTCCAATCCTGCGAGCGCACCGTCAGTCCTCGCCTTGATCGCTTGGCGCATCTTTTCGATGCCACATTTCGTGGTTCGAAACGCGAGGAGTCGGATAGTGTTGGTCGTGCCAGAGCCTGGAACGCTTCAAGAAGCGTTGTGCGCAAGCGTGGATGCGCTTGAACGTCGTCAAGCCAATGAAATCCCTGAAGCGACGATTGATCGTTTCATTGAATTGGATTGGCTGGAGTGGTACGGCGGAACGCTGCGATTGACTACGACTGGCCAGAACATCCACCGGCGAGAGCTGGCCCTGTCGCGCGCGAATTCTGATCTCGGCATCAAGAGTCGCTTGAACCCTTCGTCAACCCGGAGACCCTGATGGTCAAACCCAACTATCAATTCGAGAAGCGCCAGCGAGAGGTGGCGAAGCAGAAAAAGAAGCAAGAGAAGGCCCAGCGCAAAGGGAAGCCCGATCGGTCCGTAGAGCCGGAGCGAGCGACGGAGTCGGCCGAAGCGCCCACCTCGCCCCCCTGAAACTTGGCGGTTTGGTGGTTGGTCACGCTGCGCCGCGGATCTTCATCAGGCGCAGGTGCGGCGCGGCGGGTGCGCGGCTGTATTGCGGGGCGACCAGAGAGACATGGGTCTGGCGCCGCTCCGTCGAACCACTACTTGATATCGGCTTGACTGCAGAATCGTGGGGCGCACACCCCGGAAACGCCGAGATCTACCCTCTCCATGGATCCGCCTGGCGTCCGGCTCAGCCCGGACATGAGCGCCCATATGTGGCCGCGCTCTGCCGCTCTGCCGCTCTGCCGCTCTGCCGCTCTGCACGGTCGAGGTCGAGGTCGAACTCGAGGTCAATCACCTGCCGCAGAGGCGCAGGATCGAGCGCCTCAAGGATCTGCCGGAGGTGCAAGGCCTTGCGCACGTGCCTGCCCGCAATCACCTCTTGGCGGCCGTCGGCGGCTTAGATGGATGAGTCAACTTGGAGGTCAGCATTTGTCTACACCGCTATCGCGGCTCCCGGAGGCCGACGAGCTGCGCGTATCGACCACAAGGGACCTGCTTGACCTGGGCTTTGGCGAGGCGCTGGCCACCGTCGATGCGCCGTCAATGACCGTGGTGCCGCAGATCAAGCTGCCAGGGCACACGGAAGCGTTTGAAGGGGTGGCTCGGGGCACAAGACCTTCATCAACGTACTGATGGCGGGCGAGATCGTCGCGCTGGATCACCCCAGCTGTAAGTCCGTTGCGACCTGGAGAGTCGCACCCGACCACGCAGACTTTTCGATGGCCCTCGACGAAGCGGCGGGTCGACTCTATGGAGTCGGCCATGCAAGGCGCCTGCAACCCGCGTCACCAGTGTTCATGTGGGTTGCAACTGCGGGGCTGCATCTGCGCCGCGCGCCCGGTCGCGCGGGGGCAATTCTGCATTCCAAGGCCCGGAGTAGGTCAGAAGGCTCAGCCCTGTATGCGCCACCACAGATAGAGCGCCGTTACGGTCATGGTGACGATCGTCACCGGCACGCCGATGCGGGCATGCTGCCGCCAGTCAATGTCCACGCCGCGGCGCTTGGCCGCATCGACGACGATGATGTTGGCGATGCTACCGACGATGAATAGGTTTCCCGCGAAGGTGCTCGCCAGCGCCAGCAGGGGGCCGGACAGCGGGTGATGCGCCAGGGGCAGGAGCAGCATCACTGCAGGCACGTTGGATACCAAGTTGGACAGCACGAAGGTCGCCCCGAACAAGGGGGCCGAGTGGTCCAGATGCAGGCCCAGCGCTGCCGAGTCGGCCACCAGTTTCGTCGGGACGCCGGTGCGCTGCAGTGCGTCGTTGACAACGAAGAGCCCCATGAAAAGCACAAGCAATTCCCAGTCGACCAGGCCCAGCATGCGGCTCGAATGGAGCTTGCGGCTCGTCAGCAGGGCTCCAGCGATGGTCAGCGCCACCACTTCTCGCGGCCAAGGCAGGAACAAGAAGGCCACAAGTATCGCGAACGCCGCCGCCATGGCCTTGGCGGTCTGCACACGATCCAGCGCTTGCGTCCCCAACTCGGGCTGCGCTCTTGTCGTCGCGCCGCCCGCCCGTTGCCAGCGCCCCCCAACGCGGACCACGATCACCGCCCATGTCAGCACGAGACCCGCCAGTACGGGCACTGCCGTCTCCGCGGCATAGCCGGCGAAGGACAGGTGCAACGTCTGACCGATCAGCATGTTCTGCGGGTTGCCGATCAAGGTCGCCGCCGAGCCGACATTGGCAGCGCAGGCCAGCCCCAGCAGAAAGGGGACAGGGTCAAGGCTTCTGCGCATGCAGGCATCCACCAGCACAGGGGCAACGGCCAGGCAGACGATGTCATTGCTGAAGACGGCGGACAGCGCGGCCACCACCGCGATCAAGACGCCCAGCAGCGCCGGCGGCGTGACGTCCTGGCCCGCCAGCCGGGCCGTGACCCAGTCGTAGAAGCCGCCAAGGCGCATTTGCGCGGACACGACCATGAACGCGAACAGCAGCACCAGCGTCGGCAGGTGGATCGACCGGGCCGCCTGTTCGACCGTCACGGTCTCCGTCGCGATCATGGCGATGGCCCCCAGCAGCGCAATGCCGGTGCGATCGATCTGCAGGAACGGCAAGCCACCCAAGATCATGCCGAGATATACCAAGCCGAAAATCAGGAGGACGGTCGCAGTCATGGCCGCATTGTCAGGGACCCGGACGCTCTAAATCGCGGCACGTGCGCGCGGGAATGGTCCGGAGAAAATCATTGCTGTCCGCGTCGATTGGCTTCGCTAGCATCCAGCCTCGGTTGCCGCCATGCCGACATCTCCAATCTGCAGAGTGCGAGCTTTGGCCGTGGTGTCTTTCAGGGTTAGAACCGGCCTTGTGACGGCCTCGCGAAGGGAAGCCGCGACCTGGGCTCTGCGCTCGCCAACTGCTACGGCGCTGCCGAGCCGCGCGAGCCAGCGGTCTGACAACCCGGGCTCCCCGTCGGAGCAGACAACTTTTCTCGAGGTCAGATCGACCACGTCTGCCCGCACCCGCACGGGTCGGTACACCTCATCGAGCGCCCGGAAGCCGGATTAGGCGTCGATTTGTTCGGGGGACCACCTGATCCGCAGAGAGAGAGGATGGCGATGCAGTTCATGCTCCGGGACGTAAAAGCCGAAGGTTCGAAATCTCTCGCCCCGACCAGATGAATCAATGAGTTGGAGACGAAGCGCTCGAATGATTGAACGCCTTGGATCACGCCAGGGAAACGCGAAGGCCCCAGACGGAGGCTGTCGCTTGACGGGCTGGCGTCTGCGGCGCGACGCCAGGACCCGGTGGCATGCGACGTCTGTCACACTCGCGCCCACAGTTCCAGCCACCCACTGCTCTTGAACATGCCCACACGTGCGCGCTTTCTCACTTCGCAGACAAGTCGCCGCAGTGCCGGGCTGTTCATGAAAGTTGCCGCTGGCATTGCCGCCGTGCTGCTGGCAGGCCCGCTAGCCCACGCCTGGAGCGACCACAGCTTCTGCACTTGGCAGGCCCTGAACGGCATGCCCGAGCTCAGCGGCCGCATGACGCAAGCCGAGAGCCTGGGCGACTACGTGCGCGCCCGCGCCGATGCGCTCCCCGCCTTGCTCGAGCGCGAGGAAAGCTGGGCACGCGCAGAACTGCCCGACTACGCACCGCGACCCGATGCGCTGAAGTTTCAAGCGCCGGCGCGCAGCGCCCCCGATGCCGCTTGGCAGCTGGCCTTCCTGCGCGCGATCCGCGTCAACGAACAGGCGCGGCTCAGCCTCTTCCTGCAACGCCGCCCGGGCCAGGCGATCGCGCCGGTGCGGCGTCTGGATTGGCAGGCAGTCAGCACCCTTCACAGCGGCAGCGGCAACGCGCAGTTCGAGAAGCTCGACGCCGGCGAGGCGGTCTCAGCCTACGAGGTGATCGCAACTGCGTCGAGCGAGCCCGACTACGGTCTGGACCTGGGCCTCTGGGCCGACAGTGGCACGGCTCAAGGCATGGCAACGCGCTTCGGTCCCCTGCCCTTCGGTAACCCGCGCTTCGAGTACTCGGGCCAGGCGCCTTTCCACATGGGCTTCTTTCACGAGTCACGCGTTATCTACGCCGCCGCCGGCTATCTCAAGCGCAGCTACGTGGAGGCGCGCATACATCTCTACCTGAGCCTCGCGCGCGACGCGCTGGCCCACGGTCGCGCTTACTGGGGTTGGCGCTTCACCGGCTGGGCCATGCACTACGTGCAGGATCTGACCCAGCCCTATCACGCACGCGTGCTGCCAGGCATCGGAACCGGCCGCCTGATCTGGATCGACCTGCAAGACTTGCTGGGTCGACATGGGCCGAAGAACGATGCAATCAACCGGGTCACGAACCGGCACACGGTGATCGAGGGCTACCAGCTCGGCCGCATGGCGATGGCCTATTCAACGGGCCACGACGACGAGCCCCTGTTCTTAGCGCTTCGCGACACGAGCGGCGACCGCGCCAACTGGCAGTTCGGTCCACATACCGGACGAGACCTCGTGTCGGCAGAGGCCGCTGCGGCCGCTGACGCGCTCGACGCGCAGCTGGTGCTCAGTTTTCCGAGTCACTACACCGACGATCCGGCCACCGACCTGAGCAAGGCCAAGGACATTGACTTCGCCGCCATCGCTCACGACCACGCGCCCGATCAGGAAAAGGCCCTTCTGGCCCAGATGCGCCCACTGATGCAAGCAATGGGCCGACATTCGCGAGCGGTCGTCCGCGCGGCGCTCAGTTCATGAGTCATCGTTCGAGCCGCCGGCCTTGCCGGTCCGAATTCACTGCAGGCAGCCGCTTTACAATGGCCTTCACGCCGTCTTAACGCGCCAATCGCTAAGGTGTCTGCAGGCGCGCGGACCAAGCCAGGTTTCAGCCATGGCGCGCGAGACGAGTGAAAGACGAGCCCCCGGACGTCCTTCGCGGAAACGGGCGCATTGCGCACCATATGTTTCCAGTCGTCTGAGAATTGTTAAGTGCCTTCGCAATAGCTGACCGAGGGCCGTGCCCAAGCTTGCTTGGAGCCTACGATCCTGCAGTCTGAGATCGTCTGGACGATAAAGCTCAATAGACTTGAACACCTAGGTCTTTGGTGCGCGAAAAATGTTGCGCTCCTCAAGAAGTCCGTGCTGAGTTTCCTTGTATTTCATGCCTTCGATGTTCACTGATTCACCGAACCCGCCCGTGCGCCGGCTCATTCTTCTTCATGGCTTGGCCAGCACCCCCAAGGAGTTCGGCCTGCTGTTCCACCCTCTGCGGCGTCTAGGCCTGCGGCTCGAATGCCCGACCGTGCCCGGCTACAGCCACGGCATGCTCACGCATCGGGCGCGCTGGGCCGACTGGATCGATGCCGCCACCGAGTCCGTCAGTGAATTGCTCGCCGACGGTGAGCCCGCCATCCTGGGCGGCCTGTGCTCCGGCGCGATGCTGTCCCTGGCCGTGGCCGAGCGGCTGCCTCGGGCCCCGCTGCGCGGACTGACGCTACTCTCACCCCTGATCGCCTACAACGGCTGGGGCCTGCCCTGGTGGTACCGGCTGCGCTACCTCGCCTACGGTTTGGGCATCTCGCCCTGGTTCGCGATGTCAGAGCGCGAACCCTTCGGTCTCAAGAACGAACGCATGCGCCAGTGGGCGCGCGCGCAGATGGAGGGCGAGGAAGCCACCCTGGTCGGACCGGCCAGCGTGCCCTTGAACGTCGTGCGCGAAAGCGAGCGGCTGTCCCGCCACTCACGCCAACTTCTTGCCGGACTGCGTCGCCCGCTGCTGGTGATTCATGCCCGCGAGGATGAGATCTGCCGCCTGGACACGGTGCGCCAGACCATTGATCGCCTGCGCCCCGGTCCTGCGGGCCTGGCCAGTATCGAGGTGCTCGAGAACAGCTACCACATGATTAGCGCCGACAATGATCGTCAGCAGGTCGCCGAGCTGATCGCCGGCTTCGCGGCCAAGCTGCGGCCCGGCGGCCATGCGGCACCCGCGACCTTCCACATCAGCCCGCGCGTCGCGGGCGCACATGCCAGGACTTCACGATGAACAGCATCGAACGCCTTCAAGACCTCATCCACGACAAATTCGACGTGGACAAGAGCAAGATCGACCCCGATGCGCCCTTCGCCGACTACGATATCGACTCCCTGACGCTGGCCGAGCTGATCTTCGCCATCGAGGACGAGTTCCACGTCAACGTGCCTGATTCGGCCGCCACGTCCATCACCACGCTGCGCGGCCTCGCCCAGTTGCTCGACGAGCTGACGAGCGCCCAAACCGCGTGAGCATGGAGCGCGTAGGCGTCGTCGGGCTCGGTCTTTCGAGCCCCTTGGGCGCTGATATCGATACTGCGTGGACTCGGCTGCTGGCTGGCGAATCCGCCATCGAACGCATGGCCCTCGAAGGGCTGCCCGACATCGCGGCCGCACGCGTCCAGGGCGATGTTGCCAGCGTACTGCCCAAGCTTCAGCAGGTTGGCACGGAGCGCGTCAGCCAGATGGCACTGGGCGCTGCGCGCCGCGCCATCGATGATGCCGGCTGCGGCTCCTGGCCCGATGCGGAACGTGTTGGCCTCTACCTCGGCACGGGCATCGGCGGCGCCGCCACGCTCGATGCTGGCTATGCCGCGCTCTACGCCGGCAAGCGCATCCCGCCGCTTTCAGTGCCGACCGGCATGGTCAACGCCGCAGCCGCGGTGCTGGCCCTGCATTGCGACATCCGCGGGCCTGTGCTCACCTACGCCGTTGCCTGCGCATCGAGCGCCGTTGCACTGGCCGAAGCCGCCCATGCACTGCGCCGCGGAGAGATCGACGTCGCCATCGCCGGCGGTGCCGAAGCGATACTGGTGCGCGGCACCATCGCCGCCTGGCAGGCTTTGCGCACGCTGGCGCCGCCGGAAGAGGCAGACGTCGGCCGCAGCTGCCGCCCCTTTTCGCACGATCGGACCGGCCTGGTCCTCGGCGAAGGCGCTGCCTTCTTCGTGCTGCAGCGTGAGGATGACTGTCTGCGTGAAGGCCGGCGCGTCCGCGCCTGGCTGGCCGGCAGCGGGATCAGCTGCGACGCATCGCACCTAACCAATCCCGACCAGCGCGGCCAGATGTCCGCCCTGCGTCGCGCGCTGGCTGCCGCCGGGCTGCAGCCTGCCGATGTCGGCTACTGCAATGCACACGGCACCGCCACCCTCGCGGGCGATCCGGTCGAGTGCGCCGCGCTGCGCGAGGTGTGGGCTGATGCCGCGCCTGCCCTGCGCATCAGCTCGACCAAGGCCGCGCATGGCCACCTGCTCGGCGCCGCCGGTGCCGTCGAAGCCGCATGGACGGTCCTGGCACTGGAGCGAGGAGAGATCCCGCCGACGGCCGGCGTCCACACGCTCGATCCCGCCTGCGCCGGCCTGGGTCATGTGCTCGGCCAGGGCGAGCGGGCGGCGGATCTGCGGCACGCGCTGAGTAACTCCTTCGCGTTCGGCGGCACCAATGCGAGCCTGGTCTTTTCTAAGGTGAATTGACCAGGTCAAGCCTTCAGGAGCAGGTCTGCAGGGTGAGTAAGTCGCGTTGGGAACAGGTCTATGGGAGCAAGGCGCCCGAGGCCGTGAGCTGGTACGCGCCGCATCTCGATGCATCCCCTGGGATACATCGTAAGCGTGGCCTGAAGGCCCTCTTGTTGAGCGGGCGCATGCCGAGCAGGATCGGGCTATCGCATGCCTTATGACGGTGTGCATCAAGCCCGCTAATGCACATCATGACCTCTCAAGCCCCGCGCCGCCGCCGGCGTAACCACAGCCCCGAACTCAAGCGCGACCTCGTCGAGCGCAGTCTCGCGCCCGGCGCATCGGTCGCCGCCATCGCTCTTGAAGCCGGCATCAACGCCAACCTGCTATTCACATGGCGCCGAGCGCGTCTGGACGCGGCGAGGGCCACGCCCCCTTCCGGGGATGCGGTGCTGTTGCCTGTGCAATTGCAGGCGCCACCGCCACCGCCACCGCCACACGCAGAAGCCAGCGCCGCGACGCGCCCGTCAGCCGGTCTCATCGAAGTCGAGTTCCACGGCGCGCGCGTGCGCGTTCGCGGCGTTCCCGATGAAGCCGCATTGCGCAGCGTGCTGCTGGCCCTGCGCGCACTCGCATGATCGGCCTGCCCGCAGGGACACGGGTCTGGCTGGTGGCTGGCCATACCGATATGCGCAAGGGCTTCGACGGCCTGGCCGCGATGGTGCAGACCGCACTGCAGGCCAACCCCTTCTGCGGTCACGTGTTCGTGTTCCGAGGTCGCCGCGGCGACATCCTCAAGGTGCTGTGGTTCGATGGCCAGGGCCTGATGCTGCTGGCCAAGCGCCTGGAGCGCGGGCGATTCGTCTGGCCGCAGGCCGACACCGGCGGCATCGTGCTCACGCCAGCGCAGTTGTCGATGCTGCTTGAGGGGATCGACTGGCGCATGCCAGTGCGAACGCATCAGCCCGACCTCGCCGCATAGTCGATCACGAAGGGGCCGCGGGCCAATCCCAATGGCCGCTCGCATCGATGCCGGGCACAGTTGCGCTGTGTCCACGCCCCATCAACCACCGCACACCGTCGATGCCCTGCTGCGGGTCATCGAGGCGCGCGACAG
>Ga0213872_10000461_pt1 | contig 33198 bp, 31 predicted proteins | sample VelepicomBERX_R2_FD_160071 | JGI IMG/M metagenome (GOLD analysis project Ga0213872, IMG submission 160071) | Rhizosphere microbial communities from Vellozia epidendroides in rupestrian grasslands, the National Park of Serra do Cipo, Brazil - RX_R2 | ecosystem: Host-associated > Plants > Roots >...
CTCTCTCTTCCTGCGCTCTCCCCTGGAGGGACGGGCAGAGCCCGTAGTCGCGTCAACCTTGCCCATGAGTCCTCGTTCAATTGCCGGCTCCAGCATAAATCATGGATCATAATTGACAAAATTATCAGTTATGACGTATTCGTCAATTAAGCGGCGAAATAAGCCGAAACTCAGGTGGAAACGACAATGGGATCGATGCACATAAAGGCTGTGCCGGAACTCGACCCGTCACCGACCGATATACCCTCCTCAGTCGATGTGCTGCTGGTAGGCCTCGGTCCCGTAGGGGCTGTCCTCGCGACACTCCTCGGGCAGCAAGGTGTCCGGGTGCTGGCAATCGACAAAGCCCTCGATATTTTCCTGGCACCCCGGGCGATCGCGCTGGACAACGAGGCTTTGCGCGTTTTGCAGATGATCGGCCTCGACGAGTCCGATCTCGACATGATCGCCATTCCCTATGTGCGCCTGCGCAGCCGGTTGATGGATGAATTCGGACGGATAAATACGTTAGGCGGGGTGGCGGGTCATCCGAAACTCGTGACCTTCTATCAGCCCGATCTCGAACGCACTCTGCGCAAGGGGCTTGCGGGATGTCCGTCGGTTCGCTGCGCGCTGGGGGTCACGCTTCTCGATTTGATCGAGGCACCGGATGCGGTCACTGCACGGCTGGAACTGCAGGAAGGTCGCGAGGCGATCGTGCGCGCCCGATATATCGTGGGTGCCGACGGGGCCAACTCGCAAATTCGCCACTCTATCGGCCAGCAATTCAAAGGGCGGAGCTTTGCCGAGGATTGGCTGATCGTCGATGCCTGCGGCAGGACCTCGCCGATCGACCATGTCGAGTTCAATTGCGACTATCGCCGGCCTGTCCCGCATATGATTGCGCCGGGGGGCCGAGAAAGGTGGGAATTCAAACTGCGTCGCGGCGAGACTCGGGCAGAGATGGAAAGTGACGGCAGCATTGCCCGCCTGCTCGCGCCGTGGGGCGGACTGGCTGCCTCCGATATCGAGCGCCGGGCGGTCTATCGCTTTCACGCCCGCACGGCCAAGCGCTTCAGCCAGGGCAGAATCTTCCTCGCCGGTGACGCCGCCCATATCACTCCGCCGTTCGCCGGGCAGGGGCTCGTCGCTGGATTGCGCGATGCCGCCAATCTCTGCTGGAAGCTGGCCTGGGTCTTAAAGGAACGGGCGGCCCCGCACATCCTGGACAGCTATGACCAGGAGCGGCGGCCTCATGCGAGAAAGGTCATCGCAATGGCCCTTTTGATGGGGCGCCTTGTGATGCCGCGAAACCTCGCTGCCGCGCTGGTGACGCACGGGCTGATGCGCCTCATCCGCCTTGTCCCGCCCCTGAGGCGCTATTTCGAGGAATTGGGCATCAAGCCTGAAAACCGGTTTCCGAAGGGACTCTTTGTCGCCGGCCGCGGCTCGGCCAGGTTGCGCCGAGGGGCGACCTTGCCGCAGGGTTGGGTGCGCAGCGATGACGGTGCTTTCCGCCTGAGCGACGACGTGCTCGGGTCGGGCCTGACCCTGATCGGGTTCGGCACCGATCCCCGTGCCACGATGTCATCGGAGATGGCGACGCTTTTCGCCGCCGCGGGGGGCTCCATCGTCCAGATCACTCACCGCGGCCAGCGGCTCCACCTGTCTCCTCACGGATGGTGGGAGGATCTCGAAGGCGTATTCCTGCCGGACGCCGTTCCGTTCGGGTGGGTCGCAGTTGTCCGTCCGGACCGGGTTGTCATGCATGACGGTCCTGCGATGGACATCGACCAGCTGATCAGCGAATGCCTCGTTCTTCTGGGAACCCCGCTTCATATCGCCCCGACGTCCTTGGGAGATAAGTCATGCTCATGACGACCTCGCAGCCCGCACGCCACGCGAAGCCGACGACCAAGGCCACATCGCTGGCCTATCTGATGTTTGATCGTCCCGATCTGGATCGGGCTGAGCGCTTCCTTACGGAGTTCGGGCTTCGGACCGTCCTGCGAGACCAAGAGACGGTGCTCTTGAGAGGCACCGGCTCCGCGCCGTTCTGCTATGCGGTGAAAAGGTCCCGTCAGTTTCGCTTCGCGGGGTTTGGCTTGTGCGTGAGCGATGTGCTGGATCTGCAGGCGCTCGCAAGGCTTCCCGGTGCATCCTCCATCGAGTCATCGCCATGGCCAGGAGGCGGGAAGAGGGTCCGGCTCACCGACCCGTCCGGTTTCGAGGTGCATGCTGTCGCCGGCCGCGCTGCGGTTCCACCCCTGCCGTATCGGCCGCCTCTGTCCTTCAACTCCGCCGAGGCCGCTGGGCGTGTGAACAGGACGCAGCGCCCGCCGATCGCACCGCCCGAAATCATCAAGCTGGGGCACCTTGTGCTCGAGGTTGCCGACTATCAGGCCACCTGCGCCTGGTACACGCAGCATTTCGGCTTTATCCCGAGCGATGTTCAGCTGCTTCCCGACGGCTCGCCCGCAGTCGCCTTTCTCCGGCTGGATCTTGGCGAGGCGCCCGCCGATCACCACACCCTTGGTATCGCGCAAGGGTTCGCGCCTCTTTACAGCCACAGCGCCTATGAAGTGGTGGATGCCGATGCGGTCGCGGTCGGGCAGCGAGTTCTGGAAGAGGGAGGATGGACGCATGCCTGGGGCATGGGCCGCCACATTCTCGGTAGCCAGATCTTCGATTACTGGCAAGACCCGTGGGGCGACAAGCATGAGCACTATTGCGATGGCGACCTGTTCACCGCGGACGAGCCGATGGGAGTGCATGCGGCCAGTCGGCAGGCCATGTCGCAGTGGGGACCACTCATGCCGCGCAGCTTCACGCGCCCGCGGCTGACCCTGTCCAACATCACGGCGCTGGTTCGTAATCTGAGGCGCAGTCCCGACCTCTCCGTCGGCAAGCTGCGGTCACTCATGAAGCTTTTCGGGTGAGGATTTCATGGCATTGAACGTCGTTCATTTCAATCATCAGGGCCGCGCCCAATGGGGCGTCGTGCGGGAAGGCCTGATTACGCCGGTCCCCGGGGATTTCTCCACCACGGCGGATTTCGTCAGAGCGAATTCGATTGAAACTCTGTCGTCTCTGACCGGTCCTACGCTGACGGAGACCGAGGTGGAGCTGCTGTCCCCGGTAACGCGCAACCAGCAATTCATTTGTCAGGGCGCCAATTACCGCCAGCACATGATCGAATCCGGCATGGACCCGGATGCCAAGAAGTTCAATATGATCTTCACCAAGGCGCCCGGTTGCATCGTTCCCGCCGACTCGCCTGTGATCAAGCCGCGGAGCGTGCGGTTCCTCGACTACGAGATTGAACTCGGCCTGGTGCTGAGACGCGACATCCGTTCCCGCGAGACGGTGACCGAGTCCAATCTGCATGACTATGTGGCGGGTATCGTGGTGGTGAATGATTACTCCGCGCGCGACATCCAAATCCCCCAGATGCAGTTCTATAAGGGGAAGAGCTTCCGCACGTTCGGCCCGATCGGACCCTATCTATGTCTGCTGGACCGCGCCGACATCCCCAAGCTGCGATCACTGCGGCTCACGCTGACGGTCAATGGGCAGGTGCGTCAACAGGACAGTACCGCCAATCTCGTCTATGGCCCCGCCGAAACGCTGAGCGAATTGTCCGGCGTCCATGAGCTTCTGGCCGGCGACCTTTTGTCCACCGGCACGCCGTCCGGCTGCGCGCTGACGATCCCATCGCCGGCCCGCCAGCGTATCGCGGCGCTGCTCCCCGAGCGGGTCAAATGGAGGATGTTCCTGAAGATGCAGGCCAGCCGGCCCCACTACCTCAAAGCCGGAGACAAGGTCGAATCGCGCATCGCTTCCCCCGATGGTACGATCGACCTCGGCGTGCAACGCAACAAAGTGATCGAGGAATCGTGAAGGGCGGGGTCGCTACCGAGGCCGATGTGTTGGCCATTGAGGGCAAGGGCGTCCCCGCCGATCTGCCCACCGGCACCTACGACATGATCCTGCGGGGGGCCGCGATCGATCCCAAGGCGCCGGCCCTTTCCTTCTTTTTGCAGGTGGAGGGGCACGCGGCGCCGGAAACCTGGAACTACGCCGAGTTCGTCCGGGATATAACGCGCACCGCGAACATGTTCCATAGGCTCGGCGTCGGCAAGGAAACGGTCGTCGCCTATGTGCTGCCGAACCTCCCGGAAACCCATTTCGTGATATGGGGCGGCGAGGCGGCAGGCATCGTCTGCGCCATCAATCCGCTGCTCGAAGGCCGTGCCATCGCCGAGTTGCTCAACGCCGCCAAGGCCACTGTCCTGGTGACGCTCGCTCCTTTTCCCGGTGTGGATCTGTGGCAGAAGATCCAGCCGATATTGGCCGATTGCTGGTCGATCAAGCATTTGGTTCTGGTCAATCTGGCCGACCGCGTGCGCGGTCCCCGCCATCTCGGGGCGCGCTTCCTGCAATGGCGGGAGAGCCGTCGATTGCACGGTTCCGCGGGCATCGGTGCCGGTGTTCCCGATACGATCCGTATCTGCGATTTTCGTCGCGCAATGGGGCGCGAACGTGCCGACCGGCTTGAAAGCCGCCGCAAAATCGAGTCAGGAGATCTGTCTTCCTTTTTCTGCACCGGCGGCACCACCGGCCTCCCCAAGATTGCCATGCGGCAGCACGGCAACGAGGTCGCCAATGCCTGGGGGGCGGGACAATTCCTTGGAGACGGAATGGGGCCGGGCAAGACCGTGTTCTGCGGATTGCCGCTCTTCCATGTCAATGCCGCCATGGTGACCGGCCTCATCCCCTTCTGGCGGGGGGCCCATGTTTTGCTGGGAACGCCCCAAGGGTATCGTGGCAAAGGCGTCATCGACCGCTTTTGGGAGATCGTCGAACGGCATAGGATCAACTTGTTCAGCGGCGTTCCGACGCTGTATGCCGCCCTCCTCGATCGGCCATTGGCCGGCCGGGATGTCAGTTCGCTGGAATTCGGCGTGTGTGGGGCGGCGCCGCTGCCGGCGGAACTTTTTCGGTCGTTCGAAGAGCGGACCAAGATTCGCATCCTGGAGGGATACGGGCTGACTGAAGGAGCCTGCATCAGCAGCATCAACCCGCCCCAGGGGGAGCGGCGGATCGGCTCGATCGGCCTTCGGCTTCCCGGTCAGGACATGAAAACGGTGGTCTTGGACGAGGAGGGGCGCTATGTCCGCGACTGCACTTCGGATGAAGTGGGCATCGTCGCGATTTCGGGCCCCAACTTGTTTGCCGGCTATTCGCAAACCGACCAGAACAAGGCCCTATGGATCGAGATGGGAGATGGAAAGCGCTGGTTGAATACCGGTGATCTCGGCCGGCGCGATGCGGAGGGTTTTTTCTATCTTACCGGCAGGAAGAAGGATCTGATCATTCGCGGCGGTCATAACATCGATCCCGCCACGATCGAGGAGCCGCTTCACCAGCATCCCGCCATACAGCTGGCCGCCGCGGTTGGCCGTCCCGACGCTCACGCCGGGGAGCTGCCGATTGCCTACGTCCAACTCAAACCGGGAGCGGCCGCGGAAGAGCGCGAGATGATGGAGTTCCTGCGCTGCCGAATTGGAGAAGCCGCGGCATTGCCGAAACGAATCCACGTCATCGACGCCATGCCCTTGACCGCGGTGGGGAAGATTTTCAAGCCGGACCTTAGAAAGCGGGAAATCGCCGATGCGATGAAATCGGTCCTGGCGGCCGCGGGAGTTGAGCGTGCTGACGTCTCGGTCGAGGATGACAAGACAAAGGGCCTCATCCTGCGGTTGACGCTCGCTGATTCCGGTCAGGAAGGGCCGGCCAGGGAAGCGCTGGGAAAATTCCCCTTCGTGGTCACGGTCTAGGGCCACAATTCCGATCACACGTCGAGGTTCGCCACCTTCAGCGCATTGGCCTGGATGAAGTCGCGGCGGGGTTCGACCACGTCGCCCATCAGGGTCGAGAAGACTTCCTCGGCCTGTTCGACATGGGTGATCTTGACCTGCAGCAGCGAGCGCACATTCGGGTCCAACGTGGTTTCCCACAGCTGTTCGGGGTTCATTTCGCCCAGGCCTTTGTAGCGCTGGATCGAGATGCCCTTGCGGCCGGCCTCCAGCACCGTGTCGAGCAGCGACACCGGGCCGGTGATGGTGTTGGGCTTGTCCTTGATGGCCAACTCGGCGTGCTTTTCATAGACGTCGTGGAGCGCGCCGGCCAGCTCGTGCAGGCGCCGCGCCTCGGCGCATTTCAGGATCGAGCCGTCGACCAGATGGTTCTCGGTCACGCCGCGCAGGGTGCGGGTGAAGAGGAAGCCCTCGCCCTCGATCACCTTGCCCTGCCAGCCGCGCTCGGTCGGCAGTTCCAGCGCGTCGAGACGGCCGGCGATCAGCGCGGCGATGCCGGCGGCGACATCCAGGCTGTTGATCAGGCCCGGGGTGAAGCCCTGGGCGATCGCCACCTGCTCCAGCACCTTGACCGGGACGCGGTTGGCCGCCGAGGTCAGCAAGGATTTCACCTGGCGCGCCTGCTCGGTCAGCGAGCGCAGCTCGGCGCTGCCGATCTGGCGCCCGTCGCCCAGCTTCAGGATCGCATCCGACAGGCCGCCGTCGATCAGGTAATCGTCCAGCGCCCGGTCGTCCTTGAGATAGACCTCGGACTGGCCGCGCTTGGCCCGATAGAGCGGCGGCTGGGCGATGTAGAGATAGCCCTTCTCGATCAGCTCGGGCATCTGGCGGTAGAAGAAGGTCAAGAGGAGCGTGCGGATGTGGCTGCCGTCGACATCGGCGTCGGTCATGATTATGATCTTGTGATAGCGGGTCTTGTCGACCTGGAAATCCTCGCGGCCGATGCCGGTGCCGAGAGCGGCGATCAGCGTGCCGATTTCCGCCGAGGACAGCATCTTGTCGAAACGCGCCCGCTCGACATTGAGGATCTTGCCGCGCAGCGGCAGGATCGCCTGGAAGGCGCGGTTGCGGCCCTGCTTGGCGGAACCGCCGGCCGAGTCGCCCTCGACGATGAACAGTTCGGACAGCGCCGGATCGCGTTCCTGGCAGTCGGCCAGCTTGCCGGGCAGGGTGGCGATGTCGAGCGCCCCCTTGCGCCGCGTCAGTTCGCGCGCCTTGCGCGCGGCTTCACGGGCGGCTGCCGCCTCGACCACCTTGATGATGATCTTGCGCGCCTCGTTGGGGTGTTCCTCGAGCCATTGTGCCAGCTTTTCCGCCACCACCGTCTCGACCACCGGACGCACCTCGGAGGAGACCAGCTTGTCCTTGGTCTGCGACGAGAATTTCGGATCCGGCACCTTGACCGACAGCACGCAGGTCAGGCCCTCGCGCATGTCGTCGCCGGACAGCGCCACCTTCTCCTTCTTGGCGATGCCGGATTCATTGGCGTAATTGTTGATGGTCCGCGTCAGCGCCGCGCGGAAGCCGGCCAGATGGGTGCCGCCATCCCGCTGCGGGATGTTGTTGGTGAAGCACAGGCACGTCTCGTGATAGGCGTCGGTCCATTCCATCGACAGCTCGACAGTGATGTTGTCGCGCTCGCCGATCATGGTGATCGGCGGGCTGTGCAGGGCCGTCTTCGAGCGGTCGAGATAGGACACGAAGGCCTCGATGCCACCCTGGTAATGCAGGTCGATCTTGGTCTCTTCCGGGTGGCGGCTGTCGATCAACTGCAGATAGACGCCGGAATTGAGAAAGGCCAGCTCGCGCAGGCGATGCTCCAGCGTGCCGAGATCGAATTCGGTCTTGGTGAACGTGGCGGTCGAGGCCAGGAAGGTCACTTCGGTACCGGTGCGCGGCTCGCCCGTTTCGGTCAGCGGCGCCGGTCCGACCACCTTCAAGGGCTCGACCGCGTCGCCATGGGCGAAGCGCATGTAATGCTCGGAACCGTTGCGCCAGATCCTGAGGTCCAGCCATTCGGACAGGGCGTTCACCACCGAGACGCCGACGCCGTGCAGGCCGCCCGACACCTTGTAGGAATTCTGGTCGAATTTGCCGCCGGCATGGAGCTGGGTCATGATGACCTCGGCCGCCGACACGCCTTCTTCCTTGTGGATGTCGACCGGGATGCCGCGTCCGTTGTCGCGCACGCTGACCGAGCCGTCGCCGTTCAGCTGCACTTCGATCTTGTCGCACCAGCCGGCCAGCGATTCGTCGATGGCGTTGTCGACCACCTCATAGACCATGTGATGCAGGCCCGAGCCGTCGTCGGTGTCGCCGATATACATGCCCGGACGCTTGCGCACCGCGTCGAGGCCGCGCAGCACCTTGATGCTGTCCGCACCGTACTCATCGGCGCCGTTCTGCCCGTTCGGGACGTCGTCTTCCGATCCGTGGGGCGCGACTTGATTGCTCATGGGGCTTCGTTCCTTACTGCATCAATGGCGCGACCGTGCCGTCCGCCACTCCGAAAAACTGTCCGCGACCGCCAAGGTCGGCGAACAGGGAAAAATCCGTTCCCGTCATCCAGCTCTGCAGGCCGAGCGCGTCGAGCTCGTCCCACAAGGCGGCGCGGCGCTGCTCGTCCAGATGCGCCGCGACCTCGTCCAGCAGCAGCACCGGCGCCTGGCCGCGCAACGCGGTCTGAATGCGCGCTTGACCCAACAAAATCGACAGCAGCAACGCCTTCTGCTCGCCGGTCGAACATTGGCCCGCCGGCAGATCCTTGCCGCGATGGCGGACCAGGAAATCGCTGCGATGCGGTCCCGGCACCTCGTCCTCGCCGCGGTTGGCGGCCAGCCTTTCGCGCAGCCAGCTCTTCGCCTCACCGCGCTCGGCGACGATCTCGTCGACCGCTCCCGCCAACCCGAGCCGGGCGGCGGGGAAGGGGCCGATGCCCTGGCCGCACGCCTCGTTCAGCCGCGCGAGCACGCCAGCGCGCGCGCGCGCGATGGCATCGCCCTGCTCGGCCAGCATCTGCTCCAGCGCATCGAACCAGCGCGCATCGCGCCGTCCTTCGCGCAGCAGACGCCCGCGTTCCCGCAGGGCATGCTCGTAAGTGCTCGACCGCCTCGCATGGGCGGGGTCCAGCCCCAGCACCAGCCGGTCGAGGAAACGCCGCCGTCCGCCCGCGCTGTCGGTGAACAGGCGATCCATCGCCGGCACCAGCCACAGCACACTCACCCACTCGCCCAGGGACGCCTGGGATTTGGCCGGCCGCCCCTCGATGCGCACCAGGCGGCGTTCCGAGGAGCCGTCCCGTCCGGTACCCAATTCAATCGTCTCGTCACCGCGTTTCAGGCTGGCCGCCACCGCCCAGGCCGGCTGGTCCGACCCGATCCGCGCCACATCCCCCAAGCGGCAACGCCGCAATCCCCGGCCCGGCGCCAGAAAGGACAAGGCTTCGAGGATATTGGTCTTGCCCGCGCCGTTCGGTCCCGTCAGCACCACCGGCCGGGGATCGACCTCGAGGCGCAGGCTGGGATAGCAGCGGAATTCGCTCACCGACAGTCGTACCACCGCGGTCCGGTTTCGCTCCGTCACACCCGCATCGGCATCAAGACATAGACGGCGCTGCTGTCGGTCACTTCGCGCACCACCGTCGGACTGCCGGAATCGGCCATGGCGAAGCGGGCGGCGTCGCCCTCGATCTGCGCCAGGATCTCCAGCAGATAGCGGGAATTGAAGCCGATTTCGATCGGCGCCGACTCGTAGGCCGCCTCGATCTCTTCCACCGCGCTGCCATTCTCGGGCGACGAGGCCGACAGGGTGATGCCGCCCTTGTCCACCGCCAGCTTGATGGCGCGCGACTTCTCGGTCGAGATCGCCGAGACGCGGTCGACCGCGTGCGAGAAGGATTTGCAGTCGACTTCCAGCACCTTGTCGTTGTCGGCCGGGATCACCCGCTCGTAATCGGGGAAGGTGCCGTCGATAAGCTTGGAGGTCAGGGTGGCGTTGTCGAAGGCGAAGCGGATCTTGCTTTCCGACAGCGACACGGTGACGTCGACCTCGGTCTCGTCCAGCAGTTTGCGGAGCTCGACCACGGTCTTGCGCGGCACGATCACGCCCGGAATGCCGGCCGCGCCCTCGGGCAGCGGCACTTCGACGCGGGCCAGGCGGTGGCCGTCGGTGGCGACGGCGCGCAGGACCGGCAGGCCGGCGCTGGTGGCCGAATGCAGATAGATGCCGTTCAGGTAGTACCGGGTCTCTTCCGACGAGATGGCGAAGCGGGTGCGGTCGATCAGATTCTTCAGCTCCTCCGCCGCCAGGGTGAAGGAATGGGGCAGCTCGCCGCCCGACATCACCGGATAATCATCGACCGGCAGCGAGGCCAGCACGAAGCGCGAGCGGCCCGAGCGCAGGGTCATCTGCCCGTCCTCGCCCTGTTCCAGCTCGACCTGCGAGCCTTCCGGCAGCTTGCGGACGATTTCATACAGCGTGTGGGCCGAAGCGGTGGTGGCGCCCGGACGGGCGATCTCGGCGTCGACCGCCTCGACGATGTCGAGGTCCATGTCGGTCGCGTTGAAGCTGACCTGATTGCCGCGGCCTTCGATCTTCACGTTGGAAAGAATGGGGATTGTATTTCTTCTCTCGACGACGCTTTGAACATGGTTCAACGACTTCAGAAGAGCTGCGCGTTCAATGGTCAGTTTCATGGCATTCCATTGCTGGGCTTGCGCGGTTTATCCGCGGTTTTCCGAACGGGTGCCGATGGCGCACCCACCCCCTATCGGTTAGGGCAGACACTATAGCATAGTGCCCCGAATCCAGAAGCCCTTATAAGAGGTTAAGAGAGGCGGGCGCGAAGGATGCCGGATTAATTCTCCAGCATCCTCCGCAATAGTTCGATGTCTTCGGCGAAACTGGAATCCTGGCCTCGCAATTCTTCGATCTTTTTCACCGCATGCATCACGGTGGTGTGATCGCGGCCGCCGAATTTGCGGCCGATCTCGGGCAGGCTGCGCGAGGTCAGCTGCTTGGCGAGATACATCGCCACCTGGCGCGGACGGGCCACCTGGCGGGCGCGCCGGGCCGAATGCATGTCGGCGATGCGGATGTTGAAATGCTCGGCCACCCGCTTCTGGATCTCCTCGATGGTGATCCGCCGGTCATTGGCGCGCAGCAGATCGTGCAGCACGTCCTGGGTCGATTCCAGGGTGATGTCGCGTCCGACCAGCGTGGCATGGGCGACGACGCGGTTCAGCGCCCCCTCAAGCTCGCGCACGTTGGACTGGATCTTGTGGGCCAGGAACTCGGCCACTTTGGGCGGCACGGTGGCGCCCATCTGCTCGGCCTTGGCGGCGATGATGCCGAGGCGGAGCTCGTAGGTGGTGGCGTGGATGTCGGCGACCAGGCCGCAGCCCAGCCGCGAGCGCAGGCGCTCCTCCATGCCTTGCAGGTCCGACGGCGACTTGTCGGCCGAGATGATGATCTGGCGGCCCTGGTCCATCAGCGAGTTGAAGGTGTGGAAGAACTCTTCCTGGGTGCTGTCCTTGCCGCCGATGAACTGGACGTCGTCGATCATCAGAACGTCGACCGAGCGGAACTGCTCCTTGAACGCCATGGTGTCCTGGTAGCGCAAGGCCCGGACGAAGCGATACATGAATTTCTCGGCCGAGAGATACAGCACCGAGCGGGTCGGGTTGCGCTCGCGGATATGCCAGGCCACCGCATGCATCAGGTGGGTCTTGCCCAAACCGACGCCGCCATAGAGGAACAGCGGGTTGAACGACACGGTGTCGGAATCGGCGACCCGGCGCGCGGCGGCATAGGCGAACTCGTTCGGCTTGCCGACGACGAAATTGTCGAAGGTGTAGCGCGGGTCGAGCGACGCCCCGATCTCCTCGGTCCCCGATTGTTCGGGGGCGGGCGAGGCGGCGGCCGGATTGGCCAGGATCGGATTGGGCGGGCGGGTGGTCCGCGCGACCGCCGGAGCCGTGACCGTGCTGGTCGGCATCACGACGATGTCGATCGTGCTGATGGAAGCGTTTTCCTTGGACCACAAGCTGCGGATGCGGTCGCCATAATGGGTCGCCACCCAGTCCCTGAGAAACCGGGTCGGAACGCCAATGCGCACTTGTCCGTTCTTGATCTCCGCCAGACTTAGCGGATTAAGCCAACTTTTAAACGCCGCTTCACCAAACTCATCACGCAAACGGCCCCTGACGCGGTCCCATTGCGCGTGAACAATTTCGTCATTCACAGAAATCACCCCAAATATCCGCTCGGCGCCCCGACTTCGTCGGAATCCTGTCAGGGGCGCCGACGAAGTGCGGCTCTCCTCCCGTAAAGACCCGGAGCGCTGTGAAGCCTCCCCTAGAAAACAGCCTGGATTCCCACCCCGACAGCAAATGCTCTCTCCGCAAGCGCCGGCGGCTGAATCCGATCGGCTTTATGTTTTTCCCCCTCGAAAGGTCATCACGCCGCAATATTTCTATTTTATTACCGCGACGGTTTTACTCTAGGTGCTCGTGCGACTACCTGATATTTACCAATTACTAATCAATAAAAATTGACAACAATTGAGCTTATTTCCGCACTGCGGCGGAAGGAAGGAAGTCTAGTCCCTATCTTTCGGAAAGCCCGGTTTCGGGCGCTGTGGAAAACAATTTACCGATGCTTATCGGCCGGCGCAACGTGACCGAATGGCGAACAGAAAATTTTTTTCCGATTGCGTTGTTGACTTCCCAAGAACACAAAGCGCAGCGCCCTTTCGAGCGTTGCGCTAGGTGTCAGATCAGGAGAAATATTACGAAATTGTGACCGTTCACAGAAGGAACGGTTTAAGAAGCCTTTGGCTTGAATGGCGCCGCCGCTCCGCTTTGGCGAGGGCTCGGACGCCGCTCGGGCTTACAGGCTCTTGATGCGGGCCGCCAGGCGCGAGACCTTGCGCGACGCGGTGTTCTTGTGCAGAACGCCGGCCTGAACGCCCTTCATCAGCTCCGGTTCGGCAACGCGCAGCGCGTCGGCGGCGGCAGCCTTGTCGCCACCGGCGATCAGCGTCTCGACCTTCTTGACGAAGGTGCGGATGCGGCTGACGCGCGAACGGTTGACGGCGGTGCGGCGCTCGGTCTGACGGATGCGCTTCTTGGCCGAAATATGATGAGCCATGGTTCGAAACCTGCTTATTGGAACAAGGTTGAAATTAGGAAGGGGGTATATATGCCCCCGACCTTGATGGAGTCAACGATTTTTGAAAGTGGGTTGGAAGTTTTAGTCCCTCAGACGCCGGGCGCCCGCTCCGCGGGCTTGGCTTCGCTTCGCGGTCGCGCAGTCGCGCTCCTGCGGCAGCCGCAATTTACCTGTTCTTAAAGGTCGGCTGCCGCTTTTCCGCGAAGGCCGCCATCCCCTCTTTCTGATCCTCGGTGGCGAACATCGCATGGAACATCCGGCGCTCGAAACGGATGCCCTCGGCCAGGGTGCTTTCGAAAGCGACATTGACCGCTTCCTTGGCGGCATAGACCGAGGCCCGGCCCATCGAGGCGATGCGTCCGCCAACCTTGATCGCCTCGGCCAGCAGCTCGGCGGCCGGCACCACCCGGCTGACCAGGCCGCAGCGCTCGGCTTCGGCGGCTTCCATCATGCGCCCGGTCAGCACCATCTCCATCGCCTTGGCCTTGCCCACGGCGCGCGGCAGGCGCTGGGTGCCGCCGGCGCCGGGAATGACGCCGATGGTGATCTCGGGCTGGCCGAACTTGGCGGTGTCGGCGGCCAGGATGAAGTCGCACATCATCGCCACTTCGCAGCCCGCGCCCAGGCAATAGCCGGCCACGGCGGCGATCACCGGCTTCCTGACCTGGCTGACCGCTTCCCAGCCCTTGGTGATGAAATTCTCGAGATAGACCTGGGTGAAGCCCTTGGACGCCATCTCCTTGATGTCGGCGCCGGCGGCGAAGGCTTTGTCGTTGCCGGTCAGCACGATGGCGCCGATATCCTCGTCGGCCTCGAAGAAGTCGAGCGCCCGGCCGAGCTCGGCCACCATGGTCGAGGAAATGGCGTTCATCGCCTTGGGGCGGTTCAGCGTGATGATGGCGACCGGTCCCTTGCAGTCGGCGATGATGGTGTCGTAGGCCATGGCGATGTTCCGGGTCAGCTCTTGTCGGGGGTGAGGGTGAAGCGCACGGTCAAAACCTTGCCGCGGCGGTCGAGGGCGATCTTCAGGGTTTCGTTGTCGCGGCGATAAAGCTGATCGCCGGCGACCGTCCAGCCGAGCTGGGGCAGCGCCTGGGCGTAGAAGGCGCGGATCTGGTCCGGCGCGGCCTCGCCGGCGGCGCTGGCCTCGACGATGCGGCCCGAGGGGCTGTCGAACACCATCCCGCTGTTCGGCGGTTCGGTCAGGCCGGGCGCCAGGGGCACGTCTTCGATCTCGGCCAGGAAGCTTTCGCCAGCCACGGCCAAGGCCGGGCAGAGCAGGAAGAGGGCGAGCAGGACGATTTTCCGCATGGCGAAACTCATACCTAACGCTGCCTCTTCGCACAATAGAATGTCGAGCGCCCGCCCTGCACCAGCCGGCGGATCCCTTCCCGGCAGTCGCAGCCGGGGCAGGGCTCGCCCTCGCGGTCATAGACCTTGAAGCCGTGCTGGAAATAGCCGAGCTCGCCGTCGGGCCGGCGATGGTCGCGCAGCGAACTGCCGCCGGCGGCAATGGCCTCGGTCAGCACGTCCTTGATGGCCGGCACCAGCCGATCGATCTCGCGCGGTTTCAGGGAGCGCGCCTCGCGGGTCGGGGCGATGCCGGCGCGGTAGAGCGCCTCGGAGGCATAGATATTGCCGATCCCCGCCACCACCGTCTGGTCGAGCAGCACCACCTTGATCGCCGAGGCCCGCCCGGCGATGCCCTGGAACAGAGCGCGGGCGGTGAAGGCGTCGTCCAGCGGTTCGGGGCCGAGATCGCGCAGCAGCGGGTGTTCATGCAGGCGCTCGCTGTCGGTCAGATCCATCAGTCCGAAGCGGCGGGCGTCGTTGAACACCACCCGCCCGCCGTCGCTGAGATCGAAGATCACATGATCGTGCGCGCCCGGTGCCTGTTCGTCCTGGCGTCCGACCAGCATCCGCCCGGACATGCCGAGATGCACCAGCAACGCCGTGCCGCCGTCGAGATGCAGCGCCAGATATTTCGCCCGGCGCGAGAGGGAGGCGATCCGCGCGCCGGTCAGGCGTTCGGCGAACAAAGGCGGGAAGGGACGCCTGAGATCCGGCCGCCGCTGGGTCACCCGCGACAGCACGCGGCCTTCCATGGCGATCTGCAGGCCCAGGCGGACAGTCTCGACTTCGGGAAGTTCCGGCATGGCGCGAGCATGCTCGCTCAGCCGCCTCCTGGCAACAGGGGATAAAGAGCGTCCGGCGGCAGCGGCCGGCTGAACAGATAGCCTTGCGCATAGGTGCAGTCGAGCGCCTTCAGCGCTTCGAGCTGGCGTTCGGTCTCGACCCCTTCGGCCAGCACGTCGAGACGCAGATTCTTCGCCAGCGAGATGACCGCGGCGACGATCTCCATGTCGGCGCGCTGCTCGGGAATGTCGCGCACGAAGCTCTGGTCGACCTTCAGCTTGTCGATCGGGAAGCGCTTCAGATAAGCCAGGGACGAGAAACCGGTGCCGAAATCGTCGATCGACAGGCGCACCCCCAGCGCTTTCAGGGCGCGCAGCTTGGCCTCTGTCTCGACCACGTCCATCAGGGCGCTTTCGGTGATCTCGAGCTCCAGGCAGGCGGCCGGCATGCCGGTGCGCGCCAGGATTTCGACCACCGTGCGGATGAGATCGGGGTGGCGGAACTGGGCCGGCGAGAGATTGACCGCCAGCGTGTCGATCTCGATCCTCTGTTCCAGCCACTGGGTGAACTGGCGGCAGGCGCGGTCGAGCACCCAGGCGCCGAGCGGCACGATCAGGCCGGTCTCCTCGGCCAGGGGAATGAACTGGCCGGGCGGGATCAGCCCCTGCTCGGGCTTGGCCCAGCGCACCAGCGCCTCGACGCCGATCAGGCGGCGGTCGGCGGTCTGCACCAGCGGCTGGTAGTGCAGCAGGAATTCCTCGCGCTCCAGCGCGCGGCGCATGCCGGAATCGAGGGCGACCCGCTCGGTGGCGGCGGCGATCAGCTGCTCGGTATAGAAGCGGATGCCGCCGCGCTCGTGCTTCTTGGCCTGGATCAGGGCGGAATCGGCGTTGCGCAGGATGCGGTCGGCGCTGCCGCCATCGTCGGGGAACAGGCTGACGCCGACGCTGCAGCCGAGAAAGATGTCGTTGCCGGCCTCGACCTGGATCGGCGGCGCCAGGGCGTCGATCAGGTCCCGCGCCGTGCGGCTGGCATGGTCCGGCTGCGGCAGGGTGTCGAGCAGCACGACGAATTCGTCGCCGCCGATCCGCCCCAGCACGTCGTTTTCGCGCAGGCGCTCGCGCCAGCGCTTGGCCACGGTCTGCAGCACCGCGTCGCCGACGCGGTGGCCATAGCCGTCATTGATCGCCTTGAAGCGGTCGAGCCCGAGAAACAGCACCGCGCCCCGTCCATTGTCGCGCTGGGCGCGGTTGATCGCCGCCTGGAGACGGGCCAGCACGAAGGTGCGGTTGGGCAGGCGGGTCAGCGGATCGTGATGGGCGAGGAATTCCAGCTGGGATTCCGAGCGCTTGATATGGCTGATGTCGCTGTAGGTGGCGACATAGCCGCTGATAGTGCCGGTGATGTCCTTCACGGTCGCCAGGCTGAACCACACCGGAACGGCGGCCCCGTCCTCGCGCCGGTTCCAGATCTCGCCCTGCCAGCTTCCCGTGAGGCGGGCCTGCTCGTACATCTCGCGGAAGAAGCTGTCGTCGTGATGGTCCGAGCGGAACATGCGCGGATTGCGGCCGATGACATCCTCGGCCTCGTATCCCATCAGCATGCAGAAGGCCGGATTGGCGGTCAGGATGGTGCCCTCGCGGTCGGTGATCAGCACCCCTTCCTGGGCGTGGGCGAACAGCGCGTCGGCCTGGCGCCGCTCGCGTTCGGCGCGTTTGCGGGCGCTGATGTCGCCGACCACGCCGATCACCTTCAGCGGATGTCCCTCCTCGTCATAAAGGGGGCGGCCATGGCAGCTCAGCCAGCGTTCGACGTGATCCTGGCCGATCAGACGCAGCTCGGCCTCGAATGGCTGGCGGTCCTCGATGGCGGCGGCGATCTGGCGCTGCACCTCCACCGAATCGGCAGGGTGGGCCCAGGACAGGACTTCGCTGAAGCTGCGGCCTTCGACCGTCCCGCCCAGGATGGTGCCGCAATGGGACGACCAATAGGTCTCGTCGGTGACGACGTTCCATTCCCACACCCCCAGTGCGGCGGCGGCCAGGGCCATGGTCAGGCGCGTCTCGTTGAGCTTGAGGTCGGCTTCGGCGGTGCGGCGCGCCACGCGCTCGCCGGCTTCGCGCAGGCAGCGGCGGATGCTGCCGGACAGGCGGGCCAGGTTGACCTTGAGCACGACGTCCCAGGCCCCCATGCGCATCATCTCGATGACGCTTTCCTCGCCGACGCTGCCGGTGACCAGGATCAGGGGGATGTCGGGCAAACGGGCGTGGATGATCGATTGAGCGGCCTCGAACGGCAGGCCGGGGACGTTGTAGTCGATCAGAACCAGATCCCAGTCGCCGTGGTCCAGCGCCTCCGACAATCCTTCCCGCGAATCGACGCGCAGGCACCTGATATCCCACCCCTCCTTGCGCAGGCGGCGCTCCGCCAGCGTAAAATCGGCGAGGGAATCCTCAATATAAAGTATTCTCAGGTTGGTCGTGGCGCCTTCGGCAGCGCTGTCTGCTTCAATCTGCTGCAATAGCTGACTCCGCTTCCCTGACGCACAGTATTGTCATAAAAACTGACACCAAATGACAATTGTATCAAAGAATAGGCTGTCAATTTGATTTTAGGATTTTGTTACAAGCCGTTACGAGGCCTGTTTCGGTCGGGGCAGGTCGGTGCTGCCCGGCAGGTTTTTTGGCCGCGTGCCCGATCGTGGAACGGTCAATCATTTAGCCCCCCTATGTAACACACCTTTTGGGAGAAATGTAGTCTTGGTGGCACACGTTGGACGCATGAGCTATGGTCTCGCCCCATGACGACCGAAGATCCGTCCGCCCAAACCACCCATTTCGGCTATCAGACCGTGCGCGAGTCCGACAAGGCCTCGCGCGTGCGCGCCGTGTTCGACGGGGTCGCCTCGTCCTACGATTTGATGAACGACCTGATGAGCGGCGGCGTCCACCGCCTGTGGAAGGCGGCGATGATCTCGGCGCTGCGGCCGCGCCCCGACATGCGCCTGCTGGATCTCGGCGGCGGCACCGGCGACATCGCGTTCCGCTTCCGCGCCGCCGGCGGCGGGCCGGTCACCGTCTGCGACATCAATAAGGAAATGTTGTCGGTCGGGCGCGACCGCGCCCTCGACCGCGCCGTTCTCGATGGCATCGACTGGGTGTGCGGCGACGCCGAGACGCTGCCCTTTCCCGATCGCTCGGTGGATGCGGTGACCATCGCCTTCTGTCTCCGCAACGTCACCCATATCGACGAGGCTCTGGCCGAGGCGCGGCGCGTGCTGCGGCCGGGCGGCCAGTTCCTCTGCCTGGAATTCTCCCATGTGGTGGTTCCCGGGCTGGCGGCGCTCTACGACCAATATTCCTTCCGCGTGCTGCCCTGGATGGGCAAGCTGGTGGCCGGCAACCGCGAGGCCTATCAATATCTGGTGGAGAGCATCCGCCGCTTCCCGCCCCAGGCGGAGTTGGCCGAACGGATGAACCGGGTCGGCTTCGAACGGGTGAGCTTCAGGAACCTGACCGGAGGAATCGCCGCCCTGCACAGCGGCTGGCGGCTTTAGGCATGTTTTCGACCCCCCTGAACCTGTTCCGTCTGTTCGCCACCCTGCGCGTCTTCCTGCGCTATGGCGCCCTGTTCCCCCTCGAAAGCCGCGGCCCCGGCTGGCAGAGCTGGCTGCGCCGGCGCACCGACCCCGCTTTCGCCGGCCTGCGTCCCGGCCAGCGTCTGGTGGCGGCGCTGCAGGCGCTGGGCCCGGCCTACATCAAGTTCGGCCAGGCGCTGTCGACCCGCTCCGATCTGGTGGGGGAGGAGGTCGCAGGCGATCTTTCCGAGCTGCATGACCGCCTGCCGCCTTTTCCCGCCGCCCAGGCCCGCGCCATCATCGAGGCCGAGCTCGACCGGCCGCTGGACCAGATCTATGCCTCGTTCGACGACCAGCCGGTGGCCGCCGCCTCGATCGCCCAGGTGCATTTCGCCGTCACCACGGAAGGCGAGGCGGTGGCGGTCAAGGTGCTGCGTCCCGGGGTCGAGGCGGAATTCGCCCGCGACATCGCCCTGTTCGGCTGGATGGCCCGCGTCGTCGAGACGGTGCTGCCCGCCGCGCGGCGCTTGCGTCTGCCCGAGGCGGTGCGCACCTTCGAGGATACGGTGGTGCAGGAGATGGACCTGCGCTTCGAAGCCGCCGCCGCCGCCGAAATGGCGGAAAACTTCACCGGCGACGACGATTTCCGCATTCCCGCCATCGACTGGCAGCGCACCGCGCGCCGGGTGATGACGCAGGAACGCATCGCCGGCATCTCGATCGACGAGATCGACGCCCTGGCCGCCGCCGGTCATCCGCCGGTCGAGGTGGTGCGCAAGGCCGCCGCCACCTTCTTCAACATGGTGTTCCGCGACGGCTTCTTTCACGCCGATTTGCATCCCGGCAATCTGTTCGTCGGCGAGATGGGCGAGCTGATCGCCGTCGATTTCGGCATCACCGGCCGAGTCGACGAGGCGACGCGCAAGACCTTGGCCGACATGCTGCTGGGCTTCCTCAACGGCAATTACCGCCGGGTCGCCGAGGCGCATTTCGAGGCCGGCTGGGTGCCCGCCGACAAATCGATCGACATGTTCACCCAGGCCTGCCGCTCGATCGCCGAACCGATCCTCGGCAAGCCGGCCAACGAGATCTCGATCGCCCGCCTGCTCGGCCAGCTGTTCGAGGTGACCGAGACCTTCGCCATGGAGGCTCAGCCGCAATTGCTGCTGCTGCAGAAATCCATGCTGGTGGCCGAGGGCATCGGCCGCCGCCTCGCCCCCGAGGTCAATATGTGGGAGATGGCCCGGCCGCTGATCGAGCGCTGGATGACCGATAATCTGGGGCCGGCCGCCCGCATGAAGGACAATGTCGGCGCCTTGTTCGCCACGCTGGAAAGCCTGCCGCGCCTGGTCGCCCATGCCGAGGAGACGGTGACCGCGCTGCGGAATGGCGGCGTCAAGCTGCATGGCGACTCGGTCAAGGTGATCGGGCGGCGGGGAATATTCCCCCCCTGGCTGCCCTGGGCGCTGGTGGTCGTGCTGCTTTTCCTGCTCTTGCGCCGTTGAATTTTACGACCCTTGCGGAAGCGTTTGTGGCTTTCTATTGTATAACAGCAAAAATCAGTAATTTGGGGGTTTCCCGGTGACGCTGACCGGTAAGCGGGTTCTTCTGATCGTCGCCGGCGGGATCGCCGCCTATAAGAGTCTCGATCTGATCCGCCGGCTCAGGGACGAAGGCGCCGAGGTCCGCTGCCTGATGACCGAGGCGGCCAAGCAATTCGTCACTCCCCTTTCCTTCGCCGCCTTGTCGGGCCAGCCCTTGTCCGACGATCTCTTCTCGCCGCATGACGACAGCGGCATGGCGCATATCAACCTGTCGCGCCAGACCGACCTCATCGTGGTCGCTCCCGCCACCGCCGATCTGTTGGCCAGGATGGCGCATGGCCTGTGCGACGATCTCGCCTCGACCACCCTGCTGGCGGCCGACAAGCCGATCCTGGTGGCGCCCTCGATGAATCTGCTCATGTGGGCCCATCCCGCGACCCAGGCCAATATCGCTTTGCTCCGCCAGCGCGGCGTGCTGCAAGTCGGTCCCGGCGCCGGCGATCTCGCCTGCGGCGAGGTGGGCGACGGACGTCTGGCCGAGGTGAAGGACATCGTCGCCGCGGTGAAGGATTTCTTCGGCAAACCCGGCCCGCTGGCCGGAAAGCGGGCGCTGGTCACCTCCGGCCCGACCTATGAGCCGATCGATCCGGTGCGCTTCATCGGCAATCGCTCGTCCGGCAAGCAGGGCCATGCCATCGCCGCCGCCCTGGCCGGACTCGGCGCCGAGGTGACGCTGGTCAGCGGCCCGGTGGCGATCGCCGATCCCGCCGGGGTGCGGGTGGTGAAGATCGAGACGGCGCGCGAGATGCAGGAGGCCTGCACGGCCGCCCTGCCCGCCGATATCGCCGTCTGCGCCGCCGCCGTCGCCGATTGGCGCGCGGTCGAGGTGGCGCCGGAGAAATTGAAGAAGCGGGCGGGGGAGGCGGCGCCTTCCCTGTCGCTGACGCAGAATCCCGACATCCTGTCCGGCCTCGGCCATGCCGGCGAGCGCCGCCCGCGCCTGCTGGTGGGCTTCGCCGCCGAGACCGAGAAGCTGATCGAGCACGCCCAAGGCAAGCTGGCCGCGAAAGGCTGCGACCTGATCGTCGCCAATGACGTCTCGGAAGGCACGGGCACCTTCGGCGGCGATCTCAACCGCGTCTGGCTGGTGGACAAGAATCAGGTAACCGAATGGCCGCCCCTGTCGAAACAGGAGGTGGCGGCGCGATTGGCGCAAGCGATTGTGGAGCGTTTGTCATGAGAAACGAACGCGTAGAGTTCGTTTCTGGCGTGCGACTGCACGCCCGCGGAGCGATGACGAGGCGAAGCCGAGGAAGGAAGCCGGAGCGAAGCCAAGCGGCCGGAGGCCGCGCCCGGCGTTTGAGGAGAAATAAATGAGTGAATCCCCTGTCTTTATCACCCGTCTGGAGCATGCGGGCGATTTACCGCTGCCGAAATACGAGACGGCGGGTGCTGCGGGCATGGACCTGCTGGCGGCGGTGAACGAGGAGATGGTGATCGAACCTGGCGCCATCGCTATAGTTCCGACCGGCATCGCTTTCGCGCTGCCATCCTCTCTCGAAGCGCAGGTGCGGCCGCGTTCTGGACTGGCCGCCAAGTTCGGCGTGACCGTGCTGAATGCGCCCGGCACCATCGACAGCGACTATCGCGGCGAGGTGAAGGTGATCCTAATCAATCACGGCAAGGCGCCGTTCAAGATCGAACGCGGCATGCGCATCGCGCAATTGGTGATCGCCCCCGTGCGCCAGATCCGCTGGGAAGAGGTCTCCAGCCTTGAGGAAAGCAGCCGCGGCGCCGGCGGCTTCGGCTCGACGGGACATTGATCATGCTGCGGCCGTCGAAGAAGATGCTCTATGCCATCGAGGCCGTGCTCGATATCGCCTATCACGCGGGCGGCGAGCCGGTGCAGAGCCGCGAGATCACGAGGCGGCAGGGCATTCCCAAGCGCTATCTCGAACAGACACTGCAGCAGCTTGTGCGTGCCGGCCTGCTGACCGGGGTGCGCGGCCCGCGCGGCGGCTATCGCCTGGCGCGCGAGCGGCGGCGTATCTCGGTAGGCGAGATCGTTCGCGTGGTGCGCAGCCTGGAAGCCGGCGAGGAGACCCCGGATGAGCTGCCCAACTCGGCGCTCGGACTGCAGGTGATCCACCCGATGTGGACCGGGCTGCAGGACGAGATCATGGCCCGCCTGGACCAGATCACCATCGACGAATTGTGCATGAACGCGCACCGCTCCGGTATCCTGAGCGAAGTGGCGCAAAAAATGGATTTCACCATTTAACCGATAGGGGAAAGAATTATGGTCAAGCCGGTCAACCCGCCGCGCGGACGCATTTATGACAGCATCATCGACACTATCGGCTCGACGCCGCTGGTGCGCTTCAAGCGTCTTGCCGCCGAGGCCGGGGTCAAGGCCGACATCGTCGGCAAGCTGGAATTCTTCAATCCGCTGTCCTCGGTGAAGGACCGCATCGGCCTGGCGATGATCGAGGCCGCCGAAGCCACGGGCCGGCTGAAGCCGGGCGGCACCATCATCGAGCCGACCTCGGGCAATACCGGCATCGCCCTGGCCTTCGTCGCCGCCGCCAAGGGCTATCGCCTGATCCTCACCATGCCCGAGAGCATGTCGCTGGAACGGCGCAAGATGCTGCTGCTGCTGGGTGCCGAGATCGATCTCACCCCCGCCGCCAAGGGCATGACCGGCGCGGTCCGCCGAGCCGAGGAGCTGACCCAGGAGATTCCCGGCGCCATCATCCTGCAGCAGTTCGAGAATCCCGCCAATCCCGCCATCCACGTCGCCACCACCGCCGAGGAGATCTGGCAGGACACCGAGGGCAAGGTCGATTTCGTCGTCTCGGGCGTCGGCACCGGCGGCACGATTTCCGGCGTCGGCAAGGTGCTGAAGTCGCGCAAGCCGTCGGTGCAGATGGTGGCGGTCGAACCCGAGGACAGCCCGGTGATGTCGGGCGGCGCGCCCGGCCCGCATAAGATCCAGGGCATCGGCGCCGGCTTCATTCCCGCCATCCTCGACCGCTCGGTGATCGACGAGATCCTGCAGATCGGCAACGAGACCGCCTTCCAGGTCGCCCGCAAGGCGGCCAAGATGGAAGGCGTGCCGGTCGGCATTTCGTCGGGCGCGGCCATCGCGGCGGCGCTGGAACTGGGGGCGCGCCCCGAGAACGAGGGCAAGATGATCGTCGCCATCATCCCCTCCTTCGCCGAGCGCTATCTCTCGACCGCCTTGTTCGAAGGGATCGGCTGAGCGGCGTGGGCGACTTCACCGAACAGCAGATCCACCGCTACGCCCGGCATATCCTGCTGCCGGAAGTGGGCGGCGTTGGCCAGTCGAAACTGCTGGCCGCAAAAGTGCTGGTGATCGGGGCGGGCGGGCTCGGCTCGCCCCTGATCCTCTATCTCGCCGCCGCCGGGGTCGGGACCATCGGCGTGGTCGATGACGATCATGTCGAGCTGTCCAATCTGCAGCGCCAGATCCTGCACGGCACCGCCGATATCGGCCGGGCCAAGGTTGACAGCGCCGTGGCCAGCGTGGCGGCGATCAATCCCGATGTGCGGATCGTGCCGCATGAACTCCGGCTGACCGCCGAGAACATCGCCGGGCTGATCGCCGATTATGGCCTCGTCGCCGACGGCAGCGACAATTTCGCCACCCGCTTCCTGGTCAACGACGCAGCGCGGGCCGCCGGCAAGACCCTGGTCTCGGCCGCCGTGCTGCGCTTCGAGGGACAGATTTCCACCTTCAAGCCGGGCGGTCCCTGCTATCGCTGCCTGCACCCCGACGAGTTGTCCGACGCCGACGCGCCCAATTGCGGCCAGGCCGGGGTGTTCGGCGCCATGGTCGGTGTGATGGGCAGCCTTCAGGCGATGGAGGTGTTGAAGGAAGTGCTGGGGATCGGCGACAGCCTGTCGGGCAGCCTTCTTCTGGTCGACGGATTGTCCACGGCATTCCGGAAGGTTAGGCTGTCGAGGGATCCCGCCTGCTCCTGCTGTGGAGAGGAGACGCACCGCCATGTCTAACCGCCTGTCGCCGAGGGTGCATGTGCGGCGCGCCCGCCGGAAGGCGACGCGAACGTCGTTCGGGGCGACCATCCAGGCCAAGAACGTGCCCGAGCTGAGCAGGATATCCGATCTCTATTACTGGCTGCTGACCACGGGACGCAGCAATTTCCTGCTGACCATCCTGGGCGCCTATCTCGGCATGAACGGGCTGTTCGCCTGCATCTACATGCTGGTGGGCGGCGTCGAAAACATGCGGCCGATGAACTTCGCCGACGCCTTCTTCTTTTCGGTGCAGACCATGGCCACCATCGGCTATGGGCGGCTGGTGCCGATCAGCACGACTGCCAACGCCCTGGTGACCGTCGAGGCGGGCCTCGGCCTGTTCGGCATGGCGGTGGCGGCCAGCCTGCTGTTTGCCCGCTTCACCCGCGCCACCGCCGGGGTGCGCTTTTCCAAGAACGCCGTCATCACCATGTTCGACGGCATGCCGACCCTGATGTTCCGCATCGCCAACAAGCGCGAGGCGCGCATCAACGAAGCGCAGATCTACATGGTGGTGGCCCAGCAGCGTCACACGGCCGAAGGCTATGATTACCGCCGCCTGTTCGACCTCAAGCCGGTGCGCTCGCTGAACCCGGTATTCGAACTGTCCTGGACGGTGATGCATGTGATCGACCAGGACAGCCCGTTCTACGGCGTGACGCCGCACGACATGGAAGAGTCGCTGCTGGCGATCAGCGTCGTCTTCAGCGGCAATCACGAGGGCTTCCAGCAGCGGGTGCACGCCCGCCACACCTACACCCAGGCGATGATCGAATGGGACCGCCGCTTCGCCGACCTGATCACGCGCGACAATGACGGCAACGTCTTCATCGATTATGCCAAGTTCGACGAGCTGACCGGGGTGGACCCCAAAGACCAGGTTTTAGGGTAACCCGTCACCCCCGCGAAGGCGGGGGCCAGCATTAAGCGCGGATGCGCGGATCTAAAATCATATCGCCGCCGACGCGGCTCTACGCCTGGGTCCCCGCATTCGCGGGGATGACGACGTTAGAGCATACTCGCCAGCACTCGATCCCGCGGGCTGTGCCCATCGGCGAAGGTTTTGATGTTGATCAGCACCTTCTCGCCCATGTCGATGCGGGCCTCGATGGTGGCCGAGCCCATGTGCGGCAGCAGCACCACGTTGTCGAGTTCCAGCAGCTTGGGATTGATCGCCGGCTCGTGCTCGAACACGTCGAGGCCGGCGCCGGCCAGTTCGCCCTTCTGCAGCATGCGGGTCAGGGCGTTCTCGTCGATCACCTCGCCCCGCGCGGTGTTGACCACATAGGCGTGGGCTTGCAAGAGCTGCAGGCGGCGGGCCGACAGCAGGTGATAGGTGGCCGGGGTGTGCGGGCAGTGGATCGAGATCACGTCCATGCGCGCCAGCATCTGGTCCAGGCTCTCCCAATAGGTCGCCTCCAGCTCGGTCTCGATCTCGGGGTGCAGGCGGCGGCGATTGTGGTAGTGCACCGACAGGCCGAAGCCGCGGGCGCGACGCGCCACCGCCTGGCCGATGCGGCCCATGCCGATGATGCCGAGGCGCTTGCCCCAGATGCGGCGGCCCATCATGAAAGTCGGGCCCCAGCCGGTCCATTTGCCCGAGCGCACCAGCCGCTCGCCCTCGGCGAGGCGGCGCGGCACCGCCAGGATCAGCGCCATGGTCATGTCGGCGGTGTCCTCGGTCAGCACGTCCGGGGTGTTGGTGACGGTGATGCCGCGTGCGCGCGCGGTGGCCAGATCGATATGGTCGACGCCGGCGCCGAAATTGGCGATCAGCCGCAGATTGGGCCCGGCCTGCGACAGGATGGCGGCGTCGATGCGGTCGGTGACGGTGGGGACCAGCACGTCGGCCTGGGCCACCGCCTCGACCAGGGCCGCCTTCGACATCGGCTTGTCGTCGACATTGAGGCGGGTGTCGAACAATTCCATCATGCGGGTCTCGATGACGTCCGGCAGCTTGCGTGTGACCACGACCATAGGCTTCTTGGCAGGCATCGACGTTCCCCTGAAAAAGGCATCGCTGCTGGCTGTATCAAGATGGGGGGCGCTTGTCCAGTGGGACAAGGTCGGGGGGCGCGATTGCATCCGGTGGACGGATGGACTACGTTACATGTAACGGGAGGCCATAATGCCATCGAGTGTTGTTCGCCGCGTGAGGAATTATCGCGACAAGATGCATGCCGCAGGATTGCGGCCGCTGCAGATCTGGGTGCCGGATACCAGGCGTCCGGGATTTGCCGCGGAATGCCGTCGTCAGTCCCTGGCACTGCGCAACGACCCTGCCGAGGGTGACGTACAAGAGTGGCTCGAAGCGGCGGCCGACACCGAGGATTGGCGGTGATCCGCGGCGATCTGATCGTCATCGCCCTGCAGGGAGATGTCGGCAAGCCGCGTCCCGCCTTGGTGATCCAATCCGATCTATTCGCCGAACATCCGTCGGTGACCGTTCTGCCGGTCACCAGCGAAATTCGGGATGCGCCGCTATTCCGGCTGTCTCTTCAGCCTAATGCCGAAAACGGGCTGCGGGTTCTCTCGCAGATCATGGTCGACAAAGCACAGACGGTGCCAAGGGAAAAGGTCGGTCAGATCATCGGACGGCTCGATAGTGCGACGATGGTAGCGGTCAATCGGGCGCTTGCCCTGTTTCTGGGGTTCGCTTGACCCCGTTCCCCCTATCGGCAATTATTCTCCCATCGAAACGAAGGGGCCGTTTCCACGCCATGCAGCCGGTTTTTCGGTGCTTGCTGTTCATTCTTGTTCTTTGCGGCGTGGTTGAGACCCGGTCATGGGCCGCGGAGACCAGCGGGCTGCCCTTGCCGCGCTTCGTCTCGTTGCGCTCGGACGAGGTCAATCTGCGCACCGGTCCCGGCGTGCGCTATCCGGTCGACTGGATCTATACCCGCCGCGACATGCCTGTCGAGGTGATCGCCGAGTTCGAGGCCTGGCGCAAGATCCGCGACTGGCAGGGGACCGAGGGCTGGGTGCATCAGAGCATGCTGTCGGCCCGCCGCATGGTGGTGGTCATCGGCCCGCAGCAGCGCCGCCTGCGCTCGGAACCCGACGACAAGGCGCCGCCGCTGGCGGTGCTGGATCCCAATGTCATGGGGCGGCTGCTGTCCTGTCCCAAGGACAAGAGCTATTGCCGGGTCGATGTCGAGAATATCCAGGGCTGGCTGAAGCGCGACGAATTCTGGGGTGTCTACCCTAACGAATATATCGAATAGGCGCTTCTATTCGCTCGCCGCGCCGAGGACGGTCCGCTCTTCTTCGCCAACGTCCAGTCGTTCGACGCTGCGGTTGAAATCCTCCCACGAATCGACGTAGTCGGCCAGAGCTTCGATCGCGCATTCCTCGCGGCTGAGCTCCTTCAGCTCGGCGACGGCTTTCAAACGGGCAAGCAGATCGGCCGGCACCGACAAGGAGAGTTTGGTCATGACGGCATCCCACCCTGCAGTCGGCGATGTGACAACAAAATTATCACAACGCTAACCATATTGCCGCATTCTAGCCTTAAAGCGGGACTATGGCTATGGCTGGCGTGACCGGCAGGCCGCCCTTGGGGACCAATTTCAAAGAGTTCAGAGCGCCAGATGGCCGACCATTACGACGATAACCGCCGTGCCGACATCGTGTTGTCGCCCGACGACAGGCCCATTACGTCGCGGCGCCCCGCGCCCGAGCGCACGCCCAAGCCGGAGCCGGCGCCGAAGTCGCGCAAATCCCGCGGCGAGGAGCGCCCGAAAAAGGCGGCGTCCGGTCCGCGTCGTCCGCTGGCGGTGACCCTGCTGCGCCGCCTCGGCTCCGCCGTGCTGGTGGTGGCGATCTGGGGCGGCATCGCCGTGGCCGGGGTGGTGATCTACTACTCCCTCGACCTACCCGATCTCTCCAGCCTGACCGCGACCTTGCGCAAGCCCTCGATCACCATCCTGGCGGCCGATGACGAGCAGGTGACCGCCTATGGCGACGTCTATGGCGAGACCCTGACCCTCGATCAGATGCCGAAATGGCTGCCCGAGGCGGTGCTGGCCACCGAGGACCGCCATTTCTACAGCCATTTCGGCCTCGACCCGATCGGCTTGGCCCGCGCCATGGTGGTCAATATCCGCGCCCATCACTGGGTGCAGGGCGGCTCGACCATCACCCAGCAGCTGGCCAAGAACCTGTTCCTGTCGCCCGACAAGAACCTCAAGCGCAAGATCCAGGAATTGCTGCTCGCCGTCTGGCTGGAGCACAAATTCACCAAGGAACAGATCCTCACCCTCTACCTCAACCGGATCTATCTCGGCAACGGCACCTGGGGCGTGGACGCGGCGGCGCACCGCTATTTCGACATTTCGGCGACCCAGCTCAACCTCTATCAGTCGGCGCTGCTGGGCGGGCTGATGAAGGCGCCGTCGCGCTACAATCCGCAGAACGACCGCACCCAGTCGGCCAAACGCACCGCCCAGGTGCTGGCCAACATGGTGGCGGCCGGCTATATCAGCCAGGCCGAGGCCGATCAGGCCCGGGACAGCGGCCAGGCGACGGTCAAGCAGATCTCGCATACCGGGCGCTATTTCGCCGACTGGATCCACGATCAGGTGGCGCCGATCGCCGGCGCCGACCGCGACATCGTCGTCCACACCACCTTGGACATGAATCTCCAGCGCAAGGCCGAGGCCGAGCTCGAGGCGCTGCTGGCCGGGCCGGGCGCCAAGGCCGGGGTGACCCAGGGCGCCATCGTGGTGATGACGCCCGACGGCGCCGTGCGCGCCATGGTGGGCGGGCGGAACTACGCCACCAGCCAGTTCAACCGGGCGACCCAGGGTATGCGCCAGCCGGGTTCCTCCTTCAAGGCGTTCCTCTATCTGACGGCGATGGAGGAGGGCTTCTCGGAAGAGGACACCATCGAGGACAGCCCGATCACCACCGGCAAATACCGCCCGGAGAACTACACCCACAGATATGAAGGCCCGATCAGCCTGCGAAAGGCCTTCGCCAAATCGAGCAACGTCGCCGCGGTGCGGCTGATCGAGCGGATCGGGCCCAAGCGGGTGGTCGCCACCGCGCGGCGTCTCGGCATCACCACCGATCTGCAGGCCAACGCCTCGCTGGCGCTGGGCACCTCGGAAGTGCCGCTGGTGGAGATGACGGCGGCCTACGCCACCTTCGCCAATGGCGGTCGCGGCGTGTTCGCCTATGGCTATCCGGAGGTCGACGATCCGCACGGCGCGGCCCTCTATCAGCGCGAAGGCGGCGGCGCCGGCCAGGTGATCGCGCCAGGTCCGTTGAAGCAGATGACCGATTTGATGGTGGCGGTGGTGCAGGAAGGCAGCGGCAAGGCGGCGCAGCTCGACCGGCCGTCGGCCGGCAAGACCGGCACCACCCAGGATTACCGCGACGCCTGGTTCATCGGCTTCACCGCCGATTACGTGGCCGGCGTCTGGCTCGGCAATGACGACGGCACGCCGCTCAACAAGATCACCGGCGGCACCCTGCCGACCCAGCTGTGGCACAACGTGATGGTGACGGCCGAGCAGGGCCTGCCGGTGCGCCCGCTGCCGGGCCAGGTCGCGCCGGAAAGCGAGGCGCCGGTGGCCTCGGACCAGGGCGCCAAGCCGGAAGGTCAGGACGACAAGGGCGAGGACGAGGAGGGCATCTGGTCCAGCCTGGTCCATATGCTGACCGGCGGCTCGAAGAAGAACTGATCCCGGATTCCATTCGATGCCGCGCGCCAAGAGGCTTCTTGACCTGATCGACATCCTGCGCCGGCATCGCTATCCGGTGACCGGGGCGGCGCTGGCCGACGAGCTGCGCGTCAGCCTGCGCACCCTCTATCGCGACATCGCCCTGCTGCAGGAGCAGGGCGCCGACATCGAGGGCGAGCCCGGCCTCGGCTATGTGCTGCGTCCAGGCTTCATGCTGCCGCCGCTGATGTTCTCGGAAGAGGAGATCGAGGCGCTGGTGCTCGGCTCGCGCTGGGTCGCCGACCGCGGCGCCGACGAGCGCCTGTCCGCCGCCGCTCGTAACGCGGTGGCCAAGATCGCCGCCGTGCTGCCGCCCGATCTGCGCGACACGCTGGACGCCACCGCCCTGCTGGTCGGGCCGGCGGCGGCGCCTACCGCCGGCGAGACCGGCCTGACCGACATCCGCCAGGCGATCCGCGAGGAGCGCAAGATCGAGATCTCCTATGCCGACGCCAATGGCGCCGCCACCTCGCGCACGGTCTGGCCGTTCGCCGTGGCGTTTTTCGATTATGTCCGCATCGTCTGCGCCTGGTGCGAGCTGCGCCAGGGATACCGCCATTTCCGCGTCGACCGCATCGCTTCGTTCACGCCGACGGAACAGCGATATCCCCGGCGCCGGCATGAGCTCATGAAGGAGTGGCGGGAGACCTTGACGCCTCCGCCCGGTAGCGGCCCCTGATTGCTGCTGACATTTTCTGTCAGTGCCTTCGCATAGGGTTCTCCCCTGACCGGGAGAACCCTATGAACGCCTTCAATTTCATCATTCTCTATGTCAAGGATCCGGCCGAGAGCGCGCGCTTCTACAGCGATCTGTTTGGCGTTGCGCCGGTCGAGGCCTCGCCCTTCTTCGTCATGTACGCCCTGCCGTCGGGCATGCGCCTCGGGCTGTGGGCCCGCGACGCGGTCGAGCCGATGGTGAAGAAGTCCATCGGCGGCACCGAGCTGATCTTTTCCGAGAAGAGCGAGATCGACGTGGCCGACCGCTATGACGATTGGGCGCGGCGCGGGCTGGTGATCGAGCAGGAGCCGGTGACCATGGAATTCGGCCGCACCTTCGTCGCCCTCGATCCCGACGGTCACCGTCTCAGGGTCTATTGCCCGTCGCAGCCGTAACGATAGAGGCCGGCGCCGTGGATCTTCAGCCAGCGGCGCGGCGAGTCGGGGTCGGGGGTCAGCGTCCGCACCCAGTTCCAGAAGCGCGGGCTGTGGTTCATCTCCTTGAGATGGGCCAGTTCGTGCGCCACCACATAGGTCAGCACCTCGTCCGGGGTCAGCACCAGCCGCCACGAGAACGCCAGGGTGCCTTTGCTGTTGCAGCTTCCCCAGCGCGATTTGGGGTCGCCGACGCGCACCGTCTTGAAACCGGCCCCGAGCTGCGCCGCCATGGGTTCGGCGCGGGCGAGGATGCGGCGCCGCGCCTCGGCCTTGAGGAAATCGCCGACGCGGCGGGCGAAGAACTCCTCGGGGCCGGAGACCTGGATGGTCTCGCCCTCGATCCATACGCCGCGCCGCGCGCCCGGAGCGGCGCACAGCAGATGCGGCCGGCCGAGCAGCGGGATGGTTTCGCCGGCGCGGAACGGAACGGGCGGCGGCAGCGAGGCGAGGCGGGCCTGCAGCCAGGCGAGATGATCGGCGATGAAGGCCATCGCCACATGATTGGGCACCCGGTTGGGCAGCACCAGGGTCGCCACCCGCTGGGCCGGATCGACCTTCAAGGACATGCGGCGCGCCCGTCCGCTGCGCCTGACCCGGATCGGCGCCGGGCAGTGCGGAAGAGACACCATGGTAGCCATCACGCCCTCTTCATATCGGCCAATCAACGATGTGATGTTCCAGCGACCATGCCTTTTTCTCCGGCACCGCCCGGCCCAGCACCGACTGGCCGGCGCGGTGGACGCTGTCGGGGTCGCCGCTCTTCAGCGGATGCCAGTCGTAGAGATCCTTGCCCTCGGCCAGCAGGCGATAGGCGCAGGTCGAGGGCATCCAGGCCAGTTCGGCGATGTTTTCCGGCGATAGCTGCACGCAGTCGGGCACGTAGCGCTGGCGAGTCTCATAGCGCGAGCATTTGCAGGTCCTGAGATCGAGCAGCTTGCAGGCGACGTTGGTGTAGCAGAGCTCGCCGGTATCCTCGTACTGGATCTTGTGCAGGCAGCATTTGCCGCACCCGTCGCACAACGACTCCCACTCCTCGGGAGTCATCTCCTCCAGCGTCTTACGCCGCCAGAACGGCTTTGTCGTGCCGTCGGATGAAGGCGCGGACATGCGGCAAAATCTCCTCGCGCCAGCGGCGTCCATTGAACACGCCGTAATGGCCGACCTTGGGTTGCAGGTGGTGCTGGCGCATGGTCGCCGGCAAGCCGGTACAGAGCTTGTGCGCGGCTTCGCACTGCCCGGCTCCGGTAATGTCGTCGTTCTCGCCTTCCACCGTCAACAGTGCCGTTTTATGGATCAAGCCCGGGTCGACCTTGCGGCCGCGCGAGGTCATGGTGCCGTTGGGCAGAGCGTGTTCCTGGAAGATGGTGCGGATCGTCTGGAGATAGAATTCCGCCGGCAGATCCATCACCGCCAGATATTCGTCGTAGAAACGGCGATGCTGGTCGGCCGAATCGCCGTCTTCCTGCACCAGGTGATGAAAGAAGCGGACATGGGCGTCGAGATGGCGGTCGAGATTCATCCCCATGAAGCCGGACAGCTGGATGAAGCCGGGATAGACCTGGCGGCCGACGCCGGCATAGGGGGCGGGGACGGCGTGGATCAGCTGATTCTCGAACCAGCGCAGCTTGCGCTGGGTGGCGAGGTCGTTGACCTTGGTCGGGCTCTGGCGCGTGTCGACCGGACCGCCCATCAGCGTCATGGTGGCGGGCTGGCACGAATCGTCGTCGGCCGCCATCAGCGAGACCGCCGCCAGCACCGAGGGGCTGGGCTGGCAGACGGCGATGACATGGGTGTTGGGGCCGAGGAAACGCAGGAAATCGATCACCATGTGGACATGGTCGTCGAGGTCGAATTTGCCGGCCTCGACCGGAATGTCGCGGGCGTCGATCCAGTCGGTGATGTAGACGTCGTGGTCGGGCAGCATCGACTGCACGGTGCCGCGCAGCAGAGTGGCGTGATGGCCCGACATCGGC
>Ga0213872_10000462_pt1 | contig 33148 bp, 24 predicted proteins | sample VelepicomBERX_R2_FD_160071 | JGI IMG/M metagenome (GOLD analysis project Ga0213872, IMG submission 160071) | Rhizosphere microbial communities from Vellozia epidendroides in rupestrian grasslands, the National Park of Serra do Cipo, Brazil - RX_R2 | ecosystem: Host-associated > Plants > Roots >...
AGTCCGATGGCATTACTCGCCAGCGAGCAGTCCTACCAGCAGGCCAGGTTGGCGTTGGTACAGGCCGAGGCCGGCCGGCTAAGCGATACCGTGGCCCTGTTTCAGGCCCTGGGTGGTGGCTGGTGGCGTAGCGCAGACGCTGTGGCCTCATCAGGCACTAGGTAAACGGCAGCGGCATAGGTGATGATGTAAGCGTCATAACAATCCAATCCAATGGAGACTTGAATGGAAATCGTACGTCATGAGATGGGTCCCCGTTTCAGCGAAATGGTTGTCACGAAGATAGGAGACACTAATCTGATTTTCCTGGCGGGCCAGGTTGCTGAAAACACCTCGCTTGGTGTTGAAGGACAGATGCGGGAAATCCTGAGATTTATTGATCGATTGCTCGCGCATGTCGGCTCTGACAAGACGAACATTATCTCCGCCAGGATTTATCTGGCATCTGTCGGTGATTATGCAGTGATGAATTCGGTGTGGGATGAATGGGTACCGAAAGGACATACACCGGCCAGATCGACGATTGGCGCAAAGTTGATTCGTCCAGAATATAAAATCGAAATTGAAGTAACAGCCGTTGCCAATGCTGTGAATCACGCTCACGACCACGACGGTCACCACGGTGTCGATGAGCATTGCATTGCTGCGGACAGTGACGAAACAAATGCAAAAAAATAGCTACAAACCCTGCGCGCACGCATTACTTGTCAGCCTTGCACTGATGCTGACGCTTTGCGCCTGCGAGTCGCAGCCGATGGACTCCATCAAAGAACAGGACAAATGGCAGCCAGCGGAATTCGTCAGCATGGTCACGACAACACCAGTGAACGTTCCGCTCGTATTCGACTGTCGAAAGGGAAGCGATACGCAGTCTTCCGTCAATAAGCAGTTCGCGTTGGTAAAACAGCGTAACTACGCCAATAAGTTTGTTCACACGGAGCGTTATTGGGTTGTCCCTGCGGGCGGGTTAAGCGCCCTCAAAGCGGGGGAGGAAGTCCTCGTGGACATCCAGGACTGCGAGCCAATGCGTGTATCCATAAACCTATCCGGTGCATCACGCTAAAGCGGCATGTAAATGCGAAAGCTCAGCGAGGGGCGATAACTAAGTAGCTTGCCGTCGCCCCTCTTTCATTTCGCTTTACCGATTTAGCCATTGGGAAAGAATCACCACGCAATTCAACCCGGTGGGCGCTATGGACGAGGCGGTCCAAAATGGCGTCAGCCAAGGTTGGGTCAACCAATAGTCACGCTATGCGCTGATCGGTAACTGTGTCCCAATGGCCACTGAGTACGTGCTGCCGCAATCACCAGCAATCTCAAGTAGGTCTCGCCTGTTACGAGGGCTTACCACATCATGAGAATGCTCCATGTAAGCTGTGAAAAGGCTTCCTGCCTCCTGTCCACGGGATGGCGGTAAGTCTGGGAGTCAGATCAATTGGGACGCGCCTTGACAGCGGTGCAAGCAATAACTGGGGGCCGGATCCACTGATCACTCCTTGAGAAAATTAAAAACGTCGTTACCATAAAAAAAATTTGCTGCACCACATACTGAATTTTTCTTCAGAAAAGGCGGGTGTGCGGACGGTATACTCTGCTGATTTGTGAACGTTGCAAGCACTATGAAGATCCTGTTGGCAGAAGAAGATCGGCTGCTGGCACGGGGGCTGGATGAGGAAGGATTCGAGGTCGTGAGCGTTCATTCGGCCGAAGAGGGCGGCGTTGACAGCCGGCCCGGCGACCTGCTGATCCTTGACTGCATGTGGCCTGGCAAAGATGGGGGGACATGCTGCCATGAATTGCGTGCGCGCTGCATCGGCACGCCCATCCTGATGCTGACTGCCCGTGACGCGGTGGCGGACCGCATCATTGGACTGAATACTGGCGCCGATGATTACCTCACCAAACCGTTCGTATTCGAGGAACTGCTGGCACGCGTGCGCGCTCTGTGGCGTTGCACCGAGTGCGGCTATCCGCCCTTGCTGCAGGCCACTGATCTAAGGCTCGACCCGCACACCCATGTGGTGCGGCGTGGTAGCGCCATGCTCAACCTGACGCCCAAGGAATACGTATTGCTAGAATTCTTGGTACGGCCCGTCAGTCGAGCGCAGTTGGCCGAGCAGGTCTGGCAGGCGGGTCTGAATGGGATCGGCAACCTGACCGATGTTCACATGAAGAATCTGCGTAGCAAGGTTGGTGCCCCCGGCCTGCCATCCCTGATTCAGACCGTGCGCAGTGGCGGATTGTGCCTTACTACGGCAGGAGGCCCCGATGCTTAGTTTTCATCGCCAGCTTGCGTTAATCCATTTGGTGATGATTGTCGTGATCATCGCCTGCGTGGCGTTCGCCGGCTGGTGGGAGTTATCGCGCTTGGTCAGCGGACAATTCGACGCCGCCCTGGTCGCGCTCGCCGAAACGGAGGTCGACATGCTGGCCGACAGCAAGGGACAACTGGTCCGCGTGCACGAGGCGCCCGCCGAGACAACGCCGCCTTCGCTGATGCGTCTGGGCCGGTTGGTGCAGATCATCGACGCCAAGGGCAAAGTGCTGGCACGCAGCGGAAACCTCGGCGTCGCGCAACTGCCGGCCCCGCCGACGCTGCTAGCTCAACTGGCGGTCGGCGACACCGTATTCGAGACGCTGCAGCATTTCTACGAGGAGCCGCTGCGCATAGTCTCCGTGCCGACGGTAGTCAACGGGAAGATGCTGGCCGTGCAGGTAGCCTGTTCGCTGGATGACGTCAATCACATTCTGGAGTCGGCGAAGATCCCGTTTGCCATCCTTGCTGTCACGCTGCTGGCGGCGGTCGGAACTACTGGCATCGTGTTGACCGGCCGGATGTTCCGCGCCATCAACTGTGTGGTGGATCAGGCCCATAGCATCGGCGAGGCCAGCTTGCATGAGCGCCTGCCGCACCCGGGCACGACCGACGAGATCGGCCACCTAGTCGACACCTTAAACGCCATGCTCGGCCGTATCGAACGCGCTTTTGACATCCAACGCTGCTTCACCATCGACGCTTCGCATGAATTGCGCTCACCGCTGTCACGACTGCGCGCCGAAATCGAAATCTCGCTGCGGCGTGAGCGGGAGAATGGTGAATACATTGCCACATTGCGCGCCTGTCTCGATGAGGTCGAACGATTGACACTGGTCGTGGAGAAGCTGCTGATGCTGGCTCGCGTCGATGTTGACCAGGAACATGACCCGATCGAGGAGGTATCCCTGAACGCGCTGGCCGAGGAAGCCACGCGCCGTCTGGCACCCTTGGCCCGCGAGCGTCATATCCAATTAATTGTTGAAGGCGAAATACCGGTCTCCACCAGCGTGGCCCACCGGCCGACTGGGTTGGTGTTAAACAATCTGTTGGACAATGCATTGAGATTTTCGCCACAGGGCAGCGAGGTACGGGTCCGCGTGGCGGTGGTCCAGGGCAGGGCGATGATCAGCGTTACGGACCAAGGTGCTAGCATCGCCGACGAAGATATCCCCCATGTGTTCGACCGCTTTTACCGCGGCGCGGGTGCATGTGCGGGTGCAGTCGAGGGACTGAGGACTGGTCTCGCCCTGACTCAGGCGATCCTGCGGGTCTACGGCGGACAGGTCGAAGTCGCCAACGCGCCAGCCGGAGGCGTGGTCTCCATCGTATATCTGCCGTTGGTTGCGGCATAAATCCGCACCGAGACGAGCGACACAACATGGGCTTGACAAGGGTGGTGGGCAACAGCCAAGGACAGTGGCAAAATTATCTGAATGGGTCTGTCCGACGAAACGATTACGCAGAAGACTCAAGGCTGCAGCTAATGACGTAAAAAACAGAGACCAAATTGGCGAGCCGCTCAGCCGTGCGTAACGGAGATTCTTCCGCATGGCATCCCGATTTCAGGATTTTTGGGAAAGTTTCGATTTTCCAGCACATGGCGTACCAATCGAGTTTTCCGATTGCCTCGCGTCGGGATGCGACTGGTAAGTCGGAGCTTAGCTTCCATTTGACAGGCTTTCGGGTTACTGGCGTGGTGCGTTCGCGCGCATGGATCACGGTCAGGACGCTTACGTCCGTACCGCGTACTAGCGTTCATCAACAAGACCAATTTTTCTTGGACGAGAGTTAGTCAATTGGTGTGGAACATCCACCGGCACGCTACTGGGGGGGGGCGTAGTCCCTGCAATTTCGACGAACCATAGGCTATTTACCGCAATACCACCTTCCTTCACACCAGGAATAAAATGGGCTTGGGAAAACGCCCGGGTGGCAATGGCGACACATTGTGCCGTTAAGGTACTGCTGACAATGTCGATTCGGTCAACTTTTCCCGCAGCATTGATCCAGATTTTGAGAACGGAACTACCCTCCTTAAAACAACTGTCGTCGATTGAGACATCCTCTTGAGGGTAGGGGTGACTAACCAGTTGTTCCGGCCAAAAATAGTCGTCATCGGCTAGCTTGGCAGATGTCGTTGCTGTGGGCCGTTCACTATCACTTGGCCTGGAGCGTTCTGGGGAGGGGCGAGCTAGTGATTGGCCGCGTCCGTTTTGCTCCATTGCCGGGCCGCGCTGCGCCTTCATGGCGCCGATCTGAACCCAGACCCGCGTAACTGCCGATCGGCTCCTGGCCGATATTCTTGTATCGGGTGCAGGGGCGGTGAGTACAATGACTAGCGCTATCCCGTGCAGTAGAAGTACGCCAACCATCACCAACCGGTTGCAGATTAGTTTCTCCATTAATGATGCACGCTAGTAAGCGCTTCACGCTGATTCAGTGAGTTTGTACTTCGCGCCAGTACACGCGCTTCAGCGGATTCGTCAAAGGTGGTGTTGGAACCTGGGTCGCATTGGTCGTTGCGTTGGATTGTCGAACCAGCGACACCAGTTTTCCTGTCGGTATTTTAATAATGAGAGGCCTACTGGCCAAGGCGTTACCCAATGAAACACCGGTGTATGCAATCGGAGAATTTGGAATGGCGCCACCATTCGAGTAGTTGATAAAGTATTCGAAACTACTCCCACCTGGCGTACAGGCATCGGTCCCAGGAATAATAGAGGTCACTGTCAAAACGCCCAGTGCCAATGAGGTATCGGATACGACCCTTTCACCCGAACTGGGTAAATCAATATACCATCCTTTCTGTGAGCCGAAATTGAATATATTTGCCGAGTCTGTTCGGGTACTGCTACCCGCCGACAGCGTCTGCTGCAGAAATTGTGTCCGTGGGCTTGTGATCAACGGCGCTGCGCTTAAATCATCAATGATCCCATAAATCGTCTGTGTCTGGGTAGTACCGATATCGGGACTGCCCAGATATTGGCCAGTACCAAGATAGATGAAACGATGGCCCTGATATACACCTATCTCCGGCGCGCTGGTCACCGGTTGTGGATTTTGATTTGCGTCGACCAGCGTAACCAATTTGGTCACCGACCAGTTGGCATCATTGGTCGGATCACTGAGATCAAAGCGCCAGACGTTACCGAGTAAATCGCCGCCATAGACATAGGTTGTCGTATTGTCGAGGTCGCTATTTGCGACAAATGCGGACAGTTGCGCGAGGCCACTGGGAGTGGCGCCGCTACCGACCCCGGTGGAAATATCGCGAATTAAGGCGCCGTTTCTGGGGTTGAGTACGAAGAGATGCCCCATTCCATCACCGCCGCTCTGGCCGGCGGTATTGCCGTTGTTGTAGCCCGAGCTGACAATTACCACCCACTTGTCGGCTTTGGTCTTGACTAGCAAGGGCTTGCCGAAGCTGTAGCCCATATTCTGGCTGACCGCGGCGGGCGTGCTGGCGTTGGGGAACTCCCACATCGCCAAAGCCCCCGCCGCCGCGTCGCTGTTAACGGATGGACTAGTCACATTGAGCGCATAGTAGCCACGCCCCCCTTTTCCCAGTCCGCCGATGAGCATGGTCGTCCAGTTGCTGCCGCTCCCGCCGACGGTCGCGCCCAGATCGACATCGCCCACGATCGGGGTGGCATCTACGTAGTAGAGGTGACTAAAGCCGGACACCGTCGATAGATTGACCAGCGTGCTGGTGCCCGGGTAGGCAGCCTGGCGAGTGTTGAATAAGATGCCCGGCACATAGGCCCATGCTTCCGTGCCCGTTCCGGCCGAGAACGCGTGCAGCATGCCATCGTTGGCGGCTTGATAAATCATGTAGGACCGTCCCGCGTTGGCGGTAGCAAATGTCTGGTAGCCCGAGTCGAGGTAACCTGCGGAAGGGTTGGGAACAACCACCGGTTCCGCATTGACAATGTCAGCCAGAACATGGCTGCGGGTCCGGTATAGAGTCCCTTCATTAGTGCGATCGCCCCGCAGGAAATTTAATACTTGGGCACCGTCCGCTGGGCCGGGCGGAGTGACCGGACTGTTCAGGGCAGCCTGCATGCTGCCGCTCAGGCTGGCCCAGTTAAATCCAATGCCGCTACTGCCATTATAGGTGCCTATAAAGCGGCTGGCTGGCGTGCTTTGGTCCAGCTGTCCGGACGCGGAAGGGGACCATACCGGCTGATTGGTTATCAACGCCCCACTGGTCAAATTGATAGGGTAAGACTGCAGGTCGCCGCTCCACGCGCCCGAAATGTAGCTGGAGGCGTAAGAAAAATTATTCCCCTGAACTACATTGGCATTATTTACCGCCACTGCCGCAGCCGCGCCAATTCTGCTCAGAATATCATCGACGATGGTGCCGAGGCCACCGGCGATATTGTTCGAGTTGACAAAAATGCCCGCGCCATTGATGGCGGCATGCCACATGTCGTCAATGGTGTTCTGGCACACGAAGCAGGGTTGCGGCCAGGTGATGGCCGTGTTGTGCGGGGGGAAAAGATTAACGGTCTGTGGGTTAGCCAGCGGGCCGCCCGGGTTCTGGCTGCTTATTTGTGGTATCGCACCAGGTGCCAAGACATAGGTTGTCATATGCAAATTGGTATTGGTTTCGTGCGAATTGGGCGGTAAGGGCACAGCACCCGTGGCCAGATCGGTGCGCATGGGCTTCAAATAATAGTAGGCAGCCCAATCTGCCAGGGTGTCGCCGTAGGTATCGGCATAGGGCACGGCGCCAAACGGTGCATTGGCCGAGCCATCATAATTGGCTGGACTAATCGAGGCCGGGGTGACGCCGGTATGATTATTTTTCCAAGGCGCACTCTCATTCAAATAGCCGGGAGAGGCAATCACGCTAAAGTTTTGCTCGCAGGCATATTGCACTGGGGCTGGCGTGGTGGCGTTGTTGTAATAATTCCAGACGTTTTGCAAGCGTTCGTGTAGCGGCTGAGTCCAGTCACTGGGAGTGGTGGCAATGCTATAGAGTTTGTTTTGTAGCGCCGCCTGATTTGCCAATACGGCCATGTCCGCTACCGGAGCATTCGGGGTGGTATGATCGAGGTCTGTCACGCCCACTTTGGCTGCGCCCATGATAGTCAGACCAACTCCCATGGCGCCTTTTAGACTCAAGTAAGGGGTACGGTAATACTGGAACCAATTGGCGAAGTTCTGCAGTTCGGCCGCATACGTGCGCCCGCTCGGATAGGACGGAGTCGACGGCTGAATTTGGTATAGCACACCTTCGCCCGCGTCCATCACGCCGTTGTGGTTTGCGTCATTCCACATGTAATAGCTGGCGGGGAAAATTGTACTGGTATAAGTGCGGGTGCTGGTGCAATTCGCGTTGATGCAAGCAGTGCCGCCCGCGACCAAGTATGTGTAGGCAGTGTAGGCTTTCGAGGTAGTAAGATTGTAAGTGGTCCCCGTTGCCACATAGGGGTCTAGCCGAACGGCGGTAGGCACGGCATTGCCGAAGGCGACGCCAGCGCTGTCGGAGCCCAGCCAAGGCTTATAGGTCACACTGGGATTGTAGTAAACGGAGTTGTAGCCGTAGTAATAGGCGCGCCAGGCCAAGGGATCCGGATTAGTGTGGGCTGGATCCCCCGGAAATCCCATTTGATATTGAGCAATTCTGGCTCCTAAGCTTGCAGCAGGAAACAAGTAGAAGAAACCGTTGGTATTGGACGCCGTCGTATTGGTAACGTGGGACTCGAGGTACAGCGAGTTAAATGTCGGTAGGAGCACGTCGACGTCGACGCCGCCGGAGTTATCCAAGATAAACATGACGTTAGATTTGGCCAGACTGGTCACGGCGAGTGGTGCGTCGGCAAGTGTAGTGGCTGCTGCCTGTGCGAGAAAGGGCGCCAATAAAAGCCCAGTCAGGGCCAGGTTATGATGAGAACGTCGCACGATTTCCTCCTTAATCACTGAGCATTGCTTGAACGTACGTCGCAGTGTTGTGTGGGCCGGTGACATACACTGTCACGCGGTAATACACTGCTGAGCTGCTGGTGAATTTCAATGCACCGGATTTATTGCTTCCTGTATCTGGTGCGACGTCGGCCACGCATTTGGTGAGGACATTAACAACGGGAACCTGTCCGGTACACATCCGCTCAATCACATACTGCACGCTGTACCCAGGCGCACTGGTGGTATCGGCCGGTGCGCTAGCCCATACACTGCTGGGTGGCAAGCCATTGGCATCCCAGGCCAGGCCGCCGTTGGCGACGGTGATGGTGGGGTAGTATTGACCCGGGATGACCGCCTCATGGCTGGTGGCTATGATATTGGGTAAGGCTGCCGCCGCCGCTTCGATGCCGGCGTCGGCCGCCGCGCTGGCGCCTTTTCGAAAAGCGAGATTGCCGGAAAGTAGTACCGATGTGTCGACCGACCTGAACATCGCCAGCGCCGCGAGCATCAGTGCCACCAGCGCGACCAGCACTAGGAATAGCACCACGCCATGCTGGCGCTTGCGCAGGCCTTGCTTGCTCCAGCAGATACGCTGCGGCTTCATAAATTGGCCCAGATGACGTTGCGTAGCGGGATGGTGGCAGTAAATACCCTGTAGCGGTAATTCTGCCAATTCGGGGTACCCGACAAATCAATGCGCGGGGCAGGGTTAGTCACGCTGTCTGGCCAAAGGCAGGGGCCAATATTTTGGGTTCCGGAGATGTTCGTACAGTTGGGTTCGGTATGTGCGCGGTCGGGTTCATAGCTGCGCGACACAATGGCCAGGCGGATCGCCTTGATCCGTTGAATATTGACTGCGCTCGGGTTTGACCAGTCCGCAGTATCGCAGGGGTTGCCGGTGGCGGTGGCGCTCACCCAACACACCACCGTTTGCCCACCCACGTTGCCAACTGGAACAGGTGCTGCCGCCACGCCATATTGCGCTTTCAGCATAACAATGTTGTCGCTTACGGAAGTGGCGTTGTTGAATGTCAGCGGATTGGCGCTGCACGCCGGCGCGCCAGCTATGGTGATGGGATTGCTGACCACCAGGGTATGGCACATGACCTGATACTGTTTGTTGATCAAGCTCCCCATGTCGTACAGATAGGACTGCGGGCTGATGTCATAGGTGATTCCCGCCGGGTAGCTCAGCGTCTGGTTGGCTGGATAGGCGCCAATGGTGATGCCGACCGAGTCGATGGCTTGGTTTACCGCGCTCACCTGCGCCATGGTGCAAGTGGTGGGTAGACCGGCAACCGGGATTGCCGTGGGCGAGGGCGGCACCTGCGGCGTGGATAAGAGCACGATGTCGCCTGTATTCACGGCAGCGGTGCTCGGCGCCTGAGCCCTAATCACGGCCCCGCCCGGGGCCGGCGTGGGCGCGGGCAACACCAAGCCAACAGGAATGGCGCCGGCGGCGGAATCGCTATAGGTCACCGTAATCGCGTCGCTCGCGGCGGCAGCCGCAGCGGCGATGCGCACGGGGGCGATCGGAGCATTGCTCACGGCTCCGTTGGAATACAAGGCGCAGGCTAAGCCATTTGAGGTGACAAAGCCATATCCACCCTGGCGGATATCGCTGCCGATTAAATACATGGCGATATCGCCATTTTCTTGCGCGTCCGCGCTGCCGGTGGAAACGCGCTTCTGGCCCTCAAAAACACTCACTGACTGCACCATCAGCAGCAGCGTAATCATGGCCACGACGACACCGACCATCAATTCGACCAGGCTAAACCCGTGTGCCCGATGCGCAGATTGGCGTGCGCGGGTGTTCAGCGAATCAGTACGCTTAACCATTTATTTGCGCCGTCTCAGCAAAGCTATGGATGACGTTTTCCTGGGGCAGTTTCCAACAGACCGTGACATGCACCAGATTATTGGGGCCAACCGAGATTTGCTGTAAGGTGGCCTGGGCTCCGGGCAAGCGGGTATTGAGCTCTGCGAGCCAGGTGGTAACCGTACTGTTGACCGAAGCAGGACCACTCGGGGCACAAGCGACATTCCCATTCGGATGATGGGCATAGCTGGCTAGATTCTGGCGATCTGCCCACATCAGCCCCATGATTTCGTCAGCCAGGTTGCCCGCATCGGCGCGCGTTTTTGAGGCCAAGACGATCTTGACCGCATTGGCCTGCACACCCAGCAGGCCTATAATGCCAAACGAAAAAATAATCAGCGCTATCATGGCTTCGACCAGCGCGATGCCACGCTCCCGCCTGTATTGACCGTATCGCATAAGGTGCGTCCTAACAGCTTTGTGGATCGGTGGTCGGTAAGGCCGGGTCGCACATCCGGATTTGCCCGCCCGCTTGTACGGTGACATTCAGGCACCGTATCGGCCCGCCTGCGGCACGGCAAGTTCCACCCACCGGATTGGACACGGCCACTGTGATCACGCCGACCGGAGGTGGCGACACTTGCCCCAAACCGTTGAATACCACCACAGACTGACTGGGACTTAATTGCGCATTCGGGGTCAAGCCACTATTCGTGCGCGATTGCAGCACCTGGGCTGGACTAACCACAGTCACAGTCCAGTCGGCACCAGTGAACGACATTTGCACTTTATTATTCATCTGGACTGCAGTCTGACGTGCAATTTGCAAGCCATTTTGCACAGCTTCGGCCGCAGTGCGAAGCTGAGTGTTCTGCAGCCATGCCCCGTAGGTAGGAGCCCCCATCGCTATCAGCAGCAGCAGGATCGTGATGGTGATGAGCATCTCGATCAAGGTAAAACCCTGGCTGGGCTTACTAGACAATGCGCGCTGAACTTTCAGGCGCTTAGCTAGGCAAGTTAGCACTTTGTGACCCATGACGTGAGGCTGGGAGCGCAACTGGCCGAAGCGCCGACGCTGACCGTGACTTGGTTGTTGGACTGATCGATCGTATACACAAAGCCCGCAGTGGTGGTGCCGCTAAGGCCGGTGGCTGTGGCCAAGTAACCTTGCCCGCCATTATTCAGCGTGCAGCCGAAATTGAAATACTTGCCGGTCGGACTGGTGACTCCGCAGTTGCCGCCGCCAGCGCTCGCGTAGCTGCGGTTATCCTGATAATTCTGTTCCAGAGCGATCCTGAATGCCGAAAGGTTGTTGAGTGCCTCGGTCAGTTGCGAACGCAAGACATAGCGGCTGTAAATCGGAAGCGCGACGGCGGCGAGAATACCGATAATCGCAACCGTCACCATCATTTCGATCAGGGTAAAGCCATGCGAAAACCCATGACACCTTTCTTTCCAGGCTCCGGCGCAATGCATTTTTCTCTCCTCGCGTGCTAAAGCGACTCTCAACGAAACATTACTCTGTTGGCGAGTGGCAATAAAGTCTTTCCCTCGATTGTTACCAACTCGTAATGTGATGTGATCAGATCGAACAACATCGGCCAACGTGGTCAATGGTGGGGCAGTCTGATGGAAATCCTAAAGCACAATGTGGCTGTGTGTTGAAGTTCTGGCGCATTGACGAAGTAGCTGTCAGGTCCGGTAGAGTGGATGGCACTTGCATCGAGGTCAAGGGCGCTTGAACTTATCTCTACCGTGCTGTCGACAAGAATGGCAAAGACCGCCGATTTTCTTCTGACGGCGCATCGTGACATTGAGGCCGCTCGGCTGTTCTTCGAAAAAGCCATGCACGAGAATGACGCCCCAGTAAAGATCGCAATGGGTAATGGCGGTGCCAACAACGCCGCCATTGATGAGATCAACGGTGGCTTTTCAGTCCCGATCCTGGTTCGTATGGTCAAGTACCAAAACAACATAGTCGAACAGGAACACCGCGCGGTCAAACGTGTGACCAAGCCGATGTTTGGCTTCAAGTCATATCGCGCCGAAGATAATGTGCTTATATACCACTTGCGCAGGAGAATGGCCAACCGACTGTGTAAAGGATAACTTATGTCAGGGCATCGATAATTTTCGTGATGTCCGGAAATTTGCGACTGGACGGCCGCATAGATGCCCCAATCCGTCGGTAAAATAGCAGAGCATGGTCACGATAGTTCGCGAGAAGTCTGGCATGCGGGTTAAATTCCCGGAGGAATGGAAGTGATAACTCAAAATTCGACTTCGCTTTTTCCATGCTCATCCCTTCCGAACAGCGGTAACCGAGCCTTGCTCCAAGCGGTGTGGGCCGTATCACCCATGTTTCCGAAATCTGGTATGCAGCGAGGTCACGTGAAATCGGCGATCCTTCTTCCAGTGAAAAGTTTCCGCGATGGGTGGCGTAAATATATTCCTTGTTATCGTTTAGGAAGTTTAAGGTTTCCGCCCATTCCATAGGTGTTTCCGTCGGAAATCCACAAATGATGTAAACATGATTCGCAATTCCGGCCTCATGTGCGCTACGCAGTACCTGCGCCACCTCCTCTTTTTGGGTTCCTTTTCCCATGAGATCCAATATTCGTTGATTACCGCTTTCAACACCCCATAAGATGTATTTGCATCCCGATTCTGCCATCTCCTTCAGTACAGTAGGTGTAAAGGTTTTATTGGGTTTTGAAAGTGCATAATAGGCGATGTCCAGTTTTGCATTCTTGATCGCCTGTGCAAGCTTAACAAAATGCCCAGGAGCAATCATTTCATCGACAAAGGAGAAATTGCTAATGCCTTTCTCCACGAAGGAGCGCAGCATTTCGATGACGCGATCCAACGAGTGCATTCGATAGGTATCACCCGAGGAAAAATAATGCACACAAAACGTGCATTTTCGCCAATAACAACCTCGAGATAAAAGCAAGGGAATAACGGGTTCCGGAGAAAAATAGCGTGTTAGGTGCAGTCCACCAAAATCCGGAATACCAAACTGGTCAATTTCCTTTTCATAACTTGGTGGCGTTTTTTTAATTTTCCCATTGCGAGAATAAGTGACGCCAGGGGCTAGTGCGGTTCTGAAATTACTGACCAATAGCCGCTTGAGTGGCAACTCTCCGTCCCCAGTGATCACGGCGTCCGTGGCCTTGGGATACCATTTTAGAAAATTTTCAGGTCCTTCAACGAAACAACTTCCTCCCATAAGGACCTTGCGGCCATGTTTTTCCCGCTGATAACGACCTAGCGCGGCACCAACTGGAAGTTGATCCGAGAAAATCATCGAAAACCCAACCGCATCTGGTTGACGCGCATCGATCAGGTCGCACATCAAGCGAAGGAGCGGAGTCAATTCCCCAGTCTTTTCAAAATCTGCGCACTCTTGATGAAATATTTTTACGAAGATATTGGTGAAATTTCCAAAAACTGTTCCTAAATGATCATAAAGAATGCCACTGTCGTAAAACATTTCAGGATTTGATCCGGAAAACAAATGCGCTGCTCTCATAAGCATCTGGATATCAATCTTTTCGGCAATCTCAGCTGATAGTCTGACGGATTGGTCTGCGAGGCCAACAAGGAGTCGGTGAAAGATCGCAAGATTGAGATCAAAAAGTTCCACCTCCCAATCAGGGATCGCTTCCTTTTCTAAATAGCCCTTGAGCATCGCGATACCTAAGGGAGGTGATGTTGGTGTGCTAAACGGTGGAAATACTAGAAGCAGCTTTTTCATCATTTTTTCCGAATTAAGAAAAATAGTAAAAAATCAGTGCATTCCGATGTGAGAGCCGAAAGCGGGCAGATTCGGGCAGCAAACCTGGCTGAGGGGGTAATTGGAACTGTGAAGAATGCTACGCCTCCTAAACATGGGCGTCGATTACCGTTTGGTAATCTTGGACATGATGTTTGAATAAATCTTTCCGTGAAGATCGCAAACTTAGAAAGCGTACTCGGTTGGTCGGTGCGAGAAAAGGCCCGCGTCTTTCCGATCTTCTACGTAGATCCATTGTGTCGACTTGTGATCCGTTTTTTTGGGCGAGATGAATCGCCAGCCCAAGCGAACCAAGGCGCTGACCGCGTAAGCGGTACGTGCATACAAATAATCTCTTGGTTCTATCATTTTTTTTACAGCGAAAAGTCGTCGTGTTGTATTCAGTGGAGGAGTGGCGGGAAAGGAGCTCGTATAGATTACCAAGATGTAATCAACAAATTGAACCTTGAGTATTACGATTAGCTATCTGTAGCCGCGCCCAATGGCGCCCTCGTCAAGGAGAAATCTCGGCAAGCGGGATCGCGGCACATCGTCCAGGGAGAGGATCATGTTAGGTCAACCAGTTAGTCCCGTTGTGATCGCAGGGGCTACGAATGTACCGGCGCCTGGCGCAACTGGCGGCTCGGCCGAACCCTTGCTGGCGACCATTTCGCCCACACCGGCGGAGCAGACACTGCAACTATCGCCGTTACAGGGGCGAATCGCCGCGACCACGCTGCGAGACGATCAAAGCCGCGTCTCCCTGCTGCAAATGGCGGACGATGCGACACAAAGCCTCACGACGATCCTCAACCAAATGAAAGATCTGGTGGCCCAGATTGGCGACGCCTCATTGGATGAGGCAACGCGCTCCTTGGCCCAGCAGCAGTTTAATAGCCTGGCGCACCAATTAAACGCCATCGCCCATCACGCAGCGCATGCGGCAGGTGGCGAAGGCGATGCGACAAAGCTTGGAAACGCGATCGCAACCATGGCCGACGCGTTAATCGCCGTTACGTCAAGTTCCAATACTTCGGCGCCTGGCATCCCCCCTAATAGTAGCGACGCGCCGCTTGGTGGTGATGCGGTCTACATTACGGCCTTGTCCGAAGCACTGGATTCTGTCTCCGTGGTCCGCGTGATGATCCTAGCCGCCGCACAAAGTCTGTCTCACCCAGAGTTCAACGCTGCGAATATGAATTTGGAAACCGGCCCAGGTGACGTAAGCCGCAGCATCGACTATCTCTCGCAAGGAGTGAATATGGGCATCGACCAAGCCTTGATGCAGGCGGGAGGCGGTGTTCTTAAGGACGCGCCAACGATTTCGGCCCTAGTCACGTTCTTGTTGCAGAGTAGTACCACCTGACCAGTGCCGACACCTGGCCAAAGCGAGCGATTGCGCCAGGCGAAGAAGGTACCCGGCAACTATCATTGTTGACTTGCTCCCCACATGAATCACGAAAAATCGGTTCGCCCACCTCAGTCCGAGGTCGATCAAGCATTACAGCTGATGACTGCCGGCAGCTTTCACGAAGCCTTGCTGACACTGGAAAAAATGACGGCGCGCTTTCCGGCCTATGCTTTTGGCTGGAAGTTGGCGGGCGTGGTGTGCCGCAGAGTCGGCCGTAGCCAAGATGCTTTGATGCATACTCAGACTGCGTTGAACCTGCATCCTCAAGATCCCGAGCTTCACAACAATCTCGGAAATGTACTGAAGGATCTTGGCAAGCTGGACAAGGCTCGCGACAGCTATCTACAGGCGCTCGCGCTTCACCCGGACTACGCCGATGCACACAGTGGCTTGGCCAATACCCTACGTGCCCTGGGGCTGCTCGAAGACGCGGAGCGGTACGCGCGACGCGCCGTTGTACTGAAGCCGGCCAATCCGGCATTCCTGAACAATCTGGCCCAGATTTGCCACAGGCTCGGGCGGGCACCGGAAGCGGAAGAATACTTCCGCCAATCGCTTGCCCTCAATCCCGGCCATGCGGAAGGGATGGTTAATTTGGGCAATCTGCTGGCCGAACAGGGGCGAGCTGACGAGGCAGAGGCGTATTACCGTGGCGCGATGCAGGCGCAGCCGCGCTTCTTGGAAGCCTATTTGAATTTGGGTAGGTTGTTGAGCGATACGGGGCGTGAGGAGCAAGCCCTGGAGCATTTCCGATATGTCCTGCGGCTCAAGCCGAATTATTACGAGGTACTGGTTAATCTGGGGAATACGCTGAAACTCACGGGGCGGTTGGATGAGGCGGAAGTGTGTTACCGACAGGCGATTCAGCTCCAGCCTCGACTCGCCGCTGCGCACTACAATCTGGCGAACACGCTGAAATATCGGGGACGCGCGGCGCAAGCCCTACCGCACTATGAGCAAGCCATCGCGGTCGAGCCGGACTTCGTCGATGCCCATACTAATCTGCTGTTTTCCATGAACTTTGTCGTTCACTCCGGCGCAGCCTATCTTGCCGCTGCCCAACGATTTGCCAGAGCCGCAGCGAGCAAGGTCAGCCAGCCTTTTAGTAACTGGCCCCATCTTCCCTGTGACGGCCCAATACGTGTCGGCATTGTCTCCGGTGATCTGTGCCGACACCCGGTCTCGTATTTCTTGTTGCCGTTGTTCTTGCACCTTGACACCAGCCGCTTTCAGTTCTTTGTCTATGCCACCAACGACAAAACGGACCATGTCACCGACACCTTGCGGGAACGAGCCAATAGCTGGCGCTCAATCAAGGGCATGAAGGACGACGACGCGGCGAACCTGATCCACGAGGATGGCATCCATATCCTGATTGATTTGGCCGGCCATACGGAGGACAACCGCCTGCCGGTGTTTTGCCGACGGCCAGCGCCGATCCAGGTCTCGTGGCTGGGCTACTTTGCCTCGACCGGCATTGCGGAAATCGACTATATCTTGGTCGATCCCTGGACCGTGCTGCCGGAGGAAGCGGCCCATTTCAGCGAGAAATTCTGGTTCTTGCCGGAGACGCGGTTGTGCTTCAGCGTTCCCGAGCAAGCACCCGAAGTGGCGTCCCTGCCTGCGCTGTCAACACACGACATCACGTTTGGCTGCTTCAATAAGGTGCCCAAAATCAGTCCGGAGACCATTACCGTATGGTCGCGCATTTTGCTCGCACTACCAAATAGCCGCCTGTTCCTGAAAGCGGAACAGCTTAAGGATCCGGCAGTCCGGGAGCAGTTGGCGGCACAGTTTTCCGCCCTCGGGGTGCACCCGGGCCGGCTACGGATGGAAGGCTACACACCGCGCGCCAACTACCTGGAGGCCTACTCACAGATCGACATCGCGCTGGATCCGTTTCCTTTTAGCGGTGGCACCACCAGCATCGAGGCGTTATGGATGGGAGTGCCGGTGCTGACGCTGGCGGGAAAGAAACTGGTGGGCCGACAGGGCGTTGGCATCATGATGAACGCAGGTCTTTCGGAGTGGGTCGCTGCGAACGAAATTGACTATGTACAGAGGGCCATTCTACATGCCCAGGATCGAGCGGCGCTCGCCGCATTGCGCGCGAGCCTGCGCAACAGGATGATGCTTTGCGCGATTTTTGACGGGCCACGTTTCGCAAGAAATTTCGAGGCTGCCTTGCTCTCGATGTGTGAACGGCATGCCCTAGTTTAACTTGACGGCATCCAGCTCGATGTGCCACATGACCAAACTGTAACCCTCCCGTTCACGGTGCAGGGGTAATATCAGTACAGAGGATTTGACCGTAGACGGGCAAGTAAGGTCGCACGCGTTTATAAGTAGATCGCTTATGTTTATCCACCATCAGTTGCTGGTATGCGGCACGTTGTTGTTGTCCGCCTGTGCAACACGCTCCCCGGAAACCATGGCCGATTGGCGACATGGCGCTAAACACGCATGGGTCGTTGATATCGTCCAACCCAATTCTGCTTTGGTCCAATCGCAAGAATGCTTGAGCCAATTGCCACCGTCGGCATTATCGAAACGGCGGTTTGTACAGGTGCGATATTGGCACTCGCGCCATACGCTGTATACGGTAGCCGAACGTCCTGACGCATTGCCGCTCGATGTGAATGATGAAGTGGAGTTGTGGCCGGAAGACTGCGACCATGGCCGCGTGCCATATATCACACGCAAGCTTGCGGCCAGGTCCCAATGAATTTGTCAGCTCGCTGCAGAGCGAGAAGGCGATCACTAGATGGATGGGACGCTATCCGCTGCGGAAGATGACGGGATTGTAATCCTCTTGTTTTGCGCGCGTGACTAAAATATGGTGCCAAGTCGAGTACGCTCATTCAGTGAGGCGGACGTCATGACGCTTGCGCGATGCACCGGCGGCCGGTGCGATACAAAAAGGTAGCGAAAGTAGACAGGATGATGAGGACGAAGCAAATGCGCCTGGCTGGAATGCTGCTGGCAGGCGCGCTGAACGCTGCCATATGTGGGTGCCAACAAGCCGCCAGCGAGGATAACGCCGCGATAGCAGGCGCAAACTCGGCTAAACGGAGCGGGCTGGACAGCGTGACGCTATCCGACCAGCAGATGACGCAAATGAAGGTGGTCGTTGCGCAAACGACTTCGATGGCACCGCAACGCGAGGCGACTGGTTACATCGACTTTAACCAAGATCGCACCGTGCCGGTCTCCCCGGCTTGGACAGGACGTATCCGTGAGATCCTCGCCAAGGCTGGCGACGATGTTCAAAAGGGGCAAGTCCTATTCACCATCGACAGCCCTGATCTGGTCAGCGCGGAATCAAGTTTGATCTCCGCGGCGGGCGTTGCTGCGTTGTCCGCCAAGGCGCTGGAACGGGCGCAAAGCATGAACGCAGTAGAGGCCAATCCCCAGAAAGATCTCGAGCAAGCCGCCTCGGACCATCAGACTGCCGAAGCGAACTACAAGGCTGCGCGCGACGCGCTGCGGATTTTTGGTAAAACCGAAGGTGAAATGGACCGCGTCATCGCCACCCGCAAGGTGAATGGCGAATTGGCCATCACCAGTCCAATCCAGGGCCGCGTCACGGCACGCAATGCGGCGCCCGGCATGTTGCTGCAGCCCGGGAATGCGCCAGCACCGTTCACGGTCGCCGATGTGTCAACCAAATGGATGGTGGCCAATGTTAGCGAATACGATTTCCCCCTGCTGCAGATCAAGCAAGCGGTTAAGGTGTCGGTACTGGCCTATCCGCAGCGCATGTTTACCGGCGCGATCGAGAATATCGCCGCAGCGGTCGATCCCAGCACGCATCGCATCGCAATCCGCTCCGAGGTCCGGGATCCGCACAATGAACTGCGCCCACAGATGCTGGCCTCATTCCTGATTCATACTGGTCCGGCGCTACCGAGCATCGTGGTGCCGGCGAACAGCGTGGTGCGTGAGGGGGACGGCACCATGACTGTGTTCGTGACGCAAGATGGCCGACGTTTCTTCCGGCGCGTGGTCAAGATTAGCCAGGAGCAGGACGGCCTCGCGCAGATCACCGAAGGACTGGCGACTGGTGACAAGGTAGCGGGTGAAGGGGCACTGTTCTTGTCGAATGCCCTTGCGCTGCAAGCGCGTTGATCGGGAGCTGCACTGTGTTTCGTGGTCTTGTTGCCTTTGCTCTCGCGCGTCGTCCCATCGTATTGCTGGGCCTCCTGGCCTTTCTTGCCGCTGGCCTGGCCGCCTATTTCAGGCTAAATATCGAAGCCTATCCGAATCCCGCACCCGTAATTCTGGAGATCACGGCCCAGGCCCCTGGCTTGTCGGCCGAGGAAATGGAACGGTTGTACACGCGGCCGATGGAAGTCGGCCTGGCCACCACGCCGGGTGTCGATAACATCCGTTCGACGTCGTTTTATGGCTTGTCCTTTGTGCGGGTGACTTTCAAATACGGCGTCGACTACCACTTCGGCTATACCCAGGCCGCGCTGAACCTACAGCAGAACGTCAATCTGCCCAATAATGTGCAACCCCAAATCCAGGCCTCCAGTCTGGTCGGTGAAATCTTCCGCTATCAGGTGGTCGGGCCAGCACATATCGGCCTGACCCAGTTGCGCACCTTGCAGGACTGGGTGGTCACGCGGCGCCTGTTGACGGTGCCAGGCGTGGCACAGGTTGTATCGTGGGGCGGCACGACCAAGGAATATCACGTTGAAGCCGACTTGAAAAAGCTGGAGGGGTACAACGTCACGCTACCGCAACTGATTGCCGCGATCGGCAACGCTAATACCAACGTTGGCGGCCGCACCATCAACCTCGGCCAGCAATCCGTGAATGTGCGCGGCCTCGGGCTTCTTAACGACGTGGCCGACATCGGCAACGTAGTGTTGTCGCAATCAAATGGCTCGCCAGTATTGGTGAAGGATGTGGCCAAGATCGAGGTGGGGAGCATGCCCCGCCTGGGGATCGCCGGGCGCGACGAACAGAGCGATGTCGTGACCGGGGTGGTTGTGATGAACCGTACCCAGCAAACCAGTGAAATGGTTGAGCGCGTCAAGAGCGAGATCAACAAGATCAATGGCGAAGGCATCCTACCGGCGGGAGTGAAAGTGGAGCCCTTCTATGATCGCTCGACCCTGGTCAGCGTGACTACCCACACGGTGCTGCACAACCTGATCTTCGGTTGCCTACTGGTGTTCTTCATCCAATGGGTCTTCCTGGGAGACTTGCGCAGCGCGATTATCGTGTCCGCCAATATCCCGATCGCGTTGTTCTTCTCGATCATCGTGCTGGTCCTGCTGGGCGATTCGGCAAATTTGTTGTCGCTGGGCGCCGTCGATTTCGGCATCATTGTCGACTCCGCGGTTATTTTGATCGAGAACGCCTTCCACAATTTCCAGAAGTCGCGGGCCGAACAGGATGAATTGCTGGAGCAGGATTATGTGAATCAGGATGGTGGGCACGTTCACCTGAAGCCCAAACGCCCCTGGTCATTGCGCCTACGCGTGTTACTGCTGTCGGCCAAGCAGGTGGATCGCGCAGTGCTGTTTTCTTCCGCGATCACCGTGGCGGCCTTCATCCCACTGTTTACCATGCAAGGCGTGGAAGGGCAGATTTTTAACCCGATGGCGCGTACCTATGCCTACGCGCTAACCGGCGCTTTGCTGGCCACGTTCACGGTGACGCCAGTGCTGGCATCGCTGCTGCTACCCAAGCAGATCAAGGAAACCGAAACCTGGCTGGTGCGCGGACTCAGGCGTGTCTACACACCTGCGCTGGCTTGGGCACTGCAACGGCGTAAGGCCACAGTAGCGCTAGGCGTTACCTTCCTGGCAGTCGCGGCGTTGCTGTTCCCCCAGATCGGCAGCGAATTCTTGCCGACGCTGGAGGAAGGCAATCTGTGGATCCGCGCTACCATGCCGCCGACGATTTCCTTGGATGCGGGTATGCAAAAGGTCGACCGCATGCGGCAAATCCTGAAGCGCCATCCGGAAGTGATCACGGTGATTTCCCAGCATGGCCGCCCGGACGACGGCAGCGACGCAGCCGGCTTCTACAACGCAGAATTGTTTGTGCCCCTGAAACCCTTTGATGAATGGCCGAACGGTCACACCAAGGAGACGCTGGTGGCAGAGCTGCAACAGCAATTTGAAACCGAATTTGCGGGAATCGAGTTCAACTTCTCACAATACATCCAGGATAACGTCGAGGAAGGCCTGTCCGGCGTGAAGGGCGCGAACTCGGTGAAGATTGTGGGCAAGGATTTGCCGACGCTGGAAAAAATTGCGGACCGGGTCTTGCACGAGATGGCAACAATCAAGGGGGTGCAGGATCTGGGCGTGTTCCACGTGCTAGGGCAACCCAACTTGAATATCATGATCGACCGCGCGAAAGCAGCACGCTATGGTTTGAATGTCGGCGACATCAATGCGGTGGTGCAAGCGGCGGCCGGCGGTACGGAAGCGACTAGGGTGCAGGAAGACGACCGCCAGTTTGCGCTGACTGTGCGCTTGGCGCCCGAGTACCGCTCCAGCCTGGATGCCATCGGCGCGATCAAGGTCGCCTATCCGGCCCCGAGCGGCGGTACGGCGTACATTGCCTTGCGCGACCTGGCAACCATCAAGCTCGATACGGGGGCCTCATATATCTACCATGAGCGCAATGAGCGCTACATCCCGGTCAAGTTCAGTGTGCGCGGACGCGATCTCGGAGGAACGGTTGCGGAAGCGCAGCGCCGCGTCGCGCAGAATGTCTTGCTGCCCGAAGGCTACCGCATCGAGTGGGCTGGAGAATTCGAGGAACTGCAGCAAGCGAAAAAAAGGTTGGCCCTTGTGCTGCCCATCGCCATGGGCACGATCCTGGTGTTGCTCTACACCTTGTTCAATTCGATGCGCGACAGTCTCCTGACCCTGGCGGCGATTCCCTTCTCGATTGCCGGTGGTGTCATTACCTTGTACCTGTCTGGCCTGCATTTCTCCGTGTCGGCCGCGATCGGCTTCGTTTCCCTGTTTGGTGTCTCCGTCATGAACGGCATCCTGATTTTGACCTACTTTAACCAATTAGTTGCAGATGGACGCACCCCGCTCGAGGCCATGCGGGAAGCGGCAGAACAACGCATGCGGCCGATGCTGATGACCGCCTTGTCTGCCGCCATCGGTTTGCTGCCGGCGGCCGTGTCTACCGGAATTGGCAGCCAGGTGCAACAGCCGCTGGCGGTGGTGGTGGTGGGCGGTATGCTGTTGGGGCCGATCATGCTGTTGATCGTGGCACCGGCACTGCAGGTACTGGTCCTGGAACGGAGGCGCATATCATGACGCACACTTGTTCGATCAAGCGCAGCGCAGCGATCGCTGCTACATGTCTCGCGCTGGCGGGGTGTGCCGTCGGTCCCGATTTTCAACAGCCTGATGTGCAGCATGCAGATGGTTATGCGCCGAGCACGCTGCCGCTTGCCACGGCATCGGCTGAGGGTATCGCCGGCCAAGCGCAAACCTTCATTTCGGGGCGCGATATTCCAGCTCAGTGGTGGACCGTGTTCCAGTCTCCGCAACTTGATCACCTGATTCGCAAGGCGCTGCAGGCCAATCCTTCTATCGAGGCGGCCCAGGCGGCGCTGCGCCAGAGCCAGGAGAACGTCTACGCCCAGCAGGGATTTTTCTTTCCGACGGTACAGGCGGGCTATGCGCCGTCGCGCATCAAGCTATCGGGCAATACAGGAGGAAATTCGCCGGGATTGCAGGGGGATGGCTCGACCATCGCGACTGGGCAGACCAATGGCTCACCTGCCGCCAGCACGCCGGTGATCTACAATTGGCACAGTGCACAGCTGACGGTCGGCTTCATTCCAGATGTCTTTGGCGGCAATCGCCGCCAGGTCGAATCGCAACAGGCCCAAGCAGAGGCGCAGCGCTTCCAACTGGAGGCGGCCTATATCACCCTGGCGTCGAACGTCGTGGCAGCGGCAATCCAGGAAGCGGCGCTGCGCGCACAGATTGAAGCCGCGCAGAGGATTGTCGAAGCCAGCACTCAGGCCTTGGCGCTGGTGCGGCAGCAATTCAAATTCGGCTTTGCCGGCCGGCTGGATGTGGCGGCGCAGGAGTCGGCGCTGGCCCAAGCCAGACAGGCTCTCCCGCCATTGGAAAAGCAGCTGGAACAGACACGCGACTTGATCCGGGCTCTGGCGGGAAACCTGCCCAGCGAAGACGTCGAGGAAATCTTCATTCTGGAGTCACTGCAGCTACCGGAGGAGTTGCCCGTGAGCCTGCCGTCCAGGCTGGTGGAGCAGCGTCCAGATATCCAGATTGCCAAGGCCCAATTGCACGCGGCAAGCGCCGACGTGGGTGTGGCGCTCGCCGCTCGTCTGCCGCAGCTCTCGCTCAATGCGAACCTAGGTGGCAACGCTTCGACGTTCAACCAGATGTTTTCAGACAGTGGCAAATTCTTCAGTGTTGCCGGTAATGTGTCCCAGACCTTGTTCGCTGGCGGCACCCTGTTGCACAAGCAGCGGGCGGCGGAGCAAGCGTTAGCAAAGGCGCAGGCCCAGTATCGCAGCACCGTGCTGACCGCGTTCCAGAACGTGGCCGATACGCTGCATGCCCTGCACACCGATGCGCGCAATCTATTGGCAGCAGTCGAAGCCGAGCGTGCGGCCATGACCACGCTTGAACTGACGCGCAAACAGCGTGAGTTCGGGCAGGTGAGCAAGCTTGCCGTGCTAACTGCAGAACAGGCCTATCAGCAAGCGGCGATCACCCTGGTTCAAGCCCAGGCGACGCGTCTTGGCGATACGGCGGCCCTGTTCCAGGCGCTGGGTGGCGGCTGGTGGAACAGAAAGGATGTGCTCGCTAGTCAGATGAAAAGCGAGCGATGAACGGTTCAAGCTTGATCCGATGGATTTGTTGACGCATGTGCAGCGCTTGGATCATTCTGGCACCGATGCGGTAGTGCTTTCGGCCCGTGTGCAGATGCCGTCGTTGGCGGCGATCTAACTAGTGGAAGATCGCATTAGCAAGCCGGTGCTGTCGGCCGCTGTTGCCACCGTGTATCAGATGCTGAAAAAGCTGAACCTGAAGCCTGTTGTCCCGAACGCGGGCTTTGTATTGTCCGGGAAGTCCTGAGGAGAGGAGTATAAAGACTCCGCCAACTCATATTTCTGCGGCTCTTTAATCCGGCGCTCGCATTGCTCACACAGACACCCTTGTCCACCAGTACGGCGGTGTCCTGCGCAATGGCGCGGAACCGGCTCAGATCTCCCAGCCTGGATGCCGCCGCCTGCGCGCTGGCAATGCCCGGGAGTTGGGTGACGCTGGACGCCACGCCCAGAGCGCCGAGTACGCCGAGCGCCAGCGCCATGTGTTTGAAGTTCAGAGTTGCCATGTTCGACCTTTCGAGAGTAAGCCAGCAAAAGAATGAGGCGAAATGTTTAGTCCCGCCGGAGCGCCATCCGGCCTGGTGCCCGGCTGACCAGCGCCACAAGCGAGGCGATCGCCGCCAGAAACACCAGGCTGGTGGCGACGGTGCCTAGCCCTATGCCGCCGTACTCCGGCGACTGGGACAGGAAGTCGCCCAGCGATGCGCCCAGCGGGCGGGTGAGGACGTAGGCCAGCCAGAACACGAGGACGCTGCTGGCGCGGCGACGGAAAGCAATGTAGGTCATTGCAATCAAGCCGCCAAACACCAGCACGCCGAGCCGGAAGCCCAGGCTCAATTCCTCGGTGGCGAGATCGCCGGCCGCGGTGCCGAGGGCAAAGGTGAGCAGGATGGCGGTCCAGTAAAACGATTCGCGCCGCCGGGTCACGATGGACTGAATGGAGAGCGTGCGCTCGCTGCGATACCAGATACCAAACACCGCCGCCAGCACGATCCCGAACACCGCAGTGCTCAGGTACAAGCTAACCCCCATGCCATCGGTCAACGCGTCCGTTATCTGGGTGCCGACCACGCTGAGCAGAACAACCGTCAGCCAGTAGACCCATGGGACGAAACGCTTGAGCCGCATCTGCGCCAGCAGGGACAGCAGCAGAAAGGCCGCCATGATCAGATCGGTGTACAGCGTACCCAGCCCGGCGTTGACCGAGAGGTAATCTGCCCCCGTTTCGCCCACCGTGGTGGAAAGGATCTTGATGATCCAGAACGACAGCGTGACCTCTGGCACCTTGTTGAGCATGGTGGCGATAGCAGGAGGGGTCTTGTTCATGGCGATGCCCAAGTCTGTTCAAGGCCCCACTATATGCCGTTCAAAATTAACGTCACATTAAAGAAACGTATCGAGCGAGCTGGGGCGTGTTCGCCTATCCAGCGGGGGCGGCCAGCAGCGGGCCGTACCTGGCTGGTACGGAGCCTGGCTGTGTCGGGAAAGGGGCGCGACCAGGGAATGGGCGCACAGCCTCATGAGGCCATGATGCCTACCAACTCAGATTTGATTTGCTGTGCCAACAAAAGCGCTTGACGCATTAACTCTACATATGTAGAGTTAATGTATGGTACGAGCTAGATTACCCTCCCGCCAGACCAAGTTGCTACTGGCAGTCCTGCTTTCGCGGCGCGCCGGTTGGCTGCATGGGTACGACCTGTCCGAACAGACCGGCCTCAATTCAGGAACACTTTATCCAATCCTTATGCGCTTGAGCGAAAGAGGGATGGTCGAATCCAAATGGGCGCCTTCGCAGCACGAGGGCCGCCCACCCAGGAAGCTGTACCGACTCAGTGCGGAAGGGGTGTCTTATGCAACTGAGCACTCGGAGCTCGAAGGCATGAGGGCTCCAAATTTCTCGCCTGGAGGTGCTTGATGCCTCCGGGCGCTAATAGATCCGTCAGTGTCGCGGTCCGGCTGGCGATGTGGATAATGCCCCCGCATCGTCAGGAGTGGGCGCGAGCAATGCTTAACGAGTGTGCTTATATCGAGTCGAGAGCAGCGGCAGTTCGCTGGATTATTGAAAGCATCTTGTTGGCCATCAAAGAACGAACTCTCTACCAGTTGGAGACCATATCTATGAACATCAAAGCATTCAATGCAGCGCTGCTGCTTGCTGCGTCGGTGGCAAGCGTTGTTGTGGGTATATATGCCATTCAGAAACCGTACCAACAGGAGCGCATTAAGTTTGCTCTTTGTAGATTGTTGGATGCCAAGCAAACCTGACTTGGCTTGGCATCGTCGGGCCGGAACCACGGTCTGTCTGGCGTCTCCTGTCAGATAAACTCTGAACTCGTCCAGCTGAATTGTGGTCAGGGGAGCGGCTTCAAACTTGCGCCGCCGCGCTCCATCGACTCGCCGCGCCGCGTCAAGGCGTCAAACGCGAGATACAGTACCGGCGTGATGAACAGGGTGATTAGCTGCGAGAACAGCAGGCCGCCGACGATGGCGATGCCCATGGGCTGGCGCAGTTCGGCGCCGGCGCCCAGGCCGAGGGCGATCGGCAGCGCGCCCATGATGGCGCACAGGGTGGTCATCATGATGGGGCGGAAGCGCAGCAAGCAGGCTTGCCGCACCGCCTGGGCCGGTGACAGGCCGCCGCGTTGTGCCTCCAGCGCGAAGTCGATGATCATGATGGCGTTTTTCTTGACCACGCCCACCAGCAGCAAAATGCCGATCATGGCGATGAAGCTCAGCTCCAGGTCCGCGATCCGCAGGGCCAGCAGGGCGCCGACGGCCGCCGACGGCACGCCCAGCAGAATGGTGACGGGATGCACCCAGCTCTCGTACAGCATGCCCAGGATGACGTAGATCACGGCGATGGCAATGGCGATCAGCCACAGCTGGCTGCTTTGCGATTGCTGGAACAGCGCGGCGGCGCCGGCATAGGTGCCGAAGATGGAGGCGGGCAGGCCGATGTGCTGCTGGGCCGCGGCGATGGCGGCGGTGGCGTCGGACAGGGACTTGCCCTCGGCCAGATCGAACGAGATGGTCACGGCCGGTAGCTGCCCTTGGTGGTTGACGGCCATGGTGCCGCGCCCGCGTCCGACCTGGGTGAAGGCGCGCAGCGGCACCAGGGCGCCGCTGGCGTTGCGCACCTGGATCTTGGACAGGCTGCTTTCGTCGAGGCGGAATTCGTCGGCCAGCTCCATGATCACCTGGTAGCTGTCCTCGGGGGCGTAGATGGTCGACACCTGGCGCGTGCCGTAGGCGGCGTACAGGGTGTTACGCACGCTGGCCATGTCCACGCCCAGGGCGGCGGCCTGTTCGCGGTCGACCACCAGCTGGGCGTCGAGGCCGTCGTACAGGGCGTCGCTTGTGACGCCGACCAGCACATCACCTTTGCGCAGTTCGGCCATAAGTCTGTTGGCCCACTGCTGCAAGTCGCCTGGACTGACCGCCTGCAAGGTGTATTGGTAGGTGCTCTTGGAGGCGCGGCCGCCGACCTTCAGGTTTTGCACCGGGCTGTAGAACACCTTGATATCGGGCAGGAAGGAAGTTTCCTGGCGCAAGTGGTTCAGCACCTTGGACAGCGGGGCATGAACATCCTTGAGCGTGATATAGAAGGCGGTGGTGTCGTGGTCGACTTTGGCCGCGACGTCGCTGACGTCTGGATCGGCCATCACGACCTGCTGCAATTGCTTGAGCACGGCAAGGCGGCCCAGATAGGACATATCCTGCGGTGTCTCGACGTTGGCGTTGATCTGCCCCGTGTCCTCTTGCGGGAAGAAGCCGCGCGGGGCGCTTAGATAGAGCCAGGCCGTGAGGCCGAAGGTGGCCAGCGCCGCCAGTAGCACGATGTTGCGATGGGCCAGCGCGCGGTCCAGCAGGCTCTCATAGCCGGCCAGGAGGCGTGCGAAGCCAGTCTCGAACGCGCGGCTCCAGGCGGGTGCCGGGCGGTGCAGGCGTGTGACCGTGATGAACTTGGGCACCAGGACGGGAATCAGGGTCAGCGAGGCGGCCGCCGAGGCCAGGATGGCCAGTGCCACCACGATGGCAAACTCATGGAACAGCAGGCCAATGGTGCCGGGCATGAAGAAGATCGGAATGAACACGGCAATCAGCGACACCGAAATCGACACGACGGTGAACGCCACCTCGCCCGTGCCCCTGATGGTGGCCGCCACGGGCGCCATGCCTTCCTCGATGTGGCGCATGATATTTTCCAGCACCACAATGGCGTCGTCCACCACCAGGCCGACGGCGATGGTCAAGCCCATCAGGGAAATATTATCCAGGCTGAGGCTGGCGGCAAACATCAGGCCGAAAGTACCCAGCAGCGAGACGGGCAGGCTGATGGCCGGGATCAGGGTGGCGGCCAGCTGGCGCAGGAAGAGCAGGATCACCAGCACTACCAGGGCGATGGTGAGCAGCATGGTCAGGTTGACGTCGTGGATCGCGTTGCGGATCGAAATGGACCGGTCGTTGAGCAACTGGATGCGCACGGAGCCGGGCAACTGGCTGGCCAGGCGCGGCATCATGGCGCGAATGGCGTCAATGGTGGCCACCGTGTTGGCATCGGGCTGGCGCTGCACCTGCAGCAGGATGGCGTCGCGCCCATTGATGGAGCTGGTGTTCTGGGTGTTTTCAATGCTGTCCTGCACCTTCGCAAAGTCGGACAGGCGCACCGGGCGGCCGTTGCGGTTGGCTACGATCAGGGGCGCGAAATCGGCCGCCTTCATCAGGCCGGGCGGCAGATGCAGGGTCATCATCTGCCGCTTGCTGTCGAATTGGCCCAGGGGCGCGTTGGAATTGGCCGCCTTCAAAGCCGTGCTGACGTCGTCCAGGGTCAGATCCAGCGCCGCCAGGCGGTCAGGGTCGACCTCGATGCGCAGGGCGTAGCGCTTCTGTCCGGCGACCACCACCTGGGCCACGCCGCTCAGCGTGGACAGGGCCGGCACCACCAGGTTGTCGGAGTAGCTGTTCAACACCGCCAGGGGCAGCGAAGGGGAGTCGAGGCCGATCAGCAGGATGGGGGCGTCGGCCGGATTGACCTTGCGGTAGGACGGTGGCGTGGTCATCTCGGGCGGCAGCGAACGCGTGGCGCGGTACAAGGCTGCCTGGACGTCGCCGGCTGCCGCATCGATATTGCGGGCGGGATCGAATTCCAGCGTGATCTGGGTCTCACCCTGGATGCTGGTGGAGGTGGTCGAAAGCAGGCCGGGAATGGCGGTGAACTGCTTTTCCAGCGGCGTGGCGATGGATGTCGACATGGTTTCGGGGCTGGCGCCGGACAGGCGCGCCGAGACCTGGATGGTCGGCGTGTCATAGCTGGGCAGGGCGGCGAGGGGCAGTTGGCTCCAGCACACGGCGCCGGCGACGATCACTGTCAGCCAGGCGAGCAGGGTGGCAATCGGGCGTTGCAGGCAGAACTGGGCGATCTTCATGGCGCGCTCCGCACGGCGGACGCTGGCGACGGCGCATTGGCGTCGACTTGGATGGCATCGCCCGTGCGCAGATTGGCGCCGCCTTCCTGTACGACGCGGCTGCCGCTGGCCACACCCGCCACTACTGCCAGCCCATCCTGCACGCGCAGCAGGGTGACAGGCTGACGTACGACCTTGTTGTCCGGGCCGGCCAGGAAGACGAAGCGGCCGTCGGGCCCCTCCAGCACGGCCTGGGGCGGCAACACGACGGCATTCTTGTCGCTGCCCGCCAGCACGGTGACGCGGGCGTAGGCGCCGGGCCAGAGTGTGCCCGCTGCGTTGGGCAGGCTTGCTTTCAGGCTGATGGTGCCGGTGTCGGTGTTGACCACATTGTTGATGAAGGTCAGCTCGCCTTGGACGGGCCGGCCGTCCGGGCCGTCGATCAGGACCCGCACAGGGCCTTGGGCGCGCGCCCGCAGAAGCGCTGCCAGATGCTGCTCCGGCAGGTTGAATTCGACGCCGATAGGATTGAACTGCACCAGCGTCACCAGCGGCGCGCTTGCACTGGTCTGGGCCAGGCTGCCGGGATGGACGGCGACCGCGCCGGTGCGGGCTGCCACGGGCGCCAGGATGCGGGTGTGCAGCATCAATTGGCGTGTGCTGTCGACGTCAGCGCGCGCCGCCTTGAGTTGGGCCCGCAGCGCATCGACTTTGCTGGCGGCCGTGTCCACCGCGCTGGGCGCGATGAAGTGCGACTGCACCAGTTCGGAAGAGCGATGATGGTCGCGCTCGGCGTCCGCCAGTTGCGCCTGGATCTGCGCCACCTGGGCTTCCGTGCGCTGTAGCTGGGCACGGGCGTCGGCGTCATCAAGGGTGAACAAGAGCTGGCCAGCCTTGACATCATCGCCCTCCTTGAAGTGAATGGCGAGAATGGTCGCGGTGAGCTGTGGCCGAACTTCAACCTGGTTGAGGGCGACCAGATGTCCCTGCGCGCTCAGCTCGAGGGGCAGATCCTGCTGGCGCGCGGTGGTCAGGCTGACCAGCACGCTCTTCTGCCGGGCTGGCGCGGTCGCGGGCGAGGGACGCAGGGCGAGCGCAAGACTGGCGCCGATGACCAGTACGAGCGTGCTGAAGAGAATGGTGGTTTTTTTGATATGCATCCGACTATGCTACTCGTCAATGCATTAACGCAACATTAAGACCTCGTTCGCCACGCTGGGTGATCCATGCGCCAATGGCTTCCCCGGGGTACATTCGTTACTGATGCCGTAAAACATTAATGTGCCGTTAATGAAACAGGCGGTACACTGCATTTCGAAATCAAGACCGGGGTAAGAGAATGCGTTTGTTGCTGATTGAAGACGACCCGATGATTGGCGAGAGCATGGAGGAAGTCCTGCGGCGGGAAAACTATGCTGTGGACTGGGTGCACGACGGCGATAGCGCCTGGCTGGCGCTGCTCCAGGACGTGTACGACCTGGTGCTGCTCGATCTGGGCCTGCCGAAAAAGCAGGGCATGATGGTATTGCAGCAGTACCGGGCCCACGGCGGGTTGGCGCCGATCCTGATCGTCACGGCACGCGATGACACGGCATCGCGGGTGCAGGGCCTCGATGGCGGCGCCGACGATTATCTGATCAAGCCGTTTGCCGTTGATGAGCTGCTGGCGCGGATCCGCGCCTTGCTACGTCGTGGCAAGGCGCCCAATCAGGCCCTGGTGCGCCACGGTGGATTAGAGGTGGATATGGCCTGCCATGTGGCTTGCCTGCACGGTGCGCCGCTGCATCTGTCGGCGCGTGAATTTGCCGTGCTGCGCGCCTTGCTCGACACCCCGGGTGCGGTTGTGCCCAAGAGCCAGCTTGAGGAACGCATCTATGGCTGGGGCGAGGAAATCGAGAGCAATGCGATCGACGTCTATATCCATCACTTGCGCAAGAAACTGGGGGCAGGCTTCATTGAAAATGTGCGCGGCGTCGGATACAAGCTGGCACCGGCATGAGAGCGATCCGTACCCGCCTGCTCATGGGCCTGATGTCCGGTGCCTTGCTGTGCACGCTTGCAGTCACCATGCTGCTGTATTTGCGCGCGGACCATGAGGCCGACGAGCAATCGGATCAGCGTTTGCGGCAGTTGGCCTGGTCCTTGCCGCTACAGTCGCGCGATGGCTGGCAGGCTCCGCCTGATACTGAACCGGAAGACGTGTTTTACGCCCAGGCCTGGGACGCCACAGGCAGGCCAGTGCATCTGACGACGGTGGCGCCGGCTCTGCCCCTGCCACAGCCTCAGGGCTATGCCACTATCAGCTACAAAGGCGAGCGCTGGCGCGTTTATTCCGAAACCATTCCCGGCTTTCAGGTCCAGGTGTCACAGCCAATTGCAGCGCGGCAGCGCCTCGCCGCCCACATGGCCTTGCGCATTGCACCGCCACTACTATTGCTGCCGCCGGCGATGGCGATCATGATCTGGGTCGTGGTCGGCAGCGCCATGGCGCCGCTGGAGCATCTGACGCGGGCGGTTCAGGGCCGCACCCCGGCGGCGCTTCAGCCCTTGGAAAGCGGCGGTCTGCCACCCGAGCTGCGGCCAATCGTGGAGGCGCTCAACACCTTGCTGGTCAAAGTGGACGGCGCGATGACGGCGCAGCGTAATTTTGTCGCCGATGCGGCGCATGAGCTGCGCTCGCCGCTCACTGCGCTCAAGCTGCAGCTGGATCTGGCCGAGCGCGCGAACGGTGAAGGGGATCGTCAGCAGGCTTTTCGCAAGCTGCATGAACGCCTGGACCGCGCCACCCATCTGGTGCGTCAACTGATGACGTTGGCGCGTCAGGAACAGTCCGACGCGTCTCCGGCGCGGACGGCATGTGATCTGGTCCGGATCGCGCATCAGGTGGTCAGCGACCATCTGATATACGCCGACAGCCGTCAGATCGAACTGAACTTCACGACCACGCTGACCGCCTTGCCGTTGATGGCGCATGCCGAAGGCCTGGGCGTCATGCTGAACAACCTGGTCGACAACGCCCTGCGCTATACCCAGGCAGGCGGGCGGGTCGATGTCCTGGTCCGCACTGAGCGTGGTTGCCCCAGCGTGGTTGTGGCGGATAATGGGCCCGGCGTTCCCAAAGAGGGGCGCGAGCGGCTGTTCGACCGCTTTTACCGGCCCGAAGGCAACCAGGTATGGGGCAGCGGCCTGGGCTTGTCGATCGTGAAGAGCGTGGCCGATGCCCATCACGCAAGCCTGCGGCTGGACACGAATGGGCATAGCGGCCTGATGGTGACGGCTGTGTTCCCCATCTCTTAAACGGTCGGGCGCCCGCCGCCGGTCCCGCCAGTTAAACGGCGTGCGCCGTTAAATGCCGGGGGGCGGCGGGAAACTAATAGGGGCTTGATAGTCGAAGCCGCTTAATAGCAGCGAGAAGCGGTGATGCTCGACGCCCTGCAGGCTATGGCGGCGGCGCGCCTGTCGGCGGGCGTGCCTGCGCCATCTGGGCCAGCAGCCGCCTGAATGCGCTGAACACCTTGTGCATGGCTGGCTTCTTGTAAGGGTACATCGCCTCGTCGTCCATGGCATGCACGATCATGGCGTTGTCCACCTCGAAGATCAGCAAGCGCCCATCCGGCGCTTCGGCGCAATCTATGCCCAGGTAGG
>Ga0213872_10000463_pt1 | contig 33101 bp, 29 predicted proteins | sample VelepicomBERX_R2_FD_160071 | JGI IMG/M metagenome (GOLD analysis project Ga0213872, IMG submission 160071) | Rhizosphere microbial communities from Vellozia epidendroides in rupestrian grasslands, the National Park of Serra do Cipo, Brazil - RX_R2 | ecosystem: Host-associated > Plants > Roots >...
AGCACCGGTTACGTCGCGCTGTTCGAGATCGTGTCCAACGAGCTCGTGCTGGTCGCCGCCATCCGCCACCAACGCGAAGACGACTACCACTGATGCAGATCTCAGCCCTCCGCGAGCGCCTGCGCGCGCTCGGCGCCCTGCCCCGCCATGAAGCCCGCGTGCTGCGCGACTGGGTCATGGCGCTGCCGCACGACGCCGGCCGACGCCGGCCCGAGCATTTCCTGCCCGCGACGCTGCGCGAGGCGCTGCCGGCCATCGACGCCGAGCTCGACGCGCTTGCCACGCTGCGCTCTGAACACCCCGGCGCCGACGGCTCGGCGCGCCTGCTCGTGGGCCTCGGCGACGGCCAGACGGTCGAGAGCGTGCTGCTGCCACCTCGCGCCAAGGCCTGGGGCCTGTGCGTGTCCTCGCAGGTCGGCTGCGCGGTCGGCTGCACCTTCTGCATGACGGGACGCGAGGGCCTGATCCGCCAGCTCACGAGCGGCGAGATCGTCGCGCAGGTCGTGCTCGCGCGGCGCCAGCGCGCCGTCAACAAGGTCGTGTTCATGGGCATGGGCGAGCCGTCGCACAACCTCGACGCGGTGATGGAGGCCATCGAGCTGCTCGGCACGGCCGGCAATATCGGTCACAAGAACCTCGTGCTCTCGACCGTCGGCGATCCGCGCGTGTTCGCGCGCCTGGCGCAGGCCGGCCCGGTGCGGCCGGCCCTGGCGCTTTCGCTGCACACGAGCAAGCCCGGGCTACGCGCTGAGCTGCTGCCGCGCGCACCAAGGCTCGCGCCGACGGAGATCGTTGCGGCCGGCGAGGCCTATGCGCGCGCCAGCGGCTATCCGGTGCAGTACCAGTGGACGCTCATCGAAGGCGTCAACGACGGCGCCGACGAACTCGACGGCATCGTCGCGCTCCTCAAGGGCCGCTACGGCGTGCTCAACCTGATCCCCTACAACCCGGTGCCCGACCTGCCCTATGCCCGGCCCAGTTGGGATCGCGCGCGCGCCATCGCCGGCGAACTCCATCGCCGGGGCGTGCTGACCAAGCTGCGCGACTCGGCCGGACAGGATGTCGACGCCGGCTGCGGGCAGCTGCGAGCGCGGGAGGGCAAGCGGGTCATCCCGGTCTCTGTTCAGCAGCGACCACCCTTGCAGAAGTCTTAGCCGACAGTAGGATCCGCCAACCGCCTTCAAGGCGAACGGCGTGAGAGGCCTGCAGGCATGAACGGACTGATCAAGCGGCGCGATCTCATCGGCAGCCTGGCTGCCGCGCCGCTTCTTGCACGGCACGGTGGTGCCGCGGCGCAAGCGCCCGTCGCGGCGACGCTGCGCATGGGCGGTTTCCCGCAGGCGCCGCTCGTGACCGGCGCAGACCGCGAGCCGGTTCAGGGCCTGGTGCGCGAGTTCATCACCAGCGACGTGGCGCCGCACACGCCGTTGCGCTTCGTCTGGCTGGATCCGTGCAGCATGTCGAGAGCGCTGCAGAGCCTGCTGGACGGCTTCTTCGACATCCTGCTCTCACGCGGCGACGTGTCCATGCCTGAAGGCACCGGCCGCTTCAGCTGGCCGCTCACCGAGTCGGTGCCGACGCTGGCCGTGCCGCTCGATTCGCCGCTGCACGAAGTGCACAGCCCCGAGCAGCTTGCCGGCCTCACCCTCGGCCGGACGCGCGACGGCACGGTCCCGATCGGCCTCATGGGCGTGAACATCAACTGGGTGTTCACCACCGGCCAGAACTGGCAGCTCGTCAACCTGCGGATGGTGGAACGCCATCGCCTCGATGGCTGCGTCTTCTTCAACAGCTTCTCGCCGGCCTACCTGGCCAAGACCGAGCACCTCGCCGTGCGCCTGCTGCCGCTGCCTTTGCCGCCGACACGCTTTTACATGTGGTATTCGCAGCACAGCGACAAGGCGGCCATTGCAGAGTTCGACCGGGTCGCGGGCGAGGCCTTCCGCGGCGGGCGCTTCGCCCGGCTGCTCAGCGATTCCCTCAAATAGGACGCAAGCCGGCCAAGCGGCGCGCCGGATCAGCGCGCCCCGGTCGGCGCGTAGCCCGCCGCCTCCGCCGCCAGCGTGCCAAGCTCGCCGTAGAGCGGCAGGATGTTGGTGCCGTGCGGCTCGTGCACGCGATGGCTCAGCAGGATGACGAAGCTGCGGCTTTGCGGATCGAGCCAGATGAGGCAGCCCGTGAAGCCGGTGTGGCCGAAGCTCACGCCCTTGGGATAGAGCGCGCCGCGCGGTCGCGAGAAGGCTGTGTCGATATCCCAGCCCAGGCTGCGCTGCTCGGCCAGGCCGGATTGCGGCGTCTCCAGCAGCACGATGCTCTCGTGCGACAGGTAGCGCCGGCCGTCGTCGGCAAGGCCATCGTTCAGCAGCATGCGGGCCAGGCGCGCGAGATCGGCGGCCGTGGTGAACAGGCCGGCGTGGCCGGCCACGCCGCCCATCTGGCGCGCCGTCGGGTCGTGGACGACGCCGCGCAGCAAGGTGCCCGTTTCGCCGCCCACGCGCGCGGTCGGGGCGATGCGCACCGCACTCACACCTCGGTCGAGCGGCAGGTAGCCGCTGTCCCGCATGCCCAGCGGCTCGAACACGAGCTGGCGCGCCAGCTCCTGCAGCGGCGCGCCGCCGGCGCGCGCGGCGACGGCGCCGAGCAGGATGAAGTTCAGGTCCGAGTAGCGGAACTGCGTGCCCGGCGGGCTCTCCAGCGACAGCGCGCAGGCGCGCGCAACGGCCTGGTCGACGCGCGTGGCGCGCTGTGCGGGCGCCATCTCGACCGACTGCGGTTCCGGCCCGGCGAAGAAATCGTCCGACTTGGGTAGATCGGGGCGCAGGCCCGAGCTGTGCGTGAGCAACTGCCGCAGCGTGATCGCGGCCTTGTCCGGCATGTTGCATTCCGGCAGATAGCGCGCCACCGGCGCATCGACGTCCAGCCGGCCGGCCTCGCGCAACTTCTCGACGACCAGGGCGGTGACCGTGGCCTTGGTCAGAGAGGCCGCATCGAAAACGGTGTCCGCCGTCATCGCTTCGGCACCCTCCGGGCCGGGCAGGACGCGCTGGCCGAAGGCGCGGACGTGGTGCTCGCCGCCATGCTCGATCCAGAGCACGGCACCCGGCATTTGCCCGTCGTCGACAAAGCGCTGGACCGCGGCGTCGGCTTGCGCGAGCGGCGCCGGGAGCAGTTGGGGCACGACGGGCGGCGAGCTGGCGCAGGCGGCCAGCAGTGCTGCCATCAGGCAAGTGGCGGCGTGGCGTAGGGCGGGTATGGCGTGCATGCCGCCATGCTAGGGCCCCGCGCGGCGCGCGCCCCTCACCTTTCAGTCGCCCTTGATAACCAGGCGCACGATGTCGATCGTGACGAGCTTGCCTTCCTGCTTGAGCGCGACGAGGCGGAAATCCTTGTCGCTATCGCCGACCTTGAGCACGTGCTTGCCGTCGTGATGGTCGTCCTTGCCGCAGCTCAGGCGCAGCTCGGTGCGGCTTTCGCTCGCGCCTGCGGAGATGCTGGCGCCGCCGCAGTCCAGCACCTTGCCGTAGCGCGCCAGCGCATCGCGGTAGAAGCCCTGGATGGCGTCGATCGAGTCGGTGCTCTGGAACTTGGCCACCTGCAGCTTCATGCCGAAGGAGCCACCCCACAGGCTCATGCTGACGTTGCCCTCGTCGCCGTCGCCGTCATCGTCCTTGGGCGCCGGCATTGCGCCCGGGTAGACCGGCAGGCCGATCTCGCGCATGGAGGACCGCGGCTGGATGTCGATGCCGGCATTGACGCTGCCGCTCACGGTTCCGTGCACACCATCGGCCTGGGCGACCGCAGCAGCGGCGAAGAGTGTCAGGGCACAGAGCAGCTTCTTCATGGCGATTCCCTCGTTGGTTGAAGTGCCGCGACTCTAGGGACGCGGCCGGTGCAGCGAGAGCGGCTTGCGACAGACTGCAGCAGCGCCGGCATCAGCCGTCAAAAACCCGAGGCGTAGTGCCCGCTCCCGAAGCCGCTGCCGACGCCGTTGCCGCGCCAGTCGTAGTCCATCTGCTGGGCCGTGCGGATGGCCAGATCCAGGTCCGCCAGCTCCGCGACGAGGTGCAGGCTCAGGTCCAGGCCCGCCGAGATCCCGGCCGAGGTGAAGAGCCGGCACACGCCGCCCTTGTGCACCCAGGGCTTGGCCTCGACGAAGCGCCGCCCCTCGATCACGTGCAGCAGCGAGCCGGAGGCGCGCGAGGCCTGGCGCAGCAGCTCCACGTCTTCCCAATGCGTGATCGCCTCGCGCTCGTTGAGCAGGCCGGCGCGCTCGAGCAGGAAGGCGCCGGTGCACACCGAAGCCAGTACCTTGACCTTGCAGCTCTGCATGACGAGCCAGTCGACCAGGCCCGGCCGCGCCAGCTCCGCCGACACGTCGCCGCCCGGCACGATCAGCACGTCGAGCGGTGGATGCGCGCGCAGGCTGTTGGGCGTGCTCACCGGCAGCCCGCCACGGGCAAGCACCGTCGGCGTGCTGGGCGAGATGAGGTGCACCTCGAAAGGCTCGGGCAGCTCGGCACGCCGGCACAGGCGCGAAGCCGTCGAGAACACCTCGAAAGGGCCGGCGAAGTCGAGCACTTCGACTTCGTCGAACACATAGATGCCGAGTTGCAGGGTCATATCGCTGTTCCTCGTTCTTCAGCACGCTCTACACCTGGAGCGCCGCCAAGCGCCCTCCTGACAGGTCCGGACAGGGGCCGATCCCTACAATCCCGCGTCAGCTTCCTTCGGGAGGCCTTTGTCATTTGTACCCATGCTTCTGCCTTCGATTCAAGCCGGCCGCAAGTTTGCCGTGGCCAAGCCGCCGGGCTCGGCGGACGCATTGTTGCTCGCGCGCTTCGCCGCCGCCCAGAGCGGCCGTCTCCTGGCTGTCTTTACGGCCGATCCGGGCGATACGCAGCGCCTGGAGGCCGAGCTCAAGGTCTTCGCGCCCTCGCTGCGCGTCGCCGTCTTCCCGGATTGGGAAACCCTGCCCTGGGACAGCTTCAGCCCGCACCAGGACCTGATCTCCGAGCGCCTCGCGACGCTGTGGAGCCTGCTGCAGGGCCAGCGCGGCGGCGCCGCCCGTGAAGTCGACGTGGTGCTGATGCCCGCGACCACGGCGCTGACGCGCCTGGCGCCGCCGTCCTTCCTCGCCGCCACGACCTTCCATTTCAAGCAGAAGCAGCGCCTCGACGAAGCCGCGCTCAAGAGCCAGCTCACGCTGGCGGGCTACAGCCACGTGAGCCAGGTCGTCTCGCCGGGCGAGTACGCCGTGCGCGGTGGCCTGATCGACCTCTATCCGATGGGAGCGACCATGCCCTATCGCGTTGACCTGTTCGGTGACGAGGTCGACTCGATCCGCACTTTCGATCCGGACACGCAGCGCAGCCTCTACCCCGTGCCCGAAGTGCGCCTGCTGCCGGGCCGCGAGTTCCCGATGGACGAAGCCGCGCGCAAGGCCTTCCGCTCACGCTGGCGCGAGAAGATGGACGGCGACCCGAGCCGCGCCCGCCTCTACAAGGACATCGACCAGGGCTTCGCCGGCGGCGGCATCGAGTACTGCCTGCCGCTGTTCTTCGACCAGACGGCCACGGTCTTCGACTACCTCGGCGCCGACGCGGCGCTGGCCCTGCACGGCGAGATCGACGAGGCGCTGGCACGCTTCTGGACCGACACGCGCGAGCGCCACCGCCTGCTCCAGCACGACCCCGAACGGCCCGTCTTGGCGCCGGAGGAGATCTTCCTGCGCGCCGAAGACTTCTTCGGCCTGACGCATCCGCACGCCGTCCTGGCAGTGCGCGGCCGCGAGCCGGTGGACTACGCGCGCCCGCTGCCCGACGTCAGCGTGGACCGCGGCGCCCAGGAGCCGCTGGCGCGCCTGAAGGCCCATCTGGCCACGCTGGGCGCCGGCGACGCGCGCCTGGCCCTGCTCGCCGAGAGCGAAGGCCGGCGCGAAAGCCTGCTCGAATTCCTGCGCGACAACGACGTCGAGCTGCCCGCCTTCGACACCATCGCCGCGTTCGAGGCCAGCGATGAACGCGCGGCCGTGGCCGTGGCGCCGCTGGCGGAAGGCTTCTTCTGGCGCGAGGACGCGCATCAGCTCCAGCTCTTCACCGAAACCGAACTCTTCGCCACCGCGCCGACGACGCGCCGGCGCCGCAAGCAGGAGCAGGTCAGCGACGTCAACGCGCTGATCAAGGACCTCAGCGAGCTCAAGGTCGGCGACCCGGTCGTCCACCTCAACCACGGCATCGGCCGCTACCAGGGCCTCGTCAACATCGACATCGGCGATGGGGCGTCCGAATTCCTGCACCTCGAATACGCGGACAAGGCGACGCTGTACGTGCCCGTCGCGCAGCTGCACCTGATCAGCCGCTACACCGGCGTCTCGCCGGAAGAAGCGCCGCTGCACAAGCTCGGCTCGGGCCAGTGGGAAAAGGCCAAGCGCCGTGCCGCCGAGCAGGTGCGCGACACCGCCGCCGAGCTGCTCGACCTCTACGCCCGCCGCGCCGCCCGCGAAGGCCACGCCTTCCGCTACAGCGCGCAGGACTACGAGGCCTTCGCCGCGAGCTTCGGCTTCGAGGAGACGCCGGACCAGGCGGCCGCCATCCACGCCGTCGTCCAGGACATGATCTCGCCCAAGCCGATGGACCGGCTCGTCTGCGGCGACGTCGGCTTCGGCAAGACCGAGGTCGCGCTGCGCGCGGCCTTCGTGGCCGTGATGGGCGGCAAGCAGGTCGCGCTGCTGGCGCCGACCACGCTGCTGGCCGAGCAGCACTACCAGAACATCGCTGACCGCTTCGGCAAATGGCCGGTGCGCGTCGCCGAGATGAGCCGCTTCCGCTCGGCCAAGGAGATCAAGGCCGCGATGGAAGGCCTGGCCGACGGCACGATCGACATCGTCATCGGCACGCACAAGCTGCTCTCCAGCGACGTGAAGTTCGCGCGCCTGGGCCTGCTCGTGATCGACGAGGAACACCGCTTCGGCGTGCGCCACAAGGAGGCGATGAAAGCCATGCGCGCCGAGGTCGACGTGCTGACGCTGACCGCCACGCCGATCCCGCGCACGCTCGGCATGGCGCTCGAAGGCCTGCGCGACCTCAGCGTCATCGCCACGGCGCCGCAGCGCCGGCTTGCGATCAAGACCTTCGTACGCACCGAGAACAACGGCACGATCCGCGAGGCCGTGCTGCGCGAGCTCAAGCGCGGCGGCCAGGTCTACTTCCTGCACAACGAGGTCGACACGATCGAGAACCGCAAGCTCAAGCTCGAGGAGCTGCTGCCCGAGGCGCGCATCGTCGTCGCCCACGGCCAGATGCCCGAGCGCGAGCTCGAACGCGTGATGCGCGAATTCGTCGCGGGCCGCCACAACGTGCTGCTGTGCTCGACCATCATCGAGACCGGCATCGACGTGCCGAGCGCCAACACCATCGTCATCTCGCGCGCCGACAAGTTCGGCCTGGCGCAGCTGCACCAGCTGCGCGGCCGCGTCGGGCGCTCGCACCACCAGGCCTATGCCTACCTGTGCGTGCCCGATGTCGAGGGCCTGTCCAAGCAGGCGGCGCAGCGGCTCGAAGCCATCCAGGCGATGGAAGAGCTGGGCAGCGGCTTCTACCTCGCCATGCACGACCTCGAGATCCGCGGCGCTGGCGAGGTGCTCGGCGAGAACCAGAGCGGCAACATGATGGAAGTCGGCTTCCAGCTCTACAACGACATGCTGTCCGAAGCCGTGCGCGCGCTGAAGAGCGGCGAGGAGCCCGACCTGCTCTCGCCGACCGGCGGCGTCTTCGGCCTCAACACCGAGATCAACCTGCACGCGCCCGCGCTGCTGCCCGATGCCTATTGCGGCGATGTCCAGGCGCGTCTGTCGCTGTACAAGCGACTGGCCACGACTGATCGTGCCGAGCAGATCGACACCCTGCTCGAGGAGGTCACCGACCGCTTCGGCAAGCTGCCGCCGCAGGGCCAGACGCTCTTCGACACGCACCGCCTGCGCGTGCTGGCCAAGCCTTATGGCGTGATGCGCATCGACGCTTCGCCGGCTGTCATGAACATCAACTTCCGCCCGAACCCACCGATCGACGCGATGCGCGTCATCGAGCTCGTGCAGAAGAACCGCTCGATCAAGCTGGTCGGCAACGACAAGCTGCGCATCGACAAGGCGCTGTCCGACCCCAAGGACCGCGCCCAGGCGATCCGCGAAGTGCTGCGCCTGCTCGGCCAGCCGACCACGGCGGCGCGGGCCTGAGCGTCGGCTAGAGTGGCGCGATGTACCTGCCCAAGCACTTCGAGGAAACCGACGCCGCTGTCCTGCACGGCCTGATGCATGCGCACCCGCTCGCGACGCTCGTGGTGCGAGGCGAGAACGGCCTGGAGGCGAATCACCTACCGCTGCTGCTCGATGCGGACGCCGGCGTGCTGCGCGGCCATGTGGCGCGCGGCAACGGGCTGTGGCGCCTGGCCGCCGCGCAGGAGCTCGAGGCCCTTGCGATCTTCCAGGGCGTGCAGGGCTATGTCTCGCCCGGCTGGTACCCGAGCAAGCAGCAGCACGGCAAGGTCGTGCCGACCTGGAACTACGAGGCCGTGCACGTCCACGGCCGCCTGCGCGCCATCGACGACCGCGAATGGCTGCGGGCCTTCGTGACCGAGCTGACCCGCACTCACGAGGCCGCCCGCCCGGCGCCGTGGGCCGTGGCCGACGCGCCGACCGACTACATCGACACCATGCTCGGCGCCATCGTCGGCATCGAACTCACCATCACCCGCATCGAAGGCAAGCGCAAGCTGAGCCAGAACCGCGCGGCCGAGGATCGCGCCGGCGTCGTCGCGGGCCTGCGTGCCACGGGCGCCGCGTCGGCGCAGGCTCATGCCGACGCCATCGAGCAGGCGGCCCCCACCGGATCCCAGCGCACATGACTCACGAAATCTCCCCCAGCCTCGTCCTGCGCGGCCTCACGCCGCCGATGGCACTCGCGGACTTCCGCATCGCCGCCTTCGACATGGACTCGACGCTGATCAGCATCGAGTGCATCGACGAGATCGCCGCTGTCGCCGGCAAGCAGGCCGAGGTTGCCGCGATCACCGAAGCCGCCATGCGCGGCGAGATCACTGACTTCAAAGACAGCTTGCGCCGCAGACTGGCCTTGCTGCGTGGCACTCCGGCCACGGCGCTCGACACGGTGCTGCGCGAGCGCCTGCGCTTCAACCCGGGCGCCCGTGAGCTGTGCGCGGCACTCAGGCGCGCGGGCATCAAGCTCGTGCTCGTTTCGGGCGGTTTCACCTTTTTCACACGCCACGTCGCGGCCGAATTGGGCATGGACTGGACGCGCTCCAACGAACTCGAGATCGTCGATGGCCGCCTGACCGGCGGCCTCGTGATGCAGCCCTGGGGCGATATCTGCGACGGCGAGCAGAAGCGGCTGATGCTGCTGGAATGCTCGGCGAGCCTGGGCATCGACGCTGCGACGCAGGCCATCGCCGTGGGCGACGGCGCCAACGACCTCGCCATGATGGGCGCCGCGGCGCTTTCGGTGGCCTATCACGCCAAGCCGCGCGTGCGCGAGCAGGCCCAGGTGGCAATCAACGAAGGCGGCCTGGACCGCCTGCTCGAAATCCTGCACTGAACTGGGGCCAAGGCCCGATGGCCGCGCCCGCAATGTGAATCTTCGGCTTGCGGCATCGCATCGGATGGCGCAAGCTCCGGCCAGCTGATCCGGGAGCGCGCATGTCGATCGCCGCCTTTGCCGAGCTTCAGCGCGAAGTGCTTGAAGCCGTTGCCCTCGGCCGCTCCTTGCGGGCCGTGATGGAATTGTTATGCCGGCGTTTCGAAGCGCTGGCGCCCGGTGCCATGTGCACCGTGCTCAGCGTCGACGAGGCCGGGCGCGTACACCCGCTCGCCGCGCCGAGCATGCCCAAGGCGTTCAGCCTCGCGCTCGAAGGCCTGCCCGTCGGCCCCAAGGCCGGGTCCTGCGGCACCGCGGCCTGGCGCGGCGAGCCGGTCGAGGTCTCCGACATCACCAGCGATCCGCTCTGGGACGACTACCGCGGCCTGGCGATGTCCTTCGGTCTGGCCGCCTGCTGGTCCAGTCCCGTCTTCGACGGCAACGGCCGCGTGGCGATGACCTTCGCGCTCTACTACCGGCAGCCGCAGGCCGTCGAGCCACTTCATCGGGAGCTCGTCGAGGGCAGCCTGCAGCTGTGCCGCGTCGCGCTGCGCCACGACGAGCACGAGCGCCGCATCGAGCGGCTGGCCTACTACGACAGCGTCACCGGCCTGCCCAACCGCAGCCTGTTCGCCGACCGCGCACGCCAGGCCCTGCACATGGCCAGCGAGCTCGGCGCACATGGTGCGCTGCTGCTGCTCGACCTGGACCGCTTCAAGACACTCAACGACTCGCTCGGGCACGCCCGCGGCGACGAGGTCCTGCGCGAACTCGCGCAGCGCCTGCAGGTGCCTTTGCGCGCGGCCGACACGATCGCGCGCTTCGGCGGCGACGAGTTCGTCGTCCTGCTGCCAGGATGCGGCGCCGTCGACGCGCAGCACGTCGCCGAGAAGCTCCATGCCGCCATCGCGCCGGTGGTGCGCGTCGCCCACCTGGACCTCAAGATCAGCGCCAGCATCGGCATCGCCATCTATCCGGCCGACGGCCTGGAGCTCGACGCCCTGCTCAAGAGCGCCGAAATGGCCATGTACGAAGCCAAGCGCGCGGGCCGCAACTGCACGCGCTATTTCCTCAAGGCGATGAACTCCGAGCTCGAAAAGCGCCTGAGCATCGAAGCCGGCCTGCGCCACGCCCTCACCCAGCCGGGCGCGCTGAGCGTGCACTACCAGCCCAAGGTCGCGCTGAACAGCGGCGCGCTGTGCGGTGCCGAGGCGCTGCTGCGCTGGCACGATCCCGAGCTGGGGCTGGTGCCGCCCGACCGCTTCATTCCGGTGGCCGAGGACTGCGGCCTGATCCGCCCGCTCGACGCCTGGGTGCTTGAGCAGGCCTGCGCGCAGCTGGCTTCCTGGCGCGCAGCCGGGCTGGCGGTGCCCAACATCGCCATCAACGTTTCACCGCCGCGCTTTTGCCACGACGACGTGGCCGAGCACGTCAGCGAGCTGCTGCTGCGCCACGGGCTTTCGGCCGGCGACCTCACGCTCGAGATCACCGAGCGCCTCATGCTGGACGACAACGAGCACGCCAGCGCACAGCTGCGCACGCTGCACGGCATGGGCGTGCGCCTGTCGGTCGACGACTTCGGCACCGGCTATTCGAGCCTGAGCTACCTGCGCCGCCTGCCGGTGTGCGAGCTCAAGCTCGACCGCAGCTTCGTGCGCGACATCGAGCACGACCCGGAAGACCTCGCGCTGGCACGCGCCGCCATCGGCATCGGCCGCACGCTGGGCATGGCGGTCGTGGCCGAGGGCGTCGAGACCGAGGCGCAGCGCGCCCTGCTGCTCGACGCCGGCTGCCCCGGCGCGCAAGGATGGCTTTACGCAAAAGCGCTGTCGGCCGACGCCTTCGCGCAGTGGGTGCGTGAACGCGCCGGCGCGCCGGCGACGCAGGACGCGGCCGGCGCCAGCGTGATCGAGGGCGAGGACGGCCTGAACTAGGCCACGCTTCGGGCTTCAGTCGACGGCGATTTCCTGGTCGCCCAGGCGCACGCGCTGGCCCGCGCGGATCTTGGCCGTCTTGCGCGATTCCGGCTGGCCGTCGACCTGCACGAGACCCTCGGCGATCATCATGCGCGCCCGGCCGCCGCTCTCGGCCAGGCCCGTGGCCTTGAGCAGCTTGTCGAGTTCGATGTAGTCGCCGCGCAGCGCGAACGGGATCGCGTCCATCACTTCGCCGCGGCCTTTTGCGCGCTCGCGCGGATCGCGCCGAGCGTCGTGCGGCTCGTCGAGACGTCGGCGTCGAGCTTCAGGTGGATCAGGCTGGCGCCGCCGTGGGCCAGCGCCGCGCGCAGGGCCGGCTCGAAGTCCTCGGTGCGCCGCACGATCTCGCCGGCCTGCCAGCCGTAGGCGCGTGCCAGCGCGGCGAAGTCGGGGTTGAACAGATCGGTCCCCGAGACGCGCGCCGGGTAGTCGCGCTCCTGGTGCATGCGGATCGTGCCGTAGGTGCCGTTGTCGACGACGATGGAGATCAGCTTCTTCGCGCCATAGCCCGTCGCCGTGGCGAGCTCCTGGCCGTTCATCAGGAAGTCGCCGTCGCCCGCGATGTTGACGGCCCAGCGCTCCGATTGAAGGAGGCTGGCGGCCACCGCAGCCGGGAGCCCGTAGCCCATCGCGCCACTGGTCGGCGCGAGCTGATTGCGACCGTGCTGGTGCAGCGCGGTATAGCGATGGAAGCGGTGCAGCCAGCCGGCGTAGTTGCCGGCGCCGTTGGTGCAGATGGTGCCGGGCGGCATCAGGCGGTCGAGCGTGGCGATGACCTCGGCCATGTCCAGCGGCGCCACCGGCGTGGGCACCAGGTTGGCCTCGTAGTCGGCGCGGGCGGCCGCGCTCCAGGCCCGCCACGGCGACTCCGCCGGTGCGGCCAGGTCCGCCAGCGCGGCAGCGGCGCAGGACATGCTGGCGTTGATCATGAGGTCAGCGGCGTAGACGCGGCCGAGTTCCTCGGGGCCGGCGTGGATGTGCACCAGCGGCTGCTGCGGACGCGGCACCTGGAGCAGCGTGTAGCCGCCCGTCGTCATCTCGCCCAGGCGCGGCCCGATGGCGATGACGAGGTCCGACTCGCGCACGCGCTGCGCCAGCTTGGGATTGATGCCGATGCCGACGTCGCCGGCGTAGAGCGGATGGGCGTTGTCGAACAGGTCCTGGAAGCGGAAGGCACAGCCCACCGGCAGTTGCCAGGCTTCGGCGAAGCGCTGCAGGTCGGCGGTGGCCTGCGGCGTCCACCCGCTGCCACCGGCGATGACGAAGGGCTTCTTGGCCGCCAGCAGCCGGTCGCGCAGCGCCGTCATCGCGGCAGGCGGCGGCGCAGCCAGCGCAGGCTCGGCTCGCGGGAGCACGGCGGCCTCGGTCGGCGTGGTCAGCATGTCCTCGGGCAGCACCAGCACGACCGGGCCGGGCCGGCCCTGCTGGGCGGTGTGGAAGGCGCGCGCCACGTATTCGGGCAGGCGATCCGCGTCGTGGATCTCGCCGACCCACTTGGCCATGCCCAAGGTGCCGGGGCCGAACATCTGGCGGTAGTCGACCTCCTGGAAGGCCTCGCGATCGCGCTGGTCGCTCGCCACCTGGCCGATCAGCAGGACCATGGGCGTGGAGTCCTGGAACGCCGTGTGCAGGCCGATGCTGGCGTTGGTGGCGCCGGGGCCGCGCGTCACGAAGCAGATGCCGGGCTTGCCCGTGAGCTTGCCCTGGGCTTCGGCCATGAAGGCTGCGCCGCCTTCCTGGCGGCAGGCGATGAAACGGATCTTGTCGCGGTGTTCGTGGAAGCCGTCGAGCACGGCCAGGTAGCTTTCGCCAGGGACGCCGAAGACGGTGTCAACACCCTGGGCGACGAGGGCTTCGACAAGCAGATGGCCCGCCAGGCGGGCGCCGGTTTTTGCAGCATTCATGCCGCGACTGTAGGTCCTCTCGAGGCCCTCGGGCGAATCAGGCTTGCCGCGCGCGGCCTTCGATGTGGAGTGCAGCCATGAGCGCAGGTAATTGCTGCGGCTCGGTGGCGACGGCATCCGCGCCCCAGACACGCACGTCGGCCGGTTCGCCGAGATAGCCCCAAGCGGCCGCCACGGTCGCCATGCCGGCCGCTCGGCCCGCGGCGATGTCGCGGGCGTCGTCGCCTACGTAGACGCAGCGCTGCGGCACCAGGCCGAGCCTGCGCGCCGCCTCGAGCAGCGGTGCCGGGTGCGGTTTTCGATGCGGCGTCGTGTCGCCGCCGACGAGGCCATGGGCCTGCTCGAGCCAGCCCATGGCCTCGACCAAGGGGCGGGCGAGATACTCGGCCTTGTTCGTCACGATGCCCCAGACGTGGCCCTGGGCACCCAGCGCGTCCAGCATCGCCGGCACGGCATTGAACGCCCGCGTCAGTCGCAGCAGGCGCTGCTCGTAGCGCTGCAGGAACTCGTCGCGCAGCGAGGCGTAGTCGGGGTGATCAGGCGCGCAGCCGAAGGCCCGACCGACCATGCCGCGCGCACCACTGCCACCGTGACTGCGCAAGTTCGCGTAGGGCAGTTCCGTCATGCCGCGCGCGGCGAGCATCTCGTTGACAGCACCGGCGAGGTCGGGCGCACTGTCGACGAGCGTGCCGTCGAGGTCGAACAGCACGGCTGCGATGCCGCTCATGCTGCGCGCTCGGCTTCAGCCTGGCCGGCGGCAAGCCAGCAGGTAGTTGACGTCCGTGTCGCCGCCGATAGCGTAGCGCTGCGTCAGCGGGTTGTAGCTCAGGCCCTTGCTGGCGACGAGGTCCAGGCCCGCATCGCGGCTCATGGCCGCGAGTTCGCTGGGCTTGATGAAGCGCGCGTACTCATGGGTGCCGGCGGGCAGCAGCTTGAGCACGTATTCGGCGCCGACGATGGCGAGCAGGAAGGACTTGAGATTGCGGTTGAGCGTGGAGAGGAACACCCAGCCGCCCGGCTTGACGAGCTCGCCCAGCGCGCGCACGACCGACGCCGGATCGGGCACGTGCTCAAGCATTTCCATGCAGGTCACGACATCGAAGCTGGCCGGGCTCTCGGCTGCCAGCGCCTCGACCGCGATCTCGCGGTATTCGATGTTCTCGGTGCCCGCCTCCATCGCATGGAGCTGGGCCACCTTGAGCGGCTTGGTCGAGAGGTCGATGCCCAGCACGCGCGCACCACGGCGGGCCATCGAGTCGGAAAGAATCCCGCCGCCGCAGCCGACGTCGAGCGCCGTCTTGCCTGCGAGCCCCGCGAGGCTGTCGATCCAGTCCAGGCGCAGGGGGTTGATCTGGTGCAGGGGCTTGAACTCGCTGTCGGGGTCCCACCAGCGATGGGCGAGCTCGCCGAACTTGGCGAGTTCCTGGGGATCGGCGTTGATCATGGGTCAGTAGGCTGCAAAGAAACAACCCCGCTGGAGCCGAGGCTGCAGCGGGGTTGCTGGATGACGCCGACGATCCGGGCGAGCCCGGATCGCGGTGGGCGTCACTTCATTTCGGTCTTGGTACCGACGACTTCGATTTCCACGCGACGGTTCTTCGCGCGGCCTTCGGCCGTCTTGTTGTCGGCGACCGGCTGGCGCTTGCCCTTGCCTTCGGTGTAGACACGGTTCTTCTCGATGCCCAGGCCAACCAGGTACGACTTGACCGCTTCGGCGCGACGCACCGACAGCTTCTGGTTGTAGGCGTCGGAGCCGACCGAGTCGGTGTGGCCGACGGCAATGATGACTTCCAGCGCGATGTCCTTGGTCTTGGCAACCAGATCGTCGAGCTTGGCCTTGCCTTCGGGCTTCAGAACCGCCTTGTCGAAATCGAAGAAGGCGTCAGCAGCGAAGGTCACCTTCACGCTCACCGGCGCTGCGGGCACCGGCGGGGGCGGCGGGGGCGGCTGCACTGCCGGCGGGGCCGGGGGCGGCGGCTGCACGGCCGGCGGGGCCGGGGGTGCCGGCACCGGCACGCCATCGCAACCCTTCACGCCCGTTGCCGGTGTCCAGTTCGCGTCACGCCAGCACAGCTCGTTCGTGCCGTTCTTCCAGACAGTGCCATCGGTCGCGCGCCAGTTGTCAACGGTCTGGGCCGAAGCGCCAGACGCAGCAATCGTCGCGACGGCAAACAGCGCCGCCACACGGTTCAGTTTCTTCATGGTTCTCCTCTCACGGGTTGGCCCCCGGGGCCCTGGAAGTTCATCCAAGCGATAGAACAAAACCTTGGGAGAAGCGCATCAGCCGCGCTCCGGACGGCGCGCACGCCGACTTCATCGAAGCCGCGTGTACGGGTTCTCCAGAAACAGCGAATGCGGGTTTCTCCCAGGGACTCATCGATTGTGCCACGCACCTCTCGAGACCCAAGCATTGTCAGGCGGTGCTTGATACAGCCTATGACACGCTGTTGCGCCTCAGCGACAGGGCGTCGCGCGCATAGAATTGAACGTTTTCAGCCCAGATCAAAGAGGCTCGTCGCCCACGGCGGTTGCCGTGCCTGCCAGACGCTCGCCAAAAGGCCCCCATGACCCAGTTCGCCAAGGAAACCCTGCCGATCAGCCTCGAAGAGGAGATGCGGCGTTCCTACCTCGACTACGCCATGAGCGTGATCGTCGGCCGCGCCCTCCCGGATGCGCGCGACGGCCTGAAGCCCGTGCATCGGCGCGTGCTGTTCGCCATGAACGAGATGGGCAACACCTACAACGCCAAGTACCGCAAGTCGGCACAGGCGGTCGGTGAGACCATGGGTAAATATCACCCACACGGCGACTCGGCGATCTACGACACCATCGTGCGCATGGCCCAGCCTTTCAGCCTGCGCCACATGCTGATCGACGGCCAGGGTAATTTCGGCTCGGTGGACGGCGACAACGCCGCCGCCATGCGTTACACCGAAATCCGCCTCGACAAGATCGCGCACGAACTGCTGGCCGACATCGACAAGGACACGGTCGACTTCGGCCCGAACTACGACGGCAGCCACAAGGAGCCGCTGGTCCTGCCGACCCGGCTGCCCAACCTGCTGATCAACGGCTCGACGGGCATCGCGGTGGGCATGGCCACCAACATCCCGCCGCACAACCTCAATGAGGTCGTGGACGCCTGCCTGCACGCGCTCAAGAACCCCGACTGCTCGATCGACGAGCTGATGGAGATCATCCCCGCCCCCGACTTCCCGACCGCCGGCATCATCTACGGCATCACGGGCGTGCGCGATGGCTATCGCACCGGCCGCGGCAAGGTGGTGATGCGAGCCAAGGTCCACTTCGAGGACATCGACAAGGGTGCGCGCCAGGCCATCATCGTCGACGAGATCCCCTACCAGGTGAACAAGAAGACGCTGCTCGAGCGCATCGCCGAGCTCGTCCACGAGAAGAAGATCGAAGGCATCAGCCACATCCAGGACGAGTCCGACAAGTCCGGCATGCGCGTGGTGATCGAGCTCAAGCGCGGTGAAGTCCCCGAGGTCGTGCTGAACAACCTCTACAAGCAGACGCAGCTGCAGGACAGCTTCGGCATGAACATGGTCGCCCTCGTGGACGGCCAGCCCAAGCTGTGCAACCTGAAGGACCTGATCACGGTCTTCCTGGAGCACCGCCGCGAAGTCGTCACACGCCGCACGATCTATGAGCTGCGCAAGGCGCGCGAACGCGGCCACGTGCTCGAAGGCCTGGCCGTCGCGCTGGCCAATATCGACGAGTTCATCGAGACCATCAAGAACTCGCCCACGCCGCCGGTCGCCAAGGCCGCGCTGATGAGCAAGAGCTGGGATTCCTCGCTCGTGCGCGAGATGCTTTCGCGTGCCGAAGGTGGCAGCGAGGCCTATCGCCCCGAGGGCCTGTCGCCGATCTACGGCATGCAGTCCGACGGCCTCTATCGCCTGTCCGACGACCAGGCCAGCGAGATCCTGCAGATGCGCCTGCAGCGCCTGACCGGACTCGAGCAGGACAAGATCGTCGGCGAGTACAAGGACGTGATGGCTGTCATCGCCGACCTGCTCGACATCCTGGCCAAGCCCGAGCGCGTCACCGTCATCATCGGCGAGGAGCTGATCGCGCTGCGCCAGGAATTCGGCCAGACCAAGATCGGCGCACGCCGCAGCCAGATCGAGCACAACGCGCAGGAACTCGGCACCGAGGACCTGATCACGCCGACCGACATGGTCGTCACGCTCAGCCACACCGGCTACATCAAGAGCCAGGCGCTGAGCGAGTACCGCGCGCAGCGCCGCGGCGGCCGCGGCAAGCAGGCCACGCAGACCAAGGAAGACGACTGGATCGACCAGCTCTTCATCGCCAACACGCACGACTGGATCCTGTGCTTCTCCAACCGCGGCCGCGTCTACTGGCTCAAGGTCTGGGAAGTGCCGCAGGGCTCGCGCGCCTCGCGCGGCAAGCCCATCGTCAACATGTTCCCGCTGCAGCAGGACGAGAAGATCACCGTCGTGCTGCCGCTGACCGGCGAGTTCCGCAGCTTCCCCGAGGATCACTTCATCTTCATGTCCACCGCGCTGGGCACCGTGAAGAAGACCTCGCTGAAGGACTTCAGCAACCCGCGCAAGGCCGGCATCATCGCCGTGGACCTTGACGAGGGCGACTTCCTCATCGGCGCCGCGCTGACCGACGGCAAGCACGACGTCATGCTCTTCAGCGATGGCGGCAAGGCCGTGCGCTTCGACGAAGACGACGTCCGCCCGATGGGCCGCCAGGCCCGCGGCGTGCGCGGCATGATGCTCGAGCCGGACCAGCGCCTCATCGCCATGCTCGTGGCCGAAGACGAAACGCAGAGCGTGCTGACCGCCACCGAGAACGGCTATGGCAAGCGTACCAGCATCGTCGAGTACACGCGCCATGGCCGCGGCACCAAGGGCATGATCGCGATCCAGCAGAGCGAGCGCAACGGCCGCGTGGTGGCCGCCACGCTCGTGCGCCCGGAGGACGAGATCATGCTGATCACCGACAAGGGCGTGCTCGTGCGCACCCGCGTCGCCGAGATCCGCGAACTCGGCCGCGCCACGCAGGGCGTGACGCTGATCGCGTTGGATGACGGCGCCAAGCTCTCGGGCCTGCAGCGCATCGTCGAGAATGACGCCGGCAACGAAGCCGGCGAAGGTGGCGATGCCGCCGCCGACGAACCCTCCACCAAGGAATGAACTTGAAGAATCAGATCAAGCTGCTGCTGACCGCGGGCCTCATCGCCGCTGCGCCCCTGATCCATGCGCAAGCCGGTGCGGCCGCTTCGGCCCCGGTGGCGCCGCCCTCGCCTGCCAAGCAGGCGCTGATCAACCAGGTCCTCGACCTGCAAAAGTCCGGCGTTGAAGCGATGGCCTACGGCATCGTCCAGCGCCCGCTGCAGCAGCTCGCGCTCGCCGCCCGCCAGGCTTTGCAGCAGCAGGTGCCTGCCGACAAGCGCGAGGCCGCCGCCCAGGCCGTTCAGACCGACCTCAAGAACTTCGCCGACACCAACGGCAAGATGCTGGCCGATCAGGCCGTCAAGCTCCAGCCCGCCGTCGTCGGCCCCTTGCTGAACGCGCAGTTCAGCGAAGACGAGCTGCGCCAGCTCGTCAACTTCCTGCAGTCACCGACCAGCCGCAAGTACATGCAGCTGGGCGGCGAAGTGCAGAACGCGATGGCGCAAAAGCTGCTGGCCGAACAGGGCCAGACGCTGGAAACGCGTCGCCAGGCGCTGGAGCAGGCCGTGGTCAAGGATCTCGGCCTGACGCCGCCGCCCGCCGGCGCCTCCAAGCCGGCCGCCAAGGCCGCCGCGCCCGCCAAGAAGTAAGCCGCACCGAAGTCGCCAGCCGCTGATGAGTCGTCCGTTCAATTTCTCCGCCGGGCCCGCCGTCCTTCCCGAGGAAGTGCTCCGCCAGGCCGCGGCGGAGATGCTGGACTGGCACGGCAGCGGCATGAGCGTGATGGAGATGAGCCATCGCGGCCGCGAGTTCATCTCCATCTACGAGCAGGCCGAAAGCGATCTGCGCGAGCTGCTGCAGGTCCCGCCCGAATTCCGCATCCTGTTCATGCAGGGCGGCGGCCTGGGCGAGAACGCCATCGTGCCGCTGAATCTCTCGCGCGGCGGCAAGGTCGACGTCGTCGTCACGGGCTCGTGGTCCAACAAATCTGCCGCTGAGGCGCGCCGTTATGCCGACGTGGCGATCGCCGCGCAGAGTGCGCCGTACACGAGCATTCCGGCCGACTGGCAGCTGCGCCTCGACGCGGCCTATGTCCACGTCTGCAGCAACGAGACGATCGACGGCGTCGAGTTCCAGGCGCTGCCCGACCTCAAGGCGATGGGCAGCGATGCGCCGCTCGTCGTCGACTGCTCCTCGCACATTCTTTCGCGGCCGATCGACTGGTCGCGCGTGGGCTGCGCCTTTGCCGGCGCCCAGAAGAACATCGGCCCGGCCGGCCTGACGCTGGTCTTCGTGCGCGACGAACTGCTCGACCGCGCGCTGCCCATCTGCCCTTCGGCCTTCAACTACAAGACGGTGGCCGACGCGCAGTCCATGTTCAACACCCCGCCGACCTACGCGATCTACATCGCCGGCCTGGTGTTCCAGTGGCTCAAGAACTTCCGCCATGCCGGCAAGACCGGCCTGGCGGCCGTCGAGCAGCGCAACGTCGACAAGGCCGCGCTGCTCTACGCGGCGCTCGACGCGTCGCAGCTCTACCAAAACCGCGTGGCGGCCGATTGCCGCTCGCGCATGAACGTGCCCTTCTACCTGAAGGATGAACGTCTCAACGACGCTTTCCTGGCTGGCGCCAGGGAGGCGGGACTGCTGCAACTCAAAGGCCACAAGTCGGTGGGCGGCATGCGGGCATCGATCTACAACGCGATGCCGCTCGAGGGTGTTCGAGCCCTTGTAAGCTACCTCCACGACTTCGAGGCCCGTCATGGCTGACGACCACAGCAACACGCCCCCACCGCCGCAAGCCGACCCCGAACTGCTCGCGCTGCGCAACCAGATCGACGCGCTCGACAGCCAGCTGCTCAAGCTGCTCAACGAACGCGCCCACGTGGCCGAACAGGTCGGCGAGATCAAGCGCCGCGACGGCACGCCCTTCTTCCGCCCGGACCGCGTCGCCCAGGTGATCGCCAAGATCAAGGCCGCCAACCCCGGCCCGCTCAAGAGCGAGCACGTGGCCGCGATCTGGCGCGAGATCATGAGCGCCTGCCTGGCGCTCGAGTCGCCCCAGCGTGTGGCCGTGCTCGGCCCCTTCGGTACCTTCTGCGAACAGGCGGCGATCGAATACTTCGGCGGCGCGGCCGACCTGATCTACTGCAGCAGCTTCGACGAGGTCTTCCACGCCACGGCCAGCGGCAGCGCGCAGTACGGCGTCGTCGGCGTCGAGAACATGACCGAGGGCGTCGTGACGCGCTCGCTCGACCTCTTCCTGCACACGCCCTGCCACGTCGTCGGCGAAGTCAGCCTGCTGATCCGCCACAACCTGCTGCGCAAGGACAACTCGATGCAGAACATCGAGGCCGTGCTCGCCCACCCGCAGGCGCTGGCGCAGTGCCAGAACTGGCTGAGCAAGCACCTGCCCGACGCCGAGCGCCGCGCCGTGTCGAGCAATGCCGAAGGCGCGCGCCTGGCTGCCACCAACCCGGCCTGGGCCGCCATCGCCAGCGAGCGCGCGGCGACGCTGTTCGGGCTGCACATCATTGCCCACGCCGTGCAGGACGAGGCCTACAACCGCACGCGCTTCGCCGTCATCACGCTGCCCCAGACCATGGCCACGCCGCCGGCCACGGGCCGCGACTGCACGAGCCTGATCGTCAGCGTGCCCAACAAGCCCGGCGCCATGCACGACCTGCTCGTGCCGCTGAAGAAGCACGGCGTGTCGATGACGCGGCTCGAATCGCGCCCGGCGCGCACGGGCCAGTGGGAGTACTACTTCTACATCGACCTCGACGGCCACCCGAGCCTGCCGCATGTGGCCGCCGCGCTGCAGGAGCTGCGGCAGCTCTGCGCGTTCTACAAAGTCATCGGCGCCTACCCGGTCAAGGCCTGAACGAAGGCGTCGCGACCTCACGCGGTTAGACTGGCCCTTTCCCATCCCTCGCGGCCGTTCAGGCCAGCGCACCAGCACCCATCGGCATGATGTTCAAGCAACTCGGCGTCATCGGCTGCGGCCTGATCGGCGGCTCATTCGCGCTGGCAATGAAGAAGGCCAAGCTGGCGAAGAGGGTTGTGGGCTACAGCAAGAGCCCCTCCACCATCGAGCAGGCCCGCAAGCTCGGCGTGATCGACCAAGGCGCCGAGTCCGCACTGAGGGCCGTGGCCGGCTCGGACATCGTGCTGATCGCCGTGCCCGTCTCCGCCACCGAGAGTACCTTCAAGGCCATCCGCCATCTCATCAAGCCCGGCGTGCTCGTGATGGACGCGGGCTCGACCAAGGCCAATGTCTGCGCCGCGGCCGAAGCGCACCTCGGCGAAGCACTGCCGGCGTTCGTGCCCGCGCACCCGATCGCCGGCAAGGAGTCCGGCGGCGTGCAGCATGCCGAGGCCACGCTGTTCCAGGGCCGCCAGGTCATCCTCACGCCGCTGGCGCAGACGGCCGACGAGCAGATCCAGCGTGCCACCGATGTCTGGTCCGCGCTCGGCTCGCAAGTGCTGCGCATGACGGCGCAGCATCACGACCAGGCCTTCGCCGCCGTCAGCCACCTCCCGCACCTGCTGGCCTTCGCCTTCTTCCAGTCGGTTGCCTCGCAGCCGGCGGGGCGCGATTTCCTGAGCCTCGCCGGCACGGGCTTCCGCGACTTCACCCGCATCGCCGCAAGCGAACCCGCGGTCTGGCGCGACATCCTGCTGGCCAACGCGGCCGAGGTGCTCGTGCAGTCCCAGCGCTTCCGCCAGGCGCTCGACGGCCTCGAAGCGATGATCCGCGCCGGCGATGGCGTGGGGCTCGAGGAGCGCGTGCGCCAGATCTCCGAGGCCCGGGCGCAATGGCAGTTGCCGACGCCGCCCCAGCGCCCCACCGGAAAGTAGTCATGTTCAAGATCCCCTTCCTCGACGTGCCGCCCCTGCGCGCGGCCGGCGGCACCGTGCGCCTGCCCGGCTCCAAGAGCATCTCCAACCGCGTGCTGCTGCTGGCCGGCCTGGCCGAAGGCACGACCGAGGTCCACGACCTGCTCGACTCCGACGACACCGCCGTCATGCTCAAGGCACTGGAGCAGCTCGGCTGCGTGCTGGCGCGCGATGGCGACGTGCTGCGCGTCACCGGCATCGGCGCTCGTCTGCAGACTCAAGCGGCCGCCATCTTCCTCGGCAATGCCGGCACGGCCATGCGTCCTTTGACCGCCGCGCTGGCGCTGCTGGCTGCGACCCAGGGCGGGCGCTTCGAACTCTCGGGCGTGCCGCGCATGCACGAGCGTCCGATCGGCGACCTCGTCGACGCGTTGCGTGGGCTCGGCTGCCCGATCGAGTGCCTCGCCAACGAAGGCTACCCGCCGCTGCTTCTCAAGGGCCCGGCACCGCTGGCACTCGGCCAGCCCGTGCGCGTGCGCGGCGACGTGTCGAGCCAGTTCCTGACGGCGCTGCTGCTGGCGCTGCCCCTTGTTGCCAAGCATGACGTCGCCATCGAGGTCGTCGGCGAGCTGATCTCCAAGCCCTACATCCAGATCACGCTGGACCTGCTCACGCGCTTCGGCATCCAGGTGCAGCGCGAAGGCTGGCAGCGCTTCACCATCCCGGCCGGCAGCCGCTATCGCTCGCCGGGCAGCATCCACGTCGAGGGCGATGCGTCGTCGGCGTCGTACTTCGTCGCGCTCGGCGCCATTGCCGCGGTCGACGAGCCGCTGCGCATCGAAGGCGTCGGCCGCGAATCGATTCAGGGCGACGTGCGCTTCGTCGAGGCCGCCGAGGCCATGGGCGCGCGCGTCGAGCAGGGCCCGAACTGGCTGGCCGTGCGCCGCGGCGCGTGGCCGCTCAAGGCGATCACGCTCGACTGCAACCACATCCCCGATGCAGCAATGACGCTGGCCGTGATGGCGCTCTACGCCGACGGTCCGACGACGCTGACCAACATCGCGTCCTGGCGCGTCAAGGAGACTGACCGCATCGCTGCCATGGTGGCCGAGCTGGGCAAGCTCGGCGCCCGGGTCGAGGAAGGCGCGGACTGGATCCGCGTCCACCCGCTCGCCGACTGGAAGCCCGCCAGCATCCACACCTACGACGATCACCGCGTCGCGATGTGCTTCTCGCTGGCCGCCTTCAACGGGCTGGTCACCGAGCACCCGGTTCCCGTGCGGATCCTGGAGCCGCACTGCGTCGCCAAGACCTTCCCGGACTACTTCGAGACGCTGTTCGAGGTCGTGCGCACCAGCAAGAGCGACATCCCCGTGATCGCCATCGACGGCCCGACGGCCTCGGGCAAGGGCACGCTGGCCGATGAGGTCGCGCACGCACTCGGCTATCACGTACTCGATTCCGGCGCGCTCTACCGCGCCACCGGCCTGGCGGCGAGTCGCCAGGGCGTGGACCTCGACGATGCGGCCAAGGTCGCGGCCGTCGCCGCCAGCCTGGAACTGCGTTTCGCCAAGGGCCGCACTTTCCTGGCCGGCGAGGACATCACCGATGCCCTGCGCCTGGAGTCCAGCGGCGTTGCCGCCTCGCGCGTGGCCGTCCACCCGGCCGTGCGCCGCGCGCTGAACCAGCTCCAGCTCGATTTCCGCCAGGCGCCCGGCCTCGTGGCCGATGGCCGCGACATGGGCACGGACGTCTTCCCCGACGCGCCGCTCAAGGTGTTTTTGACAGCCAGCGCTGCCACGCGCGCCGAACGCCGCCATAAGCAATTGATCGAAAAGGGAATTTCGGCTAATATCGAGAGCTTGCGCCAGGATCTGGAGGCGAGGGATGCACGTGACAAGACACGCGCGGCCTCGCCGCTGCACCCGGCGCAGGACGCGCTGATGCTCGACAACTCGGGCCAGACGATCGAGGAATCGAGGCGGCTGGTGCTGGATTGGTGGAGTCAGCGCAGGCCTTTTTGATCAAGCTTCTTGATCGAAGGCCAGGCCTGACGGACGACGCGGCGAAAGTCGCCCGCCGGGCTTGAAAAGGGCCGCGGCCCCTCCCGCCGAAGCGCAGCTTCACCGGGGGTCGCGGGTTCTGAAACCTAACCGCCAGCTCCGCTGGCAACTCGCTGTGACGCCGACGCCCGGACACAGCTTGCAAGGAATCCTCATGTCTCAAGCTCAAACCGCCACCTTCGAAGCCGGCTCCTTTGCCGCGATGTTCGAGGAATCGCTCCAGCGTTCCGATATGCGCGCCGGCGAGGTCATCTCGGCCGAAGTCATCCGCGTCGAACACAACTTCGTCGTCGTCAACGCCGGCCTGAAGTCCGAAGCGTATGTGCCCATCGAAGAGTTCAAGAACGACCAAGGCGAACTGGAAGTCCAGGTCGGCGACTTCGTCTCGGTGGCCATCGACGCAATCGAAAACGGCTACGGCGACACCATCCTGTCGCGCGACAAGGCCAAGCGCCTGGCTTCGTGGCTGAGCCTCGAGACCGCCCTGGAATCCGGCGACTTCGTCACCGGCACGGTCAGCGGCAAGGTCAAGGGCGGCCTGACGGTCCTCGTCAACGGCATCCGCGCCTTCCTGCCGGGCTCCCTGCTTGACACGCGTCCGGTCAAGGACATGAGCCCGTTCGAGGGCAAGACCATGGAATTCAAGGTCATCAAGCTCGACCGCAAGCGCAACAACGTCGTGCTGTCGCGCCGTGCCGTGGTCGAGGCCTCGATGGGCGAAGAGCGCGCCAAGCTGCTCGAGACGCTGTCCGAAGGCGCCATCGTCAACGGCGTGGTCAAGAACATCACCGAATACGGTGCGTTCGTTGACCTCGGCGGCATCGACGGCCTGCTGCACATCACCGACATGGCATGGCGCCGTGTCCGCCACCCGAGCGAAGTCGTTCAGGTCGGCCAGGAACTGACCGCCAAGGTCCTGAAGTTCGACGCCGAGAAGAACCGCGTCTCGCTGGGCCTGAAGCAGCTGGGCGACGACCCGTGGTTCGGCGTGGCCCGCCGCTACCCGACCGGCACGCGCCTGTTCGGCAAGGTCACGAACATCGCCGACTACGGCGCGTTCGTCGAGATCGAGCCGGGCATCGAAGGCCTGGTGCACGTCTCCGAAATGGACTGGACCAACAAGAACGTCGCCCCGAGCAAGGTCGTTTCGCTCGGCGACGAAGTCGAAGTCATGGTCCTCGAGATCGACGAAGACAAGCGCCGCATCAGCCTGGGCATGAAGCAGTGCAAGGCCAACCCGTGGGAAGAGTTCGCCGAGAACGTCAAGCGCGGCGACAAGGTCAAGGGCCCCGTCAAGTCGATCACCGACTTCGGCGTGTTCGTCGGCCTGGCCCAAGGCATCGACGGCCTGGTGCACCTGTCGGACCTGTCGTGGCAAGAAACTGGCGAAGTGGCCGTGCGCAACTTCAAGAAGGGCCAGGAAGTCGAAGCCGTCGTGCTGGCCGTGGATGTCGAGCGCGAGCGCATCTCGCTGGGCATCAAGCAGCTCGACAGCGATCCGTTCACGTCCTACACCTCGATCAATGATCGCGGCCAGATCGTGACCGGCAAGGTCAAGACCGTCGACGCCCGCGGCGCCGAGATCGACCTGGCTGCCGACGTGACCGGCTACCTGCGCGCTTCCGAAATCAGCCGCGACCGCGTCGAAGACGCCCGCAACGTGCTGAAGGAAGGCGACGAAGTCTCGGCCATCATCGTCAACGTCGACCGCAAGTCGCGTTCGATCCAGCTGTCGATCAAGGCCAAGGACGCCGCCGACCAGCAAGAAGCCATGCAGCGCCTGTCGGCCACCAGCGAACGCGAGAACGCTGGCACGACGAGCCTGGGCGCCCTGCTGCGCGCGAAGCTCGACAGCAACAACAACGGTTAATCCCGTTCAACGGCGCCAGGGCTTTCTGCTAGCCTTGGTGCCGTGGCAGTCCCACAGGCTCGCTCAGGCGGGCCTGTTTTCTTCTGCTCGCTGCAGCGAGCCCGTCTCCCCAACGAATCCCGCCTCGTCATGACCCGCTCCGACCTCGTCGCCCTCCTTGCCGACCGCTTCGGCCAGCTGACGCAGCGCGACACCGAGTTCGCCGTCAAGACGATCCTCGACGCGATGAGCGACGCGCTGGCGCGCGGCCACCGCATCGAGATCCGCGGCTTCGGAAGCTTCTCGATCAACCGCCGTCCGCCCCGCATGGGCCGCAATCCGCGCAGCGGCGCGCAGGTACCCATTCCCGAGAAGCTCGTGCCGCATTTCAAGCCCGGCAAGGCACTGCGCGAGGCCGTCGACAAGGACGCGTCGCCCGCCGAAAGCTGACGCGATGGGCATCGTCGTCCGCCTCTTCCGTGCCTTCCTGTTCTTCGCGCTGTTCGCCTTCGCGCTGAACAACACGCATGACGTCACCGTCAACTGGTTCTTCGGCCACTCCTGGACGGCGCCGCTCGTGATCGTCGTGCTCGTCGCCTTCGGCGGCGGCTGCGCACTGGGCGTGCTGGCCATGGTGCCGGCCTGGTGGCGCCATCGCCGCGTCGCCAAGCGCAATAGCGCCGCCGCCGTGCCTCAGAACTCCGAGCTTCCGCTCCCTCCGCAAGCGCCCGGCGATGGACTTTGACCCCCGCTGGCTGCTCTTCGTCATCCCGGTCACCTTCGCGCTGGGCTGGCTGGCCTCGCGCCTGGACCTGCGCCAATGGCGCCGTGAACAGCGCGATGCGCCCAAGGCCTATTTCAAAGGCCTGAACCTGCTGCTCAACGAACAGCAGGACAAGGCCATCGACGCCTTCATCGAAGCCGTCCAGGCCGACCCCGACACCTCCGAGCTGCACTTCGCGCTGGGCAACCTGTTCCGCCGCCGCGGCGAGTACGAGCGCGCCGTGCGCGTGCACCAGCACCTGCTCTCGCGCGGCGACCTGCCGCGCAGCGAGCGCGAGCGCGCCCAGCACGCGCTCGCCCAGGACTTCTTCAAGGCCGGCATCTTCGACCGCGCCGAAGCCGCCTATCGCGAGCTGCGCGGCACCGCCTTCGAGCACGAGGCCCAGCTCGCCCTGCTGTCGCTCTACGAGCGCTCGCGCGACTGGCGCCACGCCGCCGACGTCGCGCGCGAGCTCGAGGCCAAGGGCACGGCCTCGTTCGCCACGCGCATCGCCCACTACCTGTGCGAGCTCGCGCTCGAAGCGCAGTCGCGCCAGCAGGACGACGAAGCCGCCAAGCTGCTCGACGAAGCACGCCATGCCGCGCCGCAGGCCGCGCGCGCCTACGTGCTCGAAGCGCGCAGGCTGGTGCGCCTGGGCCGCCCGGCCGACGCCTGCACCGCCTTCATCGAGCTGCTCAAGCACAACCCCGAGGCCTTCACGCTCGTCGCCGACGAATACGCCCAGGCCGCGCTCGGCGCCAGCCAGGGCCCGCAGGCGCTGGCCGTGCTGGCCGGCCAGTTCGACCGCCGCTCGAGCCTGCAACTGCTGCGCGCGCTGGACCGCGTCGAGCCCGACGCCGAGGCCCAGCGCCGCCGCAACGTGCGCCTGCTGCGCGAGCACCCAAGCCTCACGGCGGCGCGCAGCCTGCTGATCGCCAGCGACCTCAAGACGGCGATGTCCGAACACCTGAGCGGCGACGAGGCCACCCTCATCACCGACGCCCTGGACCGCGTCGCGCGGCCCCTGCAACGCTACCGCTGCGCCGCCTGCGGCTTCGAAGCCGCTCACTACTTCTGGCAATGCCCGGGCTGCCTGACCTGGGACGCCTACCCGCCGCGGACCATCGAAGATGACTGATCGCACCATCCTGTGCATGAAGTGGGGCACCAAGTACGGCCCCGAGTACGTCAACCGCCTCTACGCCATGGTGGCCCGCCACCTGCGCGGCCCGTTCAAGTTCGTCTGCTTCACCGACGACGGCAGCGGCCTGCACCCCGACGTGCGATGCCTGCCCATCCCGCCGCTGCGCCTCAAGGCCGCCAAGCGCGATGGCGGCTGGAACAAGCTGACCACCTTCACCGCCGACCCGGCCGACCTGCAGGGCCTCAGCGGCACGGCGCTGTTCCTGGACCTCGACGTGGTCATCGTCGACGACATCACGCCCTTCTTCGAAGTGCCGGGCGAGTTCCTCATCATCCACGACTGGAAACGCCCCTGGCGCGTCACGGGCAACTCCTCGGTCTACCGCTTCGAGATCGGCCAGCACGCCGACGTGCTCGAGGAATTCCGCGCCGACCCGGAAGGTGCGCGCCAGCGCTTCCGCAACGAGCAGGCCTTCCTGTCCGACGTGATCCATCGCCAGGGCAAGCTCAAGTACTGGGACGCGAGCTGGTGCGCCAGCTACAAGTACCACTGCATCGCGCCCTGGCCGCTGAACTACTTCACAGCGCCCAGGATCCCCAAGGGCGCGCGCATCGTGATCTTCCACGGCGTCATGAACCCGCCCGACGCGCTGGCCGGCCGCAACAACGGCAACTGGCGCATGACGCGTCCGGCCAAGTGGATCGCGCAGCACTGGCACGAGTAAGGTCCTGAAGCGACCAATAACAAGGAGCCCGCGATGGAATCGGCAAGCAACGATCTGCTCTCGGGCTCCTGCCACTGCGGCGCTGTCAGGCTCACCCTGCCCTCGCAACCCGAGAAGGCGACGAGCTGCAACTGCTCGCTGTGCCGGCGCCTCGGCGGGCTGTGGGCCTACTTCGAATTCGGCACGGTCCGGATCGAAGGACACCCCGAGCACACCGCCGAGTACATCTGGGGCGACCGCACGCTGCGCACCATGCGCTGCAAGCACTGCGGCTGCGCCACGCACTGGGAGCCGCTGCCGCCAGTGCAGGGCGTGCGCCATGGCGTCAACCTCGCCAATTTCGCGCCCGAGCTCGTGAAAAGCGTCCAGGTCCGCCACTTCGATGGCGCGGACACCTGGACCTTCTTCGACTGATCAGTACGGTCGATCGCGCGGCGCCACGCCCGCGACGAGCCGCCCCGGCTCCACCCGCAACGCACCGCGCGCCTGCATGTGCCGATGCGCCGCCGCCTCCTCGAGCGTGAGCACGGGCGCGAAGCAGGCGTCCGTGCCTTCGAGCAGCGCGCACCAGTGCGCGCGCGGCTGGCTCGCGAACAAAGCGGCGAGGCGCGCCTTCAGTGCCGGCCATTGCGCCGCGTCGTACTGGCTGCGCGGATCAACATCGGCCAGGCCGAGCTTGTCGAGCAGCAGCGCGTAGAACTGCGGCTCGAGTGCAGCGACGCTGACGAAGCCGCCATCGGCGCAGGCGTAGACCTCGTAGAACGGCGAATCGAGAAAGAGGCTCGGCCGCCCCGGCGTCAGATGGCCCATGCCATGCGCCAGATGAGCCAGCCCGCCGAGCATGGACGCGATATCGACGATGGCCGCATCGACCACGCGGCCCTGCCCCGTCGCCCGCGCCGCGAGCACGCCGTTGACGACGCCGAAGGCCAGGCCCAGCGCGCCGCTCGCGTCGCCGACGATGGTCGGCGGGATCGTCGGTGCCGCACCGTTGCGCGACGAGAGCGAGAGCAGGCCGGTGAGGGCCACGTAGTTGAGATCGTGCCCGGCGGCCTGCGCCAACGGCCCGTCCTGGCCCCAGCCGGTCATGCGCGCGTAGACGAGGCGCGGGTTGCGCGCAAAGCACTCGGCCGGGCCGAGGCCCAGGCGCTCCATCACGCCGGGCCGATTGCCTTCGATCAGCGCGTCGGCCGCGGCGACGCGGTCAAGCGCGAGCGCCACGCCCTCAGGCGTCTTGAGATCCACAGTAACGACCTGCTTGAGCGCATCGATCGCGTCGACGCCCTGCCCTTCGAAGCGCGCCTTGAACGCGCCGGCCTGCGGCCGACGCAAGAGCGTCACCTCGGCGCCCTGCTGTGCCAGCATCATGCCGGCCAACGGCGCCGGGCCCAGCGCCTCGAACTCGACGATCTTCACGCCCGCGAGCGGACCGGCCATGGCGGCATGCCTCCCTGCAACTTGTTTTAAAGCGAGCGCGCGATGATCTCTTTCATGATCTCGCTCGTACCGCCGTAAATGCGCTGTACGCGCGCGTCGGCGTACATGCGTGCGATCGGGTACTCCAGCATGTAGCCGTAGCCGCCGAAGAGCTGCAGGCATTCGTCCATCACGCGGCCCTCGGCCTCGGAGAGCCACAGCTTGGCGATGGACGCCGTCGTGGTGTCCATCGTGCCGTCGCGCATGCGCACGACGCAGTCGTCGACGAAGGCGCGCCCGACGACGGCCTGGGTCTTGATCTCGGCCAGCTTGAAGCGCGTGTTCTGCATCTCCAGCAGCGGCTTGCCGAAGGCCTGGCGCTGGCGCACGTGCTCGGTCGTCAGCGCCAGCGCGCGCTCGATCGCGCCTTGCGCCGTGACGGCCAGCAGCGTGCGCTCGTAGGGCAGCTCGCTCATCAGCTGCGCCATGCCACGGCCCTCGATGCCGCCGAGCAGCGCGTCCGCGGGCACGAGCACGTCGTCGAAGAACAGCTCGCAGGTGTCCTGGCCCTTCTGGCCGAGCTTGTCGAGGATGCGGCCGACGCGAAAGCCCTGCACCGCGCGCGTCTCGACGAGGAAGAGTCCGAGCCCTTTGGAACCCGCCGCCGGATCGGTGCGCGCGACGACGATGACGAGGTCGGCGAGGAAGCCGTTGCTGATGAAGATCTTGGCGCCGTTGAGCCGCCAGCCCTCGGCCGTGCGCTCGGCGCGCGTGCGGATGCCTTGCAGATCCGAGCCGGCGCCGGGCTCGGTCATAGCGATGGCGCCGATCATGGCGCCGCTGGCCAGCTGCGGCAGGAACTTGCGCTGCTGCGCCTCGGTGCCCTGGTTGAGCAGGTAGTGCGCGGCGATCGCGTGGACGTGCACGCCGAAGGCGCGGTCGCCGGCGCGCGTGAGCTCCTCGAACAGCACGGCCATGTGCGTGAAGTCGCCGCCGCTGCCGCCAAACGCTTCGGGAATGTCGGCCAGCAGCAGGCCGAGCTCGCCGGCCTTGCTCCAGAGTTCGCGGTCGACGTGCTGCTGCGCGGCGAAGCGCTCCTGGTGCGGCTCGACCTCGGCCTGCACGAAGCGGCGCACCATGTCACGGTAGAGCTCGAGGTCTGGATCGCTCCAGCGCGGGATGTGGGTGTCGTTCATGCGGGATGTCTTCAGACTTTCTCGTACATCGTCACGATGCAGGCGCCGCCGAGCCCGAGGTTGTGCTGCAGCGCGAGCCGCGCGCCCTCGACCTGGCGCGCGCCGGCCTGGCCGCGCAATTGCTGGACGAGCTCGGTGCATTGCGCGAGGCCGGTCGCGCCGAGCGGATGGCCCTTGGACAGCAGGCCGCCCGATGGGTTGGTGACGAAGCGGCCGCCGTAGGTGTTGTCGCCGTCCTCGACGAATTGCTCGGCCCCGCCGACGGGGCACAGGCCCAGCGCCTCGTAGCTGAGCAGCTCGTTCTGCGCGAAGCAATCGTGCAGCTCGACGACCTGCACGTCGCGCGGACCGACGCCGGCGGCCTCATAGACCTGCTCGGCCGCGGCGCGCGCCATGCTGAAGCCGACGAGCTCGCGCATGTCGCGCGCCTCGAAGGTCGGCGGGCGGTCGGTCGTCATGGCCTGGGCGCGGATGCGCACGCCGGCGTCGAGGCCGTGGCGGCGCGCGAAGTCCTCGCTGCACAGCAGGGCCGCGGCGGCGCCGCAGGTCGGCGGGCAGGCCATCAGGCGCGTCATCACGCCGGGCCAGATCATGGGCGCGGCCATGACTTCGTCGCTCGTGACGACCTTGCGGAACAGCGCCAGCGGGTTGTTCGCGGCGTGGCGGCTGGCCTTGGCGCGGATCTTGGCGAAGGTTTCGAGCGGGGTGCCGTACTCGCGCATGTGCGCCAGGCCGGCGCCGCCGAAGTAGCGCAGGGCGAGCGGCAGCTCGACGTCGACGAGTTCGTCGGTCAGGGCATCGAAGCGGTCGAAAGGCGTGGGGCGGTCATCGAAATGCGTGCCGAGCGCGCCGGGCGCCATCTGCTCGAAGCCGAGCGCCAGCACGCAGTCGGCCGCGCCGCCGGCAATGGCCTGGCGCGCGAGATAGAGCGCGGTCGAACCCGTCGAGCAGTTGTTGTTGACGTTGACGATGGGCACGCCGCTCAAGCCGACCTCGTAGAGCGCGCGCTGGCCCGCGGTGGAGTCGCCGTAGACGTAGCCGACGTAGGCCTGCTGGACTTCGGCGTAGTCCAGGCCCGCGTCGGCGAGTGCGGCCCGCGCGGCGGCGGCGCCCATGAGGTGATAGGGCTCGCTGGCCCCGGGCTTGGCGAACGGGATCATGCCGACCCCGCAGACGTGGACTGGGCGACTCATGGGGCGTGTCTCCTTGAATTGTTAGCTATTGCTAGCATCCTGCCATCGCGGAGGAAGGGCGCAAGGGAGTCTGCCCTGATTGATGCGGGCTAACGGTGTGGTTCGGCGGATTTTTCGTGCTTGCGGTGGGTGGAGCTTGGCAGCGCTGCGGCGCGGGGCGGTGCGGGACTCCGCGGGAGCGGTCGGCCGGAGGCCGACTTCCCTCAAATGCTCGCGGG
>Ga0213872_10000464_pt1 | contig 33016 bp, 37 predicted proteins | sample VelepicomBERX_R2_FD_160071 | JGI IMG/M metagenome (GOLD analysis project Ga0213872, IMG submission 160071) | Rhizosphere microbial communities from Vellozia epidendroides in rupestrian grasslands, the National Park of Serra do Cipo, Brazil - RX_R2 | ecosystem: Host-associated > Plants > Roots >...
ACCGGCACGCACTCGCTCCAGGCCAGCTATCCCGGTAACACGGTCTACGCGGCCAGTAACGGCGCCACCAGCGTGCAAGCGGCGCCGCTCGCGACTACGCTGACACTCTCTGCCCCCGGCACAGCCATGACCGGCCAGACAGTACAAACGGTGGCTTCGCTCAGTCCTTACGTGTATAGCAACCTGACCACCAACGGCGAAACGGTCACCTTTCTGGACGGCAGTTCGGTGCTCGGCACGGCGCCGCTCGCGAACGACACGGCTACACTGTCCGTGACGTTTTCCACGGCCGGCTCTCACGTCCTTCGAGCCTCCTACGCCGGCGATACGAACTTCGCAGCGGCGGCCAGCAACTCGGCGACCGTCGGCGTCACGCAGGCGGCTACCTTCACTATCACGTCCACACCCGCTACGGAAACGATCAAGCGCGGCGTTCTGGGCGGCTTCATTCTCACGTTGAAGTCGGTGAGCGGCTTCAGCGGCCCGGTCAAGCTGAGCTGTTCAGGTGGACCCGCCGGTTCGTATTGCCTCGATCTGCCGCAAACGGTGAACCTGAGTGCGAATGGAACGGCCTATGCGGTTTCGGGCATTCTGTTCCCGCGCAACAGCGCACCTGGAACGTACATCATCACGTTCACTGGAACTTCAGGCACGCTGACGGTGACCGCCACGGCGAAATTCATCGTGCAGGAAACGCCAATCACACACGCGGTTCCGCTGCCCTCTAGCGGTTGGTGGAACCGCGGCGAGACGGAAGTATCGATAGAGGAATGGGTCACCAGCAACGCACGATGGGCTGCCACGTCAGCATTGAGAATGCGTAGTCCGGATGTGTAGACCTACACATGGCGCGTCACCGTGGATCTGCCTCGATAGAAACCCGCTTACAGTTTCTGAGTCGCGTCGTCCATTCACAGAGGCACATCAGTGAGTGTCAGCTGATGGAGTGCGTGAAGTTGCGTAGGTAGCAGCGCAATTCGTCTCGCACGCGCCGGAACACAGCAAGCCGCTGTTCCTCGGAACCTGTCACGGCGGCCGGATCCTCAAAGTCATGGTGAAGCTGTTGCGCCTTGCCGAAGAACACCGGGCAGCTTTCGCGGGCATTGTCGCAAACTGTAATAACGTAATCGAGCTGTTGCCTCGCAAATTCATCGACGTGCTTCGAGCAGTGATCGGTGATGTCAATGTCCGCTTCACGCATAACAGCGATTGCTTCCGGACGCACGGAGCCGGGTTTCATGCCGGCACTTTCAACCTCGAAACGATCCCCGGCATCGTGCCGCAGCAGTCCTTCCGCCATCTGGCTACGCGCTGAATTCCCGGTGCAGAGTATCAGTACTCGCTTCTTATTGTTCATAGATTGTCTCTTTATTCCGACGAATGAGAAACGACCACGGCCTCGGCATCTTTCGGCAGGGACGGCACCAGCCAACAAAACAAAGCCGTTGCCACAGCAGCCCCGGCCAGTTGCGCCAGGATGAACTCGGGCGCGTCGATGGGCCGGATTCCGGCAAAGGTATCGCTTGCTGACCGCGCGAGCGTTACGGCGGGATTTGCGAAGGATGTTGACGCCGTGAACCAATAGGCTCCCGTGATGTAAGCACCGACCGCGAACGGGACAGCCGACGAGCGTAGCCGCGCACAGCCCCAAATCACACAGAACAGCCCGAACGTGGTCACGAACTCACTAAACAACTGCGACCCGCCAGACCGGGCGTGACGCGATGCACTGAATACCGGCTCGCCAAACATCAGATGCGCGGACGCGACTCCTGCGAAAGCTCCTGCTAATTGCGCCGCGAGGTATCCCGGCACCTCCCGCCACGCCAGCCCGCCTTGCGAAGCATCGGCCAGTGTTACGACAGGGTTGAAATGCGCACCGGAGACCGGCCCGAAGGTCAGAATGAGCGTGACCAGCATCGCGCCGGTTGCAAGCCTGTTGGCGAGCAGCGCGATTGCCATGTTGCCGCCGGCCAAACGTTTGCCCATGATGCCCGAGCCGACAACGGCCGCGAGCAGAAAGGCTGTACCGACCGCTTCCGCGGCAATGCGCCGCGCCCGCGTCATGCGCAGCAGCTTGCGGGCTTCGTGGCGCGAATGAAGGCGCTCATGAACTTGTCCTGCACCTGTGGCGCAATCGCGTCCACATCCACGCGCTGACCGGTTAGGAAGGTGCGGGCGTCCTCAATGTCATATATGCGCGTCGGCTCGATCTCAATGCTGTCGAAGCCGGTCTTGGCGAGCTTTGCGACATATTCGTAATCCCGAAGCGCCCCGGCAATACAGCCTACCCACAGCAGCATGTTCTGCCGTACATCCGGCGGTACTTCGCCGCGTGTGACGACATCGGAAACGGCGAAGCGGCCACCCGGTTTCAGGACCCGGAACGCCTCACGCAGTACCTTGTCCTTGTCACCCGACAGGTTGATAACGCAGTTACTGATAATCACGTCCACCGAGTTGTCTGGCAGCGGGATGTTTTCAATTTCGCCCTTAAGGAATTCGACATTCTCAACTCCAGCCTTGCGCTGATTTTCCCGCGCGAGGGTAAGCATTTCATCTGTCATATCGAGCCCGTAAGCTTTTCCTCTGAACCCGACACGCCGCGCCGAGAGCAGCACGTCAATACCACCGCCTGAGCCAAGATCAAGCACCGTTTCGCCCGGATTTAACTGTGCGAGCGCCGTAGGGTTGCCGCAGCCGAGGGAGGCTTTTAGCGCCTCCTGCGGTATCTGCCCAGCCTGCGCTTCGTCGTACAGGTTCGAGGTGATGGGATCACAGGATGCCGCCGCGGAACCGTCGCAGCACGAAGTTTTGGAACAACAATCGGCTGGTAGGCCTTTCCCTTCGATTACGCGCCGAGCCGCTTCGCCATACTTTTCCTTGATCGTTTCCTTCACTTCCATAAGGGTTTCTCCTTGAGTCGCTATTTGCAAAGCTGTACGATCGCCTGTGGCTCGATCGCTTTGTTACGGGTGCAGCATTCGGCATAAAGAAAGCCGAGCAATCCCCGCAGGGCCTCCGTGTTCGCCGAATACCAGAGATACGTGCTTTCCCGGCGCACGTTCACGAGGTCTTCATTCTTGAGCTTGTCGAGATGATGCGAAAGCGTTGATGGCGGAATATCCAGTTCGCCACCGATATCGCCGGCAATCATGCCCTGGGGGTGTGCCGAGAGCAGCAGGCGCATGATGCGGAGGCGCGGCTCCGCTCCTATCGCGGAGAACATGTCCGCACAACGAGCCACATCGGGTTCAGCTTTGGCCTTTGGCATTAGTTCCAGTCTTGTGGCTCAGACGCATCCAAGAAGCACAGCAGACTGCCTTCGGCAGATTGCTCCTGGAGCTGTTGTAAAACGGCATCGGTTCGGAAACCAATCCGTTACACGCATCGGGTGCGCCTTCCATATTTCCATAATTATCGAAATATGATCGGCTGTCAATACCCTGCGCCTCGGCTTACAATTTGAACCGACTTATAGTGCCGGTCCGTGGCGGGCAACTCAGGCGGAAGCGTGTTTGCGTTTGGGGTCATCCGTCGTGCCTCGCATCTACACGACGTCATGGCGGTATGGCGACCCACCGCCTAATAGCCGGCCAAATCTAGGACCCTGGTTCCCATCTCAGTAGCGCGCGGAAAAGCCGCGTGTACGAATAAGGGATATGGCCCTCGTGCTCCCGTGTAGTCAGCAAGGGTCACGTAATCATTCTCAGATCGTCAGTAGGCCGTTAGAACGAACTCGCTGACGCGAGGGACGCTACGCGTGGACTGCGGATCAGTTGCTCGGACCTAATCAGCGGTCGCGCGTTGAGCGATAATGAGGGTCGCCGTGCCGAGTTTCACGTCGTTTCGCAGCAACCCTCCCGGCTCCCCAACCGACCAAACAACGAAAATCAATTGAAATCCCATAGCGGTACGTTGCCATAGTTCGCCGCATCCCTCGCAAACGTCAGCGAATTCCATCAAACGGCCTTATCGAAAGTGAGCCAGCGGTCAGTTCTACCGTGTCTCGGATTAGGATCGCTGGCTCACTCCCGATAAGGTACTAGCGTCAAAGGCGAGTAATCCCGAACGGAGCTTCGTAGTTGTACGGTTGGAGCGTGTAGAGGCCCTCGCCCGCACTTCGCAGAGATGATCCGGAGGAAAGGCCCCGTTGTACCCTTATCCGAATGAGGCAAGCTTCTCTTTTTGTCGGCTGTTGCGGCTGGACGGAAGCTCACGCCCGCTATGTCCGGCATTTTCCGACCATTGAAATTCAGACAACCTTTTACCAGCCGCCTTCCGACGTGACAGCGAAACGGTGGAGAGCCGAAGCGCCGTCCGAATTCCGGTACTGCATGAAGGCGTGGCAACTGATAACACACACGCCTGCCAGCCCGACCTACCGCCGCTTGAAATCCGCCGTGAGCTCTACCGAACGAGACCTCTACGGCAGCTTTCGCCCTACCGAGCAGGTGTGGCTGGCATGGCAGCGCACGAAAGAGGTAGCCGACATTCTTCGGGCAGAGGTCATCGTTTTTCAGTGTCCCAGCTCCTTTCTCCCAAATCCCGAAAACATTGGTAACCTCTCGACGTTTTTCGAGCAGATCGATCGCGGTCAATATACGCTTGCCTGGGAGCCGCGAGGCCATGACTGGGGCTCTCCTCTAATTCGCGATTTGTGCGTCCGAAGCAACCTGGTCCATTGTGTCGATCCATTTCAATCCGACCCAGTCTATGGAAACTCTATTTATTGGCGTCTCCATGGCAGATCGGGATATCGATACCGGTACACCGACGAAGACCTGGCATTACTGGCTGCAAAGCTAGAGGCGCAAGTGCAGGCAACTGGTCCGCAGTATGTGTTGTTTCAATAACATCTACTCCAAGGAAGACGCAAGCCGTTTTTGCGCAAACCGTCACGTTGCTCCTTGACAAGGCACGAGAGCAGCCGACGTTCGCGAACTAGGTATTCCGATGTCCGCAGCCCCCGCCGTGGAGTTCCGGGCTAACTTCCTGGGGCATCGTCCAGCAGTTTCCATCGTTGGAAAATGAGACGAGCCAGCCAAGGTGGAGGAATTCGGGATCCACCGCTCCCGTGCAATAAGCTATTCGCTTGGGGTTTCCACTTGGTCCTGGGAGCGGATTCTCTCTCCACAGCGCAGACAGACCATCTCCGCGCCAGCCACGATGGTCTCCAGGCCTTCATGCTCCAGAATGTACTGTGGCGCCTCCTGTGACATCGCCATGAGCCCGCCGCAGCCCACATGTTTACTGATATCTGTAACGATCCGGATAGTTTCCATATTTCATCCTCATATTACCGTTCGAGCACTAGCCGATGCGCAGACGAAGCAGCGACGCGTGCATGCCGCCGTTGCTGATATCAGGAATGATTGCCAGTTCCAGGACAACCACATCGTCCAACGTCACGCGGTAATCTTCAACTTCTTCTGTCGATCCCTGCGGACTGAACGTCCACTGCTGGCGAGTCACCTCTCTCCGCTCCCCTCCAGCAACAGTACAGCGCAGCGTAAATTCCTGGGTCCTTGCGAACTGCGATTCTCTGAAGGCAACTTGAATGTGCCTGATGTTTGTTGGCGCGGCAAAGGTGATTCGAATGATCTGTAGACCGGGCTCGCTGGCGCGCCAGCCGGTTTCGCGATCTGGATAGAGGACGTTCTCTACCGGTGCATCGTCAGCTTCAGAGGTGACAGCGATGCCGGCGATTGCCTCAACGCCGAACCATTCATTGCTGAAAGAATTGGCACAGCGATCTTCGTGTCCCAGAATCGTTTTCCGCATTATTGTTCCCTCCCTCGCGAGTGGCAGACCGTCCACTCCTTGGTTCGTCCTGTACTGCATTGACGCCGGAAACAGATCACGTTGCACCATCTCTGCTGCTGGACCGGCCTCAGCAGAAAACGGTGGACCCTCTCATGTAACTCCTTGTAGCCGCGTAGTGTCTAAATGGATTTGTCGACTCCGGTCGAAAATTCCCCAAAGTTCCGGTTGAAAATTCCCCAGCCCTTGGCGAGTGGTGGTTGACAGTTCCGGCTACCGGGTTCACCATGACGAACGCCTGGTGAAGCGCAAGCGGGCAACGCTGGAGAGCGACCCGCTCTCCCGCTTCCTCACGCCGCCTGTCATAGCGGATCACCGCAAAGCGCCGGTGAACGCTCTAGGCTACCTCCGGGTGATGTTCGCAGTGGATGATATCGACGAGACGCTTGAAAGGCTCCGCAAGCGCGGCGCGCATCTCGTAGGCGAAGTAGTCCAGTATAAACAGGCGTATCGGCTCTGTTACATCCGCGGGCCTGAAGCGCTTCTCATCGGACTGGCCCAAGAACTCAGCTAAGCGCGATACGAAGACGATGACGAACAGCGACCAATGTCAGCGAGCGCGCCTCACAAACGGTAAGTGTTGCGACGGCACGACAGCGTAGAGGAATAGTCGGCGGTCTGGCCAAGACGGATCAACAAACGCTTGGCCGTATTTCGCGATCTGTGCAGCGGATGTGCGGTCAGTTTCCTGTCAGCCCGTAAGACAGGGTGTGTCGGAAACGATGCTGCAACTCGGTAACAGAAGCACAGGAGCTTTGCGAAGGCCAATTTCACTTCAGCTTTGGTTTCCAAGATGCCGGCAATGCAGGCGCGGCGATGTTTTGTGTAGCCGGCCATAACAAGTTGTCGTCGAAAGGGTTCGGTGATGCGGTGTTCAGCACCGTCGCGCCTTGTCCTGCCCACTCGGCTATCTGTCGTGATCCTCGCAGCACTCTCGACCATCGTGGTCATGACATGGAACGGCCATGAACGCGTGAGTCTCGCCATTGATAATGCCAGAGCCCGTGATCTCGCCAGCATCATTGATCGACTCGGCAGCTTGGAGATTCCAACCCGAGTCCTTCGGGATCAGGTTGTTCAGGTCCTTCATCACCCCGTTTTGCCACAAGAATGCATGCGAGTTGAAATTCGCGTCGAGCAGAAAGCCGACCACTTGACGACTGTTGTTAACGGTTTTGCAGCACGGAGCCACTACAAACTGATCATCGGCATGCAGCGTGCCGAGGTCCCGCATCTGTCCCCACTCCTTGGTCCAGAGATAGGCATGGACAGGGCCGTCCTTGGTGGACGATGCGCCATCTACGTCACCTCGATCATTGATGGCGCCCGTAAGACTTAGCGGGCCTCCCAGACTGCCGAGATCTATGGGTGTGCCGTCTTTTAGCCAGAGCACGGAGCGTGAGCCCATCGGACCCTGGTAGCCTGGCGGTGTATCGGTATTGGAGCAAAAACCCGAGCCTCCAACGGCCTCGCCGTTGTTGTTGATCCCCCAGGCGAATCCTACGGTATCGTCGCCGTACGGGCGCAATGGCCCGGCGTGTCCATTCGGCTCCCAGACTACGGCTTCGAATTGGTAGCGCTGATATGGTTTTCCGGGTGTCCCGCAAGTTAGATCAAATGTATCGGTTTCCGAAAACCCTGCGACCTGGCCCAAGTTGTTGATGTCGTATGCCTGGCTGTTGCCGATAGGTTTTCCCGTTTGGTTGTAGCCCCTGAGTGTCGGGAGGCCCGTCAATTTCCCGTTCTTCCAAATGGCTGCAAGGCATTGCTGGTAAGTGCCGTCATAGCAAAAGTCTTCCCCGTTTGAATCCGGGCTCGCCGTGTCGGCGCTCAACGCCACCTCGCTGCGGAGGTTCACACCACTTGCTCCGCTATTCGGTCCGCCAAGCGTGCCAAGATTGATCATTCGGCCATGCCGCCAAAGAAAGGCGGTTGCGGACGGTCCGCCGGCTTGTGTTGAGGTTGCAGCGGCTCCAGCAACTTCGCCCGCATTGTTAATGCCGAAACCGGAACTCCAGGTTCCTCCCAGAGTGCCGAGATCGAGCACTCCGTAATGTGGAAAGCGCCCGGCTTGGTGCTCCGGCTCTTCCTGCGCCTTTACCTGAGACACTGCTACCAGCGCGAGTACGGCTGTTCCGGCGATCCGGATCAATACTGTCGATTGCATTATGCTCTCCTTTCCTGATACGGCGTTGATTTCGCCGTCGCGCTCGATTCTGCCCCGAACTGGCCTAAAATGCATGTGATTTCGATGTGATTCCGTGTGATCTACATCGATCTGGGCTTCGCACAACGGCACTAATCGCCTGTGCTATCCCCACACCCGAAGGGCGCGGACAGTTTAGCCGCGGCCAAATGCCACTCGCTTAAAATGAAGGCATTTCCAAGGGCCGCCATGCAGGGCGAAAAGCTCACGAGAACCGTACGGTTTGGCGAGTTCGAACTCGACCAGGAATCTGGCGAGCTGTATCAGGACGGCCGGAAAATTCAACTTCACGAGCAACCGCTCCGAATTCTGAAACTGCTCTTAAACAATCCTGGGGAACTTGTCAGCCGTGACGAGATCCGAAGTCTGTTGTGGCCGAACGGGACGATTGTAGAGTTTGTCAACTCCGTGAATGCGGCGGTCAAGAAACTGCGGAGTGCACTCGGCGACTCTGCAGATCAACCGCGCTACATCGAGACCGTCAAGGGCCGCGGATACCGGCTGATCATACCGGTCGAGCATTCGGCCAGCAGCTTTAGCGCGGGAATCGGTGCGGATAAGTTTCAGCCCGACCGAATCTTAGTCGAACCCGACCAGCACCGTTCACGCCAGGGAATCTCCCATTACAAGCTACTCGACAGAATCGGCGCTGGCGGCATGGGAGTTGTTTATCGGGCAGAGGACATACGGCTTGGACGCCCGGTGGCGCTGAAGTTTCTTCCCGACGAGCTATCCAGCCATCCGGCTGCTTTGGAGCGCCTTCGCTTGGAAGCGCGCTCGATCTCCGCGCTCAACCATCCGAACATTTGCGCCATCTATGACATCGGCGAAGAGGCCGGACAGCCGTTCATCGCGATGGAGCTGCTGGAGGGCGGCACGGTAGCCGACCGGATCTCGGGTAGCGCGCTGTCCTTCGCGGATGTGCTCGATTATGCCTCTCAGATCGTCGAAGGGCTCGAGGCGGCACACCGAAAGGGCATTGTTCATCGCGACATTAAGCCGGCCAACATATTTATCACGAATCACCGAATTGCCAAAATCCTGGACTTCGGCTTGGCGAAAGCAATGGCATCAGGATTGGGAGCGAAACATCTCACCAGCCCAGGAGCCGCCGTTGGTACAGTCGCTTACATGTCACCGGAGCAGGCACTAACCAAGGAATTGGACGAACGGAGCGATCTGTTCTCGTTCGGGCTGGTGCTTTACGAGATGGCGACAGGAAGGCTGCCCTCGCGAGGACTGCCGCTGAGCGGGTTACCGGCGGGATTGGAGCGCATCATATCCAAATGCCTGGAGGAAGACCCTGAGCTACGCTACCAGCACGCATCGGAAATCCGTGCCGACCTTCAGCGGCTGAAGCTCAGCCGGGATTCCAAACTAAATTTGTCTAGGCGCTGGAAACTGATCGGTTCTCTATCGGCAGCGATAGTTGCGATCTTCGTCGCGGCTTACTTCTACTTTCATCGCACGCCAAAGCTTACAGACAAAGATACGATCGTGCTCGCTGAATTCATAAATAGAACCGGAGATTCTGTGTTCGACGGAACGTTGCACCAGGGCCTGGCGATAGAGCTTGAGCAATCGCCGTTCCTCAGCATCGTTTCAGACGAACGCATTCAACACGCACTCCAGCTAATGGCCAAAACGCCAGAAACTCGGCTTAGTCCCGAACTGGCTCGCGAAGTATGCGAGCGGACCGGAAGCGCAGCCGTACTTGATGGCTCGATCGCAAGCCTGGGAGCTCACTACGTGATCGGGCTGCGCGCAAAAAACTGCGGCTCAGGTGAGGTGATGTACGAAGAGCAGGCACAAGCGGCGAGGAAGGAGGAAGTTCTCAATGTACTAAGTAAACTCGCCCGGAACTTCAGATCGCGAGTGGGTGAATCGTTTGCCGCTATAAGAGAGCACGATACGCCGCTCTCCGAGGCCACTACAACTTCTCTGGAAGCTCTGAAGGCCTATAGCACAGGCTGGAAGGTTCATGCGTTGAACGGCTCGATGGCGGCCCTGCCGTTCTTCAGGCGTGCGATCGAGATCGATCCTGAATTCGCCATGGCGCATGAATCGGTGGGGCGTATGTACGGCGATGTCGATGCGCCCAATCTCTCGGCGGAAAGCATCCGAAAAGCCTGGCAGTTGCGAAACCGCACGAGTGATCGCGAGAAGTTCGTCATCACGACCAACTACGATCTGCTGGTAACGGGGAACCTGGAAAAGGCTCTGGAAACAAACCAAGCGTGGGCGCAGAGCTATCCCAATGACGCATGGGCCCACGCCCAGCTATCCGGGATGGCCAACAAGGCCACGGGTCAATACGAAAAAGCCGAAGCCGAAGCTCAGACGGCCATCGACCTGTATCCGGATTACGCGATAGCGTATTACAATCTGGCCGTCAATAATGCGTGTTTAAACCGGCTGCAGGAAGCTGAGGATATCCTCCACCGTGCTATAGCACGCGGCCTGGAGATCGATGAGTTTTTCATGCTCGGATATGAAGTTGCCTTTCTGAAGGGTGACCGGGCTGGCATGGAGCAGGCGGTGGCTCGGGCTCGCGGGAGGCCGGGGGCTGAGGGCTGGATTTGCAATAAAGAGGCATCAGCACTCGCGTACTCAGGTCATTTGCAACAGGCAAGGTCGAAGTCACGGGTCGCGGTCGCCGAAGCCGAGCAAGCTGCGCAGCGGGAAAGAGCGGGTGTATTTGCGGCGGGAGCGGCAGTACACGAGGCTCTTTTCGGGAACGCTTCTGAAGCAAGGAAAGCGGCCATGGCCGCTCTCAACTATTCAAACAATCGCGATGTGGAGTATGGTGCTGCCTTTGCCTTGGCTGTTTCCGGAGACTCTTCCAAATCGGACGCACTCGCGAATGATCTCGAAAGGCGCTTTCCTAAACGACAGTTTAGTCCGATTCAGTTATTTGCCGGTTTTACGTGCACGCATAGCCCTGAATCGACGTGACCCGTCAGGAGCTCTTGAATACCTACAAGCCGCCGTGTCCCACGAACTGGGCTTAACCTGGACTTGGTTCGGAGCGCTGTATCCCATTTACATGCGCGGCGAAGCTTATCTGGCTTTGCATCAGGGCGCCAAGGCGGCCGCCGAATTCCAAAAAATCATCGATCACCGCGGAATTGTTCTACTCGACCCCATAGGAGCACTGGCACGCTTGCAACTCGGCCGAGCGCTGGATATGGCGGGCGACAGTAACAAAGCCAAAGCGGCGTACGAAGATTTTTTCACGATCTGGAAACACGCCGATCCCCAGATTCCGGTTCTCCAACAAGCAAAAGCGGAATATGCAAACTTGCGCTAGGGCTTCTGGGCAGCGATCCTGTGCGGGAATGTCTCGTACACACTAATCGCGAGTTGTCGGGCAGCGTAGAAGAACCCGTCGGTGCTCAGGGTCGGGTGGATTAGCAAACGATAGGCCGTTTTGCGCGATCTATGCAGCCGATGTGCCTCAGCTTCCAAGCTAGCCCGTGACTCGCGCGTTACTGCGGCAGTGTTTCAAGAAACGCTTGGATGTGCTGCAGAACCACGCCTTGCTCATTCAGAAAGATATAGTGATGAGCGCCTGGAACCTCGACAACGCTCGCGCGCTTATCTGAATGTTTCAGGTTGTCCTCCCAGCGATGGATAAACTGCATCAGAATCTCGTCAGCTCTTTCGGAATCCTGGCGCTCCTCTTCCGTTTTAGGTGCTTGTTTTTTCCACTTTTCAGCTGGCGCCAGCGGAACGGCAAGGAGGGCTAACACGGGAAGATTGATGTTGCGGTAGTCCCTAGGAATCGAGCCAGCATCGATTTCTTTCCCTACATACGGCGGGGTGCGATTGTTGCCGACCGAAGCATCAGGGTTGATGACGTACATGTTTCGAATCTCGGCCGCGGGGAACGGCGCCTCGCCGGTTCGCCTCTGATAAGCCTGGTAAGCCTCAATTGAAGAGTTATCGGCGGCTGTCCTCTTGGGGGGATCCGGCGCGTTCTTCATGGCTTTCATCGTCAGGGCTCTGAATTCGGCGTTGCTCCAGGGATAGTCCATTGGATCGGCGTTTGCATCGAGGTAGACGAGCGCCGCGAGCTCTGAGGAGTGATGCTGGGCAAGAAACGTCATCTCGGAGCCAGCCATTGAGTGGCCGATCACGACGGGCTTTTGCAGCTTTAGTGCCTGTATGACGCGCCAGTCATCTTCCGCCAAATCGGGAGTTGAATATCCGCGCTCCGGCTTGCTGGACAACCCGAAGCCCCGGCGCGTAATCCCGTACACGTGGACGTGACAGCAGTCGATCAGCTTCGGGGCGAAATCCTCAAACACGTGAGCGGTATTGCCGGAGCCCGCCAGAAGTACAAGGGGGCGGCCGGTACCGCCCCAGTCAAGGACCTCAAGCGTAACGCTATCACCTACGTCAATGAATTGAGAGTTTGTCGCCGCGTTCGCCGCAGCGGCGCACACCAGCAGCGCTAGAATCGATAACCCGCGGCGGTTTGCCGCGCTGGTGGTCTTGCCTCGGCGAGATGTCAATGGGACTAGTTTATGCCGGAACGCGCGGTGTCTGCGATCGTCTCTGAACGGTGGGTGTATTCCTTTCACATGCGCACGCAGACAAACCGTTCGCTAGCAAACTCGGGAACGACCTTATCTGTAGAGGAATCCGCGTATGGATTGATAGCGCGGAGATCAAGGTTGGTGATTCCCTTCTCAGCAAGATCGCCGATGGCCTGGAAACGATGGACTATCTTGCAGTTGTCTTGTCTGGGGCGTCAGTCCGTTCGGAGTGGGTGCGCCGCGAGGTGGAAATAGCAATGAACCGCGAGATCGACGGCAAACGAGTAACGGTTCTCCCGCTCTTGTATCGTGATTGCGAAATCCCGTCATTTTTGAAGGGAAAGATGTATGCCGATTTCCGCGAGGAACGCAGTTATGGCGAGTCGCTAGAGGCGCTGCTGGATCGTTTCCGGAGAGTTTCGCCGCTGCAAGGCCTGCTGCGTGCATCTCTTCCTGGGTTCGTACTTCACGGAATTCTTCTTGACGCCAGCACCCTTATCGCCCTCGCAAGTGATGAGGTGACAGTTGGAGAACTCGAAAGCGAGCTTGTTGTGGAAAGCGTGGCAGCGTTATTCAAGGCCGACGCTGACTTCATCTATGAATGGGATGACTGGAACCAGGGCGGAGAGATCATTAACGATCCGCCACAGATTACCTCCCGGATGCAACGGGACGCTCAGGTCCTGAAGTGGGTATCGGCTGCCGGTCTTAAGGATCGCATCGACGGAGTTCTACAACGCCGCAAGAAGACGTCCTCTTGATATTCGCTACCAGCCGAACTGGCCCAGGGAGTTGATTTGCTTATTCTCTTCTTCGATCAAGACATTCTATGAAAGGGGATGTCAAGCGAAAAATATCTCCACACTGAGCAGAAAGCCATGCGAAGCTCGCCTGGCATCCAGCCCCGATACGCGCGGTCGCAGCCGTCGATCGTCGCCTGCGGCCTTGCCAACTCTGAGCAGGCCGAGAGTGTGGAGTCCACGCGATACAACCGCTCGCCGGTTTCACTTCCTGCGTTTCCCTCTTGTCAGGATGCCTTTTCAGAACGCCGCGCAGCTGTCAAGGGCGCGCTTACGAAGCGCGGCAAAGCGAACCCTTGACAGCGAGGACAGTTCTGAAAGAATCGGCGAGAAGGGAAAGGGAGTAAGTCGTTAGGATCCTGAAACGCACGCAGCAAGCACACTGGGTGATGCAGTATGGCAACCATGATTCTATTTGAGGCTCACGGCCTACAGCTTTATTGGGTTGTTCGAGGGGGCATACAATTGCTCAGAGACTTAGTGCATCAGTCACATATATGCCTAATGTCTTGATAGATACTCACCATCGATCCAAACACGTTGCGAGAATCCAACTAACTCACTAGAAAACCGGTGGGATCGCGTCGCTTCTCAGTAGGCGCTAAGCTGCTTGTGGTTTCAAGTGTTCTTTGTCGAAATGCTCTCCCTTCTTCCAAATACTCAAAGTGATCGCTGCGATCTTACGCGCCAAGGTGAGGCGCGCCATTGTGGGTCGCATTCCCTTGGCTAGCAGAGCGGCATAGAAATCCTGAAATGGTCCGCCCAAAGCAGTGGCTGCAGTTGCGGCAGCACCTTTGAAAACATTCTTGAGATCATGATTGTGGTTCTCATTCAGACCGCGCGGAATGGGGCGCTTTCTGGCTCGCTGAAGTTCACCGCCAGTGAAGCTATATTCACCACTTACCTGAGTATTCACGGCCAGTCCACTGTATGTCCACAGCTGTCGTTTGGTACGGAAGCGATGCGGTGTTTGTATTAATGCGATCACGAGAGCTACCCGAATTGGGCCTAACGAAGGAACCTCGCGGAGAAACTCACAAACCGGATGCTTACGGCTCTCAGCTATTAACTCCTTCCGCGCCTGCTGTCGTAATGGTTGTAAATAGTCCAATTCTTCATAAAGGCGCTGGGCTCGTCGACGGACGCCTGCCTCCGGCAGTTTTTCCAGCCAATCGCCCCGATGCGAACGTGCATAGATCGCTCGGCCCGCGCAGCGAACACCCCAGCTACGATGTAGACCCTTCAACCGGTTCATAACACGAGTAACATCCTGTGTCAGGCTAAGATAACTGCGGGCGAGCTCCTTCAACGTGCGTACGCCGGTGTCGCCGTGGTAGACAGGCGATAGGAGACCGGCACGCAGCAATTCAGAAAGCGTCCGGGCATCTATGCAGTCATTCTTGTTGCGTTTCTTCGAGACTGCATTCTTCCGTGGGTCGCAGACAATCACTTTCGCGACGTGAGGTTTGAGCAAATCGTACAACCAACCGGCTCCGGTGCCCTCTTCAAAGGTGATCCACAGAGTTCCATGGAGACCCTGAACGAATTCCAAAATCGTGCTGGCCTTCGTCTCGAAAATAGATTCCATTACGAGTTTCCCGTTGGCATCCCTGACTGCCGCCGAGATCGATGCTTGGTGAACATCCATGCCAATGTACTTTCTGCCGTCCATACTCGGACTCCTTCCGTACCAAACTATCGGTCAAGCGCAGTTTGGCGGGGCGCCCTTTCATAATGCATTGCTCTCATCGACAGAGGGCATTCCTCGTGCGTGGATTCCAATGTCCTGGCTTACTTTTTGGTCGCATTTGCGTGACCGCTGAGGCCCGGAGGTTCTGGGCCAAATGCGCCCAAGCTACGATCAGCATTCGAGGCGACTACCCGAGTGTAGTCCGGAAGGGTTTAGAAATCCGGGGGATACTTTCCGAGTTGTGCCCGGATGACGGGCTTTAGCGGCACACAATTCCGCGAATAAGGCGTTCTGGGTGACAACTTGATATTTCGCCGGTGATGGCACACCGGTGCTGTTCGTGATCGTCAATCACTTTGCGCATGGTCATACAATGTTCGGGAACGAGGCTCAGTTGATGGTGGCTGGTCATACACGCCGCGACTACCCTCGCCAGTTCCACCGTCATGTCGCGTCGCCACATTATTGCGTATTGGGTGACCACCGCTCTGGTCGTCTTTGAACTGGTTTTGGGAGGCGCATGGGATGTTCTTCGAGTGCCGCAGGTTCGCGGACTCATTGAGCGCTTGGGGTATCCTCCTTATTTTCTGGTCATCCTGGGGATCTGGAAACTGCTCGGCGCTGTGGCGTTGGTCATTCCGAGGTTTCCACGACTGAAGGAGTGGGCGTACGCCGGAGTCCTCTTCGATCTAACGGGCGCTGTTGCATCGCTATGGGCATCGGGGTTAATTGATGCGGGTACGATGGCGTACCCGATCATAATGATGTGTCTTGCCGTCGCGTCCTGGGAATTCCGCCCGCCATCCCGCCGCCTCGGCTCCCGTTGAGTTGAGTCTAAAAGGGGCTGGCGCTTGAGGCTGCCAAACAAAGTTCTCAGAAGTGGCGGGTGGCAATTCCAGATACCTCTCGAAAGACGCACTACTCGGAAATTGAGGAATTCTGGCGTGACAACCCGACACGAATCCTTACCGCAGGTGAGCATCGGCTAGCCGCAAGCAACAAGGCCTACAGAGCCGCCGGCCTTTCGTCCCCCGTGAAGGATAACCCGCTGATCGCTTAGACGCTGAAGATTAACCGTTTGCCAATGGGTGGCAGAGCGGCATCCCACCGTAACAGGCCGTCCCTATGACTTGACTAGAACGGCTCGGAGTTAGAGGTTTCTTTTGAATGTCTTTGGTCGTTTGGTTATTCTGGTTTACGACAGAAACCACCAATGCCCCTTGATCACGATTTGCTGCTCACTCACAGGCCAGTTCATTCTGTGCAGCTGGTTGCAAGATTTGGGAGTGTCGACCTAGGGAAGCGACTCCACATTACACCACGGCAGCTGCAGTGGTGGGACGAGCAAGGAATTCTGCCAGCCCACCATGAGGGACATAAACGTCTCTATACAAAACGAGATGCAATCCTTGCTGGCATCATTGTGAAACTTCGCGAAGCCGGACTGGGCCGCGAACGGCTGAAGAGGGCCCTTCGCATGATCGCACACCACCGTCGAAATGAAGAGTTTTCCCGATACCTCGTTGTGAACTGGAAATCCGGACAGAGCTACGACGCATCCGATGACCGTCAGGCCATGCAGATCCTATCGACTTTTTCTAATAAGGGAGTGCCTTCTCTCCTGATCGATGTCGAACAGATTGAACACAGGCTTCGTTAGTGTGAGCCACCAAATCCTTCTGATCCGCACACAAATGGCTTGACCGCGCCTCGAACCATCGAATATCTCACCAAATCCAAAACGTGTCGCCCTTTGCCCTTTACTAACTCTGTAGTGTTCGAGAACTTTTTCGACCCTGCCCTCCGATCAACGCGCCTCCTCCGTTGTCTCGAACACTGCCATGGGATGTTCTTCCTTCCTGCTTTTCAGCGCAGGGTGCATGCTGGACAACAGTGGGCGCAACGTGCACGTTTGTCTCCAATCAGGTGCGCCACGTCGCAGGAACGCCCACAAATCGAACACGCAGCGGCAACGTGAGTGAGGCGCACACATCTTCTGACACATTGCGCGTCAGAAGGATTGATTCCTCCAGATACTTCAGATTTGCTGGGCAGGCTCGTGCTCGGTTGACTCTGCGAAAATCCTTCCGAGGGCATAGCCCCGGTACTTACTTTTCTGCTGCTTTCACGGTGCTGTGAAAGTGTCTCCGCTCGCGTTGACGTGTTGTTGCTGGTCCTTTGCTCCGATGGGACTGCTTCTGCACAAGCTGCCCGAACATACTTGCGGCTGCTCTTTCTACGCAGAGTCCTCTGGTGTGTTGTGACCCACGCCATAGTCCACTTCAATGCATATCAGAGACGCGCCAATAAATCAATCCTCCGCAGAAATGTTTTACCATCGTCGACTCTCCTTCCCGGACAGTTTGTATGGCTCGAGCACGTGTCAAAAGATGCCAAGAAGGCGCAGGAGTTCTACGGCGAGGTGCCCGGTTGGAAGGTTAAGCCGTTCCCGATGGGCGGCGTCGCCTACCAGATGATCCTTACGGCGACACGCGGGACATGATTATGGGAGGCTACCCGGGGGGAAGAGCACCCTCCTCTCCCGGGTACCCCATGCCTATGCTCTTCGTCTCGCGCCTGATCAAGGCCGCTCCGGTGACAACTACGCGCCCGCAAGCCGGTGCCTTCGGCAGCCTTGCCTGCCGCTTCACTGCGGCGCTCCCCAGGTATGCCGGTCACGCCCCTCCAGGCTAAGTCCAAAAAAACCCAGCAAAAGGTCGCGCTTGGGGACAGCGTAGGCGCGAAGACTGATATTGCTATTGAAATTTTCTAATTCCGAATCCATCAGGGCGATTTCTCTTGCCCCCACTGCCCACGCCTTTCAAGTCGTAATCCGGGCAACTTCGCAACTCCGTAGCCAAGCCAATTTGCGCCATGAGATGTCAAATAGTGACGCTGCCACAGCTGGGTTTTGCGCGAGGACTATAGCCAGTAGAACAATTGTGAGGTAAATTGTGTCTCAAGCATTTTCGCGCTCAGCCTCGGAAGCAAGGAGAGCCGAGTTGCGAAGTCAGGAATCGAAGCGAAATACGACGCTGTAATGGTTTTGAAATTCGTTTTCTTTTCCCTCTTGAGTCTTTGCGCAGCCGCTGTCGCCGCTTCGCCCTGGACGTATTGGAATTGGACCGGTTCACTCCCCATCGGTTGCTATCTGCGCAGCCGCGAGCCGAGCGATGGATACGTCGTGTTCCAGCTCACGCTGGAGGAAAAGAAAGAGGCGGCAGCCTCGCGAGTTGAATTGACCGGCAAGCCATTAATGAAAACGATTGTCCCGCTGCGGCCAGGCGAGATTCTGCAATACTCAGCGGAAGGCTTTCGGGTCGATGGCAAGTTAATTCCCAATTCCGCTCCGCTTCCAAAAAACCGGTACGGAGACCCTATGCCGCATTTCCCGTTCGGCACATACAGCTTTCATCGAGGAGAATTGTGGGCTGTGAGTTCGTTCGATCCGAGGAGCTATGACAGTAGATATTTTGGCCCTATTAACGGCCAGCAGATTATCGGCTACGCCCGGCCGCTGGTCACGTACGCGTGGCGCGCTCCTCAGAACTAGTGCACTGATTTGCGCTTCGTTTGGCTGTTCTTTGATTGCCTGGTCCGGGCTGTCGGTCTGGCTGTTGCCCTTGAGTCTGGTTTTGCCGATCACTCTGGGGCTGGCCCGAACACGCCAGGAAGCGGGCCTCGCCGCTTGCGCCTATTTCGCTGCCGCCTTGCTCCCCATGACTCGCAGCGCTGCGGTATTTTTCCACGCGCTGGCTTCCGGTCTGGGCTGGTTGTTGTGGACCTTGTGCACGGCAGGCTACGGATTATTCTTCGCTGCAATCTGGTTTGCGGGATATCCGCTGGTCTCTATTACGGGAGGTCTCATCCTCCATGCCCTATCGCCGTTCGGCCTCGCCTCCCCGCTACTAGCGGCGGGCACCCTATTCCCGCGCGCTGGATTCGTAGGTCTGCTCCTGCTCCTATCGGTCATCGTCTTGTGGACTATGGAGCGCCGACGATGGGCATTCGGCGTACTCATCGCGGCAAGCACCGTTTGTCTCATTTTCAACAGACCCGTTCGTCTTCTGCCGGATTGGAAGGCGGTTGATACACATCTCGGCGGAAACGGCTTCCACCAGAACAACGGCTGGATGAATTACGATGCCATTCAGCTCATGAATTCCGAACACACGGCAGCGGAAAACGTGATCGTGTTTCCCGAGAACCATCTTTCGGTCTGGGACGACCAACTGATTGCGCCGTGGCTTGCCACCGGACAGAAAACGGAGATTGTGGGCGCGGTTTACCGGGGAGAGAAATCGGTGATTGTGTGGGGTCCGCACCGTGATATATACGTAGCGCGTCTTCCCGTGCCGCTAGCCGAATGGGGAAACGGAGCTAAACCGCATTGGTTCGGCCGCTCGACGGTTCAGGTGGACGGATACCGAGCCGCCGTGTTCTTGTGCTACGAACAACTTTTGGTGTTGCCTGAATTGGAGTCTTTCTCAAAGCATGCGCAGGTTGTGATCGCACCATCGAATCTGTATTGGGCTCGCAATACGAACCTGAACCGGATTCAAATGGAATGCCTTACCGCCTGGTCGAGGCTGTTTCGCGTGCCAGTTGTGCGCGCCGTCAATTTTTGAAGCCTATTTTTTCGTTTTGCCCCAACGGGCCTTAGCCGCTTTGCTGGCGCGCTTGGATCGCTCATCCTCCGGCTGTTTCTGCCACCAGGCCTTGGCGATTTTGCGCCTTTCCGCCGGTTCCAAACCGACCTTGGTGCCGCGCCGGAGGCGGATGTAATTTTCTACGGCCGCGACCAGATAGCGGGTTCGCGACATCCCCAACTCCCGCGCGTAGGCCGTGACCTTCTTCCAAAACCTTGACGACAGAACGGGAGCAGTGACGGGCTCGGGCTCCGGGGCCTTTAACTCGCGCTTTTTTTTCACTCCTGTGAGTTGTACACCATCGCAAATTTTCGCAGGTGTATGAGTAACAGAAGCATACTCTGAAAGATGCAAGTATAGACTCGCATATTTATCTAAGTATTGAACGGAAGCAGAACTGTAGCGAGTACTAGGTAGCGGAGTCGCTTACAAGGTGTACGGCGAGGGACTTACCGAGGCGTTGTCGTATAAGTTATGCAAAGCGTAGAGCCATTCGACAGACATTATTCAGGTAATTATCTCTTTGATCAGCTGGCGCATACCTACGATGAAACACGAATTGCCTGCCGCCGTCAAGAACATTTTTCCCTAAAAATGTAAAGAATTTTCGGTGCCAGTATTGACTCGCATAATCAGTTAATGGTACTGTTACCGCAAGTACCAGGATGGTTTCGGGGCTCAGTACCGCAATCCCGATCCGGCCCGCCGAGGGCGAGCAGGAAGAACGCAAATCCCAGGCACTATCCCAACTGGCCCGCGAGCTGACGCCCTACCTGGCCGAGCGAAATGTGGTGGACGTGGTTGTCAATCCGGATGGAAAGATCTGGGTCAACCGCATTGGCGCCGGCTTCGAGCCGGTAGGCGCGTTCTTCACGCAGCAGATCAAGTTATTGCTAGCCCAGGTTGCCGCCATTCAGGGTGTCGATCTGAGTCATGACAACCCCATTCTCGAAACGGATTTTCCGCTCGATGGCAGCCGCATCGAAGGGCTGCTGTCGCCTGTAGTACGGGGCGCGGCGCTTGCGCTCCGCCCGCACCCGAAGAAAATCTTCACGATCGAAGATTACGAGAGCGCCGGCATTATTACGCACAAAAACGATTCGCGGAACAAGCTCCGGCACAAAGACTGGTTTTTGGAAAAGGCCCGCGCTGCCGAGAGCCACGGCACCGTTATCAAGCTGATGGTTCAGTTTCGCCGCAACGTTCTCATTGTGGGCTCGACCGGGGCAGGGAAGAGCACGCTCGGCAACATGTTCCTCGACTTGATCTACCGCATTACGCCGAAAGATCGCGTGGTCACGATCGAGGACACGATGGAGCTGCAATGCCGGGTTCCGAATTCGATCGCGCTCTTCGCCTCTGCACGCTCCCGCATTTCGATGGAGCAGTGCCTCGAGGCCAGCATGCGTCTCAAGCCGGACCGGATCGTAGTCGGAGAGGTGAGACGGCGCGCGGCAGCGGTGATGTTACTCCAGGCCTGGAATACCGGCCATCGCGGTGGAATCGCCACCGTGCACGCTGAAGACGCCATTAGCGGATTGCACCGCTTAGAACAGCTCTTGCCGCGAGATTATACAAGCGTCCGGCCCGAAATCGCGCGGGCCGTCGACGCCGTGGTTTTCATCGACGAAGACGATGAAATCTCCGCAGGCCGCAAGGTCCGCGAGGTGATGGTGGTCAAAGGCTACGACGAAGCAAGAGACCGCTACGAACTTGAGTACGTGTAAGGAGAAAGAATGCCATTCACACCCATCTTTGCTGCTATCGGCGCAGCGGCGAACTTGTTTCCGCCGCTTGCCGCGATCAACAGTTTGTCAACCACCATGCAGGGATTTGCCGCCGCGATCTCGATCATTGGGGCAATCTGCATGTTTACTTTCATGTGGTTCCAGCACCATGACTGGGGCGGAATCATCGGCGGCCTGGCCAAGGTGGTCACCATCGGCGCGCTATGCATGGGCGTTACGTTGATTCTCAATAATCTTCCCGGCGTTAACGCAGCACTTCTTTAACGATTCATGATTTGCGTTCCACAACGTTATTTGAAACCGTTCCACGAAAGCGCGAACGAGCCTCATCTTGTGCACGGAATGGAGCCACGTCTGTTCATGGTGGCGGTTGGCGCTCCGTTCCTCATCGCTTTGACCCAGCCAAACCGCTACGGCTTTTTGTCTGCCGCGGCGCTGTTTTGTTTTTTGCGCGGCGTCTTTCGCTACCTGGCGAAGAAAGAACCACGTTTGACCCAACTGTACCGGGAAGCGCTCGCGTATAGGCCCTTCTATCCCGCTCTTCCGATGCAGGAAATCTCCATGCGCAAATTTGAATCGAGGTGAATCCATTGAGCAAATCGGTCAGCCGCAAAAACCTGGTAGACGATCGGCGACGGTCCGTATTGGGCGATGAGAGGAACGAATAACAAATCGAGGAGCCGTTTCAAGACTCATGTGGATCAAGTCAGAGGCCAGAAAGAGAGTCGAGGGATTCACCGATCTCTTGGATTATTTCGCTCCGGTAGACGATGGGATTCTCATGTTGGTGAACGGCTCTTTTCTTGCCGGATGGGAGCTGCGAGGGCCGGATATGCCGGCGCTCTCCTTCGATGAAAACCAATCGCTTTGTGCGCGCCTGGGACGCGCATTTCATTTGGGAGCCGGATGGACTCTGCAAACGGATTTAATCCGAGTGCCGAGCGGCGAGTACCTGCCCGCCTGTGAGTGGCCCGACCCGGTTTCCGGCCTGATCGACACGGAACGGCGTGTGCGCTTCGCCCTCGACGAAGAGCATCCGCATTACGTGAGCCGCTATTTCATGAGTGTCTGCTACCGGCCTATCCACCATTCAGGCAAGAAATCGCAGGAGTGGTTCTTCGATCAAGACGAACGGGAAGACCAGGCGGAGCAGGACCTGGCGGTATTCAAACGGAAAGTAGCCGCACTTGAAGAGGCGCTATGCGCCAACTTGTTGCGGCATAAGCACACGTTCATCCGCCGCCTGCAGTCGCACAACGGCATGGACGATCTCTGCCGTTACATCCGGCTCTGCATCTCGGGTGAGGATTATCCGTTCGCCCTGCCCGATCCTCCGATCTATCTCACGAATTATTTCGCCGGCGATTTCATCGCCGGGGGCATGATGCGGTTTGACGGAAAGGATGTTTCCGTTCTGGCTGTGGACAAGTTTCCCAAGAGTGCGTTTGCCGGCATTCTTCGCGAGCTCGACTCGGTCCCCTATCCATTCCGCTTCTGCGAACAGGCCGAATCCATTGACGAATGGGAAGCGCACAAACTGCACTTCGGGAACGCGCGGAAGTGGGAAATGAAGAAGGTAGGTTGGGCGGTCAAGCTGTTGAAGAAGGGTTTCGGCCGGGTGGACAAACACGCCCAGGATATGGAAGCGGATGCAGACGCCGCCGCCAATAAAGCAGAGCACGGTCAGGATTTCTATGCCCGGTATGCGGCCAAGGTGATTCTGATGGATACTTCTAAAACGCGTATGGCCGAAGCCACCGAAGAAATCCAGCGTGTGCTGCGCTATGCGGGTTTCAGCTCGCGTCTCGAAACAATCGCGCCGGCAGCCGCATGGATTTCGTCCTTTCCCGGCAACATGCACCGGGAGCGGCGGATCTCGGTGGTCGACGCCGAGAACCTCGCGAACATGGCGCCGCTTTCCTCTCCATTCCGGGGCCTCGAAACGAATCCCCATCCGCGCTGGCCGAAGGATACGCCGCCAGTCTTTTATGCGGTGACGGCAGGGAAAGCCCCCTTCCGCTTCCATCTGCACGTGGGTGACCGGGGACACACCGCGATCACGGGTCCCACCGGAAGTGGAAAGACGACGCTTGCGGCTCTGACCTGTGTACAATATCTGCGCTTTCCGCATTCGCAGGTCTTCTGTTTCGACAAAAAGAAAACTCTGTATACCCTCACCAAGGCCATCGGCGGAGACTTCTATGACCTGGGCGCCGCGAACAGCCTGCGGTTTTGCCCGCTTCAATATCTCGAAACGGAAGCGGACATCGCCTGGGCGCAAAAGTATATCGAGATGCTTTGCACGGTGAACGGCCTTTCTGTGACGCCGGCGCACCGCAATGCGATCTCGGAGACGACGCAGGAAATGGCCGGGCAGGCCGGCCTGCGCTCTCTGACCGACTTTCAGAGTTTTGTTCCTTCGAGCGAAGTCAAGGAAGCGCTGCAGTTCTATACGGTGGGTTCCGCAGCAAGCGCCGGTCTGCTCGACGGCCAGTCCGACAATCTCAAGCTCAGCCGCTTTTCCGTTTTCGAATTGAATGAGCTGTACCAGATGGATCACAAAATCACGACCGCCGTGCTTTTCTATCTGTTCCGGCGCATTCAAAAACGATTAAGGGCAGGCGTTCCCACGCTCGTGTCGGCCGACGAATTTCGCAGCGCCCTCGACCATCCCATGGCGGTTGCGAATTTCGAGAACTTTCTCATCGAGGGCCGGAAAGACGACCTGGCTCTGTTGATCGCCATTCAAGAGATTGGGCGGCTTCATTCTTCGCCGCTCAAGGACACGATTGCGCGCGAGTGCGTCACCAAAATATTTCTCCCGAATCCGGCCGCCAAAGGCGTCGAGCGCTACGCCTATGAAGCCTACGATTTGAGCGATGTCGATATTGATTTCATCGCCGAAGGCCAGCCCTGCCGCGATTACTATTACACGAGCGAGGAAGGGAAGCGGATGATTTCGCTCGAGCTCGGCCCGGTCGCCCTATCGTTCCTGGCCGCGAGCAGCCCGAGCGACCGCGAAATCGTAGATGAATTGATCGAGCGCAATCCTCACGCCTGGCCGGCCGAGTGGTTACACCGGCGAGGTTTACCCCAATGGGGCGAGATGCTCGAAAACGCACTGGCCCAATTACAAGCGAAGGAGGTCGCAGCATATGCGTAAAGGATTCGTTTTGGGAATGGCCATCGCAGGACTGCTTTTCCCGACGGGGGCAGCCCATGCGGGCGGTGGCCCGTTCGCCACCGAATTTACGCAGTTGATGAATTACGCCACACTGATCAAACAACTGCAGCAGCAGGCCCAAATGTATGTCACGTTGTTCCAGCAATATCAGCAAATGATCGCGCAGGGGAGAAATCTTGCGCAGCACCCGTTTACGAACCTGCAGAACGATCTCACGCAGTTGTTCGCGGTCCAGAACAACGGGTTTCGCCTGGCGTTTACCATGGCGGCACTCGACCAGCAGTTCCGTCAGACGTATCAGCCCTTCGTTGCCGGCACACAGCCGTTTTCCCAAATCTATGCGCAATGGAATACCGGCACTCTCGGAATGATTCAGAATGCCTTGGGTGCCGCCGGTCTGCAGGCCCAACAGATCACCAACGAGCAAGCGGCGATGAACGCGATCCGGAACCTGCTGCAGGCTCCGCAAGGCCAGAATCAGGCGATTCAGATCGGCAACCAGATCGCGCTTGAACAGGTCAACCAGTTCGAGAAGCTGCGCGCGCTGATGGCGGCAAATATGCAATCGGACGCCGCGATCGCCACCATGCAGCTACAGACGAAGGCCGCAGATGAAGGGGCAGGAAACCAGGCCTACACATACGTGCAGAGAGGAGCGGACCAACGTTCCTGGTAAGAGGTATGTGTTTTAGATGGAAACAGAGGTTTTGAACGTATGCGTAAGACTTTCTTGATTGGGCTCCTCATCGGAGGTTCGTTTCTATTGCTTAATTGCGCGGACCGTAATGCGCAGTCCTCTCCGATTGTCCGCGAGGTAGAAGCCAACGGAGCAGGAGATGTGTCATCGACAACCGTGCCAGAGCTGACGGCCTGGTTTGGGAAGAAAGGTCAACAATTCGCTACGCATATCGCCCAAGAGTGTGCGCCGCTGGCGAAAGCTGCGGATGCGAACTGGGCACAGCGAACAGCGGAGGGACGAGTCTGCACGGCAGCTCAGGGCCTTGCGTTCACACCATTTACTGCAGATCCAAGGAAGTACTGATGCAAGTAGCTCCCGTACCACCAACGCTACCGCAGATTTCTGATCCCAGCAGCATCGTAGCCATTTATCAAAGCGTTGTTGGTAACTGGATGAACGCCATTCAAAATGCTGCTAAGGCAATCTTCGGCTCACTGGCCGCTCTCGATATAACGGTGCTCGGAGTCCAATTGTGGCTGGATCGTCACACCATCGACTCCGCCATTTTAGCTCTGATTAAGAAAATCCTTGTGATCGGGGTCTTTTTCGGCCTACTTATCAACGGCACTACCTGGATGCCATTGATCATCAACGGCTTTGTCCAGATCGGAAAGGATGCCTCGGGCGTTCAGTCAATTGCTCCTAGCAGCGTCCTCCAACTTGGAGCGAATATCGCCGGGAAGCTCCTGTTTGCTGCGGCGGTCAACAATATGACCGGCAATCTCCCGGTTGCGCTGGGGATAGATCTTGCGGCGATTTTTATTATCCTAGCCTTCCTTGCAATCACAGTTCTCTTCGTAGTGGCCTTAGTAGACACCTATATAGCGATTAGCATCGGCACTTTGTTTCTTGGGTTCGGAGGTTCCCGCTGGACTGTTCCGTACGTAGAGCGTTACTTCGCTTTCTGCGTCGCGACCGGCGTGAAGCTGATGATGATGTATTTACTTATCGGCGCGGGATTGGTTATGGGCCAAACCTGGTTCAACCAGAATCTTTTCTCGGTGCTGAACCCAATTGGCGCTTTTGTTAGCGCATGGTTGATGCCATGCGGAGCGTTCCTGCTTTTCTTCGTTTCCTGGCATTGCTCGCGAATGGTAACTGCCTTTATGGGCGGCTCACCGTCGTTGACTACGAGCGACGTCATTGCATTCGCCGGCAGTCTGGCCGGTGCTGCCGCAGCTCTGACAGCGCTTGTCGCATCGGCGGGAACAGCGACTCCTGCAGTAGCGGGCGCGGGAGCGGCTGTAGGAGCTGGGTCCGCCGGCGGCGGGGCGGCAGCGGCCGGCGCTTCCGGCCATACGATTTCGAGCGGTATGCGGGCGAGCGCCGCGAGCGGCGCAACGGCTGCCGACGCAGACCGGACAGCGGCTCTTGCGCGGAATGCCTCTATGGGAGGCGGCTCTAGCGGCGGCGGTTCCGACGGGAATTCAGCCGCTTCTGCAGCCAGAGCGGCTCAGCTTGCGGCCAATTTCCTGCGAGGAATGCCGCCTTCCGGCCACGGCGGATCTCCGCCGCGCATGAACATCAGCCACTAGGCTTCTCGACAGCAAGTGAGGTTTGAGCATGAACACCCGAATTGTGTCTATACCCGGCGCAGAGCAGCTCGCTAGCGCTCCCTCTCAGGATGACGAGGACGTGCGGCTCTCCAAATACCGGCTGAATAAAGCGTATTGGGATGACCGCATGGGGAGCGAACGTCGGCAAAAAGAGAATTGGCAACGCCTCGCCTTTCTTCTTGGCGCTGTTCTTGCCGTTTCCATGGGCGGCAATATTTATCTCGGCGGTCAGGCAAAAACCGTGCCTTATGTCATCGAGAAAGATAGGCTCGGCCAGATTGCCTACCTCGGTCCCATCAAACCGGCGCAGCACATCGATAACGACACCTGGATGGGAATCAAAACGAACGCCGTAGGCAGTTTTATCGAGCGCTGGCGCACAGTGACGACCGATCCGACGTATAGCCGGAAGAACTGGGACGAGGCCTTCGACTGGATCGGCGCGGACAGCCCCGCCAAGACATTCCTCGACCGCTGGTACAGGCTGAATAATCCCGATAAACGGGCGCAGAACGCGAGCATAGCCGTGACGCTCAGAAACACGCTTCCAGAGGGCCAGAGCACGCTCCTGGCGGTCTGGGATGAGACCACGACTTCGCTCAACGGAGGCGCCTCCGATATCAAGACATACCGGGCCACGTTCACTTACGCAGTCCATGTGCCCAAAGACCCGAAGATCCAGCAATTGAATCCATTCGGGGTGCTGATCACCGAAATCCACGAACGGGAGGAGAACTAAATGCGGCCACGTCTATACGCGACGATCCTATTCCTTATCCCTGCTGTTTCACCAGGGCAACAGAACACGCCCGCGCAGGCGCCGCCTGCGGTAAACCCGGCCCTGTTCCAGCAGGCCGCGGCGGCACTGGGACCCGTGAATTCGCCGCCAAATTCTGCGATCAAGGTGTCGAGGAAAGCCCCTTCGAAGAGGGCTCATACGGCAGCAACGGCAAACCCGGGACCAGTTATCACGGGAACGATTACCGCGCTCCCCGAGGATAAGGATGTTCCGCTTGCCCCCAGCTCTGCGTATGCCCTGTCGCTCGCGCAAAAATGGCTGGACGGCGCCACCCGGCCCACCGAAGGCGAAGACGGGCGGTTGCTGTTCACCTACGGGCATGGATTGCCAACCATTGTTGCCGCTCCTGACAAGCTCACCGTCATCGAGCTTGAGCGTGGCGAGATTCTTGGCGGTGAGGATTCGCATCAGGCAGGCGATTCGGTGCGATGGAAGCTCACGCCGTACCAGATCGGGGCAGGCGATCAGGCTTCTACCTATCTCGTCATCTCGCCGAAGTTCGCCGGCTTAGACACCAATTTGACGCTCTTCACCAATCGCCGCTACTACTATCTGCACCTGGTCTCGAAACCCGAAGCATACATGCCTCGGGTCTCGTTCACATACCCGGATGAAGCGGCTCGGATGAAGGTAGAGGCGATCCATGCCAACGAGATGGCCGAACAACAGAAGAGGGAATCTGAGGCCATCTTTCACAAGGCCGATACGCAGGGTCCTGTGCGGAATACGAATTACAGCTTTGCCGTCACGCACGGCAAGAAGGATCGGGTGTACTTCGTGCCGACTTCGGTCTGGGATGACGGTGTGCACACGTTCATCCACTTTCCAGACACGGCCAGGCACCGGGACGTACCCACTCTTCAATTCTCCGGGGCCATTGGAAAAGACATTCCGAACAATCGCTTTTCGGAGGCGGAGAACATCTACACCGTCGATGGCCTGTTCGAGCAATGCGACCTCATCACGGGGGTCGGACGCAAGCAGTTAAAGGTGACCATTACCAATCACGGGAACACGCTTGCAACGAGCCGCCATCCGGAGAACGGAGTGCCTACGAGTGCCCTCCAGTAACGAAAAGCCGGAAATCGACCTCCGTGGCAAACCGCCGAAGGTGAAAAGGGCCGTCAATTACCGTCTGTTTTTCCTGCTGTTGGGGATTGCTCTTCTACTCGTCGGCAGCCTGATTTTCGGCGTGATGATGCGGAAGAATCAGCAAACCGCCGACGCCCGGAACGCGCAACAGCAACAGATGGCGGCGGACGTGGCGACGAGCGACCGCCAGAAGATCGAAAGCGATGAGGCGATGGTGAATGGGAACCCGCCTGGTCCTCAAACGGCTCCGCAAGCGGCAACAAACGGCGCTTCCGCTGCCAATGGATACCCAACGCAACCGGCATACAGCGGTTACGCGCCGGCGGTGTACCAGCCCCTATCCGACCAGGTGGTGCAGCTACCGACGCAGCAGCAGATGCAGGCTCCGCCGCCGCAGCCTCCAGAGGACCCGCAAAAGAAATTGCAGGATGAGGAGCGCCAAGTGCGGGAGGCTCCGACCGTGCTCAGAGTTTCAGGATCATCATCTACCCCGGTCGTGCCATCATTCACACTACCCGTGCCGGCGGTAGGAGATCCGCTGCTCGCGCCTCATCTCAGTTCCGCAACAGGCTCGACTGAGATGCCAGGCATCAGTCCTCTAGTTGGCGTCCGCAGCTCCACGGCCGACTCCTTCCGCGCGCAGAACGGGCAAGCCGAGAAGGAAGCCTTCGCGGAAGAACCGGAGGGCGCTCCCAACCCGGCGGACGATTATCTCAAAGCAACACGTACAGACCCGATTTCTACGCTTGAAATTCAACAGGGGACTCTCATCCCGGCCATACTTGAAGCCACCATCAATTCCGATGTCCCGGGCAAACTCCGGGCCAGCGTGCGGCGGGATGTCCTCGACTCTCTCAAGCACCGCTACGTGCTGATCCCGGAAGGCAGCATACTTCTCGGCGAGTACAACTCGAATCTCAGCTTTGGCCAGAACCGTGTGCAGGTGGTCTGGACCCGCATCCTTTTCCCAGATACCACCTTTATCGACCTGGGCCGGTTTGGCGGCTATGCCGCGGACGGAGCGAGCGGCCTCAAAGACAAGACCGACAATCACATGAAGAGCGTCGCAACCACCGTCGGTCTGCTGTCTGTTTTTCAAGCCGGACTCCAGGTATCGCAGAACCGAGCCGGCACCACCTCGGTCCTCGAATATCCTTCGACCGGCCAGGTCATCGCAGGTTCCGTGGGGCAGCAGGCGACCGAAGCCGGGCGCGGGATTCTCGAACGTAATCTGAACCGTCAGCCTACGCTCAAGATCCGCTCCGGCGATGTTTTCCTCGTGCGGGCTGAGAAAGACATCGTTTTCGACAAGCCGTACACACCGAGGTATTAGCCACATGAAGCGCTACTTTCTGTGCTTTTGGACCATCGTTTTCTACCTGCTTACGCTCATGGAATTTGTGTTCCTGGCAGCGCACCTTTTTAAACGAAATTTTGGCGCGATTGGAGCCGATGCCGCGAACGGCATTACCAGCGGCGCGGGCTTCCTGCTCGCCCTGCATTTCCTGAGAAAGGAACGCAAACATGCCACCCGTTCCTGATTGCTCGGATTTGAATGTCGCCGAATGCCAGGCCGGCTACGAAGTCATGCGTGAGCGCCTGGACAGGAACCTGGCCACCGCACGGAATCGAATGCCGGCGGAGATGGATGTCTTGCAAGCTGCCGGGACAGAGCGGCGACTCATTCACGATCTTGCGATCGAGGCCAGCCGCGACGTTCGCGACAACTGCGGCGACCGGGAGCGCGGAACGGAACGTTTAGACCATCTCGACTTCGAACGGGGCCAACGCAAGGCGCTGATGGATTGGTCTCACGGGCACAATCACCGGCTCCTCGATGCGATCCAGGTTTTGACACAGCTTCAGCGGTCGAACGAGGAGCTGCCGCAGCAAGCGCAGGAACTCAGCCTGTAATCCAAACACAACAAGGAGAACTCTCGATGTCCAAAATGAAGAACGCACCGCTCATCTCGCCGGAGGATAAACAGCCGGACGAGGAACTGAAAGTGAAGCTCCGACCCGAAGTTGCCAGCGAGCTTCGCGCATACGCGCAATATGCGGATAACAGCTCGCTCCACCACGTCATCTCGGAAGCGCTCAAACGGCTGTTCCGCGAGGACAAGGGCTTCAAGATTTTCAAGGACGAAAATCGGGCGGCGGCGGCCGTTCCAGTAGCCGCTTCTGAGGCTTCGGAACGGGGCAGCAGGAAACCAAAGACGGAGGCATCCGCAGCATGATTCGCGAGCTGCGTGGGTGCCATATTCGCATCCGCTGCAGTTCCGTAATCGGCAGTTTCGGCGGGGGTGGTTTGGCTTGAGCGGTAGTGGTCGATCGAGGGTTCGACGCCAAGGCGTCGAGGATACGCTATCGCCCTCCGCTGCGCTCCGGGCTGACCGGGCCACCCCTTGCCAGGGCTGCTCATCGTCTACCTTCTGTCGTTTCAGCAGCTTAAGGGAGATTTCTAGTGCTTTTCGATCATTTCACGATCACGGCCGCGATTGTGGCGTTTTTTGCCCTACTGGAGTTTGCCGTCTGGCTCGGGGCGGCCGGGATTTTCATTGTTCTGAACCGGCTTCATCGGGATGAATGCGAGCGGATTTTTCTGCGCTTCGCAGCGCTCGAACCGGCCGAAAATTTGGTGGACCCGGAGGACTTTTAACCCGCATGAAGCCCGCTCCGAAGCCTCCGCGCAGGACCCTCCTCACCCGGTCAATTACCACCAAAGTCACGCCGGAACAGAAGGCGCAATTCGAGGCGGATGCGGCCTCGCTCGGCCTTTCACCGAGCGACTATGCACGGTTTCTGTGGCTCGATAAGAGGCGGGAAAACCCGGGCGAAGCGCCGAACAAAATGACGGTTCTACTGCTCGAAGAAGTGATCCGCAACTACGTTGTGCACGTGAACTTATCGAAGCTAATGCTCGACCGTCTCCGCATTCCCACCGAAGCCATCCAGGAGATTCTGGACGGCACAAAACAGCAGCTCGCGGCCCTTGCCGAAGATCGCATTCGCGAACGCCTGGGAGGGAGCTTGGAATGAACGCAAGACCGCTGTATCCGACTCGATTTCCCTCCCGCACATTTCTGGGATTCGTCATGGCCTGGATCGCGGGAGCAGGGCTCGTGAAGCTGTGGCTCCACTGCGCAAGACCAACTCAAGCGCATTATCTGGGCCAGTACGTGTATTCGTATTACTACGACAAAATTCCGCATCTGAGCCTGCGTTTAACGCCCCGGGACCGTTTCGTCACCAGCGCGAAACGCCGGGTGTTTGCTAACGATCTCAAGGCCCTGGTCTACGAAAATAAACCGCCGCTGCGCCTCTTACTGTGGCCGGAAATCGGGTTTGGATTTTGTCTCGTGTGCTCCCTTGCCATCGGCAGCACATTCGACAGAAAACAGAACGAGTTGGCCCGCGAAGGCGTTCAACTGACCATCCATGATGGTCCTCGTTTAGCGACCTGGCGACAGTTCAACGCCGCCATCAACGCCGGCGAGGACGGCCTCAGAATTGCGCTTGCCCCGAATATCATCGAGCGCTTGCTCGGGCAGCAGAAATACCTCCAGCTCCGAGCCGATAAGGAAGCGCATCACGCTCAAATCGACGGCGTCACGGGAACTGGAAAATCGACCATCATCCGCGAGTGGCTATACCAACTCGAGGAGCGCGGGTACCCAGCCGTTGTCTTCGATCCGGAAGGGGACTACACGTCGGAGTTTTATAACGAGCGGCGCGGCGATTGGATTCTCGATCCCAAGGATCAGCGCTGCGCGGTCTGGGACATCGGCCGTGAGGCCGATGATGAGGTGGAGGCCACTCCGATTGCGCTCGGACTGATTCCCGACCGCCCCGGAAGCAACGAAAATCAGTTCTTCAAAATTCACCCGCGAGCAATCCTCGCGTACCTTTTGACGCTTGAAATCTGCAAGGTTTGCGGCCCCTTCAAAAAGTGTAAAGAATGCATGCCGGCCCGCGTGACCACCGATCTTCTCGCCTACTGGTGCGCGAATGAAAAAATCATCGACCGGCTGGTGAAAGGCACTGAACACGCGGTCACTATCACGCAGAATTCTCCGCAGCAGCGGGCCGGCATTCTCGGGGCGCTGAACGAGATCGCGAAGCCCCTGCGCACGATGCCGACAACCGGTCGCGTATGGACCGCACGCGAGTGGTCACGGACGCGAAAAGG
>Ga0213872_10000465_pt1 | contig 32925 bp, 30 predicted proteins | sample VelepicomBERX_R2_FD_160071 | JGI IMG/M metagenome (GOLD analysis project Ga0213872, IMG submission 160071) | Rhizosphere microbial communities from Vellozia epidendroides in rupestrian grasslands, the National Park of Serra do Cipo, Brazil - RX_R2 | ecosystem: Host-associated > Plants > Roots >...
AGCTGTACAGCCTGCATGCGCCGGAGGCCGAGTGCATCGCCAAAGGGAAATCGCGGCAGCCCTACGAATTCGGCGTGAAGGTCTCAATCGCCACCACACACAAGGAAGGTCTGGTGGTGGGCATGCGCAGCATGCCAGGTAATCCCTATGACGGGCACACCCTGTTCGAAACACTGGAGCAAGTCGAGATTCTGACCGATTGCCAACCCAAGGAAGTCTTTGTGGACCTGGGTTATCGAGGCGCGGACGCGCAGCCTGGCACCAAGGTTTATCACCACAAGCTCAAGCGCGGCATCACCCAGCGCCTGCGTCGCGACATTCGGCGCCGCAGCGCTATCGAGCCCGCGATAGGACACATGAAGAACGATGGTCGACTACGCAAGAACTGGCTCAAAGGGACCGATGGCGATGCATTCCACGCGCTGCTTTGCGGCTGCGGCCACAACCAGCGCATGATCCTGAGGAAGCTACGGCTTCTTTTTGGGCTGCGCGCCACCGGGCCAATACTGGCGCAGCTGCTACAACTAGCGCAGATCCGCCTGCTTGGCCGCAACGGCAACGGTTCGCCATCTGCGCTGCTAGGCGTTAGGACCGTACGGATGGCGCAGCGCATCGAATTTTGAATTATTCAGACCGGACTACATAAATTGCCACATCTCCTACCGATGGCCTCTGGCAGAATCCTGAGCATCTCACTGAGTCCTAACACTTCGATCAGGTCGTTAATGGTATTGGACTCGGTACTAACCAATTGTGCAACCACCTAAATACACGGAACCCGCAAGCGACTGCATCCGACGTTCGGATTCCATGCCGCAGATCCATTTTCAAAACTGGATAGGCCTTCAACACGGGAGGATAAACTTTCATCGCCGGAAGACGAAATACAGGTTTTGCGCCACTATTTTCAAATGCGAAGTTCAACGGTTTAGGCGGCCCACCGCCTGTAATCCCGTCTCGTAAACAAATTGCTGATAAGCCGGCATTGGACCAGACGGCACTAGGTGCTCGGAAACGGCCCAGCGCGTTTCATCGCGTAACGTGACCAGTAAAACAGGATCCAGTCCCAGCTGGAAATGGAAGTTGCGCCAGACCTGCTGCACCAGGGCCGGATCAACATGGGTGGCCGCGGCCACGATCGCCTGCGCCTCCTGCGGCTGCTGGCGCACAAAGTCCTCCGCCTTGATCAGGGCGCGCAGCAGGCGCTCCACTGTGTCGGCCCGATGCCGCACGAACTCGTCTGACGCCACCAGATTGAAGGTCTCGGTATAGACGCTAGTATCGAACAACACCACACCGCGTGGCCCCAGCGCGTTGGCGATCAACGACAAGGTGTAGTTCCAGGTCGAAGCCGCATCGACCTGTCCGATCTCCAGCGCCCGCATCATCTCGGCTGGCGCCAGCGGCAGCTCGGTCACGTCCTTCCGCGTCAACCCGTTCACCGCCAGCAGCGAGCTGAGAAAGAAGTCCGAGGTGGTGCCGGGGGTGTAGGCGATGCGCTTGCCTTTCAGGTCGCGCGCGCTGGCAATACCCGCCGCGCGCCGCGCCACCACCGCATTATTAGTATTGCTGGCAACGATATTGGCCAGTATCCGCAACTGCTGGCCCGCCAGGATCTGGAACATTATCGGGGTTTCCGCCGCCGTGGCCACGTCAGCCTTGCCATCCACCAGCGACTGGAGCGCCAGCTTGCCGAAGGGGTGAAGCTGGGGGCGCACATCTAGGCCTTGTTCCAAAAAGTAGCCATTCGACAGTGCCACTTGCACCAGCGTGCCTTGCGGCTGGCCGGTGTAAGCAAGGATCACCACCTGCCTTGCCGGTGGCGCATCCCGTCTGCCGCAGCCGGCCAGCAAGGCCACGCAGAGCGCAAGGACCAATCCCAGCCGCATACAGCTCCCCCGAAAAAAAACACTGTTGACTTGCCGACTTCGTCTATGATGGCCTGACTCATAAAATCTGGCAAGCAACAATGAAACTCAAAACATTGGGCATCACCCTGATTGCCATGCTGGCCGCCTGTGCCCTGCTGTTTTCCCTCTGCTTGACCCTGCTTGCAAGCCGCTTCGACGCTGCCCTGCAGTCGATCACTACCATGTATTCCGACGCCGTGCTGCCGTTGCGCCAGATCGACGCCAACACCAAGAACCTGCGCTTCCAGTTGCTGGCGGCCGTGATGCACGACCCCAGCCGTAAGGCCAGCGCCCTGCATGACCATAGCATCGCCTTCCACCTTGATACCATCGAAACCGAAATCAACAAGAATGAGGCCCTGTGGGAGCAGCTGGAAACCTATGTCAATCGCCAGCCCGACGAACAGCTGCGCGAACTGCGCCACCACTATGTGACCTTTTACCGCGACGGCATTGCGCCCAGCTTTCACGCCGCCCGTCAGGCCGACTGGGACGGCGTGATCGGCCCCATCACCACCACCCTGGCCGAATACGAGCAATTCGAGCGCCTGCTTCAACAGAGCGTGGACCGCCTGCAGGCGCAAGCGCACCAACGCTACGCTGCCATCGGCGAGCTGCAGCACCAGCTGTTTCTGTCCCTGTTCGCCCTGGTGTTGCTGGTACTGATCAGCGCGATTGCCCTGGCCTGGCGCAGCATCGCCCGCCACAGCGCCCAACTCCAGGCCAGCAATGACGAACTGCGCCGCCACCGCGACCACCTGGAAGAATTGGTGGCGGAACGTACCGCCGCCTGGCAGAGCGCCGCCGCCCAGGCCCAGGGGGCCAGCCGCGCCAAGACCCAGTTCTTGTCGAATATGAGCCACGAACTGCGCACGCCGATGAACGCCATCCTGGGCTTTTCCGCCTTGGTGCGGCGCATGCCCGGCCTGCCGCCGGCGCAGCAGCAGAACCTAGACATCATCAGCCGCAGCGGCGCGCACCTGCTCAGCCTGATCAACGACGTGCTGGACATGTCCAAGATCGAAGCGGGCCGCACCACGCTCGACCTGGCGCCGTTCGACCTGCACGCCACAGTACGCGATGTGGTCGACCTGATGCAGGAGCGGGCCGAGTCGCGCGGCCTACAGCTGCAGGTCCAGCAATCTTCGCAGGTGCCGCGCTGCGTGCGCGGCGACCAGGGCAAGCTGCGCCAGGTGCTCATCAACTTGCTAAGCAATGCCATCAAGTTCACCATGCGCGGCAGCGTGGTGCTGGGCTTAGAAACGCGCCCGGACGGGCAGTTGCGCTTCCGCGTGGCCGATAGCGGCCCCGGCATTGCACCCGAGCACGCGGCCCGCGTGTTCGAGCCGTTTGTCCAGGTCGGCAACCAGTCGGAACAAAAAGGCACCGGCCTCGGCCTGACCATAACGCGGCAGTTTGTTCAGCTGATGGAAGGTAGCATACGCCTCGATAGCACAGTGGGCGTGGGTTCAGTGTTCCAGGTCGACCTGCCGCTGCCGCCGGCAAATGTTGCCGACCTGCCTGCGACAGCAGGGACCAGCCTACGCGTGCAGCGCCTCGCGCCGGACCAGCCGACCTGGCGCATCCTGGTGGTGGAAGACCAGCCTGACAACGCCCTACTGATCGAACGCCTGCTGGAGGCGGTTGGTTTCCAGGTGCAAGTGGCGCGCGACGGCGCATCTGGCGTGGCGGCCTTCAGCCAGTGGCGTCCGCATTTCATCTGGATGGACCGGCGCATGCCCGGCATGGATGGCAGCGAGGCCTGCCGTCGCATCCGCGCCCTGCCGGGCGGCGAGCAGGTATGCATTGTCGGCCTGACCGCGTCCATCCTGCCGGAAGACCGTGGCGCGCTGCTGGCGGCGGGCATGGACGAAATCCTCTGCAAGCCCTACCGCGAAAGCGAGCTGTTCGACTGCATGGCGCGTCTGCTGGGCACCCGCTACCGCTACGAGGAGGCCGCTTTTAGCGAAAGCGAACCAGACACCGCCCCCCTAGCCCGCCTTGCGAGACTTAGCCCCGCGCTGCGCCAGCGCCTGCGCGAAGCCCTGTTCAGCCTTGATGACGGTGCCATTGCGTCCATCATCGACCAGATATCCGCCGCCGACATTGCACTGGGCGCCGCCCTGAGTCAATTGGTAGCCCAGTCCAACCACAGCCCTATCCTGCACGCTCTGCAGGAGGTCACCTGAGCAGGCTGGAAGGCCGTTCTTTCAGGATCGTAAAGAGTCTCTTGTTCCCGTTGGGTATTCTGCACACCGCCGAACTTGCATACAGTGGAAATACCGCAGCACGGTACCCCTTCCACTTTACGCAAAAGGTGAACGACATGAAACTCAAAAATCTCGGCATCCTGATGGTCGCCCTCCTGCTGGCCGTCGCCGTCATCGCCTCCTCCCTGCTGACTTTTGTGGCCACCCAGTCGGAACAAACCCTACAATCGACCAAGTCGAGCTACGCCAGCGTGATCGTGCCGCTGCGCCAGATCGACGCCAACACCAAAAATATTCGCTTCCATCTGTTGGCCGCCTTCGTACACGACCCCGCGAATAGCGCCAGCAGCCTGCACAACCACCCCGTGGCGGTGCACACCGATCAGATCCACGCCAACATGAGCAGCAACACCCGGCTGTGGCAGGAAGTGGCCGCCGCTGCCGGCGCCTTCCCCGAGATCAAGCTGGCCGCGTTGCAAGAACGCTACAACGCTTACTTCAACCGCGGCATCGCCCCGGCAGTGCAGTCGGCCGAACAGCGTGACTGGATGGCGATTGCCCAGAACATAACTCGTACCATGTTCGAATATAACAGCTTCGATCAGAGCGCCCGCGACACCATCCAGGCATTGCAGGCCTACGAAGCGCAGCAATATGAAAGTACCCACAGCCGCCAGCAGCAGCTGTTCCTTGCCGTCGGCGCGCTGGGCCTTATGCTTATCGCCGGAGCAGCCTGGGGCGTGTGGTACACAGTGCGAGGCTACACCCGCCGCCTGGATCTGGCTGTCAACGCCACCGCCGCCATGGCCCAAGGCGACCTGACGCGGGAGCTCAAGCCGGAAGGCAGCTGCGAGGCAAGCTCCATGTTGCGCGCAGTGTGCGACATGCAGAACGCCCTGCGCCAACTGGTGGGCGGCATCCGTGCCAGCTCCGACAGCATCCACGCCGCCGCCAGCGAAGTCGCACTAGGCAATACCGACTTGTCCAATCGCACTGAGCAACAAGCTGGCGCCCTGGAAGAGACCGCTTCATCGATGGAGGAACTGACCTCCACCGTACGCCAAAATGCCGATAATGCCGTGCAAGCCAATCATCTGGCCGAATCCGCTGCCGGTGTGGCCCAGCGCGGCGGCCAGGTGGTGCGCGAAGTCGTGCAAACCATGGGCTCCATCCAGGGGGCGGCTGGCAAGATCGTCGACATCATCGGCGTGATTGACAGCATCGCATTCCAGACCAATATCCTGGCCCTGAACGCCGCCGTCGAAGCGGCCCGCGCCGGCGACCAGGGCCGTGGCTTTGCCGTGGTCGCCACCGAAGTGCGCAACCTGGCCCAGCGCTCGGCAAGCGCTGCCAAAGAAATCAAGGCCCTGATCGACGACTCGGTGACCAAGATCGACAACGGCACCCGCCTAGTGGCCGACGCCGGCAATACCATGGACGACATCGTCGCCAGCGTCGAGCGCGTCACCCGCATCATGGCCGACATCAGCCAGGCTAGCCTGGAGCAGACCGCCGGCATCGACCAGATCAACGAAGCCATCACGCAGATGGATGGCGTAACGCAGCAGAACGCCGCCCTGGTGGAAGAAGCCTCCGCCGCCGCCATGTCACTGCAAGACCAGGCCATCAGCCTGTCGCAAGCGGTCAGCCAGTTCAAGCTGGAACCGGCCGCCGCAGATGCCAAGGCTGCAGCCGCCAGCAAGCGCGCCGTAGTCCCGAAGGAGCGCCCCAGCGCAACGCGCCCTCAGCCGCGCCCAGTGCGCGCCAGCCGCCCCGCCTTGGCCCTGACTGGCGCCGAAGCCTGGAGCGCCTTCTGAGTTCAGCCATATCCCCACACAGGAGGCTGCTATGAAACGCAATACTCTCGGCACGAACCTGATCGGACTGCTGTCCGGGAGCGCTCTGGTCCTCATGGCCATACTGGCGCTAGCCACGCGCACCAGCAGCGCTCTGCTGTCGCTCAATACGCCACTAACCTTGCTGGCAGCATTGCTGGTAGCCTTGTTACTGGCCCTGCTGCTTGGCTCGGTCCGCCTGGCATGGCGCTGCGCCATCCGCAAAGATGCCCAACTGCGCAACAGCCGCGCTAGCCTTGATCTGGCTAGGCGCGAATTGGAAGGTAAAGTGGCGCAGCGCACAGCCGAACTGGAACAGGCCAACAGCCGCATGCGCAACCTTATCGAACGCCTGCGCAGCACTCAAGCTCAGATAGTTCAGCATGAAAAGCTGAACGCGCTGAGTAGCCTGGTGGCCGGCGTGGCCCATGAACTAAACACCCCAATCGGCAACGGCCTGCTCGTGACCAGCACCCTCGCAGATCAGACTGAGGCTTTCCGCGGCAACCTGGCCGGTAGCATTTCGCGCCGCGAGCTGCTGAACCAGCTGGATCAAACCAGCCTCAGCTGCGAACTGTTGCAGCGTTCGCTCGGCAAGGCCGCCAGCCTAATTAATTCCTTCAAGCTGCTGGCGATGGATCCGGCCAACGACAGCCGCAGCTGCATCGCCCTTGACGTGCTGTTGCGCCAGGTGGTGGCGTCCCGCCGCGGCGAGCTACGTGCCAGTGGCTGCCAGGTAGTGCTGGAAGCCGCGCCATCACTGCTGATTGACTCCTATCCCGAACGCCTGGTGCAAGTGCTGAACCAGCTTATTGACAACGCCCTTCAGCACGCCTTCGTCGGACAGGGAGTGCGCCAGGACCAACTTACGTTGCGCGCCCAGGCCTGCGACGCCCACTGGGCATGCCTGAGTGTACGCGACAACGGCTGTGGTATGCCGCCTGCCGTACGCCAGCGCGTGTTCGATCCCTTCTTCAGCACACGTTTGGGTCAGCAGCATAGTGGCCTCGGCATGACCATAGTGCACAACGTGGTCACCGGAGCACTCAGCGGCCAGATCATAATCCGCGCGGCAGAGCCTTGTGGCACCGAGGTAGAGATACGACTGCATCTCGCCGCAGCCGGCCTGCCCAGCCATCCACGCCTTCATCTGAGCTGCCCAAGCTGAGCGGGGCGTGCCATAATGCCCATGCAGTTTTCACTGTCCAGGAGCCATACCATGGAGAACAAAGGCCGCATTCTGGTGGTCGATGACACGCTGGCCTCGCTCAAGCTGATGGCAGACACTCTGAAGGCGGAGGGTTACGAAGTCTACGCTACCGATAATGGCGAACTGGCCCTGGGCGCTGCGCACAGCAAGTGCCCCGAACTGATCCTGTGTGACATGCGCATGCCTGGCCTGGATGGTGTGGAAGTCTGCCGCCGCCTGAAAGCTAGCGAGGCCACACGTCACATTCCTTTGATGTTCATCAGCGCGGCCACCGCCACCGAAGACCGCGTACAGGGATTTGCCGTCGGCGCGGTGGACTTTGTCTCTAAACCCTTCCAGCGCGACGAACTCCTGGCGCGAGTGCATACCCACCTGGAGCTAGCTCGCCTGCGCCATCAGCTGGAACGGCGTGTGGCCGAGCGAACCGCCGAACTGAGCACCGCTCGAACACAGCTGGAGGAGGCGCTGGTGCAGGTAAAGGAAATGAACGAGCAGTTGGAGGACCGCGTCATCGAGCGCACCAGCGAACTAGGCCATGCCCACCTCAAGCTGCGTACAACTGCACGTCAACTGGCTCAGACCGAACGCACCGCCGCCCTGCTGTCCATGATGAACGGATTGGCGCGCGAGTTGGCCGTGCCGATCGAGTGCAGCATGAAGGCTGCACAGCGCCTCCAACATGGTATCGCGGAGTGTCGCCGCTTTGGCAACACTCCGATACTCGGACTGGATGATGATGCCACGGCCCTGCTCCACGACATTGGCCGCGCCGCGGAGGTGGTACAGGAATTTGCAGCCTTGGCTGTGCATCGACACGCCGAGCAACGAAGCCGCTTTACCTTGCAGGGAGTAGTGGGCGAAGCCCTGGCTGGACAACTCAGTCTACTGAAAGATTCGCGCCACCAGTTACGCCTGGAGATCAGCCCTGAATTGATGCTGAACAGCTACCCGCGCGCCTTGGCCCAGGTGCTAAGCCATCTACTCTCCAATGCCCTGCGCCACGCCTTCAGTGAAGGCCAGTGTGGCGAGATCCTGGTGAGCGCGGCCGACGAGGTGGAGGTTCTGGTACTAAGCGTGGCCGACAATGGGTGCGGCATCGCCACAGACCATCTGCCGCACATCTTCGATCCCTTTTTTACCGGCGACCGCAGCGAACAGGGTCGTGGATTAGGTCTGTCGCTGGCCTATTCCTTAACCGTCGACGTGCTGGGTGGCAGCCTGCGCGCCAATAATTTGCCGGAGGGCGGTGCCATCTTCACACTACGACTGCCCCACGAGGCCCCGCAGGCGCAGTCGGCGGGAGGGGCCCATGGATAGACTTCAGCTAATGAGCGTTTTCGTGGCCGTTGCAGAGGAGGAAAGCTTTGCCCGCGCCGCCGCCCGGCTGAACATGTCAGCACCGTCGGCCACCCGTGCCATCGCTACGCTGGAGCAGCGCTTGGGTGTCAAGCTGCTGACCCGTACTACTAGGTACGTGCGCGTGACCGATACTGGCCAGCGCTACCTGGACCACGCGCGCCGCATCCTGGAAGATATCGATGCCGCCGACGAGTCCATCGTCGCGCTGGACGCCGCGCCCAGCGGCCACTTGTCGGTGACGGCGCCGGTAATGTTCGGCAAGCGCTTTGTCGCGCCCGCCATCGTGCAGTACCTGAACCGCTATCCGGGCACCGACATCTCCGCCCTGCTGGTGGACCGCGTGGTCAATCTGATCGAAGAAGGCGTGGATGTGGCGGTGCGCCTAGGCGAGCTGCCCGATTCCAGCATGCACGCCGTGCGGGTGGGCCAGGTACAGACCGCCGTTGTAGCGGCACCCGCGTATCTGGCCGAGCACGGAACGCCAGCCACCCCACAAGACTTGCACAATCATATTATCGTACACGCGAGTGAAGTATCGGCCCTGCCGGACTGGAAATTTCTATGCGACGGGCAGCCCCAGTCACTACGCATGTATCCGCGCCTGGTAGTTTCTGGCGGCGATACAGCTATTGAAATGGTGGCCAGCGGCTTTGGAATTACCCGAGTTCAATCTTACCTCGGACTGTCCCAGGTAGCGGGAGGAGAGCTGAGCACAATCCTCCAGGAATATGCCTGCCCGCCCCTCCCGGTTTACATTCTTTACAGAGAGGGGCGTCTGGCCTCGGCTAAGGTGCGTACCTTTGTCGATTTCATGGTGGCGACTTTGCGCAACGAGATTGTATTGCGATAAGGGCCAAGACCAAATTGTAGTCACCGTTACTTAATAGGGCGCAGTAGGAGATTAGAATTAAAATGGATTTTCTCTATACTTTTCGAGGTGTCACGATAAGTTCATTTAAGATGTTTCACCCCTATTAAATCTACAGAATGCAAGCTGTAGAAAATTATTTTTTGGTACTCGATTCGAGACGACAACTCTCTGAAAATATTCATCGCCAGCACTATCTTTGATAAGTTGCCAGCCTGACTTTGGTCAATGTGCACCTGTACATCATGAACAGAACCTTAGCTCACGACTTTACGTGGACGTCCCATATAGACTTTGACCGCCACAGCATCCTTGCTCGAACGCTTGACCGAATACATCACGCCATCTGCTTCATCACATAGCCGCTCCACAGCAACTTCGATGCCGGGCGGGATTGTTGCCGCGCCGATGCTGGCGGTGACGCGCTGACTGAACGATTGCAGCAAGCTGCTTAGATTTGTATGAAGGCGTTCTAGCACTTCAATTGCTTCCGCACGGTTTGTCCTCGGCAGCGCCAGCGCAAACTCATCCCCTCCCAACCTGCCGACCAGGTCAGACTCCCGCAATGTCGACGTCATGCACCGGCTAACTGCAACTAGCAGGGCATCGCCAGCAGCGTGTCCCTGACTGTCGTTAACGTATTTGAAATTGTCCAAGTCGACGATCGCCATCGTAAAGGCGTCACCGTCGCGCGTGCTACGATAAATTTCAAACTGCGACACGCTCATGAAGTGGCGTCTACTGCGCAGACCTGTCAGGGCATCCGTCTGGCTTTCTTCCCTCAACTGGATCAGCAAGGTACGCAGATAACAAATCAGGATGGAGAAGGTCACGAAGACTGTCACGAGGGATGAATATGCCAGCGCTGCCTGCCAGATCGGTGCAGTCTCCGGGATTGTCTGGGACATCGTGTTCATGGACGTACCAATCGACACCCCAACAACAGCGACTACCAGACTACTTCCGCCGTACCAGTTCGCAAAAAAAATGGGAAGCAGATAGAACCCGGTAATGAATACGTAAGGCGGCGTTACGGTATCACACCAAGCGATGGCCAGCGTGAGGCCCATAACACTGAAATATCTCGCCCAAGGCGACGCCTTGCTGACCTGGAAGTGCAAAGATGCTAAATGCTTCTTAAACTGCATTTCCGCCCCTTGTAGTTTTTTTCTCTCTGTTTCTTAGGTGCCAGACGACAGCGTGCTTCATCGCATAGCTTACCGCAGGCCAATGAAGACAATTATTACGAACTTGAAATTCGCTTTACCTTCGCTCACCGCGCCTTCTACTGACATCCACAGGCCTAAAATCGAGGGCTCTGTATTACAAACTTGCCCTTGTCCCACAAAACGTACTCTGACCATGCCATAGTTTGAGTGCTCATGATCGGCATCCATCGGATTGGAGCTCAACTACGCGTACCCAAGTGGGCATTGCTTGATGATGAGTAGCTTTGTGATTTCTTCAATTTATTCTTTTTCAACATAGAAATACTTCGCACCAGACCTACAACTACCCTGCAGTGTAAAAGTCAATGCTGGACTGTCCACCACATAATGCTTATATTGACTCCTGTACTCTGCTGACGCGTGATGAATATCATGGGATTGAAACTGACAGATCGAGAAAAGGATGCGCTTAGAATGTTAGCGAGCCTGGGCAACGCCTATCACTTGCTTCGCACCGAGGCAGCTACACTTCTTGCTTGCGGACTTGTTGAATCAAAAGGCGACGGCACTCTCATCGTTACAGATGATGGACGAAAATACTTAAGGGAATGCGACATCGAGCTTGCACGATTCGAACCTCGTGCTAATAATTCAACAAACAAGTAGAGACGGTGCTGGTAGTGAGCCGAGACCGCTTCCTATGGAGGGACATCGGTTGCTCGCTTCTCCTTTCCAGCTATTGAGTCACCGCGCCAGTGAAATATAAAGCTCTGCGAATCAGCGTTCAATTACCTGTCCTAACGTATGGGCGAGACGCAAAATGTCTTCAAACAAAATAATTTATTACCACGGCATCATCGGCTACTTTTGCCAATGCGGGAACTCGGAAGTCATTGATGATGAAAACTATTACTATCGCTGGTTCCGTGCCTCGCCAAAGAAAATTGGCCCAAATGGAAGCCCCCAAATTTCTTGTTTGAAGTGCCAAAATCCATCCCACGAGGCTGTGTACAGTGCTGCTCCTCCCAATTTAGGAGTTATATTACACTTAGCATCCGTGAGCGTGATTATCTAGGCAAAGGCCTTGCCCACAAAGTATGGCGCCTCTCAAAATCCCGCCTCGGTTTAGTGCAACGAAAGCCACGATGAGCAGGCTATATGTTCGTTTGCTGACGGGATTGTGGACTGCCCATTTCGGGCTGCACCGATCTGGCCAAAACGCTTCGTGTTTCGCTTTAAGCACGACGAGCGTAGACTGCCTTGCCCGAGGTCGGCGAGGCATACGGTCCGCTGGACCTGCGCCACGCCTGCGCGCGGAAGTGGACGACATGGCGATGCCGCGTCTGATCGCGCGCGACAGCGGCTGGCTGACGGTGCTGCCGGAAGTGGTGGTGCCGGACGAGCTGCAAGCCGGCACGATCTTCACGGTGGGCCACGCCGCCACGCTGCAAGCGCTTCTACGCCATCACCACGCCACGCCGCCATCGCACCGGTCTGATGGAGCAATGGCTGAGCGGCACCCTTGCTAGTCCTTCCAGCGCAGCGCAATCGCGTCGAACACGCCGTCGCGCAAGACCAGCGCATGGGTGGCGGCAGCCAGAATATGCCCGCACGCGGCCAGGTAGAACAGTTCGCCTACATAAGTGTGCAGCGACCTCAAAAAGACGTAATGCGCCAGCGACGGCACGCCCATGGCCGGCAGTGCCAGCCCGAACAGCTGCGGCAGCGGAAAGCCTCCGGCCGACAGCATGGACCAGCCAATCACCGGCATGGCCAGCATGCAGGCATACATTAGCACGTGCGAGGCGGAGGCGGCGAGATGGATCATGACGGGCATGGCATCTGGCCGACGCGCCGGCGCACCGTAGATCAGCCGCAGCGCCAGCCGCACGATGGACAAGGCCAGCAGGCCTAGGCCCAGCGGCTTATGCAGCGTCAGCAGCGTGGTGTGCCAGGAAGAGACGGTGGTGGTCAGGCCGACGCCGATCAGTAGCATGGCCAGCAGCGCGGGCGCCATCAGCCAGTGCAGCAGCCGCAGCGGCAAAGCAAATTGTGCGGATTTCATCGTACCTCTCCTTGCGCGGCCAGCTGGCGCGCCTCTTCCCCGGTCCGCAGCAGGTGTGAGCGCGCATAAGCGCCGGAACGTGCCGCCAGCAGCGGATCGCCCGAAACCTCAATGCCGCGCGGCAGAATGGTCGGATCAAAATTAATGTCGCGGCATGGGCCGTCGGCCTGCGCAACGAGGTGCTCCAGCGTCAGCCTTCCCGCATCGATCAGCTGGCGGCTTTCCGGCCATGCGCGGGTGGCGTCGTCCACCGGATCGAGCGGCGCTGCGAGCTGCAGCAGCAGACGCCAATGGGCCGGCCCCTGTGCCAGTTGCTGCACCAGTTCGTCCTGCAGCGGATTGGGCGCGGCTTGCGCCCCCTCCTTCAGCGGCAGGTACTCCGCCTCCGGTTGCAACGCCCAGCGCGCAGCCTGCCGATGGCCTGCCGCATCCACCAGCCAGAAGGCGTTGATGCTGTAGAACTTGGTATTGATGAAGGACGACGACGGCGCATGCGCCTTGACCCAGGCACGGAACGGAGCCGTCTCCGGATGCCCATCAAAGAAGGCCTTCAACCTAGCCGGGTCCGGCTTCCCGGTGGCCGGATCCGGCCTAGCCGCTTGCAGGTTGGCGTAAAAAGCCTGCGGCGTATTGACCGCAAACACCGGCGTGCTGTTCATGCCGGTACGCCACTGCTCGCCGTTAGGCAGGCTAAACTGGAGCGCCAGGCTGCGCACCGGGCTGCTGGCATCCTGGATCGAGGGATTACCGCCAGGGACAGCAAAGCGGCCGATCACCGGCGTGCGCACCGGAGCAAAGACCGCCGCGGTCGAATACCGGCTGGCCACGCCATTACCCTCGAAATAGCCCGTCACGCAAACGCCGTTGGCGTGGTTACGGCGATAGCCTTCGTGGACGCCGAAGTTGTCCTGAAAGCCCAGCACAATCTTCTTCGGCGTCAGGCGGCCAGGATCGCTCCAGCCGGCAGCATAAGCATATGCTGCCGCCAAGGTGACTGCAGTGGCGGCGATGACTACGACCGCAGCCTTGGGTACTGCTGCCATGGCGGACCTCACGCTCAGCCGCGATACAGCGGGTTGGAAGCCACGTAGGCGCGCACGCCGTGCACATCAACACCACTCGGTGCGATCTTGGCCAGATCGAACGAGGCCGAGTTACCGTAGATGTCGAAGTGCCAGCTAAAAGTCTTGCCACCAACCTCGAACTGTACGGTCTCGCCGCTGTTCACGTTGACGTACTTGATGTTGGCCTCGATGTGGATGACGCGATCGGCATTGGCGGTAGCAGCCGGCATACCATAATCGGCAGCGGCGCCAGTCGGGGCGGCGGCGTGAGCGGCGCCCAGGGATGCCAGGGTCATCACCACGGTGATGGTTGCGCGTTGAATGGTGTTCATAAAATTTCTCCTTGAGTTGGGTTGTCGATGAAAGACAGTCTACGGACCGGGCACTGACGCCGGCATGACAGCCTCATTACAAAAAAATGACGAATCCCCTTTTGCGCACCCAAAAATACTGATTGGTAGCATTTCTTACCAATTGGTAGCATAGTGCTCAGAAATTGATCTAACCGCTATCCCACATGACCCAGAATCCCATGTCTTCCAGCTCTTTCACCGCGCTGACAGGCTGGCTCCTACTGACTTTCTGCTGCGCCGCCCTTGGCGCGGCAGGCTCGATCCAGGCTGCCGGATTCTATGCCCAGCTGCAGCGCCCGGACTGGGCACCACCCGCCGCCTTGTTCGGTCCGGTGTGGAGCTTGCTCTACCTGACGATGGGTGTCGCTGCGTGGCGCGCGCTGGAACCCCGTGCCCGCGTCCGTACGTCGGCCGTCACCGCCTACCTAATGCAGCTTGGCTTCAATACCCTGTGGAGCTGGCTGTTTTTCGCCTGGCACCTGGGCGCGCTGGCCTGCGTGTGCATCGCCGTGCTGTGGCTGCTGATAGTCGCCACCATCGTCCTGCTCGGGCGCCGTGACCGGCTGGCGGCTTGGCTGCTGGCGCCTTATCTGGCCTGGGTCAGCTTTGCTGCTGCCCTATGCTTCCGCATCTGGCAACTCAACCCGGGCCTGCTGGCCTCAGCTTTTCCACCTCTCAAGGACTAGCCATGAATGCACCGTTCTCGCTCGCTGAACAAAACGCTACCCTGCCGGTGTCGCTGCGCATCCGGAGGCGCCTGCAGGCCAGCCACACGCGCTTTCACGCCAACGACAATATCGCCGCTCACATCGAACCGGGCGAGATGACAGCGCTGCTGGAGGAAGTGAGCGAGCGCATGCAAGGCGTGCTGGAAAGCTTGGTCATCGACACGGATAACGACCACAACACCCGCGACACAGCCCGCCGCGTGGCCAAGATGTACGTGCACGAGATATTCGGCGGCCGCTATACGGCGGAACCCGCTGTGACAGAATTCCCCAATGCCGCCCGGCTCAACGAGCTGATGATCATCGGCCCGGTGACAGTACGCAGCGCCTGCTCGCACCATCTCTGCCCCATCATGGGTAAGGTCTGGATCGGCGTGATGCCCAGCGCGCAGTCCAACCTGATCGGCCTGTCCAAATACGCGCGCCTGGCGGGCTGGGTGATGAGCCGTCCGCAAATCCAGGAAGAAGCCGTGGTACAGCTGGCCGATATGCTGGAAGCCAAAATGCAGCCCGAGGGCCTGGCTGTCATCATGGAAGCCGAGCATTTCTGCATGCACTGGCGCGGCGTCAAGGACGACGATGCGCTGATGACCAACAGCGTCATGCGCGGCGCCTTTTTGAAGGATCAGGCGCTGAGGCGCGAGTTCCTCTCGCTGATCAAGCGTCCATAAGCCGTACCGGCCCGCGCCGGTACGCTCGCGGGCTGACGCCGTAGCGGCGGCGGAACTGGTGATTGAAATTTGACAGCGTATCAAAGCCGCAGGCCTGCGCCACGATGCTGACCGGTTGGTCGCCATGCAACAACATCAGGCAAGCCTCGCTGCAGCGCAGGTCGTTGACGTAGTCGGTAAAGTTCTTGCCCACCTCGCGGCGGAAAAAGCGGCTGAACGCCGTCGGCGTCACATGCACCAGGGCCGCCGCCTGCGCAACCGCCAGCGGCTGATGATACTGCTGACTGATCCAGCCGATCACACGGTCGATGCGGCGCTCCTGCTCGGGCCGGTCCCTCAGGCGCGGCACCTCGGCAGCGACCTTGGCGCTCCCCTCCTGCAGTGCCGAAACGTCGCCGCTGGTCTCATTCAGCAGGCCCAGGAGGTAAATCGCTCCCGCGAGCTGCTGCAAGTGCGAAGGCAGCGCCAGCATCTGCTGCAAGGTACCCGTGACAGCTGCATGCAGGCTGCCGTGAATCTGCAGTCCGCCGCCTGCGCGCTTGACCAGCTGGTCCAGCGTGCGCATTTCCGGCAACCCGCTGTGCAGCAGCAGTTCCGGCGCAATCTGCAGCACGGTGACGATGTGGGCCTGCCCGGCGTGCTCGCGCCCACTAAGCCAGGCGTGTGCCAGATGCGGGCCGACAAGCACTAGGTCGCCCGGTCCGAACGGCCCCACATGGTTGCCCATGAAGCGCATACCGCTGCCCTGCTCGATCCAGGTCAGCTCCAGGTGGGCGTGGCGGTGCCGCTGATAGGCGAATGCGTCCTGTTCCAGCCTGAGCAGGCTGAACGACTGGGCTGGATGAGAAATCTGTTCCTGAATGATCTTCATGAACCACATTTTAGCGGTAAGTGAGTCACAAAACAGTCAGTTGCCGTATTTATAGCGCCACTTTGCCGCCCCGACTGCAGGCCATAATACCTGCATTCAATATTCCAGCGAGTAGCGCCATGCCGTCATTCTTCACCAACTGCTGCGTCTGGCTGGGCGCGGTCCTCAGCCTGCCAACGGCCCAGGCCAGCGAAGCGCAGCCGCAAGCTGCCGCAGGCCACTTGGAGCGCCTAGCCATCCATTCCGAGTGGGTGCAGGAGCGTCCGGTCGACGTCTGGCTGCCGGATGGCTATGCCGAACGCGCCAAGGCCGGCCACCGCTACCAAGTGCTGTACATGCACGACGGCCAGATGCTGTTCGACGCCGCCACCACTTGGAACAAGCAGGCCTGGCACGTCGATACCGCGCTGGACCGGCTGATGAAGGCTGGCCAGGTGGACGAAACCATCGTGGTCGCCGTCTGGAACAACGGCAAATACCGCGCGGCCGAATACTATCCGCAAAAATTCCTCGCCTACCTGCCTGAGGCGCAGCGAGCCCGCTACGAAAGCCAGGCGCTGGAAGGCCGCGCCCAGGCCGACGACTACCTGCGCTTCCTGGTGGAGGAACTCAAACCCGCCATTGACAAGCGCTATGCCACCCGGCCGGAGGCGGCCAGTACCTTCATCATGGGTTCCAGCATGGGCGGGCTGATTTCCGTGTACGCATACGCCGAATATCCGAAAGTATTCGGCGGCGCGGCGGCCCTGTCGACGCACTGGGTCGGCATCCACGAAGCCAACGCCCGCTTCCCGCTGGCCGCGTTCGACTATCTGAGCCGGTCGTTGTCGCCGCCGCAGGGACGGCGCCTGTACATGGACCGCGGCACGGCCACGCTGGACGCCCTGTACGGCCCGGCGCAGACCATGATCGACCAGATCGTGCGCGACGCCGGCTACAGCGAGGACAGCTTCCTCACCCGTGTGTTTGAAGGCGCCGAGCATACCGAAAACGCCTGGTCCGCGCGGTTGGAAGTTCCGCTGCGCTTCTTGCTGCACCGCCAATAAAAAAGGGCGGCCGCCCCGCCAAGCACGGCCGCCCCCCCGCTTCAAGCGCCGCGCATCAGGCTGGCATAGGTGACTTCTCTTCCACTGCCGTGTCCGAAACGGTCGCCTCCGTGGTCAGCAGCAGGCCCGCGATCGATGCGGCGTTCTGCAACGCGGTGCGGGTGACCTTTGTGGGATCGATCACGCCGTTCTCGACCATGTCGACATACTGGCCGGTGGCCGCGTTGTAGCCGAAGTTGCCCTGGCCTTCCACCACCTTGGCTACCACCACGGATGGTTCTTCGCCCGCATTGGCGACGATCACGCGCAGCGGCTCTTCCAGCGCGCGCAGCACGATCTGCACGCCCGCATGCTGGTCGGGATTGGCGCCCTGCAGCTTGGCGATGGCCGCGCGCGCGCGCAGCAGGGCCACACCGCCGCCCGGCACCACGCCTTCTTCTACCGCCGCGCGGGTGGCGTGCAGCGCATCATCGACGCGGTCGCGCTTCTCCTTCATTTCAACCTCGGTGGCGGCGCCCACCTTGATCACGGCCACGCCACCGGCCAGCTTGGCCACACGCTCCTGCAGCTTTTCCTTGTCGTAGTCGCTGGTGGCCTGCTCGATCTGCGCCTGGATGGCGGCCACGCGTGCATCGATGCGCGACTGCTTGCCGGCGCCGTCGATGATGGTGGTGGCTTCCTTCTGCACCTCGATGCGCTTGGCGCTGCCGAGCTGCTCCAAGGTGGCTTTTTCCAGGGTCAGGCCGGTCTCCTCCGAGATCACGGTGGCGCCGGTCAGCGCGGCGATATCTTCCAGCATGGCCTTGCGGCGGTCGCCAAAACCCGGCGCCTTCACCGCCGCCACTTTCAGAATGCCGCGCACCGAGTTCACCACCAGGGTCGCCAGCGCTTCGCCTTCCACGTCTTCCGCCACGATGAACAGCGGCTTGCCGGCCTTGGCCGACTGCTCCAGCACCGGCAGCAGGTCGCGGATGTTGCTGATCTTTTTGTCGACCAGCAGCACCAGTGGATCATCCAGGCGCGCCAGCTGCTTGTCCGGATCGTTGATGAAGTACGGGCTCAGGTAGCCGCGGTCGAACTGCATGCCTTCCACCACATCCAGCTCGTTGTCCAGCGACTTGCCGTCTTCCACCGTGATGACGCCTTCCTTGCCGACCTTCTCCATGGCCTGGGCAATGATGTCGCCGATCGCGCTGTCCGAGTTGGCCGAGATGGCGCCCACCTGGGCGATCTCCTTGCTGGTGGCAATCGGACGCGAAATGGTCTTCAGCTCGGCGATCGCGGCGCCCACGGCCTGGTCGATGCCGCGCTTGAGGTCCATCGGATTCATGCCGGCGGCCACGTGTTTCATGCCTTCTTGCACGATGGCCTGCGCCAGCACGGTGGCGGTGGTGGTGCCGTCACCCGCCACGTCGGCGGTCTTGGACGCCACTTGCTTGACCACTTGCGCGCCCATGTTTTCCAGGCGGTCCTTCAGTTCGATTTCCTTGGCCACCGACACGCCATCCTTGGTGATGTAGGGCGCGCCGAAGCTGCGGTCGATCAGGACGTTGCGGCCTTTCGGACCCAGCGTCACCTTGACGGCGTTGGCCAGCACATTCACGCCCTTGACCATGCGGGCGCGGGCGTCTTCATGGAATTGCACTTCTTTTGCAGTCATGTTCGTATCTCCCTAAATCGTATCGTCTCAGGCGGCTTTGGCGTGGGCGGCGTTGTGCTCGATGATGCCGAGAATGTCTTCCTCGCGCATGACCAGCAGCTCTTCACCGTCGAGCTTGACGGTCTGGCCGGCGTATTTGCCGAACAGGACCGAGTCGCCGACCTTGACGGCCAGCGGACGCACGGCGCCATCGGGCAGCGCGCGGCCATGGCCGACCGCCAGCACTTCGCCCTGCTCGGGCTTTTCAGTGGCGGAATCGGGAATCACGATGCCGGAGGCGGTTTGGCGTTGGGTTTCAATTCGCTTCACGATAACCCGGTCGTAGAGGGGACGAATATTCATCTCTTCAATCTCCAAAAGTTTCAGATCATTTAAAAGTGAATCGGTCCAGGCAAAGCTAGAGCCGAACTTCAGCGTTGTCGAAAATAGGTTTTGCCATGTCGTTTTCAAGACCCTGCAAATCGCTGAGTTTGTAACAAAATGTATCAAGGCAAAATCAGGCGCTCGATGCGCCCCAGCTGATAGACCAACCGCTGTCCGGGCGCAGGCGGCAACGGCCGCACCGGGCAGTCGGACGCGCGCCCGCCGTCCTCGCTCAGGCTGTCGTCGGCGGGCCCGACGCCTGCCCACAAGCCGCCTTTGACCGGCTGAAACAGCCACTGCTGATAACCCTTGCGGGCCGCCAGCGCCATCTGCTGCTGGCGTGAGGCAGAATCGGCGCCCAGCACCGGATGGTCCGGATAGTCGGCCGGGTTGTCGCCGAACGCCACGCGGCAGGCAAACGCTTCGCTGGCGGGTGCGCCCGGCGAATTGCAGCCGCGCTGCTGCAGCCGCTCGACATGCCAGGCGCCCAGCCGCCAGGCCGCGTCCAGCAGCGCCTCTTCAGGCTCGCTGACGCTGGCCCAGGGACCGTCGAACCGCAGCGCGGAACTGGGCACCGCGCGCGCCGGCAGTTCCACACCAGGCAATTGCAAGGGCGTGGCGCGGCGGAAACCGTGCCAGTGCAGGAATAGCAGCAAGGGGGTTTCGGGCGCATTGGCCCGGGTCGCGCTGACCGCGTATAGCGGCAAGCCCATAGCAGCGATATGGGCGGAGAGCGTATCGAAAATATGCATCACGAAGTCCTCCCGGCGCGCCTTTAGTGGACGTATGGTCTGCCGCCCGGGGCACCGCTCGACACGCCGGTGCCGCCCATCAACAGATCCTGGCACAGCGCCGCTTGCTGCTGTGCGCGTGCCGCCGCCTCTTCGTATAAACGCAGCTGCGCCAACGAAGGCAAGTCGCCGCTGCCCTTGAGCACCTGCGCCCCCAGCGCCGCAATCTCGGCCATCAGCCGGCTGGCCTTGTCATGGGCGGCACGCAGTTCCGCCAGGCTGTCCAACAATGCATCCTTCTGTTCCATAGTCGCTCCTCAAGAACATTGAACGGGAACATGATATCGGGTTTGCGCGTAAAAAAATCAAGCCAGCCGCCCTCTGACCGACACGGCCCTTGGCAGATACTTTAGGATGAGTCAAACTAGCAATATGACAGCCGCCATCTCCTGCTGCGCCCCATGAACGCCGAGCACATCAAGCCAGCGCTACTGCTGGACATCATCCAAATCCAGACCGACATAGTGCGCCAGGGCCTGGATCTGGGCAGCGTCATGCAGCTGGTATGCGAGCGCGCGGCGGCGCTGTGCAACGCCGACGGCGCCGTCGTCGAACTAGCCGAGCAAGGCGAGATGGTCTACCGCGCAGCGGCAGGCATCGCCAGCGGCCAGCTGGGCTTGCGGCTGGGGCGTGAGGGCAGCCTGTCCGGCCTGTCGGTGGCGCGGAATGAAATCCTGCAGTGTGACGATGCCGAATCCGATCCGCGTGTCGACCGCGCCGCCTGCCGCAAGGTCGGCCTGCGCTCCATGCTGGTGGTGCCGCTGCGGCACGAGCAGCGCTCGGTGGGCGTGCTGAAAGTGGTGGCGGCCCAGATCCAGGCCTTCGATCCGCAAAACGCGCTGGTGCTGGGCCTGCTGTCCGACCTGATCGGGGCGGGGATCTACCACGCCATGCAGGTGAAGGCCGACGACCTGTACTACCGCGCTACCCACGACGCCCTGACCGGGCTGGCCAACCGTGCGCTGTTCTATGACCGCCTGCGCCAGCAGCTGGCCCAGTCCCAGCGGGCGCGCACCAATCTCGCCATCGTCAACATCGACATGGACGGACTCAAGGCCATCAACGATACCTGCGGCCACCGCGCCGGCGATGCCGCGATCCGCCAAGTGGCCGCCCGCATTGCCGCAGTCCTGCGCCAGGGCGATCTGGCCGCCCGTCTGGGCGGCGATGAATTCGGCCTGATCCTGCCCGGCGTCAGCGACCGTGACGGCGTCGGCAGCAAATGCGACGCGCTGGCAGGAATGATCAACGCACCGTTTGCGTTTGAAAACATGCCCCTCCCTCTGGGCGCCAGTATCGGCTATGCCGTCAGTCCGGAAGACGGCGGCGACATGGAGCAATTGATGGAGCTGGCCGATCAGGCGATGTACCGCGTCAAGCAGTCGCGCCGCAGTGCTGCCCGGCAAAACGCTGCGGCAGCAAGGGCTTCATAGCGGTTTTGACAGGGACCGGCGCTTCGATCAACTGACCAGCCCCACACTTTCAGGTTTCCAGTCGGTCCAAGCTAAATACCCGCTTCTCGCGCGGCTCCACTTTAGATGCTGGTTGAGCAGGGAAACATATGGACGACAGGCAATTCTTCGAGCAAACGAACATCTGTTGGGTCTAGGCCATGCAACTAGCCGGCATCTTGGCTCAGACAAGACGCCTCTCGCGGAAAAAGTCATAGCTCAATCTGGCCCATCAAAAGAGCGTAGTCATGAATCGGAGGCGCATAAAAAGGTGCCTCAATATAATGAGATGCGAAGCGACCGTGCGTCTCGGCAATCAAAACTCATGGACCTTACAAAACTTCATCACTTCCTAACGGCACAACCAGAGGCTGCCAGTAGTCGATTCCGCAGAACACGACGTGGTTGCTCCTTTTTCGCCAATCGAGCCTGACCGGCAGCTCCTCGCCCTGACGACCATGACGGAAAAGAGTCCATGTTGAAGACTCGCCCACCCACACTTAAAAGGCTCAGCCTGCTCGAACGCTCCCGCATGCAGGTGTTTGAAAAACAAATCAACCGCGTTCTGGACGGTTGTTTCATCTTGTCGCTTCTTTGAAGCTGCTGGTATAGCCCAGCCTGCGCGTAACGGTATACGGGGGTGGTGCATGGTGTCCGGTTCCTTCGCCATAGCCAGCCACTTCATTGATCACTGTCGCTCATCCTGCGTTTAAAACTACGCCAGGTTCGCATAATGGGCTGCGAGCAATAGTCCTAAGCCGATGCCAGCTAGCAGCGTTGGACCTAAATCTGCAGGAACGTCGATTTGGTGTAGCGATGCCTTGACCAAGGCAGTTATCGGAATGGCCAGTAAAAGTAATGGCAGAAGCGAACTAATGTCTTCCGGGTTTGTCTCACGCGTGCCAAAGACCGTAAGCCAAACAAGAAGGCCAATAAAGCTTAACACGACCCGGCTGTATCGCGCCTGTAGGGTCAACTCAGATCTTTGTTTCGTCGGCGTTGATTGGTTCATCTGTCATCCGTGACTACAATACATAGAGTAGCCAATCATGTTCACACAATAAATAATTCATCTGGCTGCAGTTCAAGTCAATCGCTAAGAATACTACAGCTCCATGGCGTTTAAGCATCGTGGCGATGAATCTGATGCTCGCCATCTGGCATATAGTGTATGTTGACTTGGGCTGCCAAAACATCTGTCGAGAGTGATAGCCCAACGCCCGGTGGGTAAAAGCAAAGCATCGCCCATGATTGGCGTAATGCTCGATGGCGGTGTTCTTCTGCTCGGCCTAGCGTGCGCCCTTAGCCAGCACCATGCGGGCTGTCAGTTGGGAAATATTACGCGCTTCTGTCTCCGAGACGCGAATGCGGACCTGGCCGCCTTCAGTGCCCTGGTCGCCTCGGCGCATAAGCGCCCTGCGGTCCTTGGATACGAGACAAACGCACTCAATGGTGGAAGAATTAAAAATTGCGCCTTTAGCGGCACAAGTAGGAAACCAGTCGTTCTGATAGTAGACGACCGGCACCCGCACTTCGGAAGCACCAGTACCCACAACTACGTCAATGCCGCGTGTGGCCAGATATTCGAACAGCCTCTGGCTAAGCGGACTCGGTCCACGCCCTTCCCTGTTCTCATAGCCCGAAATGCGAACATCGCCATCGAACACAGACACAGCCAAATAAGGGCGCAATGCGCGGGCCAACTCGTTGGCGTCGAACTTCCAAGCCACGTTGGCCCGCACGTCATACTGTCCCCCGGTCCTCTCCGCACCACCTAAGGTGACATTAACTGGCGAACTCATCACGGCCTCGACAACCAGACGATCAACGGCGCGCTTGGCGACGGCCAACTTGGCCTCGTCCTCATCTCCAGCAAGGATAATCGCCCCTGGTTCGAATACAGCGTCGACAGCAGCAACATTTTGATCGATCTCCTTCAGGGCTGCGGCCTGCCGCCGCAGCAGTTCAAAGGTCGACGTAGGATCGGTCTTTTTACTCAAGGACCCACGGATCTGCTCCAGGTCGCGTCGCAGCAAGGCATTCTCGGACTTCACTCGTTCGAGAAGCTGTACTTTTGCGCGGTCCTCACGCACGGCCTTGACTCGGCGGCTGAGTTCAGTTTCATCTACGGTAGCAGTTGCAGACACACGCAGGACCAGCTGGCCAGTTGGGTTCACCGTAGACTGTTCCTTGACGTCGGAGAGGCGGACTACGGACGCAGTGAGCACCTCTACACTTTCCTTCAGGTCCTTGGAGTTGTCGAGTACCGTGGAGCTCTGAACGTAACTGCCGGCCTGTGTGGCCGCAGCCTTCTTCAGCTGGTCTATCGCCACCAGGCGTGCGGCCGCCTTGGTTTCACCATCACCAAGGACATATTCAGTGCTAAACGGGCCAGTGAAGTCAGCCCGCGCCGACATGGAAGTTAGCACCACGCCGGCGAGCACTGCACCGCGGAGGATTTGCAGGACTTCCATAGACGATTTTGATAGTGAAGTTAGCTGGCAGGATTTTCAACGATTACGACGCACACACGTAGCACGCCGCCATCCCTGACGTAGTATATCTCGACGATGCTCACACGCGCCTGATAGCTCTCGCTGATCTCGCGCACTTGATCAACCAGGTGCTGATCACCGTTGTTGATGACGAGCTTCTCGGCACCACCGACCGCTAGATTTCGCGAACGGGAAAGGCTAGCACGCGCCTGAAGAACCGCCATCCGAAGCGCGATAGGATCGTCAGATGTCTTGGCGGGGGCGCAGCCTTCAAACGACTCAGAATTGGCATAGCCGACTAGTTTGGTGGATACCGCCTCCATCCGGAGATCAGCAGGAACGGCAGGCAGCACGAAGACCGCACAGGCAACAACTAACACTGCCTGTGCAAAGCGACTAACAACATAGCTGCTTCGTACCGCCATTTGTTCATTGCTCCTTTGGTTGTGACGGTGCGCCGCCTGGTACCGAACCCGGCACGGTCACCGGAGCCACGTCACGAGCAGTGGATTCCGCAGTCCCGCTAGCATCCGGTGCACGTTCAGGGCGGCCCCCTGAGCTTGCAGACGCAACTGCTGCCGCGTCTTCCTGGTGCTGCTTACGGCGCTCCTTAATGCGACGCTCGAGATCATCGAAGGCAGCTGCGATCGCCGTATCGCGAGTCTTGGCACGCTGATTCTGAAGGACCTGGTTGAACTGGTCATACGGCAGCTTCAGCAGAACGAATGCGTGGAACGAGCCGTCGATCGGTTTAATTTCCTGCCGCACTACTTCGATGCCCGACAGCGGCACCTGCATCACCAACTTGTCAATCAGGCCGGTGAACTGCTCGGCGACGCCAGATTTTCCATTGTCCTGCACGTACGAGCGTTCCAAGCCAGAGATTTCCTGGCTATAGATCTTCGCCAGCGAGAATTCGCCTTGCAGCATGGCCTTGCGCAGGGCGATAGGCAGAGTTTGAGACTCGGCCATGCCTACGGCATAGACGCCGGTGCCATCAGGCTTGGGCGGTTCGAGCGACCAGGCGGGCACGGCCGCGATCAGTTCCTCAGCCTGATGCTGCGCCTTGGCCTTATTGGCCCGCACGGCATCGGCACGGATTGCTTGCGCCTTGATTTCATCCTTAGCAGCATCCTGGCGCGAGCTGGTCGACGCGCAGCCAGCAACGATTACCGCAGCCAGCATGATAGTCATGTAACGAGTATTCATCTTCATTTCCAATCCCGTTCTCAAGATGGCTACACCATAGTTCGATCACGGGCATTTGTGATTGTCAAAATAATGGTCTGAGAAGCCAGAGTAACAAGAATCGGATAAAAAAATCAAATTACGGAGCAATGGAGACGCCGCAGCGCACCTTCAGACTCCAACCGAAAATGAGCGAGCACAATATCGACGCACGTTCGGCCGGGATACCCACTGTTGCAGCCGACTATGTCCCCCCCTACGAACCGATAGCATTATTAGCAGCTAATAATTTCCGATGACGGGAACAGTGTTGAGGAGGCGCGGGCGTGCCAACTACACTACCGTTTGGCAGGAACGTGGTAGGCACCTGAGCTGGCCGACATCACACTCGCCAGGCGGTTCAGCGTTGCACGAATGCTGCAACACCCGGGCCACCGGCCACCGAAACGCTGCTATGTCATCATGCTGGGTAGCGGCGGGACGGGATAGCCGGGGTAGCGGACGTACGCTTCCAAGTCTGTCTCACTGCTACGTCGCGGGCTCAGCGCCTCCTGCCGTACTACCCGGGCTCGGTGACAGCGCTACCTCGGGAGAGCCGGGAATCTGCTGCCTTGCCCCATCCTTAGAACCAGCTGCCTGCGCGCGTGTAGCGGCCTTAAGCAAGTTCGCATGGGTCCCGTAGTACGCAGAGCCGATCGTGGTTCGCGTATGGCCTCCTTCCTCAGCCACTACAGCCCGGGCAAATGCCTCCAGCGCACGAGGGGGACGACGCCCTCCCCGCACTGGACTCTTTTCCGCTGTAATCTGCTCATACCGGTTGTTCATGTACTCGTGCCGCAGGCCATGCCCACTGACCTTCAACTTCGCATGGTTGACACCGCACCGGTAGAGCACGTTGTCATAGCGCTTTAAGGCCTGTTCCAGCGTCCGGTTACGGGGACCACCCAGGTGGGCATTCACGGCAGGACCAACGATCATCTTGGCCACGTCCAGTGTACGGCGCTTGAGGTCCGAGTCGATCGGCACCACGCGGTCACGACCACCCTTGGTGCCGTCCGTCACAAACAGCAGGTCGCCGCGGTCCGCCCGGTTAGGCTTCATCATCACTGCCTCCTTACGCCGTAGACCAAATACCAGGGCCATACAGGTCTGGATCCACACGTAGGCATCGTGGCGGGCGATCTCCCCCAGCTTGGCCTCAATATCGACTCCGTTATCCGACCAGGTCTTCGGCGCCAGGGCAGAGGTCGTCACGCGCACCCGCTCAGCCGAGCTGGCGTAGGACACCGTGTCCCGCACCATCCCGTCCTTGCCGATCCACTGCGCCAGAGAGCGCAGCACCGATACGCGGTTCTGGATCGTCGCCGCCGACAGCCCCTTCTGCTCCCAATGCGCGACCAGGGCGGCAACGTGCTTGGGCTTCAAGCCGGCCGGGTCCGGCAACATGTACCCCAGCTCCCGTAAGTCACGGAAGCACTGCTTGAGCCGAGCCACCCGTGCCTGCTTGGTACCGCTGGATGCGATGCGAGAGCCGTTTTTGGCCAGATGGGCATGGCGGTCGACGAGGCGCTGCAACCGCACCAGCCATGAATCCCCCTTACCCCCGGTGGCAGGTAGCGGGGGGACGACGGGACGTGCAGTAGAGGTGTTACGCATCTGGGCCTCCTTATGGCCAACAAATTCATATATGTCGAGGTGTTACGAGTCTGGCAGCCAGACCACGTGAACGTGGACAAGTTTTCCGGCAGAGCCGAATGGCGTTTCGTTAAAAGGTAAGACGCCTGCCCTGGCAACTGTTTCCAGAACGGTCAAGGCAATCCTGCTTACTGCAGCAGCGGATGAATCCCGGATGTACGGCCCGGCAACGAGAACAACGGTTGAATGTTTTGAAGTAGCCTGTACTCACCAGAGGTGTCCAGCCTGCCCTGCCACCGGGCGGCCTCTCCTTCCGCATGAACCTATGGATTTCCCGAGGCAAATCGCCTGTCGGATGTCACATAAGTCGGATCATTCACCATGCCAAGCATGGGTTCACCGAGTAGTGCAGGGAGCAGCTAAAACGAAACATTAGGTGGACAGGCTGCTGTCCGTTGATGAACGGCTGATGCCGCCGCGCGATCGCGCTATGGAAGGTAAAGAACATGGGCTCGCTGCCCAAACGACAAAACCCCACTTATAGGTCGTGATGCACTGGAGCGACGCGTGGACGCGCCAATCTCCGTGAAAGCCTGAAGCACCAAGTCACGTTTAGGCGCAGACGTTGCCTGCAGACCGCGCCAATGCACGGTGATTACTGGGAAGTGCTCATTGTACTAATGCGCTTTACGCCGCGCTGGCGCGCCTTACGGCACATTCAACCAGGTCGCATGTATCAACAGCATGGACATGCGGACCAAATCCAAATGAATCCTGTACACCGACTTCAGCAAATTACAGAACTTTAAATCTTTGGTCAATAACTTTTCACGCTATTTCAAAATTTGAGTAGTTTGATTATCCCGGCATTATTCTACTTATTTGACACTCAACCTTTTGTTTTATAACACGATTTTTTTCACTCTCTTACTCGCAGTATGCTAAAAATCCTAGCCAGAGACGAAAGGCGCGGATGAAAGAATCCACAGAAAATGGCAGCGGACAAGCAGGTAAGGCCTCGGCACGATAAACATCCCATGTGCGACGCCCAAACACCGCCACTGTGTCGAATATGAGTACTCATTTCGAACACAACCTGCCAACATCCGGAAAAGCAGAAACCAGTGCAATAGTTAAGTACTCAAAACAGAAACAAAACGCAGCCACAGAGAATTTTCTCCGACGCAGTGTTCGATTTGGGTACTCATTTTTGACTCGGATTGAAACTTTCGAAAAATCCGCAAAGCGAGTGACCGATTTTTGATCTCTTACAAAAATCAAGCAGACATGTGCAATGCCAAAATTGGGGCCGGTACTGATCACAGGCGATACGCCTATGCGCTGCTGATCAGGCGTCATTGCCTTGCTCTGCGGCGTGATGCCTTGCCGCTCCGACTGAAGGGCACCTCGAAAAACCGCCCCAGCTCTGGCATGATGTTGGTATCCCGGTACTGACCTGATTCCAATAATCGAACAAAGCCTCCGGTTCCTTGCGGCACCGCACACGGACCATGAACCAGGTGTATCGTGATCTGATGCGTGGCGCTTCCCCGGCAGCGTGGCCGACACGTGCTTTGGCGCGTCGGGCCGACGGTCCGATTGCCCGTAACACAGACTGGTTCCGGTGACGATCATTCGCACATTTTGGTGAGCCTTGCTTCCCGCTGGAGAGATTACTTTCTTTTTGATGTGACCGGGTCGCGCCCTCGCCGCGCATCGCTAGACTGATGCGGAGGTTATGATGTCCAAAATTTATCCATTCTCGATCCGCTGGCCACGTTCGTCGACGTGGACAGCGTGTCCATGCATGTATCGATTGGCGGGGACGAGCCGAAGGTATTCGGGACCGTCACCTCGCAATTGCACGCCCTGCGCGACTGGCTACTCGTGCAGGGCGTCCGTTCAGTCGCCATGGAGGCAACCGGCGTTTACTGGCTGCCCCTGTATGGGATGTACTGGAAGCGGCCCATTTGGAGGTGCGCATGGTCAATGGGCGCCAGACCCGAAAACTGCAGGGCCGCAAGACCGACATGGCAGACAGCCAATGGGGAGCCACGCTGCACATGCATGGCCTACTCAAGGCCGGTTTCGTGCCTCCGGCTGATATCCGCCGGTTGCAAGACTATCTGCGCCTGCGTGCCGAGCACGTGGCGGTGGCCGCCAGTTGCGTGCAGCTGATGCAAAAAGCCCTGGAGCGCATGAACATCAAGCTGCATGACGTCATCGCTTCGCTGGCCGGCGCCAGCGGCCTGGCAATCGTGCGAGCGATCGTGGCAGGCGAAAGCTCGCCGCAATCCTTGCTGGAGCTGTGCGATATACAGATTCGGCGCCGCAAGGAACAAGCCGTGATTGAAGCTTTGCGAGGCACCTGGGCGAAGAACATCTCTTAGCACTCGGCCAAGCCCTGCAGTCCTGGGACCACTATCAGAAGCTCATCGCCGACTGCGACCGGCGCGTCGCCGCCATTCTGCCGCCGAGCGACCCATCGCAGCCGCGGCTAACGAAATCGACTAAACGCGCTGGCGTCAATGCGCCCGATATCACCAACTTACGCGAAATATTGGCCACCATGTGCGGCGGGCATGATCTGACACAGTTGCCAGCCTTGACGCAATACAGCGAATTGCAACTGGTCGCGGAAGTGGGCACCGATTTGACCGTCTGGCCTACGGAAAAGCACTTCACCGCATGGCTGGGGTTGGCGCAAGGCAGCAAGGACAGCGGCAAGCGCAAAGGCAATGTCAAACGCCACTGCAACCGGGCTGGGCGACTATTCTGCATGGTCGCGCAAAGCCTGGTGCGCAGCAGAGACATCGCTCTGGGTGGCTTCTACCGGCGCCTGGCGGCGCGGCGAGGCGGACTGGTCGCCACCAAAGCGCTGGCGCGCAAACTTGCGGCATGGTTCTGGCGCAAGATGGCCAAAGGTGACGATTATGTCGAAAACTGCCTGGCCCGCTACGAAGAACAAGTGCGAAAAACCAAGGAATACGCCCTTACCTTGCACTTCGAGGCGGTGATTGATCCGGGTAATACCAGCAGCGATATCTACGCCGACAGGGGCCATGTCGATGGCGAGCGTGAGGCGCGACTGAACGGGCAAGGCTGGCGCATGAACATCCAGCGCAAGGGCAGCAAGGACAAGCCGCTGTCCGAGGCGCAGGAGCGGCGTAACAAAGGCATCGCCAAGCCGCGCGCCCGCGTGGAACACGTCTTCGCCGGTCTGGCGCAAATGGGCGACAAGGTGCTGCGCTCGATCGGCCTGGCGCGCGCCACGCTGAATCTAAACTGGAAGGCCGCTGTCTGCAATTTGCAGCGGTTTTCCTACCTGAAGGAAGCCAAGATCGTGGCGTTTTAACGCCCAAGCTCCGCCCAGACCGCCGGAAACGGCAAACAAGGGCCCTCAACGGGACAGGAGCCGGGGCAATCAGCAGCCGATTCGCTGCCCGCGTCGCGACTTTCTCCGCGCTCCGTCCGGAATCTCCAGTTATTCGAGGTACCCGGAAGCTGCCGCACCCAGCGGCGCAGCACTGGTTCGCCGATGCCGAACGACCGGCTTGCCTCCATGTGGCTATCTTCTTGATCCAGCACCAGGCATGCCGCCTGCCGCTTGCAAATTCAAGCGGCGTTTTTCTCGCGTTTCGCTTTTAGATAAGAGCGCCGTTCAATTGTTCAGGGTCGACTCAGCAGGAATTGGGGAAACGCACCTAACTGATGTAACGTGACCGATTCGAGGGGGATATCCCGGTTTTCAATGCACGGATGCATAGTAAAGTACCCCTAGATAGCAGGGGAAATTTCAAATTCCACCAAACACGGCAGCAAGGGGCCTTCCAAAAATAAGGAAAAGCGCTTTAGTCTCGCAGAAAAATGCAGGAGTCAATATCGCGATTTAAATACTTATCGGGTAGGGAATAATTTTCCAAACTGGAGATAGTCGATGACTGTAATAAACCGCCAGCAATTGTGTGCTGCCTTGGCAATCAGTGAATCCACGGTGCGGCGATTGGAGCAATTGGGTTTGCCATTTATCCCAATTGGAAAACGCTCTAAACGCTACAACTTGGACGAATGCAATAAATGGCTGAAGGAGAATAACCCATGTCTATTTGGGATGATAAAAAAGGACGTAAGCATGTCGGGATCATGGTCGCCGGGAAAAGAGTTCACCGCGTATTACCGGAAGGCTCAACTGCGAGTGACGCCAAGCGAGTAGAAGCTGAGTTGCGCTTTGCCGTAGCGAGAGTGCCGAAAGAAAAGCATGTACCAATCCCCGGCGACCCACCTATGTTACAGATCTTGGAGATCTTTATGGAGCACGCGCACTCCTTGCGTAGCTCAGAGACGTCGATCCATCATGCCATGCGGCTAAAGCCATGGGCGACAAAATACCGCGCAAGCCAGGCGCAAGAGTTTGCCGATAAGGTAATGCGAGACATGAGCAAGTTGGTGGAAAATCCCAAAACGAAGGAAACGAAACCAGCATATGCGCCGGCAACGATAAATCGGTCATTGGCCTGCGTGAAGAAGGGACTTACCTTAGCTTGGCGCCGGCGATTGATTGCCGAAAACTACGGGCTTAGGATTGAGACCGTCGTCGTGCACAATAAGCGAGAAGTGTTTTTGACGGTGGACGAGGTGCAGAGCATCGCACAGCACTGCAGTAAGCAGGCACAGGCCGCAATATGGGCAGCATTGCTGACCGGTGCCCGCCGGGGCGAGTTGTTCAAGGTTCGCACGGAGCACATTGGACACGACACAATAACGTTGCCGGCAAGTCACACAAAGACCATGCGCATGCGCGTCATCCCGATCATCCCGGCACTACGGCCATGGTTGGAATACTTCCCTTTGGAGATCACGACTGCCGGCATCAAATCAGCCTGGCGCCGCGCGAGGGTGAAAGCTGGAATGGCTCACGTCAACTTCCACGACCTGCGCCATTCATGCGCCAGTATCATGCTTAGCCTAGGCGTAGACATCTACACGATCAGCAAGATTCTTGGGCACAGCAACATTCAGACTACGCAGCGATATGCGCACCTGCAGGTCGATGCCCAGCGTGCTGCGCTTAACAAACTCTCGAACCTGGTAGCATCGGTTCGACACAAGAAGTAAATTACACCAAATAATTACACCAAACAAAAAGCCGATCCTCTACAAGATCGGCTTTTAACGTAAGTGATTAGTTTTACTGTGTATTCTTGGTGGGAAGTGCAAGTTTCGAACTTGCGACCCCTGCAGTGTGAATGCAGTGCTCTACCCCTGAGCTAACCTCCCGTTGAGTGCAAGCATTATAGAGGCTTGCACCTGTTTTCGCAAGTTGTTTTTCCTTTATGCAGCAGGCGGCGCGGGTGACGTGGTCAGCGCGGTCCAGATGCACTGGCCCTTCACGGCCTTGTCCAGATCGGCCAGGGAACTGGCATGCGCTGCCAGCTCCGCCTCGTCGGCGGCCTGCACGATGATCGGCGCCAGCGGCAGCACTTCCAGCGTTTCACCGCCGCTGACCACTTCTTCTTCCACGTCCATGCCCAAGCTGTCCTGGCCGCGCGTCATCGCCAGGTAGACGTCGGCCAGCAGCTCCGAGTCCAGCAGCGCGCCGTGCAGCTTGCGGTGGGCGTTGGAAATGCCATAGCGGTCGCACAGTGCATCCAGCGAGTTGCGCTTGCCCGGGTGGAGTTCCTTGGCCTGCACCAGCGTGTCGATCACACCGCTGATATGGGAATCAAAGGTGGGCAGCTTGAGCAGGTTGAATTCGTGATTCAGGAAGCCCAGATCGAACGGCGCATTGTGGATGATGACTTCCGCATCCTGGATGTAGGCGCGCAAGTCCTCCACGATCTGGTGGAACTTGGGCTTATCGCTCAGGAACTCGGTGGTCAGGCCGTGGACATTCAGCGCGCCCTCTTCCGAATCGCGCTCCGGATTGATGTAGACGTGGAAGTTATTCCCCGTCAGCTTGCGGTTGAACAGCTCGACGCAGCCG